>JACCDZ011370182.1_pt1 | contig 169891 bp, 151 predicted proteins | sample 7449551 | NCBI WGS metagenome assembly JACCDZ01 (sample SAMN15323452, study PRJNA562643) | freshwater metagenome | isolation source: river surface water | place: USA:Blue River Watershed | collected 2017-08-18
GATTTCATGCATGACAATCTGATTGATGGCAGGAAATATCGCACATTGAACATAATAGATGACTATAACCGTGAAGCTCTAGAAACTGAGATTGACTTCTCATTGCCTGCTGTTCGAGTAATAAGAGTGCTGAACAGGTTAATTGAGCATCGCGGCAAACCATTTCTGCATTGCATTTCGCAGTTGATGGTTTGCTTTTCTTCTTCGTCTAAGTTCCAAGGCGATTATGTTATATCAATCATAATATCATATCTGTTGCCAATGCGTAAGTTCTAAACTGGTTAACAAACAATATTTCAACTATGGTAAAATGAACTGCTTATCTGTTGGGTATAAGATAATTTTATGTCCAAAGCAAGCGCTTAGGTAAACAATATCACTCTATTTTATTGAGCATGGAGCCCTAGTTTATGAAAAATATTATCTGGTTTGAACACTTACGTATGACGGATGTTGCCGAAGTCGGTGGAAAAAATGCATCATTGGGCGAAATGATTTCGCAATTAGATAGCAAAGGAATAAGGGTTCCTGGCGGCTTTGCCACCACTGCCGAAGCATATAAGCGCTTCTTGGAAAGCAATAATTTAAAACAAAAGATTGATTCTGCTTTAGATAAATTAGATGTCGATAACGTTATTGAGTTAGCCAAAGCTGGTAAAGAGATTCAAAACTGGATTATGGAAGCACCGTTTCAAGCTGACTTTGAGCACGATCTAGAGCAAGCTTATACCGAAATGATGTCTCGCTATGGAGACTCCATTTCAGTGGCAGTACGCTCTTCTGCGACTGCAGAAGATTTACCGGATGCTTCGTTTGCCGGGCAACAAGATACTTTCTTAAATATTCGTGGATTTGACAACTTAAAATCAGCAGTTAAGCAGGTATTTGCTTCACTATACAATGATCGTGCAATTGCTTACCGAGTGCACAAAGGTTTTGATCACTCATTGATCTATTTGTCTGCCGGTATCCAAAAAATGGTTCGCTCTGATACTGCTAGCTCAGGTGTGATGTTTACAGTAGATACCGAATCAGGTTTTGACAAAGTAGTTTTCATTACTTCAAGCTACGGGCTTGGAGAATGTGTAGTACAAGGCATGGTCAATCCAGATGAGTTTTACGTATATAAGCCAAATTTGAAGGCTGGACGCCCAGCAATCATTCGTAAAAATGTGGGTAGCAAAGCCATGAAAATGGAATTTACCAATGCCAACGTGCCGGGTAAATCAGTACAAACTATCGGCGTACCAAGTCATGAGCGTAATTTATTCTCAATTACTGATGTTGATGCAACTGAGCTAGGTAAATTTGCGATGATTATTGAAGAACATTATGCACGCCCTATGGATATTGAATGGGGTAAGGATGGGTTAGACGGCAAGATTTATATTCTACAAGCCCGCCCAGAAACGGTTAAATCCCAAGAATCACAACATGGTAAACAAACACGTTATCATATCCGTGAGCGGGGTCAAGTTTTGGTTACTGGTCGTGCAGTTGGTCAAAAAGCGGCAACAGGTGTCGTACGTCTAGTTAAAGATCATTCCGAAATGCATAGTGTTAAAGCTGGTGATATATTAGTTACTGACATGACTGATCCAGATTGGGAACCAGTTATGAAGCGTGCGGCTGCAATCGTTACTAACCGCGGTGGAAGAACTTGTCATGCGGCGATTATTGCCCGTGAACTAGGCATACCTGCCATTGTTGGCTGTGAAAATGCTACCGAAGTCCTTAAAGAAGGTCAGGCAGTAACCGTGTCATGCTGTGAAGGGGATAGTGGGCATATTTACGCTGGACACCTTAACGTTGAGGTACTTGAGCTGGATGTGGTAAACATGCCAAAACTACCAGTAGATATTATGATGAATGTTGGTAATCCAGAATTAGCCTTTAATTTCTCAAGCATTCCTAATTTTGGGGTTGGTCTCGCACGCCTTGAGTTTATTATTAACCGCCAAATAGGGATTCACCCTAAAGCATTGCTTGAATTTGACAACTTGCCTGAGCCACTAAAATCAACGGTAGCAGATAAAATTGCGGGTTATTCAAGCCCGGTAGACTTCTATGTTGACAAATTAGCCGAAGGTGTTTCAACTATTGCCGCAGCATTTTATCCAAAAAAAGTAATTGTACGCTTATCTGATTTTAAATCAAATGAATACTCTAATTTAATTGGCGGTAAATTATATGAACCAATTGAAGAAAATCCAATGATGGGATTTAGGGGGGCATCACGTTATATCGCTCCGAGCTTCCGCGATTGTTTTGATCTAGAATGCATGGCAATCAATAAAGTGCGGACAACTATGGGTCTAGATAATGTTACGATAATGATACCTTTTGTTCGCACCACTAATGAAGCCAAAGAAGTTATTGCGCTACTTGCGGATAATGGGTTAGTACGCGGACAAAATGGTCTTAATATTTATATGATGTGTGAAATTCCTTCTAACGCTATTTTAGCCGAAAAATTTTTAGAGTATTTTGATGGTTTCTCAATAGGTTCCAATGACATGACTCAATTGACATTGGGGATAGATCGTGATTCTAATGGCGCGATTGCAGCTTCTTTTGATGAGCGTAATGATGCTGTTAAAGCGATGCTGCACCTTGCAATCAGTGCTTGTCGCAAACAAGGTAAGTACGTTGGAATATGCGGCCAAGGTCCATCCGATCACCCTGATTTTGCCAAATGGCTGATTGATGAAGGGATTGAAACTATTTCATTAAACCCAGATACCGTGATTGATACATGGTTATATCTGTATGAACACTTGAATACTAATGTTTAACGAGGAGATCTTTGTATGACTAAACGAAGAGTAGTAGTAACTGGAATCGGAATTGTATCACCTGTTGGTAATGATTTAGACAGTTCTTGGAAAAATATCGTTAATGGTGTAAGCGGGATTGATCACATCACCGCGTTTGATGCCACAAACTATGCAACCAAATTTGCTGGTGAAGTAAAGAATTTTTCAACTGAAGGTTTTTTCGATGCTAAAGAAGCACGACGTACCGATCGCTTTATTCAGCTGGGTGTTGTTGCTGGAGTGCAGGCAGTGCGCGACTCAGGACTCGATGAAATGATAAATTTAAATAAAGAGCGAGTTGGTTTGATAATCGGCTCTGGTATTGGTGGTTTGCCGACGATTGAAGAGCATACTATTATCCTAAAAGAAAAAGGTCCAAGAAGAATTGGTCCATTCTTCATACCTGGAGCACTTGGCAATATGATTGCTGGTCAGTTATCAATTTTGTACGGCTATAAAGGTGTTAGTTATGGAATTGTTAGTGCCTGTGCAACTAGCAATCACTGTATCGGTGATGCTGCTCGTTATATTGAATATGGCGACTGTGATGTAATGCTAGCTGGTGGCGCTGAAGCTAGTATTTGTGGAACTGGTGTTGCCGGCTTCAATTCATTAAAAGCTTTATCTACGCGCAATGACGATCCCAAAACCGCCTCACGTCCTTGGGATAAAAATCGTGATGGATTTGTTATGGGTGAAGGATCTGCAGTATTAGTTTTAGAGGAATACGAACACGCAAAAGCGCGCGGTGCCAAAATTTATGCCGAAGTTGTTGGCTATGGTGCAACATCTGATGCTTATCATATTACTTCTCCAACCATTGATGGCCCAGCACGCAGTATGCAAATGGCATTAAACAATGCTAAAGTTGATTTAGATCAGATTGGCTATGTTAATGCTCACGGCACATCAACCCCAATGGGAGATATTAATGAAAGCAATGCAGTTAAACAAGTATTTGGTGAGCATGCTTACAAACTATCAGTTAGTTCAACTAAATCAATGACAGGTCACTTGTTAGGTGCTGCCAGTGCAGTTGAAGCAGTATTTACGATTATGGCAATCAAAAACAGCATTATTCCACCAACAATTAATATGTTTGAGCAAGACCCGGAATGTGATTTGGATTATACTGCCAATGTTGCAAAAGCTCGTGAATTGGATTATGCAATGTCAAACTCATTTGGTTTTGGTGGGACTAATTCAACTATTATCTTCAAAAAATTCAAAGGATAGAACTGTGGCAAATTTGGTAAACTGTATTAAACTTGGCGTTGAAGCAGAAGGACTTGATTTTGCTCCAATTCCTGGTGAATTGGGACAAAAAATTTTAGCTAATGTTTCAAAAGAAGCCTGGCAGAGCTGGATCAAACAGCAAACTATGATTATTAATGAAAACCGTCTAAACTTATCTGAGGATTCTGCACGTAAATATTTACGCCAACAGCTTGAATATTATTTTTTCGCAGGAAAATAACTAATGACTGCTAAAATTACTAAAGCAGTATTTCCAGTGGCTGGAATGGGAACTCGTTTTCTTCCAGCCACTAAAGCATCGCCTAAAGAAATGCTTCCGATTGTCGACAAACCTCTTATTCAGTATGCGGTAGAAGAAGCAATTGATGCTGGAATTACTGAATTGATTTTCATTACCGGGCGTAATAAACGTTCAATTGAAGATCATTTTGACAAGGCTTATGAATTAGAGACTGAGCTGGAATTAAAACAAAAAACTAAGTTGTTGGAAATAGTACAAAATATTTTACCTAGCAACGTAAATTGTATTTATATTCGTCAAGCCGAAGCCTTAGGACTTGGTCACGCAGTTTTAACAGCCAGCTCTGTAGTTGGCAATGAAGCATTTGCAGTAATCCTTGCTGATGAATTGATTGATGCTGCACCAGGTGCTTTAGCACAAATGGTAGAAGTTTATAACGAAACAGGTTCATCAGTGCTTGGTGTAAATCAAGTAGAGCCAGACGAAGTTTCGTCTTATGGGATTGTTAAATTAGCCGAGAACTCGTTCAAGCATCATAAGATTGAAAAAATTGTCGAGAAGCCTAAAATTGGTGAAGCCCCATCTACACTGGCTGCAGTCGGGCGCTATATTCTGACTCCGCGGATTTTTACTGAATTAAGAAACACTCAACGTGGAGTTGGTGGAGAAATTCAGCTAACGGATGCAATTTCAGAAGTATTACATTATGAAGCTATTTTTGCCCATATTATCGAAGGTAAGCGTTATGATTGCGGTTCAAAATTAGGCTATTTGGAAGCAACTATTGGCTATGGTTTGAAACATCCAGAAGTTGGGGCTGAATTTAAAACCTATCTTCAACAATTACAATTAGGTGATTGAGCTGACTGATGAGCCAAGATAATCTGATATCTTTGGCTCTTGTATAATAAAAATCTCCCTGTCCCCATTGGATTACTTGGCTTCCCCCTTCTTCCCTAAGCCTATCACTTGAGTTGGCTACAAAATAATCCGACATAAATGCTAAACCTTTATAAAATTCACGTTATTTTAACAATTAATAATCACGCTTTTTTTGGTGTAATGTAAGATAGTTTAACCATAAAACAGTATCCGCAATTAAGACTAACCATAAAATTGGATCATAGAGATAATCCCAAAGGTTATTGGAAGATTGCAATCGGAAATAAAACCCCACCAACGCCAATAACCACACATACCCCATCCGTCGACCATATAAGATTAGCACAAAAATAATCAAAGCGACTATCAGAAGCATTGGAACAGATAAATAACCCAGGTGGTAAACATCAAAACTAATAAAACTAAAGGTAGAAAGATAAAGAATACAGCCAGTCAACAATAAAAATAAACGTTCATAACGCGAGAGGACAGCTTTTCTTTGATCGCTGAAATCAAATTGATTAGCAATAATAGCAAGCATCAAGATACCACTGGCAATGCTAACATCACCAGTAACACCACGCAATAATTCAACTAGTGAGCTACCACGATAAAGTGGGATAAAATTTATGCCTAAGATTAGCAAACAAAATGTCAGACAACTGAGAAATAAAGAACGTTTTGGTAATCCTGAAGAATACACCAACAACAACGCAATTGCCAGTGAATAAATCACTCTTTGAATAAATTCAATACTGGACATTATTTAACATCCTATCTAACCATTCACGATTAAATCTTACATGTTTAATATCTTTACGATCGTTGGTATACATAATGTCTATCATATCTTCATTAATCTGAATTGAAGGGTAAGAAAACTCTTTGCCTCGTTGATTTTCCAGATTATATACAGGATGCCAGTTTAAACCGTCTCGTGATACTGCTAATTTTAGTTGGCTACGATCATCTTGATTGTAAACCATTATTAACCGACCACTGCCTAAATTAGCGGCAACTAAAGAAGAGTCTGGATTAAATAAATTAGTTTTTTGCGGCTGTGACCAATTCAGACCAGCATTTAAAGAAAATGAGGCATATAAATCTCGGGGTTCACCTGGTTTATTTGCATTACGGAAGTAAACCCAAGCTTTTTCACTGCTCAGCGGTACAAGGCTTGGCTGAATCATTTTATCTTTAGCTGTAATTCGAATTTGTTCAACGAATTTTCCATTATAGTTAAAACGTAATAACTCAGGATATTTACGTCCAAGCTCCATATAAACTGGAAGATAAAATCCACCATCACTAAGTGCTACAGCAGGAGTACGCACTAAAGTGCTAATATTAAAAAAAGGACTAATAACAATACGCTCTGGCTCGCTCCAACTGATACCACCATTGGTAGAAGTTAAATGATTTAACGCACTACCCGACCAACCACCAATACTTACCGAGACAACAAATAAATGTAATACACCATTTTCAGCACGATAAATTACTGGGTTACCAACTTTTATTACATAACGGTGGTTAGCTTTAGCAATCATTCGTGGATCAACCAGAGCTGTCGCCATACTCCATTTACTATTATGATAGGTTGACCGCCAAATTTTTACATCTGGACTCCCCTCTTTAGTTCCTGCAAACCAAAAAGCTAATAAGTCTCCGTTAGGTAACATTGTAAATGAAGAACTATGAGCAGCAGGAAGGTAGGCGGGTTGAGGAATAATTTGTGATTCAAACACAGGAGTAACGACAGATGAATATTGATATGGCAACGAACTTGAATCTAAGCGAAACCTAACATATTGATGATCTTCCTGCGAGTAATTGAGATAGAGTACATATGTGACCCAGATCAAAATTGCTAGCGCAGCGGCCTTCAATGGTTGAAAATACATGATTTAATTGATACCTAGTTCATTTATTTCACTGACCAATCTAATAACATTATAAGTACTTTGCAAGCGAAATTTGGCTGGTTCATGAATAATCTGCTTGTATAACTCAGGATGGTGTGGGCATGCTCCTATTGCGACCTGATTATCAATCGTATAACCAAGCACCTCAGTACAAATCTTAGCATAATGATCCTTAGATGACTCATCCAAAAAATGCACTGCTGTCACTTGATCAAGTGATTTACCACCCAGCCGAATATAGCCGTTACTACCCATGATAATCAAGCTAACTTCAATATTACTTGGTTCTGCAGCCAAGGTAACTTCTAAAGTTCCGCCAAAGCTACCAAAATCTAATAAAGCATAGGCACTATCGTCAACTTCACTATCTTTAAATTTAGTTTTGAAAAATTTTGCAGCTGAAACTTTCGGCATACCCAGCAGATACTGCATAATATCTAAATAATGAATACCAAATTCAAACAACACACCACCACACTCGGCATAAGTTCCACGCCAACCAGTAAAATAATCCAACGGGCGTTGCCAGCGCTGAACCAAGCTACTACTTCGAATATCACCCAATAAACCTTGTTTAATTACTTGTTCAACCAAGCCGATAGAATGATTTAAACGAACTTGCAACACACAAAATATTTCAACATTTTGCATACTAGCTAAAGCCTCTAACTCTAATAGTTGCTCAATGCTAAAAGTCGCAGGCTTTTCAAGAATAACATGCTTATTATTAAGAATTGCCCTCTTCGCCTGAGCATAGTGTAAGTGACTTGGAGTAAGTAAAACAATACAATTAGTAGCAGAATCACTATATGCCTCATCTTCACAACTATACGCGTGCTGCGAAGTTAGCTCTGCTGAATATTTACTAATAGCTACTTGGGATGGATCATAATATGCGACAAAGTCATAATGTTGCAAATTTGCTTTTAACGCTGCCAAATGACGGCTAAAAATTGATCCACAACCTAAAACTGCAACTTGATACTTGGCCATACAGCGCACCCTTAAATTTTAGGTAAAACAATCCGAGCTTTTTCGCTAGCACGATAAAGAACAATCAACTTGCCAATGTGTTGCACAAAACTTGAGTTGGTTGCACCACACAAATCCTCAATAATCGCTTCACGAGCAGCACGCTCATCACCTAACACTCTGATTTTTATTAATTCATGCGCGTTTAAACTAGTATCTATTTCTTTTAAAACACTTTCCGTTACACCATTATTACCAATCATAACCACTGGTTGCAAATCATGCGCCAAACCTTTGAGAAATTGACGTTGTTTGACAGTTAGCTGTTGCATATTATTCCTTCATTATTTATTTTAATTTTGCTACCAGTATTATATACTTAAACAGATTATAAATACTAGTAGATGATTTACTATACCTATAATGATTTAATTTATTACAAAAATACAATACTGTTTATTAACTAATTAACTTACAACATCAGTTATTAATCAGCTATTTGAAAGTTTATGCAAGATAATTCTGTCCAATGAGTATGAGACTTTTTAACATAACACCTTATTTGTAACAGAGCTCAAAAAAATTAAACTATTGTGCCTGATTAGTTTAAATCAAAACAACTACACATGAAATTACGATCGCCATGCGCATCATCAATCCGATTTACCGAAGGAAACACCTTGTTGCTCTCCAAGTTAACCATTGGAAAACAAGCAACTTGTTGTGAATATGGTTTATCCCAAGTCATTAAATCCGCTAAGGTATGCGGTGCATTTTTCAATGGGTTATTAAGCTTATCAAAACCACCATTTAGCACTTGTTGTACTTCAGCATAAATTGAAGCCATCGCAGCGATAAAACGATCCAATTCATCTTTGGATTCGCTCTCGGTTGGTTCAATCATCAAGGTACCCGGCACAGGGAATGACATAGTAGGTGCATGGAAACCATAATCCATTAAGCGCTTGGCAAAATCGACCTCAGTGATTCCACTTTCCGCTTTTAATGGACGTAGATCAATAATACACTCATGCGCAACTTTTTGATTTTGTCCAGTATATAAAATCGGGTAACCAATTTTAGCTAAATGATGTGCCACGTAATTAGCGTTTAGGATAGCTGCTTTAGTTGATTGCTCAAGACCATACTCACCAAGCATTGTAATATACATCCAAGAGATTGCCAAGATTGAAGCACTACCAAATGGCGCACTAGAAACAGCGCTGCGAGTTACATCAAATGCAGCATCAAAAATTGGATTTAACGGTAAAAAATCAACCAAGTGTTGTTTAACCCCAATTGGTCCCATACCAGGTCCACCACCGCCATGAGGAATAGCAAATGTTTTATGCAGATTCATATGCGAAACATCAGCACCAAGCTCCGCAGGTTTAACTACCCCTACCAAAGCATTTAGATTAGCGCCATCCATATAGACTTGACCGCCATTATCATGAATAATCTGACAAATTTCCTTAATACTGCCTTCAAATACGCCGTGCGTTGATGGATAAGTAATCATCAAACATGCCAAGCGCTCACGATATTGCTCAGCTTTAGCACGCATATCTGCAACTTCCACATTTCCTGATTCATCACAATTAACTACGATAACTTCCATGCCCATCATTTGCGCCGTTGCTGGATTGGTACCATGTGCTGAACGCGGAATTAGACAGATATCGCGTGTACCCTGTCCAAGGCTTGCCTGATAGCGACGAATCGCTAATAAACCAGTATATTCACCCTGAGCACCAGAATTTGGCTGCATACACACATCATCAAAACCAGTGATGTCTTTGAGTTGTTGTTTTAAACTATTAATTAATGTTACATAGCCTTGAATACTTTCCCGCGGTGCAAATGGATGAATATTTGCCATTTGCGGCCACGATAATGGCTCTAGCTCGGCTGCAGCATTTAATTTCATAGTACAAGAGCCCAGCGGAATCATACTGTGCACTAAAGAAATATCTTTGTTCTCAAGATATTTCAAATAGCGCATCATTTTAGTTTCACTATGATAATTGCTAAACACTTCATGAGCTAGAATTGCATCTTGACGGTGAAGAGCATTTTGACTCGCTAATAGCACTTCTGGCTCAACAACAATTAGCTCTTGACCATCACAAATTAAACCCACCAAATCCTCGATTTCAGCAAGGGATGCACTCTCACCTACCGAAATAAATAATTTACCATCATATTCACCAATCGCATAGCCATTATCATTCAATTTAGTCATAAGAGCCGCAGAATCATTGTATTCAAAACTAAGCGTATCAAACAAACAATCCTGATTAAATACTTTAATTCCATAATGACGTAAATTATGTGCCAGTAGATTAGCGAAATAAGTAATGCGTTTAGCAATCGCTTTAAGTCCATCTGCACCATGATAGGTCGCGTAGAATCCAGCCATATTAGCCAGTAATACCTGCGCGGTACAAATATTTGAAGTAGCTTTCTCACGACGAATATGCTGCTCGCGAGTTTGCAATGCCATCCGTAATGCTTTTTTACCCCGACTATCAACCGAAACACCAATGATACGACCAGGCATTAAACGTTTGTAAGCATCTTTCGTTGCCATATAGGCTGCAGAAGGACCACCAAAACCAATAGGAACACCAAAACGTTGTGTAGAACCAATTGCAATGTCAGCGCCCTGTGTTGCTGGAGATTTAAATAGTACTAAAGACATAATATCACAAGCCATAACCACAATCAGTTTTGGCGCATGTTGTTTCCACTGACTAATTTGACTGGTAAAATCTTTAGTAGTACCATATAAATCTGGATTTTGAATAAAACAACCAAATCCCTGAGTTGCGTCAACTTGGCTAATATCTGTTACCACTAATTCAATTTCCAGATACTGTGCCCGAGTTTGCATAACACTTAAAGTTTGCGGAAAAATATTTTCATCCACAAAAAATTTATTTCCCGCATTTGGATTTACTCGCTTAGCCATCGCCATAGCTTCCGCTGCAGCTGTTGCTTCATCCAGCAAAGATGCATTAGCTAAATCAAATCCCGTTAAATCAATTAACATTTGTTGATAGTTTAATAACGCCTCCAAGCGACCTTGCGAGACCTCTGCCTGATACGGTGTATATGCAGTGTACCAACCTGGATTCTCAAAAACATTGCGCCGAATCACCGCTGGAGTAATCGTATCGTAATACCCCAAACCAATATAGTTTTTATAGACAATGTTGGCATCCAAAATTGCTTTAATTTCAGACAGAGCTTGATCTTCGCTCAAACCAACCTTTTGAGTAGTTTTAGTTTTACTGATTAAATCAGTCGGTATAACCTGATTAATAAACTGATCCAGATTGTTACAGCCTAAATCATCTAACATTGTGGCTTGTTGCTGCTGACTAAGCCCAATATGGCGCTTACAAAATTCATTCATGCTAAGTATCCTAAATTATTTTATTTCAAAAACTAAACATATAAAAAAACCCCGTTCAAAATCAAACAGGGTCTTCAATGGTATTTAGCCAATCAGTGCTTTATACTTATCAGCACTCATTAAGCCGTCTAATTCTGCCACATCTGCTAATTTTACTTTAAATAGCCACCCTGCCGCATGTGGTTCAGTATTTGCCAAAGTTGGATCAGCAACCACAGCATCATTAATTTCGACTACTTCACCAGCGATTGGTGAATATAAATCTGAAGCTGCTTTCACTGATTCAACGACACCTATTGTGTCACCTGTAGCAATGCTTGCACCGACAGCTGGTAATTCCACATAAACTAAATCACCCAAAAGCTCTTGAGCATGGTTAGTAATACCAACACTAACCACATCATCACTTTCAAGCCTAACCCATTCATGTGTATCGACAAATTTCATATCATTGCTATACATAATTGCTCCTTTAAGCATTAATTAAACATTTTTTTGCCATTGCGAACGAATGGCAAACTAATTATTCTTACCGCTTCATGATTTCCACGAATATCTACGGCTGCTGTCTCAGCTTCAACTGCAGCACTAATTCGCGCAATCGCAATCGAAACTTTCAGGCTAGGTGAAAATGTACCGCTAGTAACTATCCCACATTCTACTCCATTAACATAGACTTTTTGTCCATCGCGAAGCACACCTTTGCCCTGTAAAACCAAACCGACTTGTTTATATTGATCCGTTGAAATCTTGGCTAACTGATAGGCTTTTTTACCAATAAAATCACGCGTTTCATCACTTAAATCAACCACCCAATCCATACCACAGGCAACAGGAGTGATGGTTTCATCCATCTCATGCCCATATAGATTCATGCCAGCTTCTAAGCGTAAGGTATCCCGAGCACCAAGTCCGCAGGGGGCTACCTCATGTTCCACTAATAAACTCCAAAATGCGTTAGCTTCTGCGCGAGGCAACATAATTTCTAAACCATTTTCTCCGGTATAGCCAGTCCTAGCATAAAAGTAGTTATTATCCTCTACCGCCATAAATGGTTTAAGTTGCTCTAATCTGTCTTTCATATGCGGATGCGCTGCAATAACTTTTTTAATCGCATTCGGACCTTGCACCGCAAGCATCGCCAAATCGCGGCGTGGAAATAATTCGACTTTAAAATTTGCAGCAACCTGTTTAATCCAATTCAAGTCTTTTGCTTCAGTCGCAGCATTAGTTACCAGACGATAACCAAACTGCATTAGATAGACAATCAAATCATCAATAACACCAGCCTCACGATTAAGCAGTCCTGAATATAAAGCTTTACCTACTCCAAATTTATCTAATTTTGCAACGTCATTACTAATTAAATGACGAAAAAAATCTTTAGCATCAACCCCGTGGATATCCGTAACTACCATATGCGAAACATCAAACATTCCCGCATCAGTACGTACTTGCTCATGTTCTTTTATTTGCGAGCCATAGTTTACTGGTAATGCCCAACCACCAAAATCAACAACCTTACCATTGCTATCTAAATGGCTTTGATAAAAAGGAGTATAGTTCATGTACTAGCCTTAAAAAATTTGAATCGCGTAATTATACAACTTTTCTTGTTCCTGTGAACTAGAATAAAGTATTTTCTAGCTGATATCTATTGTGCACCCGCACAATAGATATCATTGGTTATATCACACTATTGTGGAATACTTAGGTTCGCAATCGCCGAAGCAGTCAACTGATTATAAGCAGGATTTTGTGGAACTCCTCTCACATTAAGAAATGCTTTATCTAGATGTTTTAAAATCGTAGGTTGATTACAAATTTCAATATCACTCAGATTATTAATTAGCTGCGCATAAATTTTATCATCTAAGGCATTAATTTGCTTACGCAATGAATCAATCCCCGGTGTTACTTCAGGGTCTGGTTGATTCTCTTTATTGGCATTCCAGCGTGCAAGCCAATAATCCTGAATAAATTTAGCTTGATCCATTTGGATCTGTGCAAAAACCATTAAGTCTCCACTATCAATTTTATTCTTCTTGGCAATATCCTGAGTATTTTGTAATACTTTTAATTCACGCGGGCTATCATAGACACTTTGCTTATAAATGAATTTATATGCGGCAACACCTTCCATCAATGCACTTCGCGCAGCCATGGTAGCAAATAAATCATCAAGTTTTTTGGTGTTGCATTCTCCCGCAAATACGTTTTGGCTGAATGCAATACAACATAAAGAGCCAATAAGTAATTTATTTAGTTTTGAAGTTACAAGCATATTATTTCCCTATAAATATAAAACAATCAGTATAATAATACATTAATTTAATTTCAGATAAATTAATTATACCACTAAAAATGATGTCATGACTGTGGTAACACACCTTTCTGTATCATCTATTAGCAAATTTTCACACTCTCACTTCATCAAATATTTTATGCTTGTATCCCAGCCAGTCGCTAATCATATACTATAGGACTATAACCAATAATACAAATTAATTATTGGTTTGTTTTAACCATACAGCAAGCCCTTGTGCATTAATTTGCATATCCATCTCAAGCAAAGCTAATACCTCGTCTGCACTCAATGGCAAACCCAAAGACTTAGCTTGAAGTACAATATACTGTTTAAGTCTGTTAGCAATTTCTGCTACCACATCCTGTGCTCCAGCAGAATCGTGAGTAATTGTCACATAATCTGTAACCATCCGCCGCAACTCATTGGCAATCTCTTCAACATTACCAATTTGCCCAAAATGTGTCAAATAAACATATTTTGGCGCATACGACTCAATTAACTTAATCGAATTAAGCATTTTCTCCGGTGAAAAATTAACCGGAGTTGTTGTGGGAAAAACAAGTCTTTTATCTTTAAAGTTAAGCTCTGGATAGGCAACACCAAAAATATCACCACTAAAAATTCCACCAGTTTTACCATCAATAATGATATTATGATGATTAGCATGACCTGGCGTGTCACGACAAATTAACTCGCGACTATTCAAGTTTATAACCAAACCATCTTCAGCGCTAATAACCCGATTTACATCAATTGCAGTCAGCTTACCATAAACTTGGTCGACAAATTCTTGTCCATAGACACCCACTACCCCAGCCTCCAAATAACTTGGGTCTACCATATGCCGCACCCCTTTGGGATGAACAACCAGTTGTGCATGGGGAAATGCATCCATATATCTACCAGCACCACCAGCATGATCAAGATGAATATGTGTAAGTAAAATGTATTTTACTGCTTCAGAAGTTAAATTTAATTTACTCAAAGCCTCCAAGACATATTTTAATGATGGTGCATTTGCAGTTTCAACCAGCGCAACACTGTCTCCTTCTACGATCATATAAACCGCAGCCAAATTGTCACGCAAATAATGCGCATCCAATAAATAAATTCCATTGTCATAATTTTTCATTGATTAACCTTCATAGCATATTTGTATAATTTCAGATTAAATTACATAAACAATATTTTAGTAAACCTTACTTGCTTGATCTACTAAGCCAAATCTTTAAATACCCATAAATTAGCGGCTTTAGGTTCACAAACTATTCCATGACTATTTGTTATAATTTGGATTGATTCTTGAAATACTGATGAAATATTATCTTGCGGCATAATAATTTCAATTACCGATGATATCTCTGTAATGCCTAAAATCATTCGTTTGATATCCAGAAGTAACGGCTGTTCTTGATTGTTTTCAATAGCGTAAATTTGCGGCAGCCCAGTTGAAACAGATTTGCTCTCAACATCGGACAAAGATGTTCCAGTCAGTACTAACGGTTTCATCCAAACACTATTACTACTACTTGGACATAATAACAAACTACAACTAGCTTCAAAAGACTGTTCCCATTCTTTCGCACCATACCAGGCTCTGCAAGCGATTCTTAGAGGTAAGCATTCTTCAAGCTCAATACTAATATTTGCACCATTATTAAAACTCAGTATGTATTTACTTGCAGTAGCAATTTTTTTATTACCCTCAGAATCTATTAAGAGAATCCCTTTTTCCATAATGAACTTCCTTTACAAAATTTTAGTGCGAGCTATACCCACTAGAATTTTTGCCGAATCAACTCACATAAGCCACTATGGCTAAACCCCAAAACTTTGGTATTGGTTATGTCATGCTTAAATAATTTTTTAAGGTAATCCAAAACCTGTTCTTGCTCTACTTTAGTCATATTTTTTAGTAAGTCTAGTAAAATAATTCCCTGCAAATTACGCAGACAAATTTGCTGATGTATTGCATCCAAAACCAAAAAATTTAATTGACTATGCCCAAGCTTCGCTTTGTCGCTATTGATATCAATCAAGTTAATACCCGATAAACAATGTATTTCTAAGCCGGCTCCATTCGCTAAATTATGACTTGAACTAGCGACTAATTCTTGATAAGCGGCTAGTTCACTCTCCATATTAAGCCGCGGATTATATTCAATAGCGTCGAGTAACCAACAGTCCTGTAAGTCTAAAAGCTGCTCATCAACCAATTTATCATTACTGATGATCAAACATTCTGGAGCTAGTGGCAATGAACGTAATAATTTTAAATAATTTGGAACACCAGCAATAAGTTCACCGTTCTTACTAAGTGTTTCTAATTTATTCAGCTGCCCTCCGATATGTTCAACCTCAAGCATGACAGGCTCAATATCAGAGAGTTGTTTAACACTACTACGGAGAGTCCATTTCGCCGGATAACAAAGCATCGCTTGAGACAGTGCATCACGATTATGGATAGGAGATCGCGAACAATCAACACTAGCCTGATTAGATAGGGTAGCAACTGCATATTTACCTACAAGTTGTACACTTGTGCGGAATTTAGGCTGCTTAATTTCATCACCAGCCCAAGTTAATTGAACCATGAGATTTGTACCATCTTGCAATTTGCTATTTTTACCAAGATTAACAAATCCACTTTGCCCAGTAGCATATTCGATAAATGCGCTTCGCTCCGCATGATTAACTTTAATTATTTTGGCGTTGAATACTGCTTCGCTGGCAAAACCATCATAATCCTGCGTAACATAGCTTAATTGACCTTTAACATACGCAAATCCATAGACAACTGAACTCTGACGATAGATAATAACTTTATTTAGCATCGCTATTTAGCTCGTGCAATAAATTACGGACGGTGTTAAGCGGCAATCCCATAATTGCATAAAAACAACCGTCAATTTTTTGGATATATTGTCCAGCTAAACTTTGGATACCATAAGCACCGGATTTGTCTTTATAATCACCAGTTGCCAAATAAGTATGGATTTCTTCATCACTTAACTGATCAAAATGAACCCAGCTTTGGCTAGTTACGGTTTTCTCAAAATCATAATATTTTAAAGTAACTGAGGTAATAACCAAATTACGATCTCCAGCAAACGTCCGCCACATTCTAAAGGCATCGTCATAATCAACTGGTTTACCCAGCACCTGCCCCTGATAAATCACCTCAGTATCCGCAGTTAAAATCGGCAGAATGGGCAGCTCTCTATCTAACATATATTGCCAACCAGCCTCAGCTTTTTCGCGACAAATACGCTGCGAATAATCAAAAGGGTTCTCCCCATCTGCAACTATTTCAGGAATATCAAATGAGAGAATTGTAAAATCTACACCCATTTGCGTCAAAAGTTCTGCCCTCCTAGGACTTTTTGAAGCCAGATAAATTTTTGATATACTTTTATTAACCATATTTATATTCTTTATTTAAGATTTTTTTGTGAAATAAAATTTGACAACGCTAGTGTTCCCAACGTATAATACCGTTCTTGAATAAAACAAAGCCTCAATAGCTCAGACGGTTAGAGCGACGGACTGTTAATCCGCAGGTCGTAGGTTCGATTCCTACTTGAGGCGCCATCTCCAATAATCCCTACTCTATCAAAAACAAACCTTAACTCACATAACACATTGAAACCTTTAGATATATAGACGCTTATTTTATGCTGTACTTTATATTCAATCATGATCCAAAGATTACCCTGCAGTTAACTCACCGACTAGATTTTCACTCATCGCACTTTTAATTGTCTCTTTACTCATTTTGCTCGACATCAGCACCATTAATTTTGCCAATGCAGCTTCAATAGTCATGTCGCAACCACTGACAATTCCTAAATCATGTAAACAGCTACTCGCGTAATCATTAGAAACTCGCCCTTCGTTTACCTGAGTTATATTGACGATGATAACCCCACGTGCAACTGCATTTTTAAGCGCATCAACCAGCTTTAGATTACCCATTGGAATATTACCGCTACCATAGGTCTGTAATACCACCGCATCGAGCTCAGTATTGTTTAGCGTATCCGCAATAAAATCGGTAGTAAATTCTGGACGCAGACTCAGATCAAGAATTTTAGCATTTTGCGGAATCACAGGGGCAAAACTAAAGCGCGTTGCTTTGAGCCAACGTTTGTTAAACCAGTTGATTTGAATCCCAAACTCCGCCAATGGCTCTTCATCTACCGAATCAAAACCAAAAAATCGATACGTGCTGACTTTCTGTGCTCGGCAACCACGGAGCAGTTTATTATTGAAAGCAATCGCAACCTCATGCAAATCATCACGACTAGCCGCAAAAAGCGCATCTATCAGATTGCTCCAACCATCACTCCTACGATGAACTAGCGGCAGCTGTGACCCTGTCAATACCACTGGCTTATCCAGACCGCGCAAAGCAAAAGCTAGGACACTTGCAGTATAAGCCATAGTGTCAGTACCATGAATAATCACAAATCCGTTATACTGATCATAATTATCCGAAATATCTTGTATAATTCGTTGCCAGTGCTCAATTCTGATATCTGAGGAATCAATTAACTGCTCATATTCGAGTAAATCAACAATTACATCTTTAACTGGATCTAGCGTTGCAATCTGTGACTTAAATAGCCCAGCCACGGGTTGCAAGCCATTTGGCGTGTAGTCCATTCCAATCGTACCACCAGTATAGATAATCAAAATTTTACGCATATTATTTGCCTGTTGCAGAAACTATTGTGTATGTTTGGGTATATTTATCCCAAAACTGCTGATTTAAGACATAATTATATTTCTCGCCTGCATAATATAAATTAGCACTAAATTCCCCAGGATTTTGCCCTGCTTTGTCAATCTTCACACCAAAAAAGGCCAAACTCTTTGAACTACGGTAATTTTGCAAGTTACCAAAGCGGAAAATACTATCATCAGTTCCAGCAGCTCGATCTAGAGCAATATTTTGCATTGCCTGTAAGCTCGTTGCTGACTCTCCTGCAACTAAATAACGAGCACGGTTTAAGCGTGTGGTGCTAGCAAGTAAGCGGGCTTTTTCAGCTTCAGTATAAGGATAATTTTTGATTAATTTCTCATCTTGATAATTATTCGTATGGGCATATACCCCACGGTCAACTAGTTTATAGCTAAATTTATGATTGGGCGCAACTTCAATTGATAAGATATTTTTAGCATCGGCAACTTGATAAAATACTGGATCAGGGAATTTAGCAATTAATTTGGGTAAATCAGGAATCACATCCTTAGCATTAGTATAATTTTGCAATATATCTTTACTAAAATCATCGGCAATTCCACCTTTGGCTAAAGCTGAGTATTCAATAGTCACTTCATTAAACACTGCTAAATTTTTCTCATTAATCCCAGCCGAGACAAAATCTGGTACATCCTGCCGCGAGAGTGCAAGATATTTCAATTTACCTTTTTCTGCGACTACTTCGATCACTTGGCGATCAGGATTATTATCACGATTTTTCGCCATTAAAAGCGTATCATCAGCGCCATTAAAAGTAGCAAACGTCGTGCATGCAAAACTGGTGGCAATACCACACGTTAATAATAAAGCTAATTTTTTCATAAGTTACACCACCTAAAAGAGATACTCGCAGTATTTTAATGCCAAATTATACTATACGTTACTAAAAACAATATTTGTACCGCAGTTACCGTCAAACCATTTTTAATCATCGCTTTGACATTTTGACTCTCAGCAAAACCCATTGCGGCAAACATATTTGCCCCAGGAATCGCAAAATTGGTAATCCGGGTAGCCAATAGCATACTAAAAGCAAAAGTCATAACGCTCAAATTCATTTCCAACGCGACAGGTGAAAACATTTCATGCAGCATCTTAATTACTGCCGCAGATGCAGCGGGCATCCCAAAAGCCCCAGTAATTCCAATCAGAATGGATAATACTATTTTACCGCCAAAATGTTCAAGCGGTACAAATAATTTCATCAATGCGGCAAAGCCTCCAGCTTTTTGTACCAAATCAAGCATCGGACCAAGCAAAAAGAAAATAAAGAATAAATGGAAATTTTTCTTCATACCTTCAACCAATAAATGAAAAACCTTACCTATTCGTAAGCCACCAACTATCCCAGTTAAGATTGATAAAAATAACATTACAAAGATAACATAAGATGTTTTAGCCTGAAAAATTAATCCATAAGCTACACAAGCAATAAACGCCAAAATAAAAACGATCGTTGCGGTATTTTGCTGCTTAGTCGGTACAAAACGCTCTTCGGTTTCATCGTGTGGAAAAGTTTCATGCGCATACTGTACTTGTAGACGTGATGCCATCACCCAAGTAACAACAATCGTCACCAAAGCAATCGGAATTGAAGCATAAATTAACATCGAACCATAACTGATTCCAGTAACCCCCAGTAAGGCTACCACAGGTGGCGCAAAAGGTCCTAAAATCAAAGCTTCCTCACCCGCTGCCTGCATCAATACCGCCATACTCGGACGCGAGAGTTTGACACTCCCAGCAATCGGGCGTAGAATCGGCGCTAAAATCGCTAAGCCACCAGCTAAAGTTCCAAGTACTGCAACAATTACCACTGAAGAAGTAACAATACCAATTTTAACCCGCCGTTGAGTATTAACTCCGATACTATAAACAATCTTGTGCACCATGGTATGACTTACTTTGGTTTCAGTCAATATTTCGCCCAAGCCACGCCCGAGCATAATGATTAACCCAACTAAAGCCATAAATGAACCCAGCGCCGCTTCCATCGTTTTACCAATTTCAATTGGTGAGGATAAATTAAATAAAAATCCTAAAACCACGCCAATTGCGGTTGCCACCAAAGGATCAACATTGCGAAATACCATAACAGTATAAAGCACGATAACCAATAAGCTGGATAATTGTACAAAAAAATGCCAATCCATACTATGCTCCAATCGTTATAACAGCTTCCAAGTCACCCAAATGCGTAATTCCGAGCCCTGGTAATTCTGACAATGAGAGTGTCGCACCGTTGAGGCTTACCCCACCTTGAATCGGATTATGTTTAATCATCGTGATTGGGTCTAAATCAACAAATTTAATATTACTCCGTCCAACCACAAAGCTCGCCATCGCTGCTAAACCAATCGGAGACTCGAGCATACACCCCGCCATACACGGGATATTATGCGTCGTTGCCAAATCATAAATCGGACGCGCAGCATAAATTCCGCCCGACTTCATTAGTTTAATATTAATCCCATCGGCAATTTCACCGCTGATAATTTTGCTTACATCTCGCAAATTAAAAGCTGATTCATCGGCATAAATCGGAATCCGCGAATTATCACGCACATATTTCAAATTGTTATAATCCCAAGCTTTGACAGGTTGTTCAACCATCGCAATTCCTAGGTCATTAGCGGCGAGTGAGTCGATAATCTGCAGTGCGGACTTGGCATCCCAGCCTTGATTAGCATCGCTTAAAATATGAATCGAATTACCAACGGCTTGTCGAATCGCTTTTAAGCGCGCAATATCTTCAGCGGGATTAAGTCCAACTTTGATTTTTAAGGTTTCAAAACCTTGAGAAACAAATAGCTTAGCATCTTCGACCATTTCTTCCACATCTTTGACGCTAACCGTAGTTAAGATCTTTAACTCAGGCTTACCACCACCCAAAAACTTATATAAAGGAACTTGTAGCTGTTTGGCAACTAAATCATGCAAAGCAATATCCATTGCCGCTTTAGCCGAAGTATTATTTACCAGAGAGTTTTGTACCAGCAAAAGTAGCGCTTCAAAATTAGTCAGTTCTTTACCGAGTAATTTAGTGGCTAAAATCTGCAGCGCACCGATAATTGACTCTTGCGAATCACCAGTAATAACCGGAGTTGACGCTGCCGAGCCATAGCCGAGTACTCCATTGTCAGTAGAAAGAATCACCACGATATCTTCGACATGTTCAGTACGTCGTAGTGCTGTAATAAATGGACGAATCAGTGGAATACGTAATTTAGCAATTTGAATCTGATTAATTTTCATAAATTTTTCCCCTTTTATTTAGCTGGATCAACCTAAGTATTGACCAATGCAGCTTGAATACTCATTTGCTGTGATAGCGTAAAGCTAGTTTCTGCCATTGGTTAACATCAAAAGTCGCCATTGCCTGTAATAATTGGTCAATCGAGACATTCGAAAGATAGCTCCTGCTGGCTAGCCACCTTCTCCAGCTGGTTTTTACCATTATCTGCATACCAATTTTTGACAATAGTTTTGTCTTAATTCTTAATATTACTGATTTCTAAATCAGAACCTTGTTTAGTAAACCACAAATTCTCTTTGTTAATACCATCTCCAAGCTTCATGATTATCACCACCACCTGTGTCCTGTATTATATCAGCACTATCACTTTTATTGAAGATATAAGTATCGTTTCTTGTGCTGCCATTGAGTACATTATTGGTAACTCCAGCATTAATTATGTCAACGCCTGTCCAACCAAAGATTTGCCATCGGCACCAAGTTTGAATTTCACACCCTGAGCTACACGTTAGCCACGTCAATACAAAAATACGTTGTATTTATACACACCGTTAGCCAATTCAAGTTCTTTCTTACTACGTTCAACAGCTCTTACATTCAAATAAACCAGAACATCCTGAGTTAATCCAGAGAATAATATCAGTGCCTCTCGTAAATCAAGCTTGAGTTATTACCCCATTAATCTTATAATATTTACTTAATTAACGATTACATATGAAAGCAATATTAGTTATGCAAAACCAACCGGAAATTAAGTACTTAAAAGATTACCAACAACCTAACTATTTCTCACAAAATATTCGGCTAAACTTTGAGATATTGGGTCAACACGTCATTGTAAAAAGCGACACCGACTACCAACAAAACACCTGTCAATTAAGTGGAGTTTTAAAATTAAGCGGTAGTGCTAAATTGCTTGAACTAAAGGTTGATAATACAACTCATTCAGACTATACTTTGGCAAATGATGAATTGGTGATTAATAATTTACCTAAAGAATTTACTCTATCAATCACCACTGAGGTTGATGCTTTTAATAACAAAAGCTGCATGGGTTTATATGCATCGCAAGGGAATTTATTCACTCAATGTGAACCAGAAGGTTTTAGAAAAATCACTTATTATTTGGATCGCCCAGATGTAATGGCGCTTTTCACGACTACGATTATTGCCAAAACCCAAGATTATCCAATCTTACTTTCAAACGGTAACAAAATTTCCGAAGAACAATTACCCGATGGACGAACCAAGGTAGTATGGCAAGACCCATTTAAAAAACCGAGTTATTTATTTGCACTGGTTGCCGGAAAATTTAGCAAAATTGATACGGTTTATACTACTCAATCAGGACGAAAGGTACTCCTTGAAGTCTATAGCGAGCCTGAGTCAATCAATCAATGTCAGCACTGTTTAGATTCGCTAGTTATGTCTATGCGCTGGGATGAACAACGCTTCAATCTGGAATATGATCTTGAGCGCTATATGATAGTTGCCAGTGGCGATTTTAATATGGGAGCGATGGAAAACAAAGGGTTGAACATCTTCAATACTAAATACGTCTTGGCAGAAACTAAAACCGCAACCGATACTGACTTCATCAATGTTGAAGCAGTGGTTGGACATGAATATTTTCATAACTGGACTGGCAATCGGGTTACCTGCCGCGACTGGTTTCAGCTATCATTAAAAGAAGGACTGACCGTCTTCAGAGATCAGGAATTTACTGCAGATTTACATGCTCGGGATGTAAAACGTATTCAAACAGTTAAAACTCTTCGCCAAAATCAGTTCCCCGAAGATGCATCGCCATTGGCACATCCAGTCCGCCCTGCTTCATATCTGGAAATCAATAATTTCTATACTATGACCGTTTATGAAAAAGGCGCAGAAGTAGTGCGGATGTATCAAACGCTTTTGGGGCGTGCAGGTTTTGAACGAGGAATGAAGCTTTATTTTGAACGCCATGATGGCTCTGCTGTTACGTGTGATGACTTTTGTCGAGCAATGGCAGATGCTAATAATTTTGATCTTAGCCAATTTATGCTCTGGTACTCTCAGACTGGTACGCCGACCTTAAAAATTAGTGATAAATATGATTCTGGAACTCAAATTTATACGTTAAATATTGAACAGCAAATTCCTGATACCGCAGATATGCAAAACAAACAAGCAATGCTGATTCCATTGGAACTAGGTTTAATAAATAATGATGGGCAAGAGCTGGAATTTGAAGTCATTAATGGAGAAGTTATCTATCCGGAAGAACAAGCCGTTTTACTCATTCGTAAGCAACACAATGAGTTTAAAATTAAGGTAGCTCAACAACCTACTCCATCATTATTGCGTGGTTTCTCAGCTCCTGTAGTTTTAGATTATGCTTATACTCCTGTACAATTGCTAAATTTAGCGGCGCATGATAGTGATTCATTCAACCGCTGGGAAGCGATGCAAAAACTTTATCAACATGCGATCATTGCCTTGTATCAGAACCCACAAAACACCAATGCAGAAATTTTTACGCAACTGAATAATGCGCTTACTAAAACCTTACAAGATAAGCAGTTGAACCCAAGCATTCAAAACTTAATTAGCGGATTACCTAGTTTTGGTGAATTATGTGCACAACTAAAATCCGTTAATGTTGCTAAATTAAACCAAGCTATAGTTATGCTTAAATCTTATCTGGCAGATTCGTTAGAGTCGCTATGGTTAGCAACTTATCAGCAAAATCAATGCTTAAGCTATGATTTTAATGATGCAGGTAAACGTGCACTGAAAAACATAGCTTTAACTTATTTGCTAAGTAGTAAAAATGCAGCCAACTATCTTGATTTGGTTCAAAAGCAATATCAGACAGCTGATAATATGACGGATAAGTTAGCAGCGCTGATAGCAATTAATGACAGCAATGCTGATTTACGGGCAGAGTTACTTACACAATTTAACAATGAATACCAAAATTATCCACTAGTAATGGATAAATGGTTTACACTACAAAGCCAAAGCTCACGCGCTGACACTTTGAAGCAAGTCAAAAAACTAACTACTCACCCACAGTACGACAATGCTAACCCGAATAAGCTCTATTCCTTGATTCGTGCTTTTACGGCTAATAGCAGTCATTTTAATAGCGCTGATGGGTACAAGTTTATTGCCTCAGAAATACTTCGAGTTGATAAATTTAACTCAGGAGTTAGCGCGCGAATTGCGCACGGTTTTAGTATTTTAACTAGTTTAGCGCCTGAATATCAACAATTAGCAAAACCAGTTTTAAATGAAATTTTAGCGACAGAGAAACTATCAAACGATGTTTATGAGTTAATTTCTAAAACTATGAATCAGTTATAATTTAAAAAGGATAATACTATGAAAAAAATTGCAGTTGTATTAGCGGGTTGTGGACGGATGGATGGTTCTGAAATTCATGAATCAGTATTAACATTATTATCTATCGAACAAGCTGGCGCAAGTTACCAGTGCTTTAGCCCTGATTTAGCGCAAGATCATGTTACTAATCACTTGAATAATGAGACAACCAATGAAACTCGGAATATGCTGATAGAGTCAGCGCGGATTGCTCGCGGCAATGTAAAAAAACTTGAAGAATTGAGTAGCAATGACTACGATGCACTTATCATTCCTGGTGGAAATGGGATTGCGGCAAATCTCTTTACACTAGCGCAAGATGGTGCTGATTACACTGTTAATCCGACTCTAAGTAAAATTGCGCAAGGCTTCACTGCCGCAGGTAAAGCTGTCGGATTTATTTGTATTGCACCAGTAATGATCCCAGCAATTTATGATTTTCCAGTAAATATGACTATCGGTAGTGATGAAGGAACCGCAGCACTAGTAACCAAACGTGGTGCAATTCATCATTCATCCACCGTAAATGAAATTTGCATCGATGAAAAATACAAAATTGTGTCAACTGCTGCTTACATGTTAGCAAGCAATATTTTAGATGCATACAGTGGCATTAATAAATTAGTCCATAAAGTCGTTGAATTAGCTTAAGCTATTTAACTCAAATGCTTAAATATACTAATTTAAAACTCATCAAGTACCCGCTGCTAATTTCTTTAATAAGTAGCGGGCTTGGTGCCTGTTCAAAATCAGCTAAAACACTTAGCTGCAGTAGCTCAAATATTGAGGAACAGCTTATTCAAGCCACTAAACTTGATAGTTCAATTCCACTGTATGTAAATCCAAAAGTTCAGATTATGTCAGGTAGCAAGAAGCAGAATAAAAACACAACTTTACAATGCCAAGCAACTATTCAATACAGCCATAATATATTTCCCGAACAAAATTTCTCAGCGGAATACTCATATGATGTAAATGCAGAGCAACAAGTGGAAAAAATAACTCCAGTTAGTAGTGAAAATACTTTAAAATTTCAAAATTGGCTGACTAAACTACCAATAGTAACCAGCTCACAAAAAATAGCGGCAGGAAACTTAGTTGTAATCCAGTTAAGCAGTAGCTCAAAAGCAAAAACTCATAATCAAATTCAGCAGCTAGCTCTTAATCAACAATTAATAAAATTGCCACAAGGCAAAAACTTTTCAACTATCACCATTGATAAACAATTTACCCTAAATGGCAACGATGTATTCCTGCTCTCTGCATACTATAATGATGCACGAGATAATGGACTCAATCATAACTATTTCGTAACGATTGAATCTGCTACCCAATATATCATAAGTCAAAGTTTCAGTTATCAAGATGGTAGTTTAAATCAAAATGAATCAGCAATAATATTTTCTGGCTTCAAACAATATTCGTTCTCAGAATCAAGTGATTTTACGCTTTACAAATTGGAATCGGGAAATATCAAAATAATTCGTCCAGCTCATGATCTCAATTATTACCGCCAAAAATTCAGTTCTCAAACAGCACATCAACTAATACAAAAAATTAAAAGTGATGGTTGTTTAAATGGTGATCAATTCTACTTATCGGATATTTGTACACGCAAAGTAAATGGTTATTGCTTCGAATTTAATTCAATCAGCAATAAAGCAGTTAAAGACAAATCATACTGGTTGCTAAACAATATGTGTAAGACGCAAGAGATGTACTAACCTATAAATAGTTAGTCAACTGCTGTTTTTAAGATGATTTTACCTTTTTTGCGGGTCAGAGCATAATTTTCGTTAAGCTTCAGTTGTGGATGGCGATCTTGTTCTGCAGTAATTACCTGACGAATAAATTCCTGAAGTTGTTTTGATGACGGCAATGGAAGGTTATGCTGGCGAATAAAACAGCTTAAAAGAGATTTTTGCCGCGATGAACTTAAACTAATAATTTTAGCAATTTCAATCTGCTCATTTTTCATAGTAGAAAGCAAATCATATTCCGCGACTTCATCATTTAAGCTCACACTTTCCTGAATTGAAGTTAAACTCTGCGTAATTTTTTGTGGTAAATTGTTATCATAAGCAAGCAACTGAGGAATTATACTATTACGCAAAAAGTTACGTAAATAAGCATTGTCATAATTACTATCATCTTCAATATGTGAAAGTTCACGTTCGAGAGCATAATCAATTAACAGCGCTTTAGAATAAGAAAGTAGTGGCCGCCAGTAAAATTGCATATTTCTCTTACTCAAACGGCGCATAGCTGCAATATTATGTACATCGCTACCGCGCATAAGCTGGCTAAAGACTGTTTCAATCTGATCATCTTGGTGGTGAGCTAAAATCATAACATCTGCACCAGTTTTTTGATATTCAGCATACCGTAGTTTCCGAGCGCTATTTTCCAGTCCAATCCCGGCTTGTTTTACTACTTGCAACTGTGCGACCTGTAATGGAATATTCCATTGCTGGCACAAACGGGTACAAAAATCCATCCATTCATCAGCATGAACCGATATGCCATGATTAACGTGAATTGCCGACAGCTTAAATTGCTGGCGCTTGCTAGCTTCATTAAGTAAATGTAACAGTACTACTGAATCAACACCACCACTTAGACCAACACAATAAGACAAATGACCATCTAATTCAGATGGCCATTGCTTTAGTATTGATTCAACTAAAATTCTTCTATTCTGTTTCAAGCTTAAATTTACCATAAGCCATAATTCGTTCAAAACGACGTGCAAGTAACTCATCACCTGAGAACTCACTTAGCTTTTTGAGACTATCTTTTAAATTACGCTTTAATTTAGTCATCATTTCCCCATGGTTAGCATGTGCGCCACCCAAAGGTTCATTAACTACACTATCAATCAAGCCTAAGCCTTTTAAGCGATCTGCCGTAATTCCCAATATCTCTGCAGCTTGATTGGCTTTAGTAGCATCTTTCCACAAAATTGAAGCACACCCCTCTGGCGAAATTACCGAATAAATCGAATATTCCAGCATATTAATCTGATCACCAACCGCAATTGCCAAAGCGCCTCCTGAGCCACCCTCACCGATTACCGTACAAATAATCGGAACTGACATTTTAGACATTTCATATAGATTTTTACCAATCGCCTCTGATTGACCACGCTCCTCAGCACCGATCCCGGGATATGCACCAGGAGTATCAATAAAAGTAATAATTGGTAAGGCAAATTTTTCGGCAATCTGCATTATGCGTAACGCTTTACGATATCCCTCAGGACGTGGCATACCAAAATTACGCTCAAGATTTTCTTTAGTATCACGACCCTTTTGATGACCAATAACTACCACCGACTGCTCACCAAATTTAGCCATTCCACAAATCAGTGATTTATCGTCTGCATAATGGCGGTCACCATGCAATTCTACAAAATCAGTAAATAAATTATTAATATAATCCAGTGTACGTGGACGCTGTGGATGACGCGCAACCTGAGAAATTTCCCAAGCGCCAAGAGCACTATAAATTTCTTTAGTTAAGCCATCAACTTTAGTTTGTAGTAATTCAACTTCAGATGATATATTAACGGATGATTCATCCTGCATCTGGCGTAGCTCTTCAATTTTATTGCTTAACTCGGCAATTGGTTTTTCAAATTCAAGAAAATGTCTCTTCATAATATTCCCGCTTAATGTTTAACGCCTAACTGATTGCTCAGTATATCAATATTTTTTTGATGCTCAGTAACGGCATCCCGCAAGGCTTTTATCCTTGCTTGATACTGTTCTGGATTATTTTGCTCACTGGGAAGCTTAGTTGCCATCCCTGATTGTAATGCTTGTTGTGAGTCTGTCAGGGCTCTTTGCTCCAGTGCCAGCTCTTCATTTAAAATTTGTTGCCGACCAACTTCATTGGTCCCTAGATTTTGACCTATACTTTGCGTATAGGCTTTTTTTATACTATTATCCTGAATAGCATTATTCTTAGTTGCGGTACCGTTAGTATAGCCTTTAGCTTTGAAATCATTTTGTGTCATTGGTGCAGCATAAACAGTTATCGCAGGCAAGACCACTTTTTTACCATTTTTAACTGGTTTATTAGTAAATACCGTTGCCCCATTTTTATCTTTGTATTGATAAATCGTATCATCAGCATAGCAAACCATACTAATTATGCTACTCAATAACAACAAATATTTCATTTTAAAATAAATTAATTACTGAAATTACAGTTATCGTTATAATAAAAAATAATCCTGCTCGATAAAGTAAGGCGACGACATAGTCAACTACTTTAGGATCAAACAGATTTTCTGACTTACGGATATCTTCAATACCATCATCTTCAAAATTAGCTGTAGCTTTAGCAAATTTATCTTTGCCTATTGCCCGGAAAGTTACTTCGTTTAAAACAGTTTCAAGGTAGAAGAAGCTTAGTTTAACTTTTCCACGTTGCTCCAACATATAGCGCATAACTTCTTCAAAATCACCTGCGGCAGCTATAAATACTGCCAGTACAGTATAAGGGACAATATTTACCCAAAACAGCATCTTGTCGACAACTACGGAATATACCACTGATTCCTCACCACGTGAACGTAGTTTGTTACCCATTGCGGTCAATACTAAATAGCAAATCGCACCTAAAACCGAAGGTAAGATAATGAACCAGAATGTAGTTGCAAAAAATTTAGTTGCGTATGTTTGGACAAACTGTTGAAACTCATTTCCACGATTGGTTGTCTTGGCTTCTTCTTTCCAACCTAAAATATCACAACACAAGATAAAGAAGAAACAGTTAATCAGAAAATATGAAATATGATGACGACTATAAGGAAGAATCATCAATGCCAATGTTATCAATAAAAATGGAATCAAAGCAAAGATAAAATGTAAGCGAATTTCACGTACCGTTTGAAAGTCACGATTAACAAATAGATTAGCATACTGGTCAATTTTACTATTAAACCAAGTTCTAACGCCTCCCAAAACCTTCTGGCGTTCCAGAAAGATTGTTAACAATATTGCTAAAAATGACATAATCAAAGCACCTATTATAATTAGTTGTTATAAATATAAATTTGTTGCAAGTTACGATTAAGCTCAAATATATCCATACCAAATCCAAATAGAAAATGATTTGGAGCATTAACGCCAACGTGATCTGCATAAATTGGCTTATCTTTACCGATTTCTTTGTTTACCATCACAGCAATTTTACATGCTTTAGCCCCAGCATTAATTAAAAAACGCTTAATCTCGGCAATAGTATGCCCTTCATCCAATATATCATCTAGAATATACACAGTTTTACCACGAATCAACTCTTCTTTAGGTTGACGATACCAAGTGATATGACTTGAACCATACATTGCATCACCATAACGTGAAGCATGAATATAGTCCATAATAATTGGGCTTTTTAAGCGTTTGGTTAACTCTGCAGCAAACATCATCCCGCCATTCATCACGGTTAAGAAAACTGGAACTTCGCCTTCAATTTCGGCATCAATATTACTAGCCATTGTATCTAACGCTGAATATAATTGCTCTTCTGAAAATAGAACTGTAGAATTACTAATGATTTGTCGGGCTTTGGTATAATCTAATTGCATGTAAACCTCATGATTGTATTAAAATATATGCTTGCAGTAAATATAAATTACCCGCTATTGTAACAAAAAACGTGACTACTTGCAGATAAGTTACGTTAATTTTGTGCTTGAACAAATTCGTCATCCTAGGTCATTGATTTGTCTCCCCCACTTACTAGGTGTGGGATTTGTCGCAAATCACCTAGAGGTATTTCAAATTTCTTCGGATGTAGCAGGAAACAGATCACTTACATTTTAAATTCGATTAACCGATACAAAATAATAGAAGAGAAGACAACATTATGAAAAAAGCATTATTAGTAATCCTAGATGGTTTTGGCATGAGAAGTAACGATGACTTTAACGCAGTAGCTGGTGCCAATAAACCTAATTTAATCAGTTACATTCAAAATTACGCTTTTGGTAAAATCGAAGCCTCAGAACAGGCCGTTGGATTGCCTAAAGGTCAATTTGGTAATTCTGAAGTAGGACATCTAAATTTAGGTGCGGGTAGAGTCGTCCGCCAAGATATCACTAAGATTGACTATGAAATTGAAACGGGTGATTTTTACAAAAATAAGGCATTAAATTCTGCACTTGCAAAAAGTACTAGTGGTACTGTTCACATCATGGGATTATTATCTGATGGTGGAGTTCATTCGCATCAAAATCACATCTATGAGTTAATCAAACTAGCATCCCAAACCAATAATATCCAACATATTAACCTACATATGTTTTTAGACGGTCGTGATACCCCACCACAAAGCGCGTTAGCTTTTATCAGTCAACTTGAAGAAATAATTAAATCTTATCCTAAAGCAAAAATAGCTAGTATCGCAGGACGCTATTACGCTATGGATCGTGATAAGCGTTGGGATCGTCTTGAACTTGCTTATAAAGCATTAGTAAATGCTGATGCCAATACCTCCTTTGCAACACCGAATGCTGCAATTAGTGCAGCATATACCGAACAAGTTACTGACGAATTTGTTAAGCCTGCAGTTTTTAATGGTTATCAAGGGGTAAAACCAGGTGACAGTATTATTTTTGCTAATTTCCGTTCTGATCGCGCCGTTCAATTAACCGATGCATTTATCGGCAAAGACTTTAATGGCTTCTCTCATCACGATTTAGGATTAGCGGCGTTTGTAACCATGACTCGCTATAACGATAAACTAGATTGTCTAGTTGCATACCCACCAGCTTCAATTGTTAATACTCTGGGTGAGTATATTAGTGGCCTTGGCTTAAAACAATTACGGATTGCTGAAACTGAAAAATATCCTCATATAACTTATTTCTTTAATGGTGGTGAACAACAGCCATTTACCAATGAAACTAGAATTTTAATCAATTCTCCAAAAGAGGTCGCAACTTATGATCTTAAGCCAGAAATGAGCTTACCAGAGGTAGCGAGCAAATTGGTTGATGCGATTAATTCAAATGAATATGATTTGATTATCACTAATTTTGCAAATGGTGACATGGTTGGACATACAGGTAACTATGATGCCAGCGTAAAAGCGGTTGAAGCATTAGATTTGTATCTAGGCAAAGTGGTTGAAGCAATGAGGGCACATGATGGGGAAGTATTAATTGTTGCTGATCACGGCAACTGTGAAGAAATGTTTGATTATAAGAGTCAACAACCGCACACTCAACACACTACAAATCTTGTTCCATGTATTTATATCGGACGCGAAGCTTCTATTATTGAAGGCGGCGCTCTTAAAGATGTTGCACCATCGCTCCTAGCAATGATGGGATTACCACAGCCACAAGAGATGACCGGACACAGTCTAATTGCTTTTGAATAGGTCAGCTAATGATGCGTAAACTAGTTTTGCTTAGCGCTGTTATGTGGACGGGATTGAGCTATGCGGTAGAATCTTCTACCGTTAATAGTAATATTAACGATCTCAATACACAAATCCAGCAAATCAATCAAGACCTTAACTCCAAACAGCAAGAAAAGCAAAAAATTGATGCAGCACTGAAAGATTCACAAGGTGCAATCTCTAAAACTGAAGCTATCTTACAAAAAATTCGCAAACAACGCGATGCAGACATAAATCAGCTCAATCAATTGGCAAATACAATCCCACAGATGACGGCAACAACTACGGCTGCCAAAACACAGGTCAATGCCTCGATTAGCAAAATTTATCAGCAAATTCAAAAAATTCAAGCTTCACAACAAAGCATTGTTTCTGGAAATGATAGCCTAGATCAAGAGCGAAAAAAAGTTTATCTGTTGGAAATACTTAAGCAGCAGCAGCTACATTACCAACAACTAAATGACAAGCTTAGCCAACTTGATAGCTTGAATAAAAAACTGCAACAAGAAGTAGATAATTTAAATAAACGCTTGGGCACAACTAGCCAACAACATCAGCAATTACTTGCAGTAAAAGATAAAACTGTTCAACAATCATTGAGTGTAAAACAACAAATTGATAGCGAACGTAGCAAGCTCTCACATTTAAAACAGCGTCAAGCAGAACTAAATAAACTATTACAACAACTAGCCCTCGCTGAAAAAAAACAAAAGCAAGCGGCAGCTAAAAAAGCCGCTGCAGAAGCAAAAGCTCGTCAATTAGCGGCCATAGCTGCAGCAAAAGCAAAAGCCCAGACAAATAATACGGCTTCCAGCACAACGGCAACTAGCAAACAAGAAAATATTGTAATTGATACGAGCAATGACAAAGCTGATGTAAAAATTACTGATAATGATACCGCAGCTACGCCACAAGCTGCTTCAGTTATAAAACCCCAAGTTGCTGATAACAGCGTTGAAGATAACTCCCCATTTATGTCACGTAAACTTGCTCGTCCAGTTAGTGGGAGTATTGCCGTAGGTTTTGGACAGATGCGTGATAGCGTGAAAAATAATGGTGTTTTAGTTCATGCCAATGATAATACCCCAATATATTCTGTATCACGCGGTACAGTACTATTTAGTGGAGAACTTCCGGGATTTGGACAAATCATTGTAATTGACAATGGAGATAATTATACCTCAGTTTACAGTGGAGTATTATCCAAAACTACAAAAGGTGCCGCAGTAACTGCTGGACAATTAATCGCCAATAGTGGTACGGAATCAAACCAACCAATGGGTGGCATTTATTTTGAATTACGCCGCTTAGGAAAACCAGTTAATCCTAGCAAACTATTTAATTAACTAGATACATGGAGAGTGATTATGCGTCATGAAACTGACTCAATGGGCGAAATTATGGTGGCTGATGATTGTTACTGGGGTGCACAAACGGAACGTTCAAGAACTAATTTTCCGATTGGTGTAGCTCGTTTTAAATTTACACGCCCACTAATTCGAGCTCTTGGTATTTTAAAAAAATCAGCTGCCAAGGCGAATATGGATCTCGGTGAATTAGATGCATCAATTGCCCGATTAATTATTCAAGCGGCTGATGAAGTAATTAGTGCAAAACTGGATGCTCACTTCCCGCTGGTGGTATTTCAAACCGGGTCAGGCACTCAATCCAATATGAATGCCAATGAGGTTATCTCAAACCGCGCAATAGAAATTAGTGGTGGCGTAATGGGAAGTAAAAACCCAGTTCACCCAAATGACCATGTTAACCGTGGACAGTCATCAAATGATACCTTCCCAACTGCGATGTATATTGCAGCAGCTGAGGAACTAAACAATCATTTATTTCCAGCGCTTGCCAAGCTTCGTAATACCTTGGAAAATAAATCACAACAATTTGCCCAAGTAGTCAAAGTCGGGCGCACTCATCTCCAAGATGCAACACCAATAACATTGGGACAAGAAATAAGCGCATGGGTCGCACAAATTGACTATGCAATAATTAATTTGCAACAAGCTCTCAAAGGAGTTCTAGAACTAGCCATTGGCGGTACTGCAGTCGGTACAGGGTTAAATGCACATCCTAAATTTGGTGATTTAGCAGCAAGATATATTAGCCAGGAAACAGACTTAGCTTTTACCTCGGCTAAAAATAAATTTGCCGCACTATCTGCACATGATGGCTTAGTTAACGTTTCAGCTGGGCTACGCACGTTAGCCGGTGCACTAATGAAGATGGCAAACGATGTTAGATGGTTGGCAAGTGGTCCACGCTGTGGCATTGGTGAAATAACCATACCGGAGAATGAGCCTGGTTCGTCAATTATGCCCGGCAAAGTTAATCCAACCCAATGTGAAGCAATGACCATGGTCTGTGTGCAAGTTTATGGTAATGACGCTGCTGTAGCTTTCGCTGGAAGCCAAGGTAATTTTCAACTTAATGTCTATAAACCAGTAATGATACATAATGTTCTGGAAAGCATCCAGCTGCTCTCAGATAGCTGTTTAGCTTTTGAAGAACATTGCGCTTCGGGTATTGATGCTCACTTAGCAGTTATTAACTCCAATTTAGCTAAAAATCTAATGCTGGTAACTGCGTTAAATCGCCATATTGGTTATGATAAAGCGGCCAAAATAGCTAAAAAAGCTCACCATGAAGGTTTAGACCTTAAAACTGCTGCATTAGAACTTGGTTTTTTAACCGTAAGTGAATATGATCAGTGGGTAGTTCCACTTGATATGACCCACTCTTAATACTATGATAAAATATGATGACAAATAAGATTAAAATCGGCGTTCTCATTTACGATATGGTACAGCCTCTGGATGCAATCGGTCCGTGGGAAGTATTTGCAATATGGCAGAAGCTAAATCCCACTGTATCATTATGCCTGATTTCAGAATCAGGTACTTATGTTGAGTGTGATAGTGGAATAATTCTAAAATCTCATTGCAGTTTTGCAAATTGCGAGCCACTTGACTATCTGATAGTTCCAGGTGGCATGGGACGGCTTGAGCAGGCAAATAATCAACAACTGATTGACTTTATCCAGCGACAATACCAATCATGCAAACTTATATTATCAGTATGCACAGGAGCTTTTTTACTAGCAAAAGCAGGACTTCTGAAACATCAATCAGCTACTACTTATTGGCGCGCAATTGAAGAACTTGCACAAGATAAAACAATCAAGATAGTACCACAGCGAATAGTCAAATCTGGGAAAATATGGACGGCTGGAGGTGTGAGTAGTGGGATTGATTTGGCTATAGAACTGGTAAAAGAAATTTCTGGTTCAAATGATAAAGACAAGCTATGTCTAATGCTGGAATATTTTCCACCATCTAGTGCTACATGTAACCTTTCATTAGCCAACGAATTACCTGCTTATGGAAACAAAATTAGTAATACCCAAGAGCTACCTGAATACATTACACGACAAGCGCAATAGAAAATTTATAGTAATGAGTCAATAGTAATTGATTATAAATAGATATTTATTTATCAAAAATTATTAGACCAAGAACATTTCTCCCTTCGCCAATTAGGTAATTGTACGTACGACACAGAGCAGGAATTGGCATAACTTCAAACCCTATTCTTTTTTGCTGCAACAATAGCAAAAATTTACTATCTGGGTAACTAATTTTGCTACCTGTACCAAAAATAATCAAATCTGGTTGGTAGCCAAGCAAAAATTCACAATTAGCTTCATTTAATTCGATGATTGATTTTAAATGTAATGGTTCAATATTTTGTGGCGAGACTAAAATATTATCAGAATATTCTATTGTATTTATTGTAACACTGAAATCAGAATAATGTGAAAATTGGTTACCATTTCCATCATGTAGATTAACTTGCATAGATTAACTTTTAAACAAAAGAAAACTCAAGCATAGCTTGAGTTTTTATATTATTGCTGGAGTTGTTTGGCAACTTTTTTAGCAGCTTCACTATTAGGAAAACTTTTGATTAGTTTTTTAGCAGTGGCATTGGCCGCTGTAGTATTTCCTAATTGAGTTTGAGAGATGTAAACTACTCGCATAGCATCAGGAACGTATTTGTTGTTTGAGTTAGTAGCAATGAATTTATTCGCTTCACTGATAGCCTCTTTATACTGACTATTTGCTACATACGCCACAGACAAGAAATAACGAGCACTAGCAGCAGAGTTTTTATCACCACTTGCAATAATCGCCTGTAACTCAGTGATTGCCGGAGCAATATTATTGGCTTGGATTTTCTTAATTGCATCCTGTAACTGAGGATTCATCGTGCTTTGCGGAGCTTTAGCACTACGAACAACAGCAGGAGAACCACCAATAGCACTCTCCAAGGCCTGAACTCGCAAATCAAGAGATTGCAGTTGTTGACCTGCATCACCTTGAGCATTGCCTTGACCTTGCTCCAAGTTAGTCACACGACCATTTAACTGGTTAATCTGACTTTGTAAGTCATTAACCTGATTGAGCAAATCCAGCATTTTCTGATTAGAGACTTTATTATCTAGAACACCAACATTTTGTTGGATTTGATTCAAGCGTTGATTAGTGTCCGCTATCTGCTGACGTGCTTGATCATCAGCACAACCTGTTAGAAAAAGGTTTGCTGACAATCCTAAAATCGTCAACAAACTTTTTTTCATGGTTATTCAACACCTTGAGCAACAGTACCATTGTAAACGCTACTGTCAACCATTGGTAAACCATTGCTATCTTCAGAGTAACCAGCTGGTTGAGCTGCTTTATAAGTAATATCAGCACGACGATTCATAGCACGAGCTTCTGAAGTATCGTTAGCATATTTAGCTTTTAATTTACCATTAGAAGTAGCCTCAACTTGAGCTTTGCTAGCACCTGTAGCAATCAAAGCTTTTTTAACTGCATCAGCACGTTTTTGACCTAATGACAAATTGTACTCAACAGAACCGATATCATCAGTATTACCTTGTACTTGTACTTTAGCAGCAGCATTTGCAGCCAAGTAGCTTCCATTAGCTTTCACAACACCAGCGTAATCATCTTTAATATCATATTTATTGAATGCGAAGTATACGCTATTGTGATTAGATACAACTGGAGCAGACGCAACTGGAGCTGCAACTGGAGCAGATGCAACTGGAGCTTCTACTGGAGCTTTGTTAGAAGAACATGCTACCAATGCACTACCAGCAATAACCAGAGCTAATAATTTTTTCATATTTAAGTTTCCTTTCAGGGGTTAAGTAAATTTTATAAAGCCTCTAAGCGTGATTATACACGATTTTATTACGGCTGTAAACATTAAGATTATCACATTCCAGAACTAGAGGTTGGTTTATTATTACCACTTTTGCCGTCGTTATTAAACGTATTTTGTTGCGGGAACATGTTTGCGCTAGATAAACGTGAATTTACAGTTGGATTATTAACCGGTTTACTGCCACTTCCAGCACTATTAGGATTTTTAACTTTGCTAGTGGTAATTGCATTTTGTTGTGGGAATTGTGCACCACTATACAACATTGAATTAACCGTTGGGCTATTTTCCTGATTTGAATTATCAGTATTATTATTATCAAAACTCTTAGTTTTATTCTTAGAATGTGTGCTCTTTGGATAGCTGGAGCTATACTTTTGCCCTGCTTTACCAGTTAACTGGTTTTGCTGAGGAAATTGTGCCCCACTATACGCAATAGAACTAACAGTCGGACTATTTACCTGTGCTGAGCCAGCGGTTTTATTTGCATCAAAACTAGTTTTTTGATTATCGCCTTGGCTTTCAGCCTTACTATGCTCAGCCTGCACGTAGCCTGATGTTGAACCTGAAGCTGCGGTTTCATCTGCATAAACGCTAACGGCAATAGATGACAATGCTAAGATCAATATTTTATTTAACATTAGAATGTTCCTTTACTACATTTAAATAACGTGATATTATACTACAAAATCAACTTTATGCCAAGTTTACAGATAGTTAGAAATTTTTTGACCAGCGTTGATCAATAACTTGTCCATAATTTAAATTATTTAGTTTAGTTTGAGTCGTCCCAGTTATATTACTGATATATACACTATTATCACTAGAGAACATAATTAATTTATCATTTGGTGCAAAACTTGGTGCAATATCATGGTTTGCGTTCTGGCTGATAGGATACGCCGATTGCGTTACCAAATCCAACACATACGCTTGCAATACACCACTATTACGATTTATAAACGTAATTTTGCTTGCATCATTAGAAAAACGCGCAGTTGTATTATATTTACCCAAACCATTAGTTACTCGCATTGGAGCTGAGCCATTTAAGTCTGTTATGAAAATTTGTGGACCTCCATCATGATCAGAAGTAAACACAACTTTTCCGGTATTGGAAATATCAGCTTCTGTGTCAATAGTTCCAAAGTTAACCAAAGGAATGGCGCCACTTGCTGAGGTATAGCGTTGATTATTTACTAGATAAACATGTGAACCATAATCTTTACTTAATGTAACCGCTAATTTTTGTGAATTAGGCGTAAAAGCAGGTGAAGAATTTGAACCATTGAAGTTTGCTACTACATAGCGCGTTCCTGCTTTAATATTCTGTACATAAACTACAGGCTTTCCTGTTTCATACGTAACATAGCTAAGGTAATTCCCACTATTATCCCAAGCCAAGGATGTAATTGGATGCGCCATTGAAATTAAAGTTTTAGGGTTATATCCATCATAATCCGCCAAAACTACCGCATACTTACCTGCACCTTGTTGAACAGCCAAGGCCACTTTAGAAGTAAATGCACTAGGTGTATTGGTTAATTTTTTATAAATATTATCGTCAATTGCATGAATTGCTTTACGTTGGAATTTCTTATTAAATGCTGCCGTTTGACTCAATAAAACTTGATTAGTTGTATTATTAAGCAATTGATATTCAATCTGCATTTGCCCACTTACCGGATCACTACTAACACTTCCACTAATGGTATATTGAGCGCCACTCTCAACTGCACTGCTATTAACATAATTAAGAACATTAAACTCGCCAGTAATTTTAAAATCACTAGTTATTTCATCACTAACCGAACCATCTTCATTAGTAAAATTAACTACAGCAAGTTTAGGATTTCCTGCGCTATTTCCACCGACAATTTCAATATTTTGATCGGCATATACAAAACTAAAACCCACGCTTAGGATTAGTAATAATTTTTTATTTATTGAAAGGTTAAGCATTTTCATAGACTTGTAACTCCTTGATTTATTGAGGTCTAAAGGTTAAATTTAAAATTCTGAAATCGACATAATTGGCATTATCCGGCAATGGCGGAAATACTTTAAGTCGCATAATTGCACTTTGAACATTCTGATCATATTGGGCATTACCGCTTGATTTAATCAAACTTACGCTGCGAACGCTCAAATTGGGATTTAAAACAACTTTAACAATTGCTTTGGCTTTAGGATTTACATCATCTGGAATTAATACAAATGGACGTACGGCATTGATAACTTGATCAGCATAATTCCCGATCAAATTATTGCTATCGCTGGTACCATTAGGATTACCACCCAGAGCCTTCCCTTTACGTACCGAGGTAGTATTCTCAGACAATACATCACCAAGTAAATCGTTTACCTGTACTTTTTTATTAACTAGTTTAGCTTTGTTATTCGTTGGTGCTGGTGCTTTAGTATTATCTGTATGTTCTGCTGCTTTTGCAAGCTTAGGATCAACTTTTGGCTGTTCTGCTTTAGGCGTCGGTTTAGGCTGTGCCTGATTCTGTTGTTTGACATTAATATCTGCAGGCGTATCCATAACTTTAATCGGAGCCGGCGGAGCTTTTATTTGCGGTTGATAAGCTTGCACGTTCTGATTAGGCATCGAAACCAGACTAACTTCAATTCCATCTGAACGCGATGGTACCAAAATCGAAATAGGCTTACCAAAAATCAACAACAGCACAACCACTCCGATATGTAAAGATAACGATATTATTGTGCTGGCTTTTGTTTGCTGTTTAACCATTTTTTTGTTTAACTACCAATGCTACTTTCTTGATCCCGGAACTATATAATTTGTCAACAACCGAGATTACTTTGTCATATTGAACTTCTTTATCTGCAGAAATTACCACAGGAGTGTCGTCAGTTGCCATCGTTACCGCTTTACTAACCAAGTCGGTCAGCGATGCAACAGGAATATTTTTATTATTTTGAGTTATTGTATAGTTTCCACTTGAATCAATATTTATTTCCAAAGGTTGCTTGGTTACCTGTGAAGCTTTACCAACACTTGGTAGATTAATAACACCAGGTGTAAACATTGGTGCCGTTATCATAAAAATAACCAGTAATACCAACATTACGTCAATATACGGTACTACGTTCATTTGACTTTGTAATTTATTTCGTCTAATTCTACGCTTCATAAAAATCCTTTTTTCGCGCCAGAGTCATTCCATCCCCGATTGCCAACATACAAATATCTACCCGATCATCATGATAAATTAGATCATTTAGTTCTTGTAGCACTCTAACATAGTTTTTACGTGGATTATCTTCCAAGACTTGACCATACATTAAGACATTATCAATTATAATCAAACCACCTGGCCTTACCAAACGCAAACAAGCTTCGTAATAATCCACATACTCCGACTTATTCGCATCAATAAATGCAATATCATAAACATGACCAGCTTGTTGCAAGATTGCTAGACTCTCCGTTGCTGGCGCAATTATTGTGCTGATTTTTTCTATAACACCTGCGCGTTGCCAGTAAGCATTAGCAGCTTGTAAATGTCTATCGTTAATGTCCAAAGCCGTTATTTTAGCATCATTAGGCATCGCCAATGCCATCCATAATGCACTATAACCAGTAAAAATACCTATCTCTAAATAACTTTTGGCAGACATAAGCCTCGCCAGCTGCGCCATAAATGCACCCTGATCTGGACTTATTAACATTTGTGAATTACTTAACTTGTCACTTTCTAATCTAAGCTCACGTAGCAAAACATGTTCACGAACGCCATAATCTACACAGTATTTATGTAGATCTGGTGTTAAAGCTCCCTTTTGCATTTATTTATTTTGACTATAACTAAAATAAACATACGCGTCATGTTTTACTTCAGACTCAGCGGCATGTTTCATCTCATTTTGATCGCGGAACTCAGTATCCCACCAAGTACTGCGCAATTTCATTTGCTGCTCATGATTCCCTGGTTTATTTAATAAGCCATTAATAAAAGTCGTTGCTTCAGATACATATTTAGTATTTTTCATTAGTTCCCTTTAATTCAAAAATTAATTATATTTGTACTTAAACACATCCACAATACGGGGTTTTATTTCTTTACACCGAGTGTTCTTAATCTCTCATCTAAAAATTCCCCAGCTGTTTTTTCAGCAGTTAATTTTACATCATCACGAGGATGTAAAAACAGTGGAATTGAATACCTAGAATTATGATGTGTTCCGTCAAGTGGATTAATTATCTGATGTAATGTCGATTTATAATAACCTTCCGTTACTGTTTCGAGCATATTGCCAATATTTATCGACGACAGACCAAGATCAACTGGAACATCAAGCCGCCATTGCTCATTAGCACGTTTAAGGGATTATCTTTTACTGAATACCCTACCGAAGTTTTTGATATTCTCATTGGAGAAAAACGATCCTGAATATCATTACTATACAAACAACTTTCTTTATTTTTGCTAGCAAAAAACAGCCCATTCCACAGATAACCGATGTTTAAAACAATACATTACTTATGAAATAATAATTCCACCGCCCAAACATAGTTTGCCATCATAAATCACCACTGACTGCCCTGGTGTGATAGCCCATTGCGGTTCAGTAAAGCTTAGCTCAATACAATCTTCATTTACATAACTTAGTTGGCATGCCGCATCCTGCATTCGATAACGTGTCTTGGCCGTGTAATTACCTAAAGCAGGTAGTAAACCTTGTCCAAAACTAAGCTGCACAGCACGCAAAGTTTGCTTTAGTAGCATCGGATGCTGATGTCCTTGTACTACAATTAGTTCATTGGTAGACAAATTCTTATCGGCAACAAACCATGGATCACCTTGTCCACCAATACCTAAACCTTTGCGCTGCCCTATAGTGTAGTACATTAAGCCTTGATGTTCACCAACTATTTTACCATTTGGAGTCACCATTTTGCCAGACTTAATCGGCATATATTGCTGTAAAAACTCTCTAAATGGCCGTTCACCGATAAAACAAATCCCAGTACTATCTTTTTTACTGGCATTAGGTAAATTTAGTTCAGCCGCAATCCTACGAACTTCAGGCTTACACATCTTGCCTAAAGGAAATAGTGAATGTGAAACCTGGTACTGATTAAGCCGATAAAGAAAGTAGCTCTGATCTTTATTGTTATCCGTAGCTCTAAGCAATACTTCACCATGCTGAGACACTTGCTTATCGACATAATGCCCAGTTGCTACATACTCTGCCCCTAAGTTTAGGGCATGTTCCAAAAAAGCTTTAAATTTTATCTCAGAATTACATAGAATATCTGGGTTTGGAGTACGTCCCGCCTGATATTCGGCTAAAAAATAGCTAAATACACGCTCTTTGTATTCTTTAGCAAAATTAACAATTTCTATTTCAATACCTAGAATATCAGCAACTGCAATAGCATCCATACTATCTTCTTTGATAGTACAATAACCATCATTATTGTCATCTTCCCAGTTTTGCATGAAAATACCGATCACTTCGTAACCTTGCTGCTTTAATAAATATGCAGCAACCGAAGAATCAACCCCTCCAGACATTCCAACCACTACTTTAGTCATTTCAATCCAATTTAATTTTGTATACTTGAAGTTATGTTATGAAGCATACTTAATGAAAATAATTGCCCACTCAAATAATCATCGATACATTGCTTTACTAATTGGCTGCGATGCTCACCTATGCGCTTTTGAATAGTGGTTAAATCATACCAATCCGCGGCAATTACGCCATCATCGTCTGCTGCAGGACAAGGTACTTGATCATAATCAAGCAAACTACCTGAAAAACAAATTCTTAGATAAGTCTGTTCTGGATTGGGATGATACAAATATATCCCAATAATCCCCGTAGGTACAAAATCCATTGACGACTCTTCTTTTACCTCGCGAACTATTGCTGCAAGCAAATCTTCATTGACTTCCAAATGACCTGCTGGCTGATTAAGCTTAATCCCTTGTGAAGTACTATCGCTAACTAACAAAAATTTATTCTTATGTTCAATTACAGCCGCAACTGTTATATGTGTTTGCCACATAACGCCCCCAATTTTCACACTACAAACAAGTATTTTATCATTACCAGATTATAAATGCTTTACTATACTCGACCACAAGTCAGAAATTATATTGCCTAGGTTAATTAACCGTAATTAAACTAACATCCAAAGACAGGCTAATGCACCTGTACATATCAAATAGTAACGATACGCATTACAATGGTTATATTCTTATGAAACATATGTTAAAATAAAGTAAAATACGGAATTAACTTAGAGAAAATCATTATAGCAACGTATGAAACTTCAACACATTATAGAACAGCACTGGTACAATAAAGTAAACCCATATTTAGCTTTGCTGCTATTTCCATTTAGCATTATTTATGCTATTATCATTATAGTTCGTAGATGGTTGTTTACACTTAAATTGAAAACCCAGACTAAAATAGGTATTCCCGTTGTCATAATTGGTAATATCAGCGTAGGAGGTGCTGGTAAAACACCTCTTACCAAAGCATTAGCCACAGACTTAATTGCTAAAGGAATTAAAGTTGGAATAATTTTACGTGGTTACAAAGGTAGCGCAGATAAGGAATTAATTGTAAAAACAACTGACTCAAGCGCTATAGTAGGCGATGAAGCAATGATTTATGCACAAGCTGGATTTAGAGTTGCTATTGGTCGCAAACGGGTAGCTGCAGCACAGTTGTTACTTAGCGAATACCCCGAGACCCAACTGATTCTTGCAGATGACGGGATGCAACACTATTATCTCGACCGAGATATGGAAATTTGTGTGGTTGATAGTAGTAGAATGTTTGGCAATCAACAGTTATTACCTCTTGGCCCTCTACGTGAGTCAATGAATCGATTAAAAAGCGTTGATGCAATTGTAATAAACGGTTATACCAACCAAGATAAACTTACGAGCATTTTGGCACAATATCCTGTACCGCTTTATTATCAAAAGTTAGAATTCGTCCATTTCTACAATCCACAAACGCAGCAAATCACAACGATTCAAGAAATGAAAAACCAGCGACTAATGGCAATCGCTGCAATTGGTAACCCCGCACGTTTTTTTAACTATTTAAAAGATCTTGGATTAAAGCTCAGTGAACAGAAAGCTTTTCCTGATCATTACCACTATCTAAAATCCGATATTAGTTCACAATATGCGATAATAACGACTGAAAAAGATTATACAAAGCTAGCTCAATTTAGCGCAACAAATATTTGGGTGACGGTAGTTAATGCAAAATTAAATGATAACCAGTTACTTGAGAAGATAGTGCGCTTAACTCAAAAGGAACATAACTGATGGAAGCAAAATTATTGGAAATTCTGGTTTGCCCAATATGCAAAGCAGAACTTGATTATCATAAAAATGAACAAGAGTTGATTTGCCATAAATGTAAACTAGCCTATCAAATTGACGATGGGATTCCTGTAATGTTAATTGATCAAGCGAGAAAGATTGATGATGAGTGATTTCACTGTAGTAATTCCAGCAAGGATGAGTTCAACCCGTTTACCGCGTAAAATGTTGCTTGATGTGGTCGGTTTACCCCTAATTGTTCGAGTGGCACATCAGGCCGCAATTAGTAAAGCAAAACGAGTAGTTGTAGCTACGGATCATGAGGAAATTTTTGCAGTTTGTAGACGGCATAATCTTGACGTAATTATGACTTCTACGGAACACCAGTCTGGAACAGACCGTATTGCAGAAGTGGTTCAACAACTTGCGCTACCTGAAGACGAAATAATTGTCAACGTTCAAGGTGATGAACCACTAATTGACCCTGAGTTAATCAATCAATTGGCCAGCTTTATTGCTGCCAAACGAAGTTCAATTGCTACAATTGCGCATCCGATTCTGAGTCCAGAAGAAATCTTCAACCCCAACGTAGTAAAAGTAGTACTCAATAAAGACAACCTGGCACTTTACTTTTCACGAGCACCAATTCCATATTACCGAGAAGGATTTAACAATGCTAATGACGTTGAACTGCCAAAACATCTGAATGTATTACGTCACATTGGAATTTACGCCTACCAAGTGAGCTTCTTGAATATTTACAATCAATTACCAGGTTGTCCACTAGAACAGGTCGAGGCATTAGAACAATTGCGGGCTTTATATAATGGCTATAAAATTGCAGTTATGACGACTAATCATGCGCCAGCTGCTGGAGTAGATACTCTTGAGGATTTATTGCGCGTGCGTCAGATAATTCTAGCGCAAGAAAAATAATACCATCTCAACATCACTTTAGGGCTATTAATAATTTGATAAAAAAACTCCTTCTCCTTGCTTGGTTAATTATTCCTTGTTTAAGTTTTGCAGATGACTCTGCAATTCTTGAGCATAAGACCGTTAATCTCCCGCAAAGCAATGCTAACTACGATGCCTTGCTATGGTATCGCAGCTCAGCTGAAGCTAGAGTTATTTATACGCAGATTTTCAATAATGGTTATGATCAAATAATGGACAATGTTGCAGAATCAGGCTTAAAAACACATGCTTGGGCTGTTGTTTTTGCTCTTGATGGTACATTATTAGATAATTCTAAAACTAAGACAACTCAAATGTCCTTGCGCTCAAATGCAAGTGAGGATGTCCATCAAGCCATGGAATCGACAAATTATTACACAGCTTTGCCTGGTGCATCTGAAATTAGTTGTGATTTAAGAGACGCAGGCGCGCGAGTAATTATTATTACTAATCGTGATGGCAGTATAAATAATAAAAACTTAAATATGATTAGCTGGACGCAGGAGAACTTAAAACAGCAGCATATTTGTTATGACAGTGTCATCTTTGCAACACATGCATCAGATACTAATAAAAACCCAAGATTCAGCGCGGTAATTAATGGTGATTATGAAAATGTAATTACGACTAAGACCTTGCCCCCTCTACCGATTATGGGATATTTTGGCAGCGATATTCAAGATTTCCCTAACTTCAAACAAAATACGGCACATGATTACTCTACGGATGATGAGCAGTTTGATGACTTTGGCTATAAATATTTTATGCTACCAAACCCCACTCAAGGCAGTTGGTTAAATAACCGCTTGAAATAGATTCTGATGAAAAAAATCCCTCCCTCAAATAAACAAAAAACTAAGCCTAGGTATAAGCTATTAACGCTAAAGATAGCTTTGGCAGTTACCTTAGGATCCGGTACTATTATTTCCGGGAGTCTGCTTTATTTATTTATGAATCTTAATAATTACTCTAAACAAATTAAACAAATTATTAGAGATAAAAGTACTTATCAACTCGAGTTTAACTCGTTAAACACAGGATTTGATAGCGACGGTTCGCCTTATTTAGATCTTAAAGATCTAAGCCTAAAAAATCATACTCAGCAAAAGCCATTTATTCAGGTTAAACAGCTTAATTTGACCCTGTCTTATCGTAGCCTTTTCCTGTTCCAGCCGATATTTAAGTCTATTCTGATTAATGGAAGTCAGCTCAAATTTGAATTTGATAAGAATGATAATTTATTACTAAATAATGAAGTATTAACTAATTTAAAAACATCAAATCCAAATAAAACCGATTGGGAAAGTATTCTCTTAGCCCAACGAAATATCATGTTAAATAACCTTGATGTGTCCCTAATTGATAGCAAACATCATATGGAATCATTTAATATTAATAAGATCAAACTGCAATTAATACATGGACAAGGTAATGAGCATAATTTGACGATCAAAGCTAGTCCCGCAAATGGCAAAATGGTAATGAATTTAAATTTTGCTGGTACAAAAATATCAGATTATCATGACTGGAATTATGGGCAACTACAACTTTACAACGTAGGTCACAAAGGTTATCAAGTTAAATTAAATGCCAATGTTGTAGATGGTAGTGTTCGTAACATAAATACAATTTTCGATAGCAATCAGCAACAAGTTAGTAAATTAACAGGTAGTAAAACTAAATCAATTAGTGATTTTAGTGGTGAAATCAAATTGGAACGAATAGCACCGCACAAATATCAATTACACGCATCTGACCTAATGACCAAGACGCCGTATGGTTATCTGTTTAAACACGCTTCAATTGATGGGTCTTTTACACTTGACTCAGGAGGACATTTGGAAATTAAAAATGTCGGACTGGAGGGTATCAATAGCCTAATACGACTTAGTAAGTTTAGCGATAAGTTAAATGCACATGGCGATTTAAAAACAATTCACCTTGATTGGCATGGAACAATTTACCATCCTCGCGGACTAAACTTTGTTACTGATTTTGAACAAATAGGTCTTGATTCGAAAGAATCAAATATACCTAGCTTTAATAATTTAAATGGGCGAATAGTTGCTGGAGAATCCAGTGGTACTGTTGCACTTAGACTACAAGATACTCAGCTAAGCTATCCTAAACATCTTTGGCAAGCATTGAATATTAAAAGTCTGATTGCCGTAATTAATTGGGATCATGAATCACAAAATCATTTGCGGGTATCCTTGCCAACATTAGTATATCAAAGTGATGGAATTAACTTCAATGCAAATGCTACGTATATTCCAATAGAAAGCTCACTTAAAGCACAAATAAAATTTGTACAGCTTGATATCAACCAAATATACAAACTGCTACCAAAAAATATAGGCAAGTCTGATGTAGATTACATTAAACGTAGTTTTAATGGTGGAAGTTTTTATGATAGCACTATTAACATAGATGGAGATCCTGCTAAACTTCCATTTGAATCAGGAGGTGGCACTTTAATTCTTGATAGTAAATTTAATCACGTAAATTATCAATTCCAACCCAAGTGGAATGCTCTAACAAATATTCGGGGTACAATAAAGGCGCATAATCAATCCATTCAAACAAATATCGACAGTGCTAATTTGGATCAAATCCATCTTGGAAAAACCAGCATTAGCTTAGCCAATATACTTGCGGCAAAATTTATATTAAATATTAAAGGTTCTCTAGGAGGAGACACTGAAGATTTTTTGGAGTATTTAGCTAATTCACCGTACGAATCACAAATTGAATCAATTAAACATCAGGTAAACTTAAACGGACAAAGTCAAATTAATTTCAAATCAAATTTGCCACTTGATGCTCCAGAAAAACTTAAGTTAACTGGGCAGTATATTTTGCAAAATAATCAGCTCTCATTTATGGCAGAATCTCAACTAAATATAGAAGAAATTAATGGAACAGTAAATTTTTCGCAAAGTGGTTTGGCAAAAAGCGAGCTTAAAGCTAAAGGATTAAACTCAGACCTTCAGCTCAATATAGTTAATGGCAATGAGTTTGAATTAAAATCAGAAAGCCTAGACTATAGTTATGTAACTAAAACCTTCTCTCCCAAATTAAATCGAGTTTTAAGTGGGCATGCAGCAACCAGCGCTAAGTTTAATCTAAAAAATCAAAATTTAGTCTTGAGCAGTAATTTACAAGGAGTTAGTCTGGATGCTCCTGTGCCAATAGGTAAAGCCGAGTCTGCGATAACACCACTACAAATTTTGACTAATTTAAACACCCCCCAAACATTAGTTACGCTAAACTATAATGATAATGTATTTGCTAAAGCACAATTGGATAAAGACTATAATTTAGAACACCTTGATTTAGGTATTGGCACAAATGATTTCACTACTGTTGACAATAGTGTTAAAGCTCCAATAGTAGTTAAAGCACAATTAGATAACCTTCATAGCGAACAATGGGCAGAGTTTATTAGCAAATTTTCAACTAATGATGAAAATAACAATATCGAATCTACAACTAGTAATGTCAACGAATCAGAAAATATGATTTCAGGCGAATCAGTTACCGCACTTACGGAGGTTGAAAGTACAATATCATTAAATAATGATCTTGAAGAATCTGAAGAAGAAAAGCTTTTTGCACAATCACGTTTATTTCCAATTCAAGTTGAGATAAACAGTAATGCTTTTTGGATCAAAAACTACAATCTGGATCAAGGTAGCGCGAATTTTTTAATTTTCCCATCACAAATATTTGCGCGAATTTCTACCCCAGATATAAGCGGTGATGTAAATTATCTTCTTGATGAAAACAAGCTTTATTTAAATTTGCAAAGACTATTGTTCTCCACTGAGAATTTCAAACCTGAGCAACAGCCAGTTCCACAAAAAGAAGTAGAATCTGAGATCGACAATAGCGAGTCGCCTTCAATTACCGAACTTGCCGCAAAAGCGGTACCTCACTTGCCGATTACCTATGTAAACATTGAAGAATTATATTTACAAAATCACTATGCCGGGAACTTAACAGGAACCATTTATCAGCAAAATGATTCATTATTTTTAGAAAACATGAAGCTAAGCAACAAATCTGCAACTACTTTGCTTAATTTGACCAGTCATTGCCTCGGTTGTAGTGAAAGTGATGCTTATGTTGCATTAAATGTTCACTCAGACATTGACAACTTTGGCTTATTCTTGATTAAATTAAACCAAGGGGGGGTATATAGAAATGGGCATGGCACACTGGATTTAGGAGTTAGTTGGGCTGGTGGTTTAACCGACTTTAATCCTGAGAACCTAACTGGTCGAGCAAATTTAAATATTCAAAATGGTGAATTACTTCAACTTAACCCTGGATTATTCGGTGCATTGATGGGGGTTATTAACCTCAGTGCTATTAACATTACAAATCTAAATCACTTTAATTTTAATACCTTATTTGGGAAAGGGTTTGCTGTAAAAAATCTGGATACTAATCTATATCTTAATCATAATGATCTGAAAATTGAAAATCTGGATTTGCATGGTGAAGTTGCAGATGTAAGCACATTTGGAAATTATTATTTAGACAGCAGTACTATTGATACCTACCTTACAGTAACACCACGACTAAGCGGAACTATTGCTACTACAGCAGGAATTGTTACCCTTAACCCATTCATTGGTGGCTTTGTTTATTTAGCAGAAAAACTAATTGGAGATCCCATAAATAAGGCATTAGCGATCAGCTATCATGTGCAAGGAAATGTAGAAAGCCCTACTATGACACAAACAAAAATAAGTAATCAAGTTATAAAAAACTTTAAATCAAGTTTTGATTTCCTGAAACCGCTCCAATAAAATTTACTGAATGTTGCCAGATATAAGCCAAGCTATCTTCTAGTGAATGGTTACTACCTAATTGATGAAATATTGCGGCAGCATTGCCATTTACATAACGCTGACTAACCCTATAGGGAATGGTTATATCATTGATACCGTGAAAGACGAGAGCAGGAATCTGACGTAAAAACCCATGATCCTCATATTTTGCCAAATCAGCCAAAAATGAATAATCCAGCGGAATTATTTGCCCATAACCATAGTGATAAATTGGTAATGAACCTTCCGTTTTCCATTTCTTCAAATTATCCGCCCCAATAATGTCATCCCAAAGAGAGTTAATTTCCAGTGCAGGAGCTAAAAGAATTAACTTACGAACCATTTGCTCTTGCTCTGCAATAATTAACCCGTATAATCCTCCCAAACTTGAGCCAATCAAGATAGTTTCTTCATTTTTAATTAAACTTTTTATATACTTTAAGGCTTTAGTCGGCGTTAACGTACTAAAGTCATCTAAGTTTAAATCCAAAATTTGGTATTTAATACGAACATCTTGTAATTTTTTAGCAAAATATTTAGATTTTACAGAATCAGGACCAGAGGCAAAACCATGGAGATATAAAACTTGCACCTAAATAGCCTTCAAATAACCAAATAAAAAACCAACCACAAAGGTTGGTCAATTTAATATTAAAAAATCATTAGTATGTCAGCCCAATAGAGACTAGACCACCCACCGAACTTTGCGGCACTAAAGCCACTCCATTAGCTGTAACTAAGCTTTGGGTAAAGTAGTAGTTGTTATAAAATGCTTGGGCACCTAACTGTAAATTGCGATAAACATTAAATTTAGCACCTAACGTCGAAGTATATGAGTAGTAATCATTCGGTGCAAACCCTTGTGTAACTGGCGCTTGGCTAGCATTATAAACCCCATTTTGATCTAAATAGACATCAAATACATCATTAATTCTATATTCTAAACGAGCACCAGCACCAAAACTCCAGTAATAATCCTGAGTCAAATTAGTCTGTGAACCAGCCTCGCTTAAGGTATATGATGACAAGTTAGTATTACGCCCCAAATAACCATATGGAGTAATGAGTAAGTGCTCAGGTAATAAACTAAACGCATAACCAACCTTAGCATTAATACCACCAAACGATGGCTGTGAACCTGTTGTAGTTCCTACTGCTGGAGTCGCAGGATCAGCATTTTGAGAATAATAAGTTAATAAGCTAGCATTTATATCCATCCAAACACCGACGTTAAACAAGCGCTCAACCTCGAGGTTAATGTATTGGCTATTATTCACCGCACCACTGGAACCATTAGTCAAATTCCCTGAAGTAACACCATAACCAAGACTATATTGGCGATCAAATTTCTGAAACGTACTATATTCAGAAGATTCAGAATTAGCTGCGACATTTGCATCTGCGGCATAAACCATGCCACCAGCCGAGAATATTAACGTACTTAAAAGCAATTTACGCATGATGCATAATCCTTAAATTGAAATTACTTGATTTTATACTACTCAAACATCAAAGTCAAATATTAACCATTATTTAATACGCCTAACGTTCTTTTTTGCAACAACATAGTATATCAACCAAATCACCGCTATCGCTACAACTGCCCCAGCAACAAATACTTCACTATGATGAATCCATTCAACTAACTCATCTAGGTCATGTGCAAAATAATAACCAGCATAAACCCAAATTGGAACACTAATTAAAGCAGCGCCCCCATCCATAGTTAAAAATTTCAATAACGATACCTTACGACTTATGCCAGCAGTAATAAAAATCGGAGCTCGAAGCCCAGGTAAGAATCTGGCAACAAACAAGATACGATTACCATAACGATGGCACTTGTCTTGCATACGATTATAGATTTTTTCGGTAAAAACATGTTTGAGTAGAGGTAGTTTCTTTACTTTGGGACCTAAAAGGCGACCAAGCATAAACATTGCACCATCACCAATCAAAACACCAAACAATGATATCATTACCATCATATGGACATTAACAGCTCCTGATGCAAGACCACAAATAACCCCACCAGAAACAAGAGTGATATCTTCAGGAATTGGCACACCAAAACCACAGGCCACCAAGACCAGAAATACTGCAATATAGCCATAATTGGAAAAAAACACCACTAGCTCTTGCAAAATCTCCATGATTACCCTCTAATAGTACTTGCAATCTTTTCTGCACAGGTTTTAGCCAGATCTGCATTACTAGCTTCTACCATTACCCGTACTAATGGCTCAGTACCACTAGCACGCACAACAACACGTCCATCATTAGAAAGTACGTCTTCAACTTCAGATATAGCCTGCTTAGCTGCATTTTGCCAATCAAATGATTTATTTGTCAATCGAATATTAATCATGGTTTGTGGATAATCAGCCCAGTCAACAACCTGCTCTAAGCTTTGCTTTAAGACTACCACGCCAGCTAACACCTGTAAAGCTGCAATTATACCATCACCAGTTGTATGCTTATCCAAACAAAGTATATGCCCAGAAGCCTCACCGCCAACTAACCAATCACGCTTTAATAGCTCTTCAACTACGTAGCGATCACCAACCTTAGCACGCACTAATTCATAACCTTGATTCTTAAGAGCAACTTCCATACCCATATTGGTCATCACTGTTCCAACCACTCCTGGGAGCTTCTTGCCTAATGCCTCATAAGATTTCAAAATTAAGTAAATTAGTTTATCGCCGTTTAACAAGTTACCTTTACTATCGCTAAAAACGACTCTATCACCATCACCATCAAAAGCAATTCCATAGTCCGCTTTATGTTTAAGCACTGCCTCAACCATAGTCTCGGGATAGGTTGAACCACAATTATCATTGATATTGATTCCATCTGGCGTACAACCAAGTTTAATTACTTCAGCCCCAAGTTCTTCAAATACATGCGGTGCAACATGGTAACTTGCACCATTGGCACAATCAAGAACAATCTTTAATCCTTTAAGATCTAGGCTATTGGGAAATGTACTTTTACAAAATTCGATATAGCGCCCTTGCGCATCACTTAAACGACGAACCTTGCCCAATTTAGTGGCAATTTCCATTTCTTGATCTAAGATAGCCTCAATCTCCAACTCAACAGAATCGGCGAGTTTAGTACCATGTTCAGAGAAAAATTTAATTCCATTATCGTAATATGAATTATGTGAAGCACTGATTACAACCCCAGCTGATAAACGCAAAGTTTTAGTCAGATAAGCAATTGCTGGCGTTGGAATAGGTCCCGCCATATACACGTCAACTCCAGCATAGGCAAATCCAGCTTCTAGCGATGACTCAAATAGATAACCAGATAAACGTGTGTCTTTACCAATAATAACAGCAGGTTTTTTGCTCTTAGCTGCAAGAATCTTACCTGCCGCATAACCTAATCGTAATGCAAAGTCTGGAGTTATAGGAAACGTACCAACCTTGCCACGTACGCCATCGGTGCCAAAATATTTACGCATTCAGCTTCCTTATAATCATCTAATTTAAATCAGGCTATCAACGGTTGTAGAAGAATTTGCATCATGTGTCATGATATATTCAATATCTTTTGCATCAATAGTTTCGATTTCCAACAACATTTTTGCCATCATCTCAACTTTGTCGCGATTATCAGTTAATAACCTACGCGCAACTTTGTACTGATCTTCCAAAATACCACGTACTGTTTCATCAATTTTTTGCATAGTTGCTTCTGATACGTGTTTAGTTGAAGTAACACTACGTCCTAAAAATAGCTCTGACTCATTTTCACCGTACACTACCGGCCCCATTTCATCCGTCATACCAAAACGAGTAACAATTTTACGAGCCAAGTCAGTTGCGCGCTCAAAATCATTGCTTGCTCCGGTAGTCATCTGATTCATAAATATCTCCTCAGCTACCCGACCACCAAATAAAATTGCAATTTGATTGATCAAATAATCTTTCGTGTACGAATAACGGTCTTCTTCCGGCAATTGCATTGTTACACCTAATGCACGTCCACGCGGAATAATAGTAACTTTGTGAACTGGATCAGTACCTGGTAATAACCTTGCGACAATCGCGTGCCCTGATTCATGGTATGCGGTATTACGCTTCTCATCATCCTTCATTACCATAGACTTACGCTCAGCACCCATAATAATTTTATCTTTAGCATCTTCAAAATCATGCATATCAACTAATTTTTTATTACGACGAGCTGCGAACAAAGCTGCTTCATTCACTAAATTAGCTAAATCAGCACCAGAGAAACCTGGTGTTCCACGAGCAATTATTGAACCTTCAACATCATTCGCAACTGGCACCTTACGCATATGGACATTTAAAATTTGTTCACGTCCCTTAATATCAGGTAATGGCACAACAACTTGGCGATCAAAACGACCAGGACGCATTAAAGCAGGATCTAATACATCAGGACGATTGGTTGCCGCAATAATAATTACGGTCGTATTAGTATCGAATCCATCCATCTCAACCAACATTTGATTTAACGTTTGTTCACGCTCGTCGTTTCCACCACCTAAACCAGCACCACGTTGACGCCCAACGGCATCAATCTCATCAATGAAAATGATCGCTGGCGCATTTTTCTTAGCTTGCTCAAATAAATCGCGCACCCGTGAAGCTCCAACACCGACAAACATTTCAACAAAATCTGAACCAGAAATACTGAAAAAAGGAACACTTGCTTCACCAGCAATAGCTTTGGCTAATAAAGTTTTACCCGTACCAGGAGAGCCACTTAATAAAACGCCTTTCGGAATTCGCCCACCCAAATTTTGATATTTAGTTGGATCTTTGAGATAATCGACAATCTCCATGACTTCCTGTTTGGACTCTTCACAACCAGCCACATCATTGAAACGAATCAAATTCTCTTTGCTATCAATCATTTTAGCACGGCTTTTACCGAAACCAAACACACCACCGATTCCACCGCCACCTTTACCACCGGCGGCACCTTTCATGAAGTAAATCCATATTCCAATTAACAACAACATTGGGAACCAAGAAATGAATATATTCATTAACAATGATTCTTCTTTAGGTTTTGCTTGAAAAGTAACCTTATTTTTAATCAAATCATTTACCAACTGAGGATCAAACGGCGCAAATGTAGTAAATTTACTATCATCTTTTCTTACTCCATTAATCCACTGACTTTGCATATTGTTACCTTCGATAACAATACTTTTAACCTGTCCGCCCTCTAGTTCACCGATAAACTGTGAGTAAGGTACCGTATTTTTGGTATCGCGGGTATCATTAAATTTATTAAAAACCACCATCAGTCCAAGACCTATTAATAACCAGATCAATAGGCTTTTCAATAAATTACCATTTCGCATAAATTAGTCCAATAATTGTAAATCAAAATCCTACTTATTCGTTTAAGCAGCACCATTCACGTTTTTTAAAAAATAAGATATGTTATTATATCATACTAGCTTCTTACCTTTGCAAAGTAAGTATGTTTCACTACTCTTACTGCGTGACGCACTTGGCTTACGAATAACAACTTGTGTAAAAAGTTCACGCGCTTGTTTTACCAGATTATCAAATTCATAGCCATGAAAAACCTTAATCAAACAATGCCCTCCAACTTTTAGGTGATCTTTGGCAAAATCAAATACCAACTCAACTAAATAAGCCTCACGACTTTGATCAACTTGTTTAATCCCAGATAAATTAGGTGCCATATCAGAAATAACTAGGTCAACCTGGCGCTGATTTATCGTTTCTAGCAAGCTATCCAAAGTTGTTTGCTCGGTAAAATCACCATGAATAAATTTAAGTCCTGGCAAGGGCTGGATTTCAAGGAGATCAACCCCAATGACAATTCCATTTGACGGAATCTTAGCTAAAGCAATTTGCGACCAGCTTCCAGGTGCACATCCCAAATCAACAACAATGTTAACACCATTAAAAATTCGATCTTGCTCGTCCAGCTCAATTAGCTTATACGCAGCGCGTGAACGAAAGCCATCTTTTTGTGCTTGGTTTACGTAGCTATCATTAACATGTTGTGTAACCCAGGCTTTTATTGACTTATTTTTCCTAACTTTTTCACTCATAGCGAATCACGTCCAATCAATTTAATTATTAAATGACTCAGCACATAATATCCGGTAATAATTAATGTTGCTAAGTTCAGGTAACTAAAAACATCCTTAAATTTAATCAATGGCAATAAGCTTGGTACATTGCTAATATTCAAGATTAATAAGGATCCAATTATTACTATATAGGCAACTATATTAACTATAAAATGTTTACCAAGTCCAAATAAATTCAAAATAAGTGGCAACCCTAAAACTAGCAATACAGCAAAAAGATAATATAAATCAAAAAATTTATAAAACACCAAGCCGATACAAATAGCAACTGCGGTGTATGCAAATAAAAACACCCTTGCGGCCCACAGATTTTCTAGATCTTCACCAGTTTTATTAAACAAAGGCACATAAAAACTCTGAATTGTTACAATATTCACGAAAGCCAAAGACTCGGTGACTGACTTATAAAAAAGTAAAATCACGAGAAACAAGGACACAAAAGCAGCAGGCAAAGAATGCTTGACCATTACCATTGCAGCACTAATATAATCAAAAGAATTTTGAGCACTATCAATTGGCTCCATATCATTAGAATTTGACATTTGTTTAGGGATAATACCACGTGCTAAACTTGGCGTGTCACTATCAACCGCTCTCACCACAAAACCAATCGAACCATCTTCCAGACGCGTTTGCTGAGTTACTAGGCGCTTACCATCACTAAGTGAACTAGAACCACCTGGTGTAGCTAATGCAAAAATGCCAGTTAGAACAAATAAACACAAAATTAATAATTGAATTAATTTACTAAATACTAGCCTTGACTTAGCCTCTTTGCCCGATTTCACATACTTAATCCGATTTAGAGGATTGATCAACACCATTAGCATAGTAGTTATAAAAACCAGCCACAACTGTGGAAGCATCGAGTAGTTTAGCTGTAAAGTTGTAAAATGATTGGCGGAAAGTTTATTTTCAGTCGCAACATTATGCAAATTAGTAATTAAGTTACCATTATCAATACCATGATAAGCAATAATAACCACAACTGCCACAATTAAAGAGCTTAAGATTAATACTAAAATTTGATTGTAGAACACACTAACTACTCCACCAACCAATAGGCAAATAAGAACTACGCCCAACAAAGACAAGGTACTGTTCCCAAATTCCCAGCCCAAAAGATTTTTTAGTATCCAAACCATAACACAAATTGCAATACTCGCACTAATCAACATAAACAGTGCATAACAAACCAGCATAACGCGCTGATGAATATTGGTTGCAATATTTGATGTTATAGAATTAAGTGAAGTTGATACGGCTAATTTATTTCCCAAAAAGTAAGAAGCAACTAAAAAGCACGGTATAAAAAAGCATAATGCGGGAACACCTGCATATGCACCATAACTACTTAGTAATAAAAACTCAATTAAACCAAAACCACTCATGCTTAGACAAACCATCAATACATTAACACGATGGTTTTGCATAACAAGATAATCACCGCTTGATAGATTCTTGTGGCGAAAACTATATGAGATAACTGCTATTACCCCAAGTAGAATAGTCATCATTACATAATCAAGATTCGTTATATTTAATAAATGCATCCAAATATCCAATAAAAGTTACAGTTCTTATGAGTATATTATAATACGTATAGAAATCATAATAGCGAGAAACATCGCCTTATGCAAAATTTTATAATAGAGGGAGTATTATAAACCAAACAAAAAACGATGACAATAATTGTCATCGTTAATGTTTGGCTAGCTTTCGTTATTAGCCAAGTATTCCATGCCAAAATCCAGCAACCGTTGCCGTCATAAACCCAGCCATAATCGCCGCAGTTAGTGCTTTAAATCCCATTGAGGCCAAATCAGACTGTCGTCCTGGAGCCAAGGCAGAGAAAGCACCCATAGAAATACCAATCGATGAAAAGTTAGAAAAACTAGCTAACGCAAAAGTTGATATAAATATTGAATTAGCAGATAACAATCCTGCTGCTTCCATTTTACCCAGACTCATATACGCAACAAATTCATTAATCGCCACTTTTTGTCCAAGCAGACTTCCGACCTGTAAGGTTTCATTCCAGCTAATTCCCATAAAGAACGCAAAAAATCTAAAAATAAGCCCAAAAATAAACTCAAGTGACAAACCATCAAACGCTTTATTTGACATACTTTGTACCCACGCATTTAGATGAGCAATGTCACCAATCCAGAACAAAATACCGTCAATGGCGTGTACCAACGGGATTACTGCCATCAATGCAGCGCAAATCGCAACGCCAATTTTAACCCCAGTGAACGCACCATGCATAATTGCATCAATCGCGCTATCGGCCTGCATGCCACCAACTTTAATATGTGAAGAATCCATAATCTTGTCATATTCTGTTTCTGGGAAAAATATTTTAGCAAAGATGATTGCTGATGTTGCGTTCATAAATGTCGCCGTTAGTAATGACTGCGCAAAAATTAGTTCTTTGGCATGATCCCCACCACCAAGAAAACTAAGGTAAATTCCTAAAGTCGAGCCAGACAAGTTAGCCAGACCAGCAACAAAAGCACAAGCTAATTCGGAACGGGTCATTTTTGCTACATATGGACCAATCACCATTGGACCTTCAGACTGACCAAGAAAGATATCAGCGATAACAACCAGACTTTCAACACCTGAGAGACGAATTGTTTTACGCAGTAAGAATGCTAAAAAAACAATAATGCGCTGCATAACTCCGAAGAAGTAAAGCAATGAAATAACAGAACCAAAAAAGATAATGGTAGGAACAACTACCAATGCAAATACAAATCCATATTTTGATTTATCAACTAAACCGCCAAAAACAAACCCTGCTCCTTCATTTGCGTAATCCATGAATTTTAGCAATCCTGCAGAAAGTAGTTGTAGCATAGAGCTAACGGCAGGAACATAACGAATTAATAAAAACAAAACATTCTGCATCACAAATGCAGTTAAAACCAACTTCCAATTAATTGATTTTCGATTTTCCGAAAAACAAAAAGCAAGTGCAATCAGAAAGAAAAACCCAAGAAAGCTTTGTATAACTAAGCCTGACATGATATATCCCCATTTTTAGTTTATAAGTATTAGACACCTATTTTACCCAAAAACAATATCATAAACATTGTTAGTTTACATCTTTTTGCATTGCGCAAGCAAAAAATCCATCTGTATCATGTATAGTTGGGCTTAGTTCAAGAAAATCACCAGAGCCCAAACCTAAATCTTTCAGCATAACAATTTGATCTAAGCTAACTATTTTAAAATCAGGATTAAGATTAAGAAACTCGGTAATAATATTTTGATTTTCATCAGGCAAAATACTACATGTTGCATAAACCAACCGTCCACCAAGTTTTACCAAGCGAGCAGCAGAATTTAAAATTGATAGTTGTTTTTCATTAATTTCTCGTAAACTTTGTTCATCATGCCGAAACTTTAAATCAGGATTGCGGCGCAGCGTTCCCAACCCAAGACAAGGAGCATCAACAAAAACCCGATCAATTTTCCCAATCAAACGTTTTACTTTCATGTCATGTTCATTACTAATTAGCTGAGGAAATATATTTGACAAACCAGACCGAGCTAATCGCGGTGTCAAATTACCCAAGCGGCGCTCATTGACATCAAAGGCATAAATTCGACCGCTATTGCGCATCAGCATGCCAAACAGCAGAGTTTTGCCACCACTTCCGGCACAAAAATCAACAACCATTTCACCTCGTTTAGGCTCAAGAAGAAGTCCCGCCAACTGACTAGCTTCATCCTGAACTTCAATAATGCCATCCGCAAATAATTTGTTGCCAATCAACGCAGTTCGCGAACTTAACTTAATTCCAAATGGTGAATACTTGGCTAACTTGGCTCTTAGTCCTGCATTTTCTAGCTCCTGCATGACTTCTTCGCGATTTTGTTTAATAGTATTAACTCTCAGAGTCAATGGCGCAGACTTGCTCATTGCTGTAGCTAAAACACGAATTTCATCCAAAGTATAACGTAAGCTAAGCTTATCAATGACCCATTGTGGCAGCTCAATCGTAGTAAGATCTAAATCAGCAAGTTTATCAATTTCACCTAAATTTATTGTTTTTAAATCGCGTAACTGTTGACGATTAACACCCAATAATTTTAACCAAACATAACCGATCAAAGAAAATGAATTCTTGGGGTTTACGACTTTGCTGAGCTTATTGTAATTCCGTAAAATAGTATAAATGGTCTCAGCAACAGCGTTTCTATCATTAACACCAAGCTTCCGATTCTCACGAAAAAAATTCGATAATAACCCATCAGCAGGCTGTTTAAACTCAGCCACTAAAAACCATAATTTAGTACAAGCGCGTGCAACATTATCATTCACAATTAACATTATTTCTCTCTTGATGCTTTTTTATCAGCGCATCCAAAATTATTTTGGGAACATATTTGGCAACAATTTGCTGCCACCCACTGGTTCCTACAAACCCTTTAACCAAACTTGATGATACCTCAGCATAGTCACGAGGTGGAATTAAAAAGACAGTATCAATTGAAGCCGAAACGTCAGAATTAATATAACGGATTGTTTTTTCAAATTCATAGTCCTGAGCATTTCTAATGCCTCGTACAATGTAAGATGCCTGTTCTTTAAGTGCATAGTTTACTAGAAATTCGCCACTAAATTGCCCTATTTTAATATTAGGGTATTTTATAAGCACTTGTTTTAGTAAGTCAACCCGTTCTTCAGTAGTAAAAGTGTAAGATTTACCAGGGTTATCACCAACCGCAACAACCAACTCATCAAAAATTTCTGCAGCCTTATCAATCACCCACAAATGTCCATTAGTTATTGGATCAAAACTACCGGCATAAATTGCTTTAGTCACTTTTTCCACCCCTAGAAAATAGTAATACCATTTGAACACTATACTCAAACAGATTCAAAATACTAGTAACACAGAAGTAACGCACAGCCTAGGATTATGAAGACATTTCAGTATTCAAGCCAAAACAAAAAAGCTGCTTTTAACACAAAATTTCAGCAGAATAAACCAGAAAGAGTATATTGTAATCTACTTCACCGAGTTTTGAATAATATATTTTATTTTCTCGCAAAGACCTCGCAACATGCTAAACTATTGTCTGAGATTTTAACTTCAAAAGGAAATAACTATGGAACATACTCTACCTCAATTGCCTTACGCATTAGATGCTCTTGCACCACATATTTCAAAAGAAACTCTAGAATATCATTATGGTAAGCACCACCAAACTTATGTAACAAATTTAAACAACCTTGTTAAAGGCACTGAGTTTGAAAATGCAAGTTTAGAAGAAATTACTAAAAAATCTAGTGGTGGAATTTTTAATAATGCAGCTCAAGTATGGAATCACTCTTTCTATTGGAATTGCCTATCACCTCAAGGTGGTGGCGAGCCAAGCGGTGCCTTGAAAGAAGCCATTGATAAAAAATTTGGTTCATTTGAAGAGTTTAAGAAACAATTCACAGCTACTTGCGTCGGAACTTTTGGTTCAGGATGGGGCTGGTTGGTAAAAACTCCAACAGGAGAATTGGAACTAGTATCAACGTCAAATGCAGCAACTCCACTAACGACAACTAATAAAGCTTTGTTAACTTGTGATGTTTGGGAACATGCTTACTATATTGACTATCGCAATAGCCGTCCAAATTATATGGCAGCTTTTTGGAATCTGGTAAATTGGGAATTTGTTAGCAAAAATTTTGCTTAATAAAATTGATATCCAACAAAAATGCTGATTATTAAATAATCAGCATTTTTGTTGGATAAAAACTCAACTAATTCTTCGGTGTTCAAGAGCTGGAAGTTTTGTCCGTATATTCTTTATCCTACCAGAGTCTATTGTAGCATAAATAATTTTCTCACCTTCAGCGGCAGAGATCACTACCTCACCCCACGAATCGACCAACATTGAATGACCATAGGTTCTTCGCCCTGTTTCATGCACCCCACCTTGATTCACGCCAAGAAAATAACATTGATTCTCGACTGCTCGTGCCCGAATGAGTAGCTCCCAGTGAGCCAAACCTGTTTGATACGTAAATGCTGAAGGTAAAACAATTATATCGACAACACCCAAAGCACGAAACAGCTCAGGGAAGCGTAGATCATAACAAATTGCTAAACCGAACTTAAAACCAAGAATATCACAGCTGACTATTTTATCCCCAGCAAGCAATATTTCACTTTCATCATAATGCTGAAATCCATCATCAAACTTAAACAGGTGAACTTTGTCATAATTGGCAATGATCGCACCATCTGAAGAGATGACTAAGCAGCTATTATAAAATTTATTTGCTGTAGCTGAGTTAAGCAAAATACTACCAGCAATTATATATATTCCATGTAAAACAGCAATGTTTTTTAAGTACGACTGTATTACTCCATCACCAAAATCTTCAGCATGATTAGTGCGATGGGGATCATCACCAGTAGTAATCTTTGCAAAAAACTCTGGCAGTACAATAACCTGTGCACCATTTTCTACTGCCTCGGCTACCATCTGAGTAACTTTGCTTAGATTCTCAACTACATTGCGAGTTGAAATCATCTGTAATGCCGCAATTTTTAACTGCATGATACTAGATCCTAATTACCAACGGTCGCATTAACATTCTTTACAATCTGTTCTGTTACTTGAGTGCGTACCACTTTAGGCTTTTTCAAACTGCCTGTCACATGATAACCAAATGTAAATAGTTTATTTTGCGGATCACCAAAAACTAACTCACCCAAATAAACCGCCACGCCCACTAGAGGATTTAGCGTCACAACTCCAGCAGTAAGCGCCACCACGACTCCAAGTTTTGGTGCAACGGAGACGTATGCATCAACTGAATTATTAGCAAAATTAGCTTTACCAAAACTACTGACATTCGCCATAGGTCCAGACATTGACAGATTCTTCAATTCAATCAATGAGGTTAAAATATCAACATTTAGTTTTAGAGAATTAAAGAAAAATCCTTTTTTGAAAATATCTTTTAAATCTCCAGTACTAAACTCAAAAATTCCCTGAAGATTGATAATGCTCATTAAGCCACCTAAAACACCAGGATCAACCTGCAAAAATTTACCAGAAGATATATCCGCATTAATAGAACCAACTGTTTGTAAGATATTAAAGTCTTGAAAACCTCCATTCCACTGTAATGATACATTAGCAGTACCGCGACCATTACCAATAATACGCCCAAGGTCTAGATTATATGCCAAGTCACCTAGATCATTAATCTGAGCATTAGCACGGAAATCCACAAAAGAGGCATCACGCCCGCAACCAAAGCACGCATTAGTCGCTCTAAAATTAATTACAGCTTGCTTCGAAGTCAAGCTTCCACTTTCAATAAGTAAATCATTTCCACGCTGCATCAGTTTAGCATCAAGAGTACCTAGACTATGATTCTGATAAAATAGATTAGTTATTATTAAATCTATATCTGGAAGTTTAGCTTTTGTAACTTTATCAGAACCATTAACAAAATTAATTTTATGCTCACTCTCACTGGAACGAGGTGCAATTTTATTTAATTTTTTAAATAGCATGTATTTATCAAGTGTTAATTTTAATCTATCCTGTGCATAAACAAGATCACCTACTCCACTAACTATTGGCGTATACATGTTGAAATAAGTATGTCGCCCATCTGCAACAACGTTTGCTGAGCCAGACCCTAGGTCAATTTTACCAAATTTGAATTGATCACTTGATACCTGCACTTGTATTGGTAGGAACATTCTTTTAATTTTCTTGTCAGATAATTTAGCTCCCGCAGCTGAACCATCTAATGCACTTAAATCGCTACTTTCATTAATAAGTTTCTCTTGTTTAATTGTTTTCAGCACTGTATTAACTTCAGTAATCCACTCCAGCAGGTCTACTGTAGGCAGATTTACATTAACCGTAGTCAAAGCAGTGCTATCCGCATCACTGAGGTATGAATTTCCATTACCAACTGCAATTTGCCCTTTCGTAAGCGCACCCTTAGCCGGAAAGAATTGCTGCCCATGTAAAGCATCGCCGTACTGCCAATTAATCATGATTCCGTCATTAGCCATAGGTTTTAAATTAAGGGTTAATGACGAAGTAGTACTAGACTCTTTAGCAAGAGGCGCTGGTCCAATTAGCTTAACACCAACAAGATTGCTCTGCGCATTTAACTGTTCTAGCCCATGTTTAGCGATTACAAAATTAATTTGCGTGTCTGCTGAGCCTGAAATTAAGGCACTAAATGGACGCAAATAAAATTCACTTACATCTTGATAATTAAGGTTTGGTGCAATAACTTTGAAATTCATCTTCCCATCTTTTGAAATGCTAGAATACAAATTAGCCTTGCTCGCAAAAGCTTCTGCTTTTAGATCTGAAATCTCAACCCCATGTTGTGAAAAGCCTAAATCTCCATTAACTGCTGATAATTCAGGAATCGGCAAATCAAATAAAATAGTATTATTTTCAAAATGATATACTCCTTTGACCTCAGTGTGTTTCGGCTCTTTAAATGGAACTTTTAAATATAACTTAACTATACCATCCCCTGTTGCCGTTATCTTTTCAGGTAATTTACCAATTATTTCATTAACTGGGGTATTTTTTAAATACTCCATAAAATTCGCCGTACTGCCATGTGCATGACCATCGGCAGTTAAATATACACCGTCTGGTGCCGAATAATCAGGAATAACTACCACCGTTGGATCTAGATAATTACCCTGGATTCTTCCTGATGCCGCTTTGACTGTGATATTAGTATTTCTTAGAATAAATTTGCCATAAACATTTTCTAAAGGTGGCCAATCTTTCACATATTGTACTTTGCCATTATCAACATCCGCAGTAATATAAAACAATCCTTTTCCATCTTGAAAAGGAAAGCTATCCAATGGACCTTTAAGTATCATATTGGCATTAACACCATCACCACCAGCCAAGCCCATATTTAACCATTCATGCACACTCATTGGGATCGACTTAGGTAGATAATCACCAACTTTTGATGTTTTTACACGATCAACATGAGCGTTCATTGCCAAATAACCACTACTACCTGGATGCAATGGATCATTATGGTAACTTCCATCCATTGTTGCCTTAAAATCTTTAGTCTCAAGGTCAGTTTTGTGCATGATTATATTCAGCTGATTTTGCGGAGTAAGGTTCCAATCTATCTTACTATTTAGTGATTTGAACTCGTAAGGAATTAAAAATAATTTATCATATAAAAATACACTATTTTGTAAAATCAGATTTAAAGAACCATGCTTTTTACTAATGCTAACGTCTCCACTCACATGGCTAAGACTAGGATAATCTGGACTGGCAGAAGAAAAAGAAATATCATGAAAATCAGCTTGCAATTTATAGTCACTAGGTGTTAAAAAAGCTCCATTCCAATTATATTTGACTGAGTTAATTGTTCCATCAATACTCATCCCATCTGTGGCTTCAAAGACGCTTAATAGATTATTAATTGCGACAAGATTAGTATTACTAAGTTCTAAATAACCACTTTTATTGATGATATAAGAGCCTGTAATTTTGGCATTGTCAAAGAGATATCCTGCACTGGTAACTACCATTAAATTATTAGCTTGTATCGAATAATAGCTATTATTAAGTAATTTGACATTTATGTTTCCACCAAGTTTGGGGAAATTAACCAAATCTGCATCAGCTAAAGCTAATTGAAAATTATTAACGTCAAAATTGGCGTATAGTTCTTGTAACTGACCTTTTTTCATACTAGCTTTTAGTGCCGTTGTGGCATTAAACTTATCGGCAGGATTAAGTCCAGGAATGAATTGGCTTAACGAAGAAAGTAAATTATTTTCACCATTAATTGATTGTACTCTTAAATCAGCATTTTCCCAATGATCCCAGTGCTCAAATTTACCACCTTGCCAACTTAGCTCCGCTTCTAACAGATTAAGGTAACTCTTACCAAAAAAATCAGCATATAGGCGATGTTTATCCCATAAATGCCGTTCAAGCCCAACTTTGATATTCTTAAACTCCATCTCGGGCAATCCATTTTTTAGATCATGATATTTTAGATTAATATGATCTAACGTTATATTGCCTTGCTTTAATAGCCACCGCTCAACATCTATCGGGCTATTTTTAGTATTTTCGAGGGTTTGTTTATCTGGATCGTTTATATTAACCCCATTTACTATAATACTACCCATTGGATCGTATTCAATTGATAATTCCGTACCATCAATATAAATTTGGTTAAAGATGGGTTCTAAATCCCAAATACTGCTATAAGAAAAAACAAAGTCCAATGATTTTATGTGAAGCTGCTGTTTTTGATTAACTGGGTTAACCAATAAGATATCTTTTATAATAATTTCGGGAAGATACGCATTATTTAACTTAGTCTGAATTGAGCCAGCTTGTAACTTATACCCAGTATGCTTATAGATCGTTTGTTCAATTCTTGAACTGTAATTACTAAGATTGAGAAAAATATAACCCGTAATTGAGATTGAAGCAATGATGATAACTAGATAAAATATTGCTGCATATGCAAGTATTTTGACTAGTAAAGAGCGTAACGAGAAATTTTTAAACTGTAAATTCATTATGGATCTATCTTAATCTTGGCTAGAAAAATTTATTTCATATTTTATCGGAATCACCATTGAACAAAGGTGCACATTCTTCACATCTACGTCTAACAGAGCTTTCACAGATTAGAAACTTGCGTAACCAGATTCCAGACACATTTTCTAAAATTTAAACTTATAAATGTGCTAAAATAAGCTTTTAATCACATGATTATAGCATCTAAAGTGCACAGTATCATAGGATTTACCACCTTTAGAGGATATAAATAAAACACATGAAAAAAATTGCAGCCGAAATTTTTAAAGCTTATGACATTCGTGGAATTGTTGCAACACAATTGACTCCTGCAACAGTTGAAGTAATCGGGCAGGTCTTGGGATCAATTGCTGTTGAAAAGCAGGTTAAAGGGTTAGTAGTTGGATATGATGGACGACTTACCAGTCCAACCTTGGCTGAGAGCCTAATTCGAGGAATCCTAAAGTCTGGGTGCAATGTTTATGAAGTAGGTGAAGTCACTACGCCAATGGTATATTTTGCCAATTATGAACTAAAAACATTTTCTGGAGTAATGATTACAGGAAGCCACAATCCACCAGAATATAATGGTCTAAAAATGGTAATGGCAGGTGAAACTCTCTCTGGTGATAAAATCCAACAAATCAAAATACGTGCAGAAAAAAAAGAGATTACAACAGGTTCAGGAATACATTACCGTGAAGATATCCGCGAAGCATATTTAAATAAAATCGTGGGCGATATAAAACTGGAACGCAGACTTTCGATAGTGATTGATGCAGGAAATGGAGTTGCAGGAAAAATCGCTCCATTACTTTATCGCAGAATGGGATGTAAAGTCTTGGGGTTATTTTGTGAGGTAAATGGAAATTTCCCTAATCACCACCCAGATCCGTCCAAACCAGAAAACCTGAAAGATTTGGTTAATGCATTGCAAACTACCGATGCCGAAATCGGACTTGCATTTGATGGCGATGGAGATCGTTTAGGCGTTGTTACCAAAGAAGGCAACATAATTTACCCTGATCGACAAATGATGCTTTATGCAGCTGATATATTGAGTAGAAATCCACGCGCCAAAATAATCTATGATGTTAAATCTTCTCGGTTACTCGGTAAATGGATCAAAGAGCAAAATGGTGAAGCTATTATGTGCCGTACAGGTCACTCTTATGTCAAAGCTAAGATCAAAGAAACTGGTGCACTACTTGCTGGTGAAATGTCAGGACATATATTCTTTAATGATCGCTGGTATGGCAGTGATGACGGCGTTTATGCTGGTGCAAGACTTTTAGAAATTTTAGCCCAAGTTGATAATCCATCTGAATTATTAAATGCATTGCCAAATGCAGTATCAACTCCAGAAATTAATATTGAAGTTAGTAGTGAAGGTGAACAACATCGCATAATTGAGAAATTACAAAAAAGCGCAAAATTTGAAGGTAGCAAGGAAATTATTACTATCGATGGATTGCGTGTTGAATATATTGATGGATTTGGTCTGGTGCGCGCATCAAATACTACGCCGGTACTCGTATTACGTTTTGAAGCAGAAAGTAATAGTGCTTTAAAACGGATTCAAGATCAATTTCGTAATATTTTGAGTAAACATGTTAAGAAAGTTGAGTTTTGATTTTGAATTATCCTCTTAGTGGCATAGTAAATTCAACTGAGGTGTCATTTATTCATGAATAACTTATCTATAGTACAAACTGTAGCGGTATATATCATACCGCTAATTTTCGCCATTACGCTTCATGAAGCAGCGCATGCATTTGTTGCGCACAAATATGGAGATAATACCGCAAAATTACTCGGGCGCTTATCCTTAAACCCAATGCATCATGTTGATCCATTTGGCACAGTGGTATTTCCTTTGATTAGTATAGTTTTGGGAGCAATGTCAGGCGGAGCTGGATTTATTTTTGGCTGGGCTAAACCTGTACCAATAAATTTTTCTAAACTAAAAAGTCCTAAAAAAGATTTACTTTGGATCGCATTAGCCGGACCCTTGTCTAATTTAGCAATGGCTCTGATTTGGGGATTATTACTCAAAGGGACTTTATATCTGGATAGTTACTTTGGAATTCCGTTAAGTCTAATGGCACAAGCAGGAATTAGTATCAATATCAGTTTACTAATTTTGAACCTATTACCAATCCTTCCTTTGGATGGTGGACGAATATTATTCTCATTGCTTCCTGTAAAACAAGCACAGCAATATGCACAAACTGAACGCTATGGCATGTGGATTTTAATTGCGTTATTACTACTTGGTGGATTAAACTATATTATGCAGCCACTTTATAGTTTACTAGTTGGTGGCATATTTACTCTATTACGTTAAGCTCAAATGAACATACACTCCAAAAACTTACTCGCAGCAATGCGTCCCAACAGCCCACTTCATCTTGGACATTATTTTGGTGCTTTACAGCATTGGAAAAAAATTCAATACGAATACGATTGTTTATTTATGGTTGCCGATGTACATAGTCTAGTTCAAAATTTCAATGAAACCGAGAAAATCTCTGATTGTGTTAACAATATGGTTATCAATTGGCTCGCAGCAGGTATAGATCCATCGCAAGCAACAATTTTTATTCAATCAAAGATCCCAGAACAATATGAATTAACTGCCTTACTGGGTGCAATTACTCCGTTGAGTTGGCTAGAACGAGTACCAAGCTATAAAGAGGTAATTGATGAATTAGAACATACTGATTTAAATACATATGGCTTTTTAGGTGCACCGCTAACGCAAAGTGCTGATATATTAATGTATAATGTCCGTCATGTGTTGGCGCAAGAAGAACAGATTGCCAATCTTGAACTAGCTCGTGAAATTGCACGTCGGTTTAACCATCTCTTTGGACGTGAAGATGGTTTTGAGCATAAAGCTCAAGAGTCGATCAAAAAGCTTGGGCATAAAAAAGCTGAATTATATGAAAGCCTACTCTTAAAGTATCAGCAAGAAGGTGATGATGAGGCATTGGAACGTGCTCGCTTTATGCTTCACGATGCATTAAATCTGTCACACGGAGATCGAGAAAGATTATTCGCATTCTTGGAAAATAAAGGCAAAGTATTTTTGAATGAGCCGCAATTGATGCCGAGTCCATCAGTTAAAATACTGGGATTAGATGGACAACAAATGAACTATCAGGCAAACAACACCATTAATTTACGCGATACACCAGAAATTGTGGCTAGCAAAATTCGTTCAATGACGACTGATCCGGCACGAATTAGAAAAACTGACCGTGGAAATCCTGAATCTTGTCCAGTATGGACGCTACATCAAATATATAGCAACGAAGAAGTCAAATCTTGGGTCGAACTGGGTTGCCTTTCTGCAGGAATTGGTTGCTTGGATTGCAAAGGACCCTTAATTGATGCAATTAATTTGCAGCAAGGCGAATTAATTGAAAATGCCGCCCCATACTTAGACGAACCAACGCTGGTAAAACGAATTATTACTGATGGATGTTTACGCGCGCGTGATATTGCCAGCGATAATTTAAAACAAATTAAACTTGCTATGAATCTAGATTATTAGGAAAAATATGTCGATTATTATAAAAACTCAAGCTCAAATTGATCTAATGCGCACCTCTTGTAAACTAGCAGCAGAGGTTCTTGATTATATTGAGCCTTATGTAAAACCTGGAGTTACAACGCTTGAGCTTGATAAACTCTGCCATGACTATATTGTTAATGTGCAAGATGCATATCCATCACCGTTAAATTATCAACCAAACCCTAAAGGACCAGCCTATCCTAATTCAATTTGCACTTCAGTGAATGCAGAAATTTGTCATGGAATCCCGAATGATAAGCCATTGAAAAATGGTGATATTGTCAATCTAGATATTACAGTTTACAAAAACGGTGTTCACGGTGATACCTCACGTACATATATGGTCGGCGATAAAGTAACACCACAGGCAAAACGTTTGGTACAAATTACATATGAATGTATGTGGCTCGGAATTAAACAGGTTAAACCGGGTAATTTTCTTGGTGACATCGGACATGCTATCCAAACTCATGCAGAAAAAAATGCATACAGTGTGGTTCAGGAGTTTTGTGGTCACGGTATTGGTGAGGGATTTCATGAAGATCCCCAAGTGCTTCATTATGGTAAAGCCAAAACCGGACCTCAATTACAAGCCGGGATGATTTTTACAATTGAGCCAATGATTAACCAAGGAAAACGAACTGTAAGATTCTCGAGTAATGGTTGGACAGCATTAACGAAGGATCGTAGCCTTTCAGCCCAGTTTGAACATACTATTTTAGTTACCCCTAATGGTTACGAAGTACTGACAGTTTCGCCAAATATGCCAGCTATTCCTGATTTTATGAAATAATCCTGATGACTTTGATTAATTACCACCTAAGCAATTTACAAATTGCAACGGATGTTTCTCGCTCATTACAAGAGGATTTAGGGTGTAGTACTGACTGGACAGCATCACTTATTCCTGAAGATAAGCTATCGACCGCAATAATTACGACAAATCAAGAAATGATTGTCTGTGGCGTGCGTTGGGTTGAGTATTCTTTCTTATTGTGTGATGAAGACTGTCAATTTGAATGGTTTGTCGAAGAAGGTCAACATATTGTTGCAGGGACACAATTAGTTAAAATATCTGGCAACTCAGGTGCGATGTTAACCGCGGAACGTACCGCATTGAATTTTTTGCAGACGCTCTCAGCTACCGCTACTGTCACGCATAAATTTGTGACAAAAGCGGCGAATCCCGATGTAAAAATTATGGATACACGAAAAACTATACCAGGACTACGCTTAGCACAAAAATATGCGGTAACAGTTGGTGGCGGTACTAATCAACGAATTGGTCTTTTTGACGGTGTCTTAATCAAAGAAAACCATATTATAGCTCATGGTGGAATCACTCAGGTTTTACAATATGCACTTAAACAAACACCAGAGCAAATTCCTATTCAAATCGAAGTTGAGAGTTTCGCAGAATTAAAAGAAGCCATAGCTGCTGGTGCTAGTTTATTATTGTTGGATAATATGACTATGGCAGAAATTTCGCAGTGCGTAGATTACTGTAAGTCTTACCAAATTGAGCTTGAGATTTCCGGAAATGTAAGTTTGGATAATATCCATGCTTATGCACAAAGTGGAATTCATCGAATTTCTATCGGAGCACTTACCAAAAATATTCAGGCAATTGATTTATCAATGCGTTTTATTTAACCACTTTTTATACTGTTTACAAATTATGTTAAATTACATCAACTTAAGTCAGCGCCTCATTGATGCTGACTATGCGGTGCGTGGGCGCATCGTAATCCGTGCACAAGAACTTGAAAAGCAAGGTAAAAAAATCACCTACTGTAATATTGGTAACCCACATGCTTTTGCGCAAAAACCAATGACTTATGTTCGTGAGGTTTTAAGTTTGCTAGAATTTCCAAACTTACTGAAACAAGATATTACTACACTGTTTCACTCTGATTCAATCGAACGAGCTAAATCAATTCTTAAAGCACTCCCTGAAGGAGTTGGAGCTTACTCTGCCAGTGCTGGTGTTGAGTTTGCACGGGTGGCTGTTGCTGAGTTTATTCGTAAACGGGATAATATCCCTGCAGATTCTGATCGGATTATCTTAACTGATGGAGCAAGTAAGGCAGCACAATCCGTTATTACTGCAATTATTAAAAATCCAACTGATGGCTTAATGTTGCCAGTACCACAATACCCAATGTACAGCGCAACTCTAACTTTGGTTGGTGGACAAAGTATTGGTTATTACTTGGATGAAGCAAACCACTGGCAGCTCAACGAAGAAAGCTTGCTGGATAGCTATAATACTGCTAAAATGAACAAACTTAACCCTGTTGCAATTACAGTAATTAACCCAGGTAATCCAACTGGTGCAGTTCTGTCATATGATAATATCAAAATGATTATCAATTTTGCCCGTAAACATAATTTATCAATTTTAGCGGATGAGGTATATCAGGAAAATATCTATAGTAAAACAGCCAAGTTTCACTCCTTTGCCAAAGTTATGCATGAAATGCAAGTAACTGATGTAACATTATTTAGCTTTCACTCGATGTCTAAAGGTTATTACGGTGAATGCGGGCATCGCTCGGGATACCTCGAAGTACGCAATGTGCCTGACGATGTATTTGCTCAATTTGTAAAACTTCAGTCAATTAACCTCTGCGCTAATTTAGCTGGGCAAATTGCATGCTACCTCATGGTTTCACCACCTGAGCCGGGTGATGCTAGCTACGACTTATACCTTGAAGAAAAAACTTTTATCTTAAATGATTTGAAAGAAAAAGCACAAATTATTGGTAGCGAACTAAATAATATTGATGGTCTAAGTGTTAATATTCCCGAAGGGGCAATGTATGCTTTTGTCAAGATTGAGTTACCTGCAGCACATATTAATCGAAATGCAGAATCAGCAATTGACGAAAAATATTGCATGGCTTTACTCGAAGATACGGGAATATGTGTTGTGCCGGGATCTGGATTTGGACAATTTCCCAATACGCTTCACTTCCGCACCACATTTTTGCCACCACGCGAACAAATTATTCAATTAGTCGAGCAACTGAGGGTATTTCATAAAAAATATCTCCAACAACTATAAAAATCCATATCACACATTAACCATCAGCGTCAAATTTTTGACGCTGTTTTTCATGTTATATTCGCAAATGTTGCACTTTACAACATAACCACATTTAAATTAAGTTGATTACTTGACTATTTCATATGTTATGTATTACAATCCCTACTTATAGAGTGGTCTTGTTTTCATTTAGAGAGACCTGAAACAAGATCGTGCTAATTAGACAATGTAAATAATTTTAACAAAAAAGGGCTTTATAATGAAAAAAATTCTTGCAGTAGTTTTAGCTAGTTCTTCAATCGTAGCAATGGCAGATACTTTCCAAGATTTCAATAATAACGTTTATGCTGGTTACAACAATACTTCAATTAATGAAGGTCAAGGCGGAACTAGTAATTCATGGACGCTAGGTTCTACTTTACAAACTAAAAACAACATCTGGGTAAACCTTGAAGCCAATGACTCTGTATACAACTCAGCCTATCTAGGCTCTAACTATGCTCAAGCGTTAATTACTGGTAAGGCTGGTTATGCATTCCAATTCTTTGGTGATGCTTCTAATGGCTTCCAAGTTATCCCTTATGTTACTTATACATATGGTACAACTATGACTAACTTAAACCAATACTATGGTCTAGGTGTTAAACCAGAATATCGTCTGTTAGATAATTTGAAATTCTCGATTGACATGACTGCTTATGATGCAACTCAGTCTGGTGAAGGTCCTTTAAACGATTTGGGCGCAGTATCTAATGGAACAAATCCTGCTTGGTCTGGTCAAACACAACAAGGTTGGGTTTCAGATTTCCGTTATACAATCAACCCTGAAGTTCAGTATGATATCGCTAGAACTATCTTGGTTGCTGCTGGTTATAAATATGATCAATCATTTAATAACCAACCAAATACTGGTACTGGTGGTATGTCTGATGGTAACTCAACAGTTTATGTTAAAGTTGGTTACTTATTCTAAGCTAAGGCTATTAAAAAACCGCTGGTTATCCAGCGGTTTTTTAATTTATTGGAAACATAAAAAACTATTGAAATAATTTACCATATACCATTTCATTGATTACACAGCTAGCTTCTTCAGCCACAAGACTTGCCAAAATACCATTGTAACCACGCTTTTGAATCACCAAACGATCCGCTGCTAAACCATGGACAAAAACTCCTAAACGTGTTGCATCCAACATTTCCATTCCTTGTGCAAGAAACGCAGCAATTAAACCAGTCAGTGTATCGCCTTGTCCAGCATTAGCTAAGCCAGGATTACCTGTCGTATTTACAAAAATTTGATTATTGGACTGAATAAGGCTGCCAGCACCTTTTAAAATTGTCACAGCATTAAGTTTAGTCGAAATATCCGTAATTGACATAAAACGATCTTCTTGAACTTCATTTACCGTAACCCCAAGAATTCGTGCAGCCTCCCCTGGGTGCGGGGTAATAATTTTATAACGTACTTCACGGAATTTCAATTTTAACTCAAGATTATTAGCTATTAAATTCAACGCATCGGCATCAACCAATAATTTACTATCTTCAATATCATCCAATAATTTATCCAGAATTTTGACTGCTCTTTCATCTTGCCCAAGTCCAGGACCAATTGCAATTGCATCAAAAGCCTGTAGATTACGAACAATTTCTTTGGGCGACTGGCTCATTAGTTCAGGCATTGAGAAATCTAATTTAAAATCATTATCCAATGCACCAAGCACAACTTTGCCTGCCCCAGCCAACAAAGCAGCCCGACCAGCCAAGAATAGTGCACCATGCATTCCTTTATTACCACCAATGATGGCAACCGTACCATAACTACCTTTGTTAGTATTAAATTTCATACGCAATAGTGAACCATAGTTAATATCGTCCAAAGCATTAAAGTTAGTGGGATATAATGCATCAGGTAATGTATATTCGGAAATATCAACCAACTCTACCACTTGAACTTCACCGCTACAATCTAAACCATCTCCAGTATGTAACCCAGGTTTATCACTGATAAAAGTCAGTGTGCAATCCGCATGAATCGCTTCACCAAATACCTTACCACTAAAGGGATTTAAGCCACTTGGCGCATCTAAACTTAACACAAAAGAAGACTGCTGATTAATTTTTTGAACAATTTTAGCGGTCTCTACATCTAATTCATGGGTAAGACCAATCCCATAAATAGCATCAATAATTAATTGATATTTAGTTAAATCACTAGGCATTCTAGTTAATGGCTTTTTAAGTACAATACAACGCTCATACCACTGTTGATTAACCGCAGTATTATCTTTAAATAAGCGAACCAGATCAACTTTATAACCAGCTTCAATCAGATTAATGGCTGCAGCCATTCCATCACTACCATTATTTCCACGACCTGCGACAACTAAAATACGGTCTTTTTTGCTAAACTGAGAACCCACTAATTTTGCAATTGAAAGTCCTGCTCGCTCAATTAAATTAATTCCCAAATTAGCTGCTTCCTGCTCAATAGTACGTAACTGTAGCAGATTAAGAAAGCCATTCATTTACAGCACCTCTAAAACTAAAAAGGCGCATAATAGCGCCTTCTGATTTATTTAAAAACTTCTTGTAATTCGCCAGATTCATACATTTCTGCCATAATATCCGATCCACCGATAAATTCACCTTTTACGTACAATTGCGGAATGGTCGGCCAATTAGAATATTCTTTAATTGCTTGACGTACACTTTCATCCTCAAGCACATTCACCGTGATAAAATCTTTTACACCACAAAGCGATAAAATTTTCAATGCACGCCCTGAAAATCCACACATTGGAAATTTTGCATTCCCCTTCATGAATAAGACTACATTATTTTCACTAACTAGTTTTTTAATTTGTTCTACAGTATGTTCCATTTTAATCCTTAATAACCATAAATTTTAATAAAGTATTATAGCAAATCTACCAGCGCTTTGTTAAAGAATTATTAACCCCTAACTGATCCAAAATGCGGCTTACAATAAAATTAATTACATCATCAAGCGTCTTGGGATGATTATAAAATGCAGGAATCGGGGCAACTATTGCCACTCCCAAACGCGATAATTTAAGCATATTTTCTAAATGAATTGTCGAGAATGGAGTTTCTCGCGGAACAATGATTAAATTCTTGCGTTCTTTAAGTATCACATCAGCGCTTCTAGCAATTAAGTCATCGCCAATGCCACCTGCAATTTTAGCCAGAGTTGCCATAGAGCATGGACATATAACCATTGCATCATCAACACTCGAACCTGACGCCATTGGCGCAAACCAATCAGCAATTGCATAAAGCTTAAGGTTATCAGGGGTTTTCACGTTTAGTGTATCAATTAACTTCAAGCGTGATTGCTCAATATTAGCACTAAGTACAATATCAAGTTCTTGCTTAAGCGTAAGTATGCCAGCCTTACTAATAACCACATTAACGAAACCCCCTCTAGCTAACAGCTCAGATAATAATTTAAGCGCGTATGGCATACCACTGGCACCTGTAATTGCCAGTGTTACTTTCAGTGTCATTGTTGATTAAAATCCTTTAACTTTTTTGCAATATATTGCTTATTCAGACGTACATAATCTGGTAACCCATTTTTATACGGAGGATAATCTTCACCTTCAATTAATGGTAAAATATATTCACGACAAGGTGCTGCAATATGAAAACCATCTTCACTAATAAAATCACGCGGCATAAATTTTTCTTTATTCGCAACCTTAGTCAACGCAACTTGTTCAATGCTCCACTGATATGGCGTAGTTGAAATTCGCTTAATATATGGCATCACTGCGTTTGCGCCTGCAAGAGCCATTTCAACGCCTTTAAATCCAAGAGCATATGCTTGTTCAACATCAACCGCAGAAGCAATATGTCGTGCTGCACGCTGCAGATAATCAGCCACCGCCCAGTGATATTTATATCCCAAACGCTTTTTAATAATTCCAGCAATCACAGGTGCAACACCACCCAATTGATGATGCCCGAAGTCATCTACTGTATGTTGTGAAGCACTTAACTCCATTCCATAGCGATCCTTAAGCCCTTCAGATACGGCAATAACACAATATCCATAATTTTCCACCGAGTGTTTGACTTTGTGGATAAATCCATCTTCATCAAAAGTTATTTCTGGAAATAGAATAATATGAGGTGGCTGTTCTACCGACTCACTCGCCAATCCACAAGCCGCTGCAATCCATCCTGCATTACGCCCCATGACTTCCAGAATGAAAACCTTGGTTGAGGTTTTATGCATTGATTCAAGATCAAAACCTGCTTCACGAATTGAAGTTGCTACATATTTGGCAACTGAACCAAAACCTGGACAGTTATCAGTTACAACCAAGTCATTGTCAATAGTTTTTGGTATATGAATTGCGTGTATTGGATAGCCCATCTCCTCTGCAATTTGCGAAACCTTCAGACAGGTATCCGCAGAATCATTACCGCCGTTATAAAAAAAATAACCGATATCATAAGCAGCAAAAACTTCAATTAAACGCTCATACTCACGCCGATTTTGTTCCAATGATTTAAGTTTATAACGGCAAGAACCAAACGCACCACCTGGAGTATGGCGTAGTGCGTCAATCGCAGCTTGAGGCTCTAAGGTAGTGTCAATTAACTCCTCATTTAGCACACCCAAAATACCATTTGCACCAGCATAAAGCGTACCTATTTCACCAGAGTATTGACGACAAGCATTAATCACCCCAGCCGCTGAAGCATTGATAACAGCGGTTACTCCGCCTGATTGTGCATAAATCGCATTTTTTTTAATTTTCATTTGGTTAATCCCATCCAAAATGTTAACGCTATTATACCAGAATGACTTTAGTGCAGACATTGCAAATTATTAGATAAAAACAATTTAGATCATGTTACTTTAGAGGTAAGTTAAGAGAGGAAGGATATTATTATTGTGGTATAATTAAGTTCATAAAAGCGTAAAATACGCCAGCTAAAAAAAGGTAACACTATGAAAATATTCAAAATTATAATTCAAGTTGCGGTTTTTATCCTCTTATTAGTTCTTGCTATTAATAATATGCAGACTGTTGAATTTAATTTTTTCAGTGTCTATGTATTGAAATTGCCACTAATTATCACTTTAGCAATTTTTGCGGTTGCGGGGTTGCTAATCGGCTTACTTTATGGATTTGTTAATAATCTAGCTTTAAAGTCACAAGTTAGTAAGTTAAGAAAACAGATAGACAAGACTGAAGAGAAAGTATCTAAAGTCGATCAAATTATTTAATTCCTAGGAGTGTAGATTTGGATATTTTAGTTATTTGGTTACTAATAACCCCCTTGTTTTTTGCTTTTGGTTGGATTGCCGGGCGCATTGACATGAAAGTAGTTCTCAAACAAGCTAAACGCTTACCTCAGAGAATCTTTGACAGCGTTGATGCACTAGTTGACAATAAAACAGGAATCGCCAGCGACGAACTTAAGCAAGTAATAGAGCAAGAACCACAATTAGTTGAATTACAGTTTAGCCTTGGACGCTTATATCGTAAGCGTGGAGAAAATGATCTGGCAATTAAACTACACACTAAACTCCTTACCTCACAATATGTTTTCTCAAATGAAACTAAAGACAAGATTCGTTTAGAATTAGCACAAGATTTTCAAAAAGCTGGTCTGATTGATCGCGCAGAGTCAACACTCTTGAAATTACTCAATAGCGAAATGTATGGTCATCAAGCACTTGAAATGCTCTTGTTGATTTACCAGCAAGATAAAAACTGGATCGAAGCAATTGATACTGCCAAGAAACTAGCCAGTTCAGATTTTAGTTTCCATACTGAAGTTGCTCAGTTTAATTGTGAGTTAGCACAAGAAGCTATTATTAAATCGTCCTACGATAAAGCAAAAGAATTTGTAGCAACTGCTTTAGACACCAATCGTAAATGCGTTCGTGCCAATATTTTGCTTGGTGAAGTTTATTATAACCAAGAAAATTATACTACTGCAATTCAAACCTGGCAACAAATCGAGAAGCAAAATTATCAATATTTACCACTAGTTTTGGATAAAATGTTTGATGCTTATCTGCGTATTGATAAAGTTAAAGAAGGTCTGACACTCATCAAGGGTTACGCAACGTTATTTCCACAGCTAAACCTTCATGATGTTGCATATCAAAAGCTAGCTAACTATGACACACCTGATGCAACTATTGAATATTTACGTAGCTCGCTTACTCACCGCCCTAGTGCCAAAGTAGCAGCATTAGTTATTGATGCACGAGCTCACATTCTCGAAGCTCAAGAGAGTAAAAGCGATGCAGAACGTATTAAAAACCTCCTATTAAAATATAATGATAAGCTGTCTTATTATCATTGCGGTTGTTGTAGTTTTAAATCCAAGACATTCTTCTGGCAATGCCCTGCTTGTTACTCATGGGAAAGTATCAGCCCCAATAATAATGAAGGCTAACCATACAATTTCATCAAAATATTATATATACTCATAGTATTTGACCCTTGGACGCGGTGTAGTTAGAGCTACATAAGGAGTCTTTTTTGAAATCCGACAAAGCCCAAGTTTCAAAGACGAAGGGTATAACCACTTAATTAAATGGGAGAATCATAAGTGCACGCACACAAAATCGTTCAACAATTATTTGCTAGCATTGTTCTACTTCTGATAGTTTGTGGATTAAGTGCATGTAACTCAACTGGAAGTTCGTCATCTTCAAACACTACCAACTATATGATTAGTGGTGCATCATATCAAATTAATAAGCTGCAAAATAATCAACAAACAAATTTACAAGTACCGCTGTCCAATTACACAACTTCGGCATTTAACGGTAGTATATTTGTCGCAGTTGGCTATTCTGGTGTAATTCTAACTTCAGCCGATGGTAGCACATGGAATGCAGTTAATAGCGGCAATGCTGATATTAGTTTTCATAATGTAGCATATGGAAATGGTAAGTTTGTAGCAGTCGGAACAGGCGGCGGAATAATGAGCTCAAGTAATGGTAGTAGCTGGACACAAATCGTTAGCAGAACAACCATTGATTTCATCGGGCTTAATTTTGTAAATGGACAATTTATTGCACTTGGCTCAGCTGGTTTAATTATGACATCAACAGATGGAGTAACTTGGACACAACAAATCAGCGGAAGTGACAAAGGGTTATATGCCGTTGCTTATGGAGCTGGTAAATACGTATTAGTTGGTGATGCTGGAACACTATTAATCTCTAATGATGCTATTCATTGGACTGCTGGCGATATAGGAACACAAAGTAATTTACGTGGTATTACTTATGGACAAAACCAATTTGTCATGGTTGCTGCCAGCGGGATAATCAAAACTTCTCCTGATGGCGTAAATTGGACATCTCAAGCCAGCGGTGTCTCATCCAATATTATTAATGTCATATATGCCGGGAATCAATTTGTTGCGGCAGGAGTCTCTGGTGTAATTCTCACCTCTCCTGATGCTATAACTTGGACGCAGCGCGTAAGTGGCAATACCTTCTATTTGCTTGGAGTTAGTTATGGTAATGGTAAATATGTAATAACTGGTTATTCTGGGACTATCTTGACTTCAAGCGATGGAATTACTTGGAGCTCACAAACTAGCAGCGTGAGTAATAAACTGGATAATGTGGCATATGGTAATGGAATCTACGTGGTGATTGGTGCAGGGGGCATTTTATTAACTTCACCCGATGGAGTTACTTGGGCAACACAAAATAGTGGAATTAGTACTAATTTACGCGGCATTAAGTATGCTAATGGCACGTTTGTAGCAGTAGGATCAAATGGTGTAATTCTCACTTCCCCTGATGCAATCACTTGGACACCGCAAAACAGCGGAGTTAGCAGCGGATTTGGTAGTGTAACATATGGCAATGGATTGTTTGTAACCGTAGGAACTAGTGGAACCATCGTAACCTCACCTGATGGAATAACTTGGACAACTCGTATTAGTGGCATATCAAGTTCATTATATAGCGCAACCTTCAACGGCAATGTGTTTGTCGTAGTTGGTGAAGCTGGACAAATAACAACTTCTCCTGATGGGATTAACTGGACATCTCGTGCAAGTGGTACTATCAATAATTTGCGTGGAGTTAACAATAACGGCAGTAATCTCATAGTTGCAGTTGGTAATTCTGGTACAGTTGTAAAATCTACTGATAATGGTAATAGTTGGACATTAATAAGTAGCGGCATTACAGAAACTTTGTTAAATTTAAGTTATGGGGATGGTGTATTCGCAGCCTCCGGCAATGCTGGAACGATTGAAACCTCAAATGATGGAAGCACATGGACTGCACAATCAAGCAACACGACCAATAATTTATCAGGAATCACTTTTGGTAACGGATTATTTGTGGCTGTTGGTGATGTTGGTACAATTACCACTTCAAATAACTCTCAAGTATGGAGTCTCCAAACTAGTGGAACAGCAAAAAATCTTTATGCAATCAGCTCTGGTAATGGAGTAATCGTAACGGCTGGCGATGCTGGCAATATTTTAATTAGTTCCAATGCTAACTCGTGGGAAAGTGTCACTAGCGGCAGTACCAGTAATCTTTTGGGGCTTACTTTCGCCAATGACAAATTTATTGCTGTTGGTGATTTAGGTACAATCTTGACTTCAAACAATGGGTGGACATGGAGCACAGTAACCAGCGGCACAACAAATAATTTATCAGGCGTAACTTATGGCAATGAATTGTTTGTGAGTGTCGGGAAAAGCGGTACACTATTAATATCAGCTGATGGTAGTTTATGGAACGTTGTTAGTAGTGGCTCAGTAAATAACTTGTCTGCTGTAGTTTATGGCAATGGCACTTATGTGGTAGTTGGTTCAGGTGGCACAGTTTTAACCTCAGTAACAGGTAATAGCTGGCAAATCCAAAGCAGTGGTTCTAGCACTAAGCTAAATAGTATTGCATACGGCAATGCTCAGTTTGTTAGCGTGGGAGATTCTGGAACAGTCCTAACTTCAGCCAATGGTATAAACTGGAGTGCACAAACTAGTGGCACACATTCAAATTTACTAAATATTGCATTTGTAAATGGAACTTTTACCGCAGTTGGAGAAAATGGAACAATTCTTACTTCAACAAATGGAGTATCATGGACTCAACTGCCAGTAATGAATGCGATAACTTTGTACTCAATCACGCCTTACTGAGTCTTTTGAAAACTATGATAAATATCGTGCGTACCATTACTTGCAACGGTTTACTTTTATGCGCTTTTATTTTCGCAGGAAAATTGAATGATTAATTGCAAAAATTTAATATTATTAGGTCTTATCAGTATAAATTTATTATCTTGTTCCAGTATTAAACCTAGTGCAACAAATACTAGCAATTACATTAATAGCGCAAATATACTACTTAAACAGTCTCAAGCAACCGCAGCACTCGAGTCTGCCAATATGGCAATTAAACAAGATCCATATAATGGTTATGGCTACTTAGTACAGGCAAAATCTTATCAACAGTTACAAGATTATAAAGCAGCAGAAACAAGTTATTTACGTGCGATTGATATAGATGATGATAATATTGAATTTAGGTTGGCTTATGCAAACTTCTTTTGTACTACTCAAAATTATTCACAAGCAGATATAAATTATCAGAAAGCACTAAAAATTGCCACAAATAACGAATCTGGATTAAATCTGGTCTACATCAATCGCGGTGACTGTTATACCAGTCAAAATAATCTTGAATCAGCCATTGACAGCTATTCACAAGTTCTAAGCAAACCAAATCCTCCCTTGGCAGCTTATTTAGGTATTACCTATGCCTATATTTTACAAAATAACTATCCAAGAGCGAGCTACTTCATTAGTTCATATGATGGTCCAGTCACTGTAGAATCATTACAAATGAAAATAACCGCGCTTAGCGGACTACAAAGTGCTAACTTGAGTGCCAAAAACCGCAAGATACTAGCTAATCGCATCAAACAATTAAAACAACAACTGAAAGATTTATCTCCTGAGACAGCAAATGATATAGTAACTATTGCACCTGTCTCGAATAAAACATCAGCAGCACCAGTAATAACTGTAAAATCTAATTCAATAGAAACAACATCAGCTAATATTAAGCCTGCACCAGCTGTAAAAACTACGCCTCAGTCCACAGCTACTATTACTAAATCAACCGTGACAAGCAAGAAAAATAATCCAGTGAAAGCTCCTCCAGCCAAAACCAATTCAACAACAGCAAATTTTAAATCCAGAATCAAAACCTCACCCCATGGTAAACATTATATTGTGATTGAATCTGGCGATACATTATATAATATCTCCGAAAAAAGCCATGTTTCCAGTACAAAACTAGTTAAAATCAATCATTTAAAAACTGATTATGTTCCTTTGGATACTAAATTTTTCCTAGATTGATAATTTTTGAAAAGCACTTATTAGCAACACAATGAAAAAACTTTATTTATTTGCAGTATTCTTAGTCATTTATGAATTTACCACCTACTCTGCTAATGATATGATTATGCCAGGGATGATCGCGGTAGTCAATCAGTTTAATGCACCACTAAGTTATGTTGCTGCATCACTCAGTTTCTATATGCTTGGTGAATGTGCTATTCAACTCTGGTTAGGTCCGCTGGCTGAGCGTTACGGTAAACGTCGAATGATTCTGCTGGGTAACTTATCTTTTCTAATTTTTACGATTATCATCGCCTGTAGTATGAGCATCAATCAGTTCATGTTTGGTCGCTGGTTACAAGGTAGCGGAATGGCATTTATTGCTATGGGTTATGCGGTTATTCATGAAAAATTCGATGATAAAGGCGCAGTTAGAATCATTTCCATTATGGGGAACGTAAGTATTCTAGCACCGTTAATCGGGCCTCTAATTGGTGGTGTAATTGTCAGCTACAGTAGTTGGCGCTATATTTTTATCCTAACCTGTATTTTAGGTTTTATCAGCTTGTGTGGTTTGTATAAAAACACACCTGAGAGTACAACGCGAGTTGAAAAACTTGAGCTTAAATCAGTATTGCGCCATTATTGGGAAATTGCGACCAGCTCTAATTATATGTTAGGTGTGGCATGCACAATTGCTGCAGCAATGCCATTATTAATCTGGCTCGGACTAGCACCTAATTTAATTCTGCATAATCTTCACTTGGACTATACTCATTACATTATTTATCAGATTATTACTATTGGCGGTCTGTCGATTTCAAGTATTGCGATGCAGTTTCTGGCTGGACGCTGGCAATTTCATCAGTTAATCTTACGTGGTTGTTATATCTCTTTAGCAGGTGTAATCTTTAGCTTTGCTTTTAGCTTTTCAATTAATTTGCTGTCTGTTGGACTATTTTTCTATAGTCTGGGTCTAGGCTTAAGCAATGGTAGTATAATTCGGATTATCATGAGCAATAAGAATGTTTCACAAAGTATGGCAGCATCGCTAATGACATTCAGCCAAACCTTACTCTTTGCTATCGGAATTCAGCTCAGCGATTACATAACTGGCAAATTTAATTACTCAGCATTTAGTTTCACTACTTGCTGCCTGATTGCCGGAATTTGCTCGCTGATTCTTACCAGAAAATTTGCTTTGCGTAATGTTGAGCGGCAATGGAATTAAATTATGAAAAATAATAAATCGAATGCAAAAGAGCGCTTATTAAATCATGCTGCGGAGATATTCGCTTTAAAAGGCTACCATCAGGCAACGACTCGTGAAATTTGCAAGGCAAGTGAAATAAACATCACCGCTATTCATTATTATTTTAATGATAAAGCTGGCTTATATCGTGCAGTAATTGCTGAAGCATTTGATGAACTACCAAAGCCAGAAATTAATACTCCAGAGCTGTTAAATTGTAACTCCATTCATGACGCAATGATAAAATTTTATACAGTCTTACTAAGACCCTTTCTGGCTAATTTTGAAAGCAAAAATCCACCATTTAGTAGATTTAATTTCATTCATAATATTATTACACGTGAACAATTTGAACCAACTGGTCTAATCGATGATCTTATGATTATACCAGCTAATGCTATTCACGCCCCACTTAATATCTTACTGTGTAAATACTTGAATCTTCAAGCTATAACCGATGATATTCACCGCTTGTCTTTTGCCATAACTGGAATTGGATTTTCTTTGATTCACCCAAGACATATTGTCAATCATATGGCACCAAATTTGCTAAGTGAACCTGAATGGCAAAAAAATATGATTACACGGTTGGCTGATTACGCAGTCTCAATTATTACCTCAGAAGCAGCTAAACTCAATAAATAAAATTATTTCTTCAATTTTAAACACCTCCATAAAAACGTAGGCACCACAGTCGATTATAAATTGCAAATTTATCGTCTATAAATTTACATTTTATTTTAAGCAATAATTTAAATTCATTTATGATAGAATTCACAATTCTAGCAATCGCTAGATTTAATTTTTAATTTATCTAATTTAACTACAAAGAATATATACTCGAAGTATTTGATTCTTGGATGCGAAGGGTTGATAAAAAAGACGATGCAGTGTAGACAGAACTACATAAAAAGCCTTTTTTGAAATCCGACAAAATCCAAGATTCAAAGAGAATGAGTATAGACCTAGGTGTCCAAAACATGCCGTTCAACAAGCAAAAATATAGTACCAAAATATATAAAATATCAAGTATTATGTTAATTTCATTAGCATTTACTCTGTTTGGCTGTGCCGTTGGACCAGATTATGTGCCACTAGCTACGCGAGATTTAAATATTCCCACTAAATGGCACGCCAAACTACCACATAATGGAAATAATGCTCAGTTAGTAAACTGGTGGCAGCAATTTAATGATCCGACATTGATTTATTTTATTGAGTCGACAATTGCCAGCAATCCAAGTTTGGCACAATCTCTAGCTAAGATTGCTCAAGCACAGGCTAATTTAAGAGGAAGTAACTCTTCTTTTTATCCGAGTATAACTGCAGCAGGAAATGCCAGTGCACAAAATAATGCATATAGCGGAACCAGTATTGGTGGTAATACTGGAACCAGTTCTCAAGACTTTATCAGCGCTGCTACAGGTGGCGGTAGCTCTTATACCGGGGGCTTAAATGCATCATGGGAATTGGATTTGTTTGGTGCAATTCGTCGTAATACTCAAATCTATCAAGCACGCTTAGATGCAAGTATTTCTGACTGGAATGATGCCAGAGTTTCTCTCGCTTCACAAGTTGCGGATGCTTATGTAAGTGCCAGAGCTTGTCAGTCAGTACTGATGATATATGAAAGCCAATTTAATTCACGTACTGCGACACAAAAACTAACTGAGCTACAAGTAACAGTTGGAGTATCACCAAGAGCCGATCAGGAACAAGGCGCTGGTTTGGTAGCCCAAACACTTAGCAATATAGAAAACCAAAAAGGAACGTGCTTACAGTATAACAATGAATTAGTAGCTCTCACAGGCCTTAAATATGATGAGATTGAAACAAAAATGGCAAAAAACTACGCTAAAATCCCTACTCCTACATACTTAAATATATCCTCGATACCTGCAAATGTAATATCACAACGCCCAGATATATCCTCCGCCGAGAGAAATGTTGCTGCAGCAATGGCTAATGTCGGCTATGCAACTGCCAACCGATACCCATCAATTTCACTAACAGGCTCCCTTGCTGCCAACGGTGGCACAATTTACGCAAATCAGCCAAGCTCATGGTCATATGGACCTGCCATAACATTACCCATTACAGATGGTGGATATTTAAGAGCTCAAGAGTCGTTGGCTTATGCACAATATGACGAAGCCGTTGCAAATTATAAGGTTAAAGTACTAACTGCGATCAAGGAAGTTGAAAATGCATTAGTTAGAATTAATGCTGCTCAAAAGCGTGAAATAGCAGCAAGTGACGCAGTAAAAAACTATGGTGATTACTTCAATGCTATGAATAAAAAATACCAAATTGGCTGGCTAAATTTACTTGATTTAGAAACAGTTCGAATTAACTTGGTGAGTTACGAGCAAAATCTTACCACAGCAAAGCTTGAAGAAACAGAAGCGTGGATCGCCCTTTATAAAGCAGTTGGCGGTAACTGGAATGAATCACAGCTAACAAAATTAACGATAGGTAGCTAAATGAAAAAACAACTCTTCTTACACATAAATTTATCCAAAAAAGTTTTCCTATTTGCTATGCTACTATTGATTTGCAGCTGCACTAAGCCCAAATCAACCAATGCAGAAAACCCCGTTTTAACCGTCTCGGTTAGCACTCCAAAACTACAAGATATAAGCAACGTCGTTCATGCCAATGGATCAATCAAAGCATGGCGCGAAACCATCATTAGCGCGGAAGTCGGTGGATTAGATATTAGCGAAGTAAACGTAGATGTTGGTGACAAGGTAAAAAAAGGTCAAGTTTTAGCAAAATTAAACGCGGCAGAATTAAATGCAGACTTATTAAATCAGCTAGCCAATCTTTCTGAAGCAAAAGCTAATCTAGAGCAAGCCCAAACCGAAGCGCGACAATCAACATTATTAGAAAAAGCAGGCGCAGTTAGTGCTCAAGATTTATTATCATACAAAACCAAAGCAAAGACAGCGCAGGCTAAACTTGAAGCCGCGCAGGCACAGCTCAAACTACAACAAATAAAACTTAGTTACACTGAAATCAAAGCACCCGATGATGGAGTAATTTCTTCAAGAACCGCAACGACTGGAAGTATTATTCAAAACGGGAGTGAGTTATTTAGGATGATTAAAGCTGGAAGGCTTGAGTGGCAAGCAGAAATAAACTCCAGTGATATGTCTAAAATTAAAATCGGACAGCATGCCAGCATTACAGATAATACAGGAAATATAATTAATGGAAGCGTTAGCAGAATAGCACCCGATTTAAACCAGAGCACTTTAAATGGTTTAATTTATGTCGATATCCCACCCAATCCAGAGCTACGACTAGGAATGTATCTTTCAGGGGAAATCAATGTTGGAGCAACTTCGTCAATGACAATACCATCATCAGCAGTAATTAACCGCGATGGTTATAACTATATCATGCGCTTAAATAAAAATAACCGAGTTAATAAAATCAAGATACAGCTAAGTGATTACATGAATAATGCAGCAATTGTTGAATCAGGAATAAAGCTTAGCGATAGAATTGTGACACTGGGAAGTGGTTTTTTAAATGATGGTGATCTAGTGCGTGTTGTACAGGACAAAAGCAAATGAATATCTCTGAAGTAGCCATTAAACGCCCAATTCCATTCATTGTCCTGTTCATCCTAATGACTATCGCAGGTCTTTATGCATTTTCCAAGATTGGAATCAAAAATTTTCCTGATATGGATTTTCCTATGGTAACCGTATCCGTTTCATTGTCTGGCGCAACTCCCGAGCAACTGGAAACTCAAGTTACCCGTAAGGTTGAAGATAGTGTTACCAATATAGACTCAATAAAACATATCAATTCTACAATCACGGATGGAAACTCAACAACCACTATTGAATTCGACCTGGGTAAAAATTTACAAGAAGCAACTGACGATGTCAAAGATGCAGTAAATAAAATCCAATCACAATTTCCACCAGGTACGACTACCCCGGTAGTATCACGAGTTAATATTGGAGACAGCTCAATTTTAGCCTATGAAATAAGCGCTAATTTAGATGCAACAGATCTATCATGGCTGGTTGACAATGAAATCAATAAAGAACTTTTAGCAGTGCCTGGGGTGGGGAAAATCACTCGTCAAGGAGGAGTAGATCGAGAAATTCAGGTATTAATTGATCCAGCAAAGCTGATCTCAATGAATACTACTATTAATAATATCTCCAATCAACTTTACAATGTTCGCCAAGATTTTTCAGGTGGTCGGGCAAATATTGGCAATCAGGAACAAACTATTCAGGGTGTTGAAAATATCCATAGTGCTGTTGATTTGGCAAATTTAAATATTCCGTTAGGGAATGGAAATAATGTTCGCTTGGGAAATATCGCCCAAGTTAGTGATAGTACAGCGGAAATCCGGCAAATGGCATTTATGAATGGTAAGCCTATTACCAGTTTTCAAGTTTATGCATCGAAAGGCTTCAGTGAGCTAGCTGTAGCAAACTTAGTCCGTGCTAAAATTGCAAAATTTAGAGAAAGTCATCCTAATATCACGATTAACGAAATTAGTAATAGCGTTCAACAAATAAAAGACAATTATGACTCATCCATGAATGCGCTTTATGAGGGATGTATTCTGGCGATTATCGTGGTTTGGCTATTTTTACGCGATTGGCGGGCTACGCTTATTTCAGCTACCGCATTGCCCTTGTCAATTATCCCGACATTTCTGTTTATTTATTGGTTAGGTTTTAGTCTAAATACGATATCCTTGCTCTCATTGAGTTTAGTCATTGGCGTCTTGGTGGATGATGCGATTGTTGAAGTTGAAAATATAGAACGTCATCTCAAATACTCTAGCTCACCTATCCAAGCATCGATCAACGCTGCCGCAGAAATTGGTAATGCCGTAATTGCAACTTCATTTACCTTAATTGCGGTGTTTTTACCGACAGCTTTCATGGGTGGTATTCCTGGACGTATATTTAAACAGTTTGGTTGGACAGCCGTAATATCAATTTTTATTTCGCTACTGGTTGCAAGGCTTTTAACCCCGATGTTTGCTGCACATTTTATGAAACCACGTCCAAACCACAATAATGAGTCAGATAAACCTAGTAAAATAATGGTTCATTATCTAAATATGGTTAAGTGGTGCGTGGAACATCGTAGAAGAACATTATTAATCGCGGGAGGATTTTTTGCCAGCTCACTTTTATTATTAATGTTTATTCCTAATACTTTTTTCCCTGCAGAAGAGGGAGATCAAATTCAATTTTCAGTTCAAGTACCTCCCGGAAGTAAAATTGAAACTCTGTCCAATGTCTTGTTACAAGCTACACAGCAAACTAAAAGCATTAAGTCGATTGCAAGTGTTTATGCAACTATTGGCAATGGTGTAAAAAGCGGTGAGGATATTTCTACTGACGGAAGCGTTACGAGCGGTTCTCTCACCTTTAATTTAATTAATAAGAACTCACGCCCACATCATCAAACTAAATCACAGCTGGAAAAACTAATCCAAGGCCAGTTAAACATGATTCCAGGAGCAAAATTTTCTGGTGGCAATGGCAATGGAGAACGTTACTCTTTAGCCATTACGGGAGAAGATAAGGAAGTGCTCAATGATACAGCTAAAAAAATTGAAACGGCACTCCGTAGCTTAAAAGGAATTGGTAACATTAGCTCTGATTTTGATTTATCACGTCCAGAAATCAAGATTAAACCAGATTTTAACAAAGCGGCTAAATTAGGAGTTACGGCAAAAAATATCGGTGAAGTCATTCGCGTTGCGACTTCCGGAGACTACAGTAATAACTTGGCTAAAATTGACCTTAATGATCGTCAAATACCAATTAGAGTACGCGTAGATGAAAAAGCAACTCAGACATTGAGAGCATTAGGTAATTTACGCGTAAATGGAAGTAATGGAACGGTACCACTGGCAAGCATTGCGGAAATAACGTTAGGAAACGGACCAATTAACATCAGTCGGACAGATCGCAGCCGAATTGTAACTTTCAATATCGATTTACAAGGACGCAATCTTAGTGAATTAGATAACGAAATTCGTAAATTACCCATCATGCAGCATCTACCCAATGGAGTAAGCAGAATTAACTCTGGTGACATTGAACGAATGCAAGAAATGTTTAGTGGTTTCATCTTAGCCATGATTTCTGGCGTTATCTGTGTATATTTTGTTTTAGTAATTCTCTTTGATGATTTTAAACAACCCGTTACCATTCTTTCAGCCTTACCATTAGCGGTTGGTGGTGCTCTGGGAAGTTTGGTTTTATTTGGTTATAGCTTATCTATGCCATCATTAATCGGTATTCTAATGCTTATGGGAATAGTTACCAAAAATTCTATTTTACTTGTGGATTATATTATTATTTCTAAAAAATCTGGTAATGATCAAACTAGTGCAATTTTGGACGCCTGCCAAAAACGAGTACGTCCAATTATTATGACGACAATTGCGATGATTGCGGGAATGATCCCAGTTGCATTAGGCTTAGAAGGCGACTCTAGTTTTCGTGCGCCAATGGCAGTGACCGTAATTGCGGGTTTGATTACTTCAACCGCATTAAGCTTGTTAGTTATTCCGGTAATTTTTGACGTAATTGATAAGTTGAGATTCAAAAGATGAAATAGGTAATAATATATCATGTATCTACTAGTTTTAAAATAGGTGTAAAAAGCGAATTTCAGCACCTATTTTAGATATTGAGTTGTCTATTATGCTATCTGATAACGTATATTTATCAATTGCTAACTCCAAGATTTACCGCTAAATAGATCTAGTAACCAATATGACTGTGGGTCTGATGGACAAAGGTGTGGACCACATTCAATAAATACACTTAAAGTATTTAGCAGCAATGTAACAAATAGCACGCCAATGATAATCTTATGAGTAGCTATAGTTTTTTCTCGTTTTTGGTTTTCATTACCATGTAATAGACCACCCAAACATCCATATATAATGAAAATCATACTTACAATGAAATTCCAGGTATACATGTGTAGCCCGAATACACTAGAACCAAATCCACCACTATTAGGAACTATGTGTAGCAAAACTTGTAATAAGCTTATCCACGAATTTATCACTGCGCTCAGAATCATCATTAAGTAATTACTCTGATTGCGACCTCGCACTAGATTTATTACCAGTCCTAAACTAATCGCATATAGCCCCATGCGTTGCATTACACACAAAGCACATGGCAACTCACTATCCACGAACTGATAAGCAAAAGCCATCATCAATATGAAAGTAAGTCCAATAATTGCAATACTATCAAGCGTGTCCAAGATATTATTTTTATTCATGATTGATTAGTCCTATAGTTGAATATTAATATAGCGAATTGTATGTGGAATAAAAAATGCAATCCATAAAATAATAAATAAACCAAATAAAAAATAGGAATTCTTACATTTTTTATTAAATATACTGATAAAAATAAATATCAGCAGTAAGAAAAATAGTCCAGTCATGATTTTTGTCCTTATTAATTTCTTTATAGATTGAATTATACCAGTCAACTGTACAGTTGTGAAATAGATAAAATTTCTAATGCTTTTATTATTTTTTCAGAATGGAGGATTTCAGTGAATCATTATAGGAAAAATGGCCAGATGTTTAGAAACAAAAATCAGTAGCTCTTGCTAAATGGCAGCAAAAAATATTAATTTGTGTATTTCTCTCCTGAACTCAGGCATAGTTGAGGTGGGTAAACTAAATTCTAACTAATCGACCTTATATTTATGCTATAATCCCAGCGCTTAATCATTTACTCAGAAAGGTCATTAGATGCAAAAAATTAAAGTTGCAAACCCAATCGTCGAACTTGATGGCGATGAGATGACGCGAATCATTTGGGCGTTTATTAAACAAAAATTAATTCTACCCTATCTTGATTTAGACATTAAATATTACGATCTAGGTATTGAAAACCGCGATAAAACTGAGGATAGAGTATCAGTGGAATCAGCGGAAGCAATCAAAAAATATAATGTTGGTATTAAATGTGCAACGATTACTCCTGATGAGGCACGTGTAAAAGAATTTAACCTAAAAAAAATGTGGAAATCACCTAACGGAACTATCCGCAATATTTTAGATGGAACAGTGTTCCGTGAACCAATCGTGTGTAATAATATTCCGCGCCTAATTCCCAACTGGACAGCTCCAATTGTAATTGGACGTCATGCTCACGCCGATCAGTATAAAGCTTATGACTTTGTAACTAAAGGTAAAGGTAAACTAACTATCACCTTTACACCAGAAAACGGTACTCCAGAAGTGCACGAAGTATTCAACTATGAAAATGATGGCGTCGCGTTAGGTATGTATAATACTGATGAATCAATTCGTGGTTTTGCTTATGCATGCTTTAATATGGCTTTAGATAAAAAGTGGCCTTTATATTTATCAACAAAAAATACAATTCTAAAAAAATATGATGGACGCTTTAAAGATATTTTCCAAGAAATCTATGAAAATGAATTTAAAGAAAAATTTATCAAAAACCGGATTACTTACGAACATCGTTTGATTGATGATATGGTTGCATCTGCCCTTAAATGGCACGGCAATTTTATCTGGGCATGTAAAAACTACGATGGAGATGTTCAATCTGATATCGTTGCACAAGGTTTCGGATCGTTGGGCTTGATGACTTCAGTTTTGGTTACTCCAGATGGTAAAACAATTGAATCAGAAGCAGCACATGGAACTGTAACGCGTCACTACCGCTTGCACCAACAAGGCAAAAAAACCTCAACAAATCCAATTGCCTCAATCTTCGCATGGACTCGTGGTTTAGAGCACCGTGGTAAACTAGATGGTAATAAAGATTTGATAGCTTTTTGCCACACCCTAGAAAAAGTATGTGTAGAGACTGTAGAATCAGGCAAAATGACCAAAGATTTAGCTGTTTGTATTCATGGCGATCAGTTAAACGAAAGTCAATACCTCACTACTGAAGATTTTTTAGATGCAATCAGTAAAAACCTTGATAAAAAACTTAAAGTAAAAACGTTTAAACTTTAATTATTGTTATAGTTATTTTTTACAAACCACTGTTAACTTCCCTGTTATTCAGTGGTTTTTTATATTTCACGCGACCTCACCTATACTCTAATCTAACTGATAAATCAACTATTAAGCTTCATATCTTGAAATTTTACCTGGAATATCCGTTTCGGATTGTATAATCCAAAAAACCTATGCTATACTCAGATATTAACTTTAAAATTAACTCGGTTCATCTACTTATTGACACTAAAAATGAATTACTTTTCGCGGCTTCAAAAATCAAGATTATTGTTGGTATTGATTGCTACTACATGTATCATTGCCTGTAGTAGTTCAAGCAACTCTGCAAATTATGGCGATAATGCCTCTACCAAAACGATATCAGCGATCACAGCTGATAATGCTGGAGAAACCCTAGTTTTTGGTAATAATTCAACTTCAGCTGTAGTTTATATACACAATAACACTAATGAGCAAATAAACGGCATTAGTTATGCAGTGACTGAAAATTCTGCACTCTTACAATCCATAGTAAGTAATGCAGGAAGTCAAAGTACAAAAATTAGCACCATTACTGCTGGTGTCAACATCAACAATCCATTAGGTTGCAGTAATATCTCTTTGCTACAAAATCAAACTTAGAACCAGTAATAAGAACTCAACTTTATATTTTTATAATTACAACGATAAAATGGACAGTAAGATACAAAATGAATAAACTAATTAGAATCAGCCAATTGAATTTTAAAACTATTATAATGAACTGTTTTATAACAATCATGCTAGCCGGGTGTAATAGTGCAGCAAGCGGAAACTCTTCAAATAATTCGCCTGATCAACAAACTATTGAAGCTGCACTCACAATTGATAATGCAGGAATAATACCTGTTTTTAATAATATACCGACATCTACTGTGATCTATGTTCATAATAATGGTACAACTACTATTAGTGGGATTAGTTACAGCTTAGTTAACAATAACTTAAGCAACACATTACTCCAACAGAATACTAGTAAGAACATTGATGCTGGTCAGTGCGTTGCGATTGCTGCAGGTCAAAGTTGTGCACTTAAAATTACTACACCAAGTTTAGACGCACAACAAGCTCAAGGCTCAATGTTACTCAAGGCTAATTATTCATTAGCGAATAAACCTATCTCATTTAGCCAGTTGATTAATTATGCACTAGTTGATTCAACATCAATGCAAACTAATGATGGAGTAAAGTTTAAATCTGGGGCTAGTATCTCAGGTTATGGAAATACGACTGGATATGCTACCCTATATTTATACGGAAGCGGAGCTAAGCAGAACTATATTATTTCAGATATTAGCGTAAATAAGCCTTCTCTAAAATTTAATATGAGTCTTAAGCAGCACACTATTGCGGCTAACTCAGTACAAGCAATCGAAGTTAGTTCACCAATCATGTCTTCATCAATTGATGCAACTATAACAGTTCAATCAGTTCTAGCTAATACAAATAATTCTCATCAAATTAATGTAGCGACTCATGATACTCTCAATAAATCTTTATCAGACGCTCAATTTAGCAATAGTGCTGAGATAGCAGTTCAGCCTGCTTCCGCAGGCGCGATTTTAACAACTGGTTCAGTTCCGCTAATTAATACAGCCAATGGAACTAGCGCAAACATGTTAATTCAAAACTCAGGTAATCAAGATGCTGTAATCGGTAATATTAGTGCGGAGACTGGAATTAGTGGCATAAGCGGATGTAGCAATGTAACTTTGGCATCAGGTGATACCTGTACAATTAATTTTAATGTAACAGAGGCTGGTGGCAGCGCTAATATTACTATTCCATATACAGGAGGAAGTGCTAGTAGTGTAGCTGCTAATGTAACCTGGTTTAATGGTGTTGGGGCAGCATTGGTTTCCCTCTCTGCAACTAATAATCCGATGTCTTTTTCAGCGACCATTGGTGCAACAACGCAAGTTACCGTGACTAATATTGGTGGTTACACTCTAAGCAATATAACGATCCCAGCACCTATCGTATTATCAGGTGGACATGCAACAGCTGCAATAATTACTACCCAAGGATCTGACACTTGTACAGGACAAGAACTAGAGGTTGGAGCATCTTGTACTTACTCGGTTTCAGTTAACGATAGCTTCACGGACTTAAATCAGCAAATAAATCTTGGTTTTAAAGCTAATTATGCGGGTAGTAATGGCACTAGTAGCTATAGCAGAGTTATGCCACTAACTTATAATTCAACTGCCTATGGTGCAATTATTGCCCTGTCATCACTCTCAAACATGTCTATTAGTGGTAATAATATTGAATCAGAAACTCAAAATTTAACCATTAGCAACAATGGTGCCGCTGATGCTACACTTACCAGCATTGGCTTAATTGATAACCCAGCCTATTTACTTGCAAATAGCGGTGACTGTGGCGTTTCATTGGCTGGCGGAAGTAGTTGTACGGCACAGATTAAGCTGGGTCCAATTGATAATAGTAGTTCAACTGAATCCACAGGCATTGCTAATTACATCGTAAATTACGCCGCAGTAGGACAAACGCCAGCTGGTATCGAATCAACCAGCGTTGCTTGGAGTGTCTCGTCTAATATAATTCAGCCACCAATCATAAACATGGTAACTAGTGTAACAGGCTGTGCAAGCGGCGATGGTATAACGACGACCTGCATGGATAATCCTACCGCTACTGGTGGAACGGCAGGAAATATACAAGTGGTGTTAACCTTTACCAATAGTAGTACAGTTACCGCAGCAAGTACAATTAGCTTACCAGAGAGCTCAAGCTCATTATTTACTGTGCCAGGCTATAGCTTAGCTAGTAGCTCATGTACCAATGGCGCAGCTACTAATAATGGAAGCTGTACCATAGTCTATAATTTACCAAGTAAAACATCTGAATCTGCTTTTCAGTCTAATCTGAATCAAGCTGATTTTGCGTACAACTATACTTATGGACCTACTGGAAATTTATCAGGATCTGGTAGTAATAATTTAGCTACGTCGATAGATGTTGTTATGCCAACATTAGCAATTGAGTCAATTAATAAAATTGCTCAAGGTGAGTCAGGTACTGCAACTATTAATTGGAGTAATTTATATCAAGCGACGGTACCAAGCACTACCACTAGTGCGACGAAAGCTAATGGAACCAGTGCCACAGGGCTTAGTAGTTCAACTCCTGCCACTTGTGGTTCGATTGTGAGTAACTTGGTAAGCTGCACTAGCTCGATTACGACGACGAATTCTACCCCAGTTGGGACTGGTTATTTATTAAAGGTAACAGCAGCTGGTGGATTAAGTGCCACACCAGAATCATTTACAGTATTTTCAAATTATGTGATTTTTGTAAGCAGTAATCAATGGAATGGAAATTTGGGTGGATTTGCTGGCGCTAATACTAAATGTAATAGTGCTTCTAACAAGCCTAAAAATGGTGCTGCTGGTACGGATAAGACTTATAAGGCACTATTGAATTCGAATAATGCAACAACATCTGGTAAGGCATATTACCGTACTGATGGTCTAACTCTAATTGCAACTGCAAGTGGTGGTAATTTGGTCGGCTCAACTAGTTTATCGAGTGCAATCAGTTCAAGTCTTGCCACACCTTGGACTGGGGTTAGTGATAGTACTAATTGTACTAATTTTACATCTTCTGACTCTGGCATTCGTGGCGCCACAGGTACAAGTAATTCTAGCACTTCAAATTGGTGGTCATCAAGCCTAGCTAACTGTAATCTCACGCGTCAGTTGTATTGTGTGGCACAGTAAGTATATTAAGACCCTTAATTTATTTGTAATTGAAGTTTAAATTAAGGGCATATTTAAAAATTTGTGAATTTTTAATGCGGCGCAACAACCATTCACACCAAGTAAATTGATGCATTTGGCTACATATTTAATAAATTTCTTGTGCAAAGCACAATAGTTTCAGCACATCTCTTGCAGAAGAGTAAATTTAGTTTAAAAAAACCAATTCACCATAAGCTGGGTTATAGTAGAATATTGAAAGAGCCTCTGAAAAGCAGAGCAGTTCGCCGACTAATTTGTTGAGTAAAGTAATTTCAATCAACAAGCTAGCCTGTTAATTAGTTTTCAATTCTATACTCAATCGGATTCATCATCCTGGGTCGTTGATTTACTCCTCACTTACAGTTAGTAAGCTTCGTCGTAAATCGCCTACCAGTATTTCCAATCTGTTTGAGTAATTAGTTGTAATAATTTTATTGGAGTACGCAGATGTCAAGTCGTGAACAACAAATCGCCGCCCTAGAACAAGATTGGAAAGATAATCCTCGTTGGACTGGAATCAAACGCAATTACACAGCTGAAGATGTAGTTCGCTTACGTGGATCACTCGCTGTTGAGCATACTATTGCTAAAACTGGCGCAATTAAATTATGGAATTTGGTTAACAATGAACCGTTCATCAATGCTCTTGGTGCGTTGACTGGTAACCAAGCAATGCAACAGGTCAAAGCTGGATTGAAAGCTATTTATTTATCAGGCTGGCAGGTAGCTGGAGATGCCAATGTTGCAGGTGAAATGTATCCTGATCAATCACTTTACCCAGCTAACTCTGTACCGTTAGTCGTAAAAAGAATTAACAATACATTAACTCGTGCGGATCAAATTCAGTGGTCAGAAGGTAAAAATGATATTGACTACTTTGCACCGATTGTAGCTGATGCTGAAGCTGGCTTTGGTGGTGTGTTGAATGCTTTTGAATTAATGAAAGCCATGATTGAAGCAGGTGCTTCAGGCGTACACTTTGAAGATCAATTAGCCTCAGTTAAAAAATGCGGTCATATGGGCGGAAAAGTATTGGTTCCAACCCGTGAAGCAGTTGAAAAATTAAATGCAGCACGTTTGGCAGCCGATGTAATGGGTGTACCAACACTGATCGTTGCACGTACTGATGCTGAAGCTGCAGATTTATTAACCTCCGATGTGGATGCTAATGATAAACCATTTTTAACTGGTGAACGCACAGTTGAAGGTTTCTTCAAAACTACACCTGGTTTACAACAGGCAATCTCACGCGGTTTGGCGTATGCACCGTATGCAGATTTAGTATGGTGTGAAACTGGTAAACCAGATTTAGCTTATGCCAAAGCATTTGCTGAAGCTATTCATGCTCAATTCCCAGGTAAATTATTGGCTTATAACTGCTCACCATCATTCAACTGGAAGAAAAATTTAGATGATGCAACGATTGCTAAATTCCAAATCGAATTAGGTAAATTAGGTTATAAATTCCAATTCATTACCTTAGCTGGATTCCACTCATTGAATTACAGTATGTTTAACTTGGCACATGGTTATGCACGTAGCCAAATGTCCGCATTTGTTGAATTACAAGAAGCAGAATTTGCAGCAGCAGAAAAAGGCTTCACTGCAGTTAAACATCAACGCGAAGTCGGAACTGGTTATTTTGATGCAGTAACTCAAGCAATTCAACAAGGACAGTCTTCAACTACCGCATTACATGGTTCGACGGAAGATGAGCAGTTCTTTGAAGCTAAACATTAAAATTCTGAGTATTATTTTAATGCTAGAAATTTAAATTATGAATACCGTTGGTTAATCTTGCCAGCGGTATTTTTATTAAAGAATATAAAGGATAAAACTATGACTTCAATCAAACTACCTCATGGTATGGAAATCAATGCACCGATTAGTGCCGATTATGCCAAAATTCTAACTCATGAGGCATTGGAATTAGTGGCAAAATTAAGCCGTAAATTTGAGCCGCGTCGTCAAGAGCTATTAGCTGCACGTGTTATTCGCGCCAAAGAATTAGATGATGGAGCATTACCAGATTTTTTACCTGAAACCAAATCAATCCGCGAAAGCAACTGGACAATTGCACCAATTCCACAAGCATTAGAATGCCGTCGCGTGGAAATAACTGGTCCAGTTGAGCGTAAGATGGTTATCAATGCGCTTAATTCAGGTGCTGATAGCTATATGACAGATTTTGAAGATTCAAATACGCCAAATTGGGATAATCAAATTACCGGACAGCTCAACATGATTGAGGCAGTACGTAAAACTATTAGCTTAGAACAAAATGGTAAAACTTATAAACTTAACGATAAAACGGCTACTTTAGTAGTTCGTCCACGTGGTTGGCATTTAGATGAAAAACATGTTTTGGTTGATGGCAAACGTGTTTCGGGTGGTATCTTTGATTTTGCCTTATTTATGTATCACAATGCCAAAGAACAACTGGCACGCGGTGCAGGACCGTATTTCTATCTACCGAAAATGGAATCTCATCTTGAAGCACGCTTATGGAATGATATTTTCATTATGACTCAGCAAGAATTAGGTATTCCGCAAGGTAGCATCAAAGCAACGGTATTGATTGAAACAATATTGGCTGCCTTTGAAATGGATGAAATTCTCTATGAATTACGCGAGCATTCCTCTGGATTGAATGCTGGGCGCTGGGATTATATTTTCAGTGGAATCAAAAAATTCAAGCTTAACAAAGATTTCTGTTTAGCTGATCGCGCAAAAGTTACCATGACTTCGCCATTTATGCGTGCCTATGCCCTGCTCTTGCTTAAAACTTGCCACAAACGTAATGCACCAGCAATTGGCGGAATGGCTGCGTTGATTCCAATTAAAAACGATCCAGAGAAAAATGAAACTGCAATGGCTGGAGTTCGCGCAGATAAAGCGCGTGATGCAACTGATGGTTATGACGGTGGTTGGGTAGCACATCCCGGATTAGTTGAATTAGCTATGACAGAATTTACCAAAGTACTTGGTGATAAACCAAATCAAATTGCCAAAAAACGTGATGATGTGGTGGTAACTGCCGCAGAATTACTTGAATTTAAACCAGAGACTCCAATTACTGAAGCAGGACTACGCTACAACATAAATGTTGGAATTCATTATTTAGGTTCATGGTTAGCAGGTAATGGTTGTGTACCAATTCACAATCTAATGGAAGATGCTGCAACTGCAGAAATTAGTCGTTCGCAAGTATGGCAATGGATTCGTTCACCCAAAGGTGTTTTGGAAGATGGACGTAAAGTTACTGCCGACATGGTACGCGCAATGATTCCAGAAGAATTAGCTAAAGTAAAAGCAGTGGTTGGTGATGGTAGTACTTATGATCGCGCAGCCGTGATTTTTGAGGAAATGTCAACTTCTGCAACTTTTGCCGAATTTTTAACACTACCATTATACGAAGAAATTTAATCTATACTCAATCAGATTCATCATACTGGGTCGTTGCCAAGCTCCTCACTTACTAGTTGTAGGCTTCGTCGCTTGTCGCCTACCAGTATTTCAAATCAGTTTGAGTATTATTGGGGGCATCGCGCCCCAATGAGGCGTTATTTTCTGTTAAAATAGCGCCTAATCTAAATTTATAAAAAAGGATAATCAATGTTTGATAAAGGTCAATTAGCTGGCTTAATGAAAAAAGCCCAAGAAATGCAAAAAAATCTGGAAAAAGCTCAGGAAGAAGTTGCACGTTTAGAAGTTGAAGGCGAATCTGGTGCTGGAATGGTTAAAGTTGTCATGACTGGGAAGCACGATCTAAAAAAAGTTACGATTGACGAAACCGTAATGGATGACAAAGAAATGTTAGAAGATTTAATCGCAGCAGCAGTCAATGATGCTAATCGTAAAGTTGAAGAGCAATCACAAGCCAAAATGGGTAGCGCAACCGCTGGCATGCCCGCTATGCCTGGTGGATTTAAGTTCCCTTTCTAAATATCTTAAAATAACCCAGCTAAAAATTTAGCTGGGTTATTTTTTAAAAACCATCCTCAAAATTACTCTGCTTGTCTACGACAAGAAAAGCCATAATAGGTATTCTGGCTTAAGCGCTCCAAGCGGCGTAAAAATTAAAAAAACCGACCATACAAATGGTCGGTTTCTCTTTAAAATCAACTTCCTATTATGACAGAAATAGTGGTTTGACCACCCATACCCCATCTAATAAGTTGCCTGGTGACAACTTAATTTCTTAGATGGGTACTATTTTTATAGTTTAAATATGTTGAATAAAAACATTCTCTCTAGTTTATCGTAATACTAGCCGGACCATTAAACGCACCAGGTGCCGCTGGTATTACTGTATTACATCCTGATAATGTTCCATCTGTACCACTCACCGTACATTGCGTATAAGAGTTAGCATCAATGTTAGTAATATACGCATAGCCATTATTTATCGTAATACTAGTCGGACCATTAAGCGCACCAGGTGCCGCTGGTATTACTGTATTACATCCTGATAATGTTCCATTTGCACCACTCACCGTACATTGCATATAAGAGTTATCACTATAGTTAATAATATACGCATAACCATTATTTATCGTAATACTAGTTGGAGTATTAAGCGCACTAGGCGCCGCTGGTACTACTGTATTACATCCTGATAATGTTCCATTTGCGCCACTCACCGTACATTGCGTATAAGAGTTACCACCACTGTTAGTAATATACGCATAACCATTATTTATCGTAATACTAGACGGATCATGAAACGCACCAGGTGCCGCTGGTACTACTGTATTACATCCTGATAATGTTCCATCTGCACCACTCACCGTACATTGCGTATAAGAGTTATCACTACCGTTAGCAATATACACATAACCATTATTTATCGTAATACTAGTTGGAGTATTAAGCGCACCAGGTGCCGCTGGCACTACTGTATTACATCCTGATAATGTTCCATCTGTACCACTCTCACCGTACATTGCGTATAAGAGTTATCACCACTGTTAGTAATATACCCATAACCATTATTTATCGTAATACTAGACGGACCATTAAACGCACCAGGTGCCGCTGGCACTACTGTATTACATCCTGATAATGTTCCATCTGTACCACTCACCGTACATTGCGTATAAGAGTTATCACTATAGTTAGTAATATACGCATATTTTACTATAGCAATCGCAAACGTTACCGTGGCAGGACTAGGTGCCATACTCGGGGTGGTAGTATTGCTCAGCGTGATAGTTTGGTTGCTTGCCGTTGTGGCATCATTCGCCGCTACAGCACTAATCGTACAGGTGTAGCCACCTTGACTATTGAGTGCACAATCATTATTGATAAAGCTAATATCTGCATTGGTAGTCGTCGCATGGATCGTTTGTGCCGTAACTGCATAGCCTCCACTTAAGGTCGCAGTCATCGTGAAGCTCTCACCGCGTGTGATGCTAATATTGCTGGCTGGGCTGGTAGTTACCGCTATGCTGGCTGGGGCATAAACATTGACATATACCGTACCGGTGAGAGCTTGCATAGCTGGCGTTACCGGACGAGCCTGATCATTCCACATCAAGCGGTAGTTGGTTAGCACTAGATTTTGTGCACCTGAGTTAGTCACTGCCGCGGCTGTCATCGTGAAGGTTGCCACGCAGCTTCCACCACTTGCTGCTAAGAATACTTTACTTACCGAAGTTCCACAATTACCACCAAGCGTCCAGTTACTATTTGGACTAATTTCTCCAATATAAAAATTAGTTGCTGGTACTGAACCACTATTTGTTAGCGTAATACTTACCGATGGGTAGGTAGTAGAGCTTCGCTCAATCTGGAATTGATTTGGCGAAACAGCACCTGTACCACCCGCGAAGTTTGCCCCACTAAATGCTCCTTGGCTGATATTGGCGGATTGAGCACTAAGCACCGTACCTATTAGAGTACTTGTAGCAGTGGCTAAACCTCCTCCATCAGAAATAGTGAGTACTCCATGGTTAATTCCTGCAGGAGCCGCTGTTGGACCAAATTGAGTAGTAATCGTACAGCTTTCTCCGACAGGCAGCGTATTTCCAGTACCACAATTCGTGCTGGCACCAGTTATCGTAAATAGCGAGCTTGGATTAGGGTTTATTGTCCTACTAAGATTTGTAGCGGGTAAATCGCCGGTATTAGTTAAGGTTAGGATTGCCGTGCTTGAGTCTTGGCTATTATTGACAATGTTTGTATAAGTTACACTAGTTGGGCTTAGATTTAGGATTGCTCTAGATTGGGTAACTTTATAATTAACGCTTTGTGTAGCTGGCACTGGGGCTGGCGTGCTACCGCTGTAATTATAGGCAATACTGATGCTCCCTGCAGACTCTGTAACTGCCGTATTTTTAGTATAAATTACGGTTAAGTTACATTCACCACCGCTACTTAAGCTATTAGTTACAGTTTTGTTGGGTGCATCTACCGTGCAATCACTCGCTGTACTACCGCTGCTTGCGATTGAGAAATCGTTATTTGGTAAAGTAAACACGAAGTTAGTTTCAGGTGTATTACCACTATTATGAATTGTCATAGTGCGGCTAACTGTTCCGATTGCCGTCGTGGTAAAGAAATTACTATCTGGGCTTAAGCTAGTGCTTAATCCTGAGACTGCCGGGACTGGTTTGGGGCTTGGCGTTGGCGTCGGTGTCGGACTAGGTGCAAGATTGACATTCTCACCCACCGCTGCGCTATTCTTTACTTCTTCCTGACCATTATTGTAGCTCAATGTAATGCTACCGCCACCTGCAGGCACTGCTGTGTTTTTGAGTTTGAGCGTTGCTGTGGTGGTAGTTCCACTGCCAATAGTTGTTGGGTTAAAGCTAACTTCAATATTGGAGCTGCTTGCGACTAAGGCTTGTAGCTCTGCATTAACATCACCAGTATTAGCAAAAGTTACTACTTGCTCGGGGTGCGTGCTGGTAAGATAAACTACACTAGGTAACATATCGGCAATCCCGATCTTCGTCGAGGTGCTTAAGGTACTGCTATTGCTTGAAGTTGAGACTACCGTTACGCTTCCATCGCTGGCTATTTGTTGCGTTTGCACACGAATAATTTGGCTGGCACCACTTGAGCTTGGCACTGGCAGTAAAATATTAAAGGTTGAGCCTTGAGCGCTGCTAATACTGCCGCTGATTAGCTCTTGGTTAGGTAGTGGATTAGCATTGTTATCGGTCAATACGATATTATTGAAGCTTCCTGCTTTACTTGAGGCAACCAAACCACTCACCATAATATACGGTAGCCCAGCAATTACGGTATGATAATAGCTTAGCGTGATTCCATCAGCTCCGCTAATACTATTATTGTAAGCCGCTTGTTCAATCCCAATGCTTGAGACCGTTCCTGTTGCTGCTTGTGTCTGTTTATTTTGACTACTCTTATTATCTGCACTAAAGCCAATACTACCCGCAACACTTCCAGTTGACACGAGTAGCTTGATGCTACACTGGCTATGTGCCGCAACTGACGCACAGTTCGTTGCGCTACTTGGCTCCAGTGTAACAGCACTACCGCTGCCTACTGCTTGAGTTAGGCTATAATGAAGATTGCTTACCGCTGATTCTGTTGGATTTTTGATTAGAACGTAGCCTGTTGAATCGGTACTACTTTTACTATAAACGATTTTAGGTGCAATAATCTGTAAACTACTTGCATCTCCGTTATTCTGTCCATCGCCCCCATTAGTAGCAGAACCGCTGCTACTGCTACACGCAGTTACGCCCAGCATAAATGTACCAATAAGCGACATACGTAGTACATGATCTCGGTATAATTTTATTTTTTTCACCCCAACAACCCCCTGTTAATTTTAAAAATTCCAAGATTATAGCTTACCTATTTAATAAAAGTTGTCCACTTTCGGGGACAACTTTTTTATAGTTAACACAATTTGAAATTACCTACTTTAAATACAATAATATATTGATATAAATTTATATTTACACTATTCAGTGAGTAGTTTGCTTGAGTGTTAACTATAGAATAAGAAAAACACTCAAAATTGGATCACTTGTTATACTTTGTAACACATACACGTAGACTTAAGACAAAATTATTACAATACAAGGTATTACTACATATACGAATAAGTTGAGTAATTACAGAATAATGCTACGGGTGAACTTACATAATAGTGCTTATGCAGTTAGTTGCTGTTGAATTCCTGTGTGAGCAGGAATGAAAGAGAGTAAGTTAATTGCTGTGCATACCATTTATTTTTACTAAATCAATTACAATTAAACTGTGCTGATATTTATTAGCGCTCAACATAGCAGGGATAAATTTAGTCATTTCTAACTCATTGAATGTCGCTAATTTTTCATAATTATAATTCTCTAGTTGGGATAAGTTATCATTTTTGACTGCAAGATAATATGGATAATTATTTGGTAGCGGCAAATGCGTTTCTAACACGGGTAAATCCGCATGAAACTCTAGATTATTTATTAACCCAGGAACTTCCATATTATATAATGGAGCAACTGGTTTATCTTTCAAATACTGAGCAATATTATACCCTGCATCATAAGTACGATAGATGAAAGCATTAACCAACATCAACATAATAAAGCTCGCAGCCACCGCCAAAGCTGGCAAAGTTAAAATCCATTTAGCCACTGAGATTTTCCTACGCTGAAAAATACAATACCCCAGAATCAGAATCGGAATCAAAGCGCTGATTATTAGCCAATTTCCTCTAAAAAAGAAGATGCTTATTGCAAGGCTCAAACATAAAATCAGGGATGTTAGTCCTTGTTGAATTTTGGCAATCACAACAAACTTAGGAGCTTGATTAATTATATAATTAGCAACCATAATCGCGGCAAATGGCATAATAATATTGGTATAATGATCGAGCTGAAATTTGGTGGCGCTAAACATAATAAATGTCAGCCAGAAACTGCTTTGTAAATAGATTGACCTCGCTCGTTGCGTTATATTCTCAGTTTTGAAGCCGCGAAAGGTAGCAACAAGACTGGCAATAAACAGTAAAGACCACGGCAAAAATGCCCATAAGAAAGTATGAATAAAAAATCCCGGATTACCATGATTATTGACAATCGGACCGCTGTTAAAAAAGCGCCCAAATTGACTACCCCAGAAAAACCAGCTAATTCCTGACACCTGATGTTGTCCAAAAACGAGTTTTTCAGGATGAAGATCAAATTGCACATAGAGACAAATTAACTCTGGTAGCGTTGCCAGTAGACTCAAAGCATAAGCCAGCAACCATTTAGGTTGAACTATCTTACGTAATTCACCGCTATATAGCCACATCGCAACTAAACCACTAAAAATCGTAACAACAACGAACAAGCCTTTAGTCATCAAAGCCAAAGCCGTAAAGCAGCTAGCAAGCAGAAGATTTTTTATTCCTCCGATACGATCATAGCGCAGATAATAATAGCAGGCTGGAACAATTTCACCAAGGAGAAATGCTTCAGCACGGATATCCATGCTAGAGAGCAATAGATGCAAACTGCTAACATAAATTAATGTGGCGGCAATTCCAGTTGCTTCAGAATAGAGCAATTTCCCCAAGCGATAGGTATAGATAGCGCCGATGCAATGAAAAATAAATCCTGGTAACACGTAGGCAAAAGCAGAAATACCGAAAATTTTAAATGATAGTGCTGTGAGCCAAAATGGCAGATGGGGCTTATCCAACCAATCCTGCCCGCCATAGTACAGATTTATCCAATCGTGATTGCTTACCATCGTCTTACTAATAACGGCATAAAAATAGGCATCGTTACTGTTCAATACTGGCGAAAACATTCCGCAAGCATTAATCAGTAAGATTAAAATAATCAGCCACCACCAAGAGCGATTCAGATTGAGAGGTAATTGCTCAGTCATTGATTAATCAAGAAAGGAAATAATTTGCCAGTTATTTTCCAGTGCAATTTGGCGGAGTTTTTCGTCTGGATCAACTGCAATCGGATCATCAACCTGTTCTAATAACGGTAAATCATTATGCGAATCTGAGTAAAAAACGTAGTGGAGTGGGTTATAATTATTCTTAGTCAGCCATTCTTCCAGATGTACTAATTTTCCACGTCCCATGCACGGCTCAAGCTCAACTTCACCTGTATACTCGCCAGAGGCATCACGTTTACCGCGTCCAGCAATCAAAGCATCCACACCAAAGAAATCAGCGATTGGACGCGCAATATCTTCAATAGTTGCAGTAATGATCACTACATAATCACCGTCTTGTTTATGTCGTTCAACGTAGCGTTGTGCCGATTCCGTTATTAGCGGACGAACTTTATGCGTAAAAAAACCTTGCAATAAATCATTACGTTCACTAAGCGGTAAACTTTTTAGTAACTCAAGTTCAAAACGATATGCCGCTTCAACATCTAGTGTGCCATTCTGATAATCTTGCAAAAAGGCTGCTCGTTGCTGCGCTTTGTCCCGACTTAACAAATTTTGTTTGCTAAGAAATTCTGCCCATAACGTTCCGCTATCACATGGTACTAAGGTATGGTCCATATCAAATAAGACTAAGCGCATTTATCTATCTTTTCTAAAAAATTTGCACAATTATAGCATATATCCAATTTCGCTGAATCGCTCAACGTTATTAAAAAAGCAACCAAATTATGGTTGCTCATTATTTATTTAGCCACAGTGACCATAGCCGGACGCAGCACCCGACCGTTGAGTAAATAGCCTTTTTGCATAACGCTGACAATGGTATTGGTTTCTTGCTCGTGTTCTTCAACCACACTCATTGCCTGATGTAGATTAGCATCCAACTTTTCTTTAACTTGTGGATTGATATCTTTAATCTGATGAGCTTCAAAAACTTTAATTAATTGTTGCAAGGTTAAATCAACACCCATTTTTAACATCTCAAAATTACCTGACTGGTCTTTAAGTGCCATTTCGAGATAATCTTTAACAGTGATTATTTCTTTGGCAAAATTACTGATCGCATAATCACGCGCTTTTTTGGTTTCTTCTGCACCACGGCGTTGAGTATTTTGCATTTCAGCAATCAGGCGTAAATTGGTGTCTTTCAATTCTGCAAGCTCTTGCTCCAATTTTAGAACCTGATTAGTTTCTTCCTGTACGATTTCTTCTAAAACCTCGGTAAAGTTCTCAGCATTTTGGTTTTCTCCTGCCAAATTTTGAGCTGCTTCATTTGATTCTTGAGTTGTTTGTTGTTTATCCATTTTTATACTTTCGTAAAATTAAATACCAATGTTTAGATATATAATACTTAAAACTTATTTTTCAAGTTTCCATTAGCCATTTTTTGAGATTACTGGTAATATGATTCGTCTATTTTATCATATTGCGGATACTAAATGCTTGTGGTTGCTCACGATGCTTAGTCCATTTTAACATTGTGTTAAACAGGGGTAACTTAAATCGAAAACGCATATCAATGTTATAATTATGGTTTAATTCATCTTGTAAGAGAAAGCGTAAAAGAATGAAACAGCTTCAGGTAATGGATGGTAATGCAGCGGCAGCCTATATTGCTCACGCAACCAATGAAGTAATTGCAATTTACCCAATCACTCCCTCATCAACAATAGGCGAGATTGCCGATGAAAAATCCGCCAATGGCGAAACTAATATTTGGGGACAAATTCCATCGGTTACTGAATTACAATCAGAAGCTGGAGCAGTTGCAACTGTTCATGGCGCATTGGCTGCTGGATCATTGAGTACAACTTTTACCGCATCACAAGGTTTACTGTTGATGTTGCCCAATATGCACAAAATTGCCGGAGAATTAACACCTACCGTATTTTATGTAACTGCACGAACAATTGCCAGCCACGCACTATCAATTTTTTGTGATCACTCGGATGTTATGGCTGCCAGAAATACTGGTTTTGCGATTTTATTTGCCAGCAATGTTCAGGAAGTAATGGATTTATCTTTAGTAGCGCAAAATGCGACCTTAGAATCACGAATTCCCTTTATGTTAGCATTTGATGGTTTTCGTACTTCTCACGAACTAAATAAAATTGAAGTTGTTGATTTTGAGACAATTAAAGAGTTTATTAATCCTGAAGCCGTTTTGGCACACCGGACTCGTCGCTTAACACCAGATAATCCACATATTTTAGGTACTGCACAAAACCCAGATGTTTTCTTTCAAGGACGTGAAGCTGGTAATCGTTATTATCAGGATGCTCAAGGTATAATTAAAAATAATTTGCAGCGCCTTGCTCAAGTTACTGGACGCAATTATCTGCCGTTTGAATATTATGGTGCGACGGATGCAACGCGAGTAATTATTGCCATGGGTTCAGCGTGCGAAGCCATCAATGAAACTGTTACTAAACTCAATCAACAAGGCGAAAAAGTTGGCGCGGTTAAAGTTCGTTTATACCGCCCGTTTTATGCCGAAGATTTTATCAAACAATTACCAGCAACTACACAAGCGATTGCAGTACTGGATCGCACTAAAGAATCTGGTTCACTTGGTGAGCCGCTCTATCTGGATATCAAAACAGCCGTAGTTGAAGCTTGGGAAACAGAGCAAACGTCATTTAAGCAATTACCTAATATTGTTGGTGGACGCTATGGGCTAAGCTCCAAAGAATTTACCCCAGCAATGGTTAAAGCCATCTTTGATAATCTATCACTTAGCAAAGCACAGCAAAAACGTAAATTTGTGGTTGGAATCAACGATGATGTAACTCACCTTAGTTTGGATTATGACAATAGCTTTACTAGTGAATGTTTGGATAATTTCCGTGGTAAATTCTACGGAATGGGTTCTGATGGCACAGTTAGTGCTAATAAGAATTCGATCAAAATTATTGGGGAGCATAGTGATCTAGCGGTACAAGGATTTTTTGAATATGACTCCAAGAAATCTGGCTCTTATACTATCTCTCACCTGCGCTTTGGTAAACAAGCCATTCAAAGCAGCTACCTAGTCCAAAAAGCTAATTTTATTGCTTGCCACAATTTCAGCTTTGTATTTAAATATAATATTTTAGCTGATGCAGAAGAAGGCGCTACTCTATTACTGGCTAGCTCATATAATGCTAATCAACTCTGGGCGCAATTACCCCAGCAGCTCCAAGCTCAATTAATTACTAAAAAAATCCGTATATATAATATTCAGGCACACAAAATCGCCGCACAGCATCAGCTCGGTAAACGAATTAACACGATTATGCAATGCGCGTTTTTTGCGTTGAGCCAAGTTTTGCCACTTGAACTAGCAATCGGAGCAATCAAAGAATCCATCCAAAAAACTTATGCGCGTAAAGGTGCGGACGTAGTTGCGCAAAATATTGCAGCAGTTGATTCTGCTCTTGCTGCAATCGAAGAAGTTAATCTACCAGATCAGGTAACGAGCACCATTCCGATGTCCAATCCAATTAGTGCTGATGCAAGCGCTTTTGTGCAAAAAATCGTTGCGCCAATGCTTAAACTTCAAGGCGATCAACTTCCGGTATCAAGCTTACCAGATGACGGTGCATGGCCAAGTGCAACTTCCAAATATGAAAAGCGCAATATTGCAGCCAAAATCCCCGAATGGAATCAGACATTATGTACTCAATGTGGGCTATGTACTCTAGTTTGCCCGCATGCTGCGATTCGTAGCAAAGTGTTTGCCTTAGACGAATTAGCTGCAGCTCCACCGAGCTTTAAACATGAGAAAGCTAAAATCAAAGGCTTTCAGGATAAACAATACGCATTGCAAGTTGCTCCCGAGGATTGTACGGGGTGTGATGCCTGCTTTAATATCTGCCCTGTAATGGAAAAAAATACGGAAGGTCAACTTAATGGGCGCAAAGCGCTTAATATGATTGCACCCGCCCCAGTTATTGCCGCAGAGCGGGAAAATTTTGCTTTCTTCAGTAAACTAAGCGAAACGCATTCTGCAGAAGTAGTTGGTGGTATCAATAATCTCAAAGGTAGCCAGCTGATGCAACCATTATTTGAATTTTCTGGTGCGTGTTCTGGCTGTGGTGAAACGCCGTATATCAAATTATTAACCCAATTAATTGGAGATCGTTTGATGATTGCCAATGCAACAGGTTGCTCTTCAATTTTTGGCGGGAATTTACCGACTACTCCTTACTGTACCAATGATCAGGGACGAGGTCCGGCATGGGCAAATTCACTCTTTGAAGATAATGCCGAATTTGCCTTAGGTATGCGCTTGGCACAAGATCAGCTACAGGAAAGGGCACGCTTAATGCTTCTAAGCTTGTTAAAGAGCCGTGAGCTAAACAATAGTGAGGAGTTAATTTTAGCAATTTTAAATGCGGCACCGCAAAATGCAGCTGAAATTGACGAGCAACGCCAGCGTATTCTACAGCTCAAAGCCTTGTTACAACGACAAACTAGTTCAGAGAGCCAACAACTGCTAGAGATAATCGATCATGTGTTGGATAAAAGCGTATGGGCACTCGGCGGTGATGGCTGGGCGTATGATATTGGCTATGGTGGCTTGGATCATGTAATTGCCAGTGGTAAAAAAGTTAAGCTCCTGATTTTAGATACCGAGAGTTACTCGAATACAGGAGGACAGATGTCCAAAGCAACGCCTCTGGGTGCAATTGCTAAATTTGCCAGCGCAGGTAAAAATATGTTTAAAAAAGATTTAGGCATGCTCGCCATGAGTTACCGTCATGTCTATGTTGCTCAAATTGCACTGGAAGCAAACCCGATGCAAGCAATCCGTGCTCTAAATGAAGCTGAATCCTATGATGGTCCAGCAATCGTGATTGCCTATGCACAATGTATTGCCCATGGTATTGACATGACGCATGGTGCCGAGCAGCAACGTAGAGCAGTACAAAGTGGCTATTGGTTACTATATCGCTTTAATCCTCTGTTAATTAGCCAAGGCAAACAGCCATTGCAACTTGATAGTAAGGCACCGATGCTACCACTGAGCGAGTATTTTAATTCAGAAAACCGCTTCCGTGGCGTAAGTCAGCAAGATGCAAAACTCGCGGCAGAATTTCTGGAGCAGGCACAAGAGAATATTATGCACCGTTTTCAACATTATCAATATCTGGCAAATATGCCGTTGTTTAATGAATTGCAAGGTAAAAATGAGCTTTAGCAAATATACTCACAGGATTTGATTCTTGGATGTGAAGTATTTATAAAAAAATGACGTAGTATAGCAAAACTACATGAGAAGTCATTTTGAAACCTGATAAAGTTGAAGATTTAAAGGCTTCGTTATTGAATAAATGGAATGTGTTAAAATGCCTACCTATTAAATGAATGATAATCACATGAATAATAATATTAGCTTAACCGCAAAACTAAATGCCTTACTGGTTTTATATACTATAGGCGCATTAATATTTCAGCCATTGGCAAGTGTAATTCAAATAGGAATGTTAATTTATTTGAGCCTCAAAAAAGAATGGAAGTACTTCGCTTACGGCACTATCCTCTTTATTTGTGCTGCAATAATTAGTGCTGCATTTTATAAACATGACCTAGCTCAAAATAAACAATTCTATATGATTGCACTAGCAGTGAGTGTTTTTGCCAATTTATTTTGGTTTGCAGCAACTATCAAGCAACTAAAAAGAATTTTATACACAAATCAACTTTAACCGCAACAATCCAATAAGGTAAACATCCAGATGGCAATTAAACCCCGCGTTTTCAAAGCAAATATTCAAATAGCTGACATGAATCGTCACTACTATCAAGATCATCTATTAACTATTGCACAACATCCTTCGGAAACAGATGAACGAATGATGGTACGTGTTTTAGCTTTTGCACTCAATGCCAATGACAACCTCAGCTTTGCCGAAGGAATTACTGATACCAACCACGCTGATTTGTGGGATCGCGATCATAACGAGCATATTGCACTATGGATTAGTGTTGGATTACCTGATGAAAAATTAATTCGTAAAGCCACAATTCGTGCCGATAAGGTAATTGTTTATAGTTATGGTGGACGTCCTGCAGAAATTTGGTGGAGTAAGTTAAATGTAGCTGATTACACTAACTTACAAGTGATTAATTTGCCAGATGAAGATACTAAACAACTAGCAACAATGTTCTCGCGTGGTATGAAAATGAGTTTTACGATTCAAGAAGACGATGTTTTAATTACCAACGATGCGACAACTCTCAATCTAACCCTACAAAAATTAAAATAATACATTTTTTGTAAAAGTAGGTTGATTTTGCAGATTCATAAATCATATTCTGCAAAATCAACTATTATTTTCGTCAGAAATCGACGTTATAAAAACAATAATTTAAGGCATAAATAATACAACTTGTTGTTTTTACACACATCAGCGTTATTGACCAATATAACTACAACCGCTAAACTCCATTTTACCTGCAGGTAACGCACCTGGCGACCATATTGAACTGATTCCAGTTGGTCCTTTAGTAAAGTTTTGTAGACTAAATGTTCGCTCATTCGTAGTTGACAGGTATGTTGTGCCAGCATTATAAAATGCACCAGCAGCGCATACTGGATAGTAACACTTAACACCTTGCTTTGAAGTTTGACACTGTAACTCTAGACCAAATGTCCAAAGCGTAAACCCTTGATAAACAAAATTATTTATTTTCTTTTCTGCATCCAAATAACCAGGTTTTTGGTATATAGCCCGACTCCCCGAAAACCGCTAGTTCTAACTCCTTTATCCATCGTTGCAACCTGCATTACATAACAACCGTAAGGGTCATTTAGACACTTTGGATCATTAGGTCCTTTACTAGACATGATATAGTACAAACTTAAAGATGCATGGTAGTTATTTGGTTGATTTAGAGGAAATGGCTCATTTGGCATTTGTACTACAGGGATATTGCCAGGCCACCCTTGCCCCCAGTTATTACTATTACCATACGAAAACAAGAAAGGTGCTACACCATACCACGTCTGCCATCCATATTCAATCGATTGATTTGGATAGTTCGGACTCGTTAACCATTGAACATTAATTATACATTCACCAGGATGCGTTGGAGTATACGCGTGAATGTCATCTGCGGCAAAAAAGACATTTGGAGTTATTCCACCGACAGGAACTTCTGGCGGCTGAGTATTCATATCTACCGTTAACTTAGGAAAATATTTAAAATCCATATCAGAATATCCATAATTAATCTTAGGATCTCCAGTTAAATTATGGTTTGATTTTAAGTTTGATGGTAATGCTGTATATAAGTGTTCATCGGAAGGTCGCACTTGTGAAATAGAACCTAATGGACACCCATTTGCTTGTTGAGATAGCATATTCTTTAGCAGCTCTTTATTTTCTGGAAGTTGCAACCACTCTAAATTTTCGGCTGCAACTTTTTTTGCACTGTCAACCATAATTTGTTTTTCATGCGGGGGACGATCTATAACGCCTTGCTGTTGGTCAAATGGAATGCAATCAAAAGCAAATGATTTTACGTAGACAGTTTTGATTGGTTTTATCTTAGAATAATATAAAGCAAGTGACTTAGCATGTGGGTCGTTAATTTGCGACAACTGCTGACTATATTCAAGACTAGTCAAATGTTGAGACCCTAAACTATAGAATTTATTTAAATTTGCTTTATTATCGAGTCAGCTAACAAAGTAATATGGGAAACACTATTGCCATTTGATATATCAGAAACGTTGCCAGAATTACTTGTTCCAGAATGGCAAGACATTAAACAAAACCCTATCAATATACCTAATATTTTATGATTATGCATAATTTATCTTTCTAATTAGTTACAATTAAATTGGCTAATAACACACTGCCAACCTTTGAAGTCCGCACTTCTCCACTATAATAAATACTTCCGTAAGGATCATTTACAATCTGAGAGATACCAACAATGCCTGCATAAGTATATGGAACAAAATTTTTTACGACTAATGTCCAAGAATTACTAGCATTAAGTTGATATAAATTAAAGGTTCCATCGCTATCATAATCTGGCGCTGCACCATACAAGCTATTTGATGCGTAATTAAGTGCTTGAAGGTTAACTGGTAAACTCTGTGTTAAAAAATCACTCCATGATTTTTGAGTGTATTTATATAGCCTATCGCTTAGTGGCATCCCGCCAATATATGGCATAGCATATAGATTACCAGTATCATCTGCGGCAACACTCAAATAATTTTTTGCTGTTGGCGGGTTCATATTTGTCCATTTAGAACCGTCGTAACTGTATATTTGCCCACCATTATCATTTGTTCCTGACAAATAGAGTAAATTACCATTAGAGTTCATACTGGAAACTGAACACCGCTGAGTACAAGCAGTTACAAAAGGATTACTTTCTACCACTTGAAGCGTGCTACCATTCAATACATAAAGATTAGATTCAATATACATATACACATGATCAGCTGCAACTGATAAATAGGACACAACCGCGCTTTCATCAGTAAATTGTAATGCTGTGCTTTGCCATTTACCATTAACCAAACTATTTAATATAGGTTTAGAATACCACCATTGCCCTACTTGATCTAAATTACCAGTGTAAGAAATTAAATACGCTGCAGGATCACTATTTACAGCAGCTGGAAACCCAATATTTCCAACTAACACAGGATTTGTTAAACTCCCTGAATTATTAAGTGTCGCAATCTCGTTCGTTATAATACCAGCAAACTGTTGCGCTGGCGTTTGAGATGAACCACCGCTACCGCTGCCGCCACTACCACAAGCAACTAGTAGTAGAGCACCAGACAAACAAAATAAATTTTTACTCATAAAGCCTCTCTTTAAAAACAATATACAACATCAAATACAGCTATGATTATACATTATTTGTTGTGATTTATCTATATGCATCGCATAATAAAACCACTACACTACAAAAAATGCGTAACTCAAGTACGGAATACCTTCGTAAATAATTCACTATATAATGCTTGGGAGTAAAAAGTATCATTTTCAGTGAACTATATTAGAAGCTGTTTGGAATTAATTGCCAAAAGCATTAAACTAATACATGTTATATTAAAAAGTGGTTGTCAGTGGCGTATGTTGCCAAGGGATTTTCCTAAAAGAGAGTCAGTATACTTTTATTTCAAAATATGGACAAATAAACCAAAACCAGAGACCGACAGCTTGTTGGAGGTAGTTTTAAAAAAAGCTGGTAGGCTTGATACGTACAAAAGAGGGCAGGCAAGAAATGAGCTGTTACATAGCTTTGTCGTCTTGCCAAAGCTATGGATAGTTGAGCGCTCATTTAGTTGGTTAGAAAAAATGTCGCAGATCATGCTTAAAATATTGAGCCTCCAATGGTTGAGTGGTACAGTATCCATTAATTATTTACCAATAAAATTTGGATTTATCTGTAACATAGCATTAAAAAAGCCTCATGATTAACATGAGGCTTTTTGCTTTATTGCGAAAAGTAATTTTGTGCTTAAGATGCAGCAACAACTTTGCGAACAAGTTTTTCTTTAATACGTGCTGATTTACCTGAACGATCACGTAAATAGTACAATTTAGCACGACGAACGTCACCACGGCGTTTAACTTCGATTGACTCTACTAATGGTGAATATGTTTGGAATGTTCTTTCAACACCTTCACCGGCAGAAATTTTACGCACGATGAATGCTGAGTTAAGACCACGATTACGTTTAGCGATTACTACACCTTCATACGCCTGTAAACGCTCACGGTTACCCTCTTTTACTTTAACTTGCACAACAACAGTATCACCAGGTGCAAATGAAGGGATAGTTTTATTTAAACGAGCAATTTCTTCCTGCTCAAGAATTTGAATAATATTCATTATTTTTTCCTTATCTTGTTCCTACTTATGTTTAATTACTAAGTATTAGCTTAATCTTGCGATTTTGCTAACATCTCTGATAGTAGCCGAGATTCTTCTTTGGTTAATTTACGCGTTTGCAATAATTCCGGGCGTCTTTGATAAGTCCGCCACAAGCTTTGCTGCAAGCGCCATTTTCTAATTTGTTCGTGATTTCCCGAAAATAATACTTCCGGTACTTTAGCATCCTGATAATCGCGAGGGACGGTATAATGCGGACAATCCAGCAAACCATCCATAAACGAATCACATTCAACCGACTCTTGAGAATTCATCGCTCCGGGGATCTGACGCACAACAGCATCCATTATCAGCAATGCTGGTAACTCACCACCCGAAACTACAAAATCGCCAACAGAGAGTTCTAAATCAACATTACGTTCAATAAATCTCTCATCAACGCCCTCATAGCGTCCACAAACAAAAATCACGCCTGTCTCTTGTGCTAATTGATTAATTAGCTCTTGATCAGCACGTTTACCCTGCGGTGATAAATACACCACGATAGGCTTTGCAACTCCACGCGTTTCCTGTTTCGCTTTAGCCGAAGCTAGTGCTAATTCAAGCGGTTCGATTTTCATGACCATACCAGGTCCACCACCAAAAGTCTTATCATCAATCCGACGATAATTATCGGTAGTAAAATCACGCGGGTTTATCGCATCTAATTGATACAAATTATTTGCCAATGCGCGGGCAACAATACCATGCTGGCTTGTCGCTGCAAACATCTCTGGAAAAATGGAAATGACACTAAAGATCAATAATCCAAACCCCAATCAACAATAATCTGTTTATTTTGCATATCGACTTTGACAACATACTGCGCAACAAACGGAATTAAACGCTCTTCTTGTTCAAGCTTAGCAACTAATACATCATTAGCGCCAGTTTCCATCAGGTCTTTTACCACCCCCAGAGATTCACCTTGAACATTAATAACATTCAGACCAATTAAGTCAACCCAGTAAAATTCATCTTCGTCTAAATCTGGAAATTCTTCCCGATCAACCGCAACAATTGTTCCTTTAAGAGCAAAGGCAGCATCCCGATCATCAACTCCAGCAAGCTTAGCATGAAATACACCGTCTCGCGCAAAACTTTTTTCAATTTTTTTGCTAAGAATCGTTCCATCTTTGAGTTTGAGATACACTTGCGTATATTCATCCAAAGAATCACTGTATTCTGTAGCCGTCTTAATTTTTACCCAACCTTGAATACCAAAAGCATTGGCTATATAGCCCATGTCAATCAGATTTGCAGGTATAGACATCAATTAAGCGTTATTTTTGATAAGTTTTTTAACTGCAGGAGATACTTGCGCACCAACTGAAGTCCAATGAGCAACACGTTCGCTATTAATACGAACAGCTTCAACACCCTCAGATGCAACTGGGTTGAAGAAACCTAATTTCTCGATGAAACGTCCATCACGACGCGCACGAGAATCAGCAGCAACGATGCTGAAATATGGACGGTGCTTATTACCACCACGTGCCAAACGAATAACTACCATTGTGTTATTTCCTATTAAATATAAAGATTAAACAATAAAGCACGTGATTTTACATCATTTTACTCACGTACGTCAAGGATAAAAACCACTAACCACTGCTAGGTGTTAGCGGCTGAGAATAACTTGTTTATCACTAAAAACTAAATATTGGATATTAGTCAATGTTTTTACTCCATCCAGACCACTTACAATCGCAATACCATTCGCTGTACTTATCACATACAAACTTGAGCTTAATTCAAAAACTACACCATTATACCCACTACCACCATCAATAATGTCATCTCCAGCGTAAGGGTAAAATAAATCATTACCGCTGCTACCATACATCTGATCATTACTTGAAGTGCCATTAATTCTACCACCTGCTTCGGTTATCACCAATGGTAATACACCTGTTGGAATAGCTTGTTGTGCCACACTGCCGCCATTACCGCCATTCCAGTAAATCATGCTGTAGCCCAGATCAACATTATCACGTAAATCCATAAAAATAGCACTTGGATAGGATTCATTGCCATAATTGTTATACACTGGAGATGAATATAAATCTTGTGCTAGATAGCCCCTAGACTTGCTCCAGCCAGCAGGAAATACCGCGGATTCAAATCTTGCAGCAATCTGCTCAGTAGTTTGATCAGCAGCATTACTTGATTTGATAATGTATACATTGCCCCACTGGTCAGTCACAAAGAAACGTAGAATTGGATTTCCATCTTTATTATTTTTAGTAAATAAAATTAACTGATTTTTATTAATCGAAGAATATTTTACCTGCGCTGGCGGTACATACACACCTGTTTGCCCTGCTTGCCAGCCGTTAACAGGTTGTGGAGCAGGATATGCGGAAGACTCAAATGGCCAGATATAACTGATATTTTGAACGATCAAACCCCAAGTGTGCCCCTGACAGTCTGTATAAGGAAGAAGTGAGCCTGCTGCTACGTCTGGGCTGCCTAATGTATTGGCATAGTCAAATACAGCATTACGAGGCGTATTTTGCACCCAACTTTCACCACAATTAAATGCTCTAAACTCTTCATCGCTAGCGATTGGATTAGAACCATAATCAATATAAACATAGACAAAACCTTGGAAATTAGAACCGATATCTCCAGTATATGCAACCTCATAGCCACTTTTAGCTTCTGTGCTTTTATACCCAGCTGACTCTGCTGCAGTAATTGAAGATGTAACATTAAATGGATTACTCGTTGCTGAACTAACCCCACTAGCATTAGCAGCTAAAGTATAACCAACACCAGGTTGACTTACAGAAATATCGTTAAAGCTAGCCACTCCATTAACAGAAGTAACCGTAGTTGTTCCATTTAAGTAACCAGTATAAATCTTGCCATTGGGCAAATCAGCATTTGGTTGATTTCCAATTGTTAAAGTGATAGGAATAGCTGCGCTATTATCTAAATTCCCTTTACTATCAAGTACTTTTACCTGAATAGCTGGCGCAACAACGCTATTTGTACCAGTTGGAGTACTATTACTACTTGGTTGAGTCATAAATACCAGCTGCAAATTATTCGTGTTGATGTTGCCCCCGCCACCACAGCCCCAGAGCGAGACCAAAATTGCACAAGATAAAACAAATTTCAATTGAGCAAAGATATTTTGTTTCATGACAGCTCCAACTAGTTAAATTAAAGTCACTTTTTACGATAAATAAAGCTATTTTTATTAGCACGAAGTTTAAGAACCATCAAAATTGCTTCTTTAAAAATACTTCCTGACATCTTTGATTGCCCCAACACTCGATCTTCAAAAATAATTGGTAATTCTTTAATTTTAAACCCATTTAAGTAGGTTTTGTAGGTTGTTTCAATTTGAAACGAATATCCAGTTGACTGAAGCTCATTAACACCAATGGTTGCTAAAACTTCTCGGCGAAAACATTTAAAGCCACCAGTTAAATCATTAAACGGTAATCCTAAAATAATTTTTGCGTAAAAACTACCACCGCGGCTGATAATTTTACGTTTCAAGCTCCAATTCACTACACCACCATCACCCACATAGCGACTACCTAAAACCAAGTCATAACTTTCTAAACTTTTAAACATTTCTGGTAGGTATTTAGGACTATGTGAAAAATCAGCATCCATTTGCCCAATTAAATCATAATCACGTTCCAAACCCCAATTAAATCCAGCAACATAAGCCGTCCCCAGACCAAGTTTACCAGCTCGCTTCATCAGAAAAAGCTGCCCAGCATACTTTTCAGCCATCAAACGCTCAACGATTTCATAAGTTTTATCTGGAGAATTATCATCAATCACTAAAACATGCGTATCTGGTACATAGCTAAACACTTCAGCTAATAATTTTTCAATATTATCTTTTTCATTATACGTTGCAATAATTATCATTTTTTTCATAGTTACCCCCTTAGTTGCTTAGCCGATATACATAAAGTTTATTATTCACAAAACTATCCCGATAGCCTACTGTTGGCAGCTCTTCAATATTTTTAAAGTATGCTTTTAGTTGTTCTTGATAAACTGGATCATTGCCATCACAAAAATACACTGCATTTTTAATTGGTAGACTTAAATCTTTATTCCAGTCACTATAACTATTGCTATATTTAAAATTGCTCAACACATACGTACGTCCGCGATTTAAATAGTACCAGCCACGTGAAGCATTGCCATAATCACAAGCCAAAATTATATCATCAGGCTGCAAATAATTATTATTGATCTGATTATAGAGCTGAGCATTGCCCATAAAAGCATTAATTGCCGGAATTTTGCTACGGTATTCACGCGGTACAAAAATTTTCGGCATCTTAATTATCGGCAGTAAGATTAGTACCAGTGTAATCGCTACACGATATGTCCATTTTATGTTGTACTCTGCAAGACAGCCCGCCAGAAAAATAATTCCGCCAATAAAAGCCGGAGCAACCCAATTCGCTTCCATAAATTTATATAAACTATTGTAAGCAAAGAATAAAACCACAAAAACAAAGATACACACTAATAAGAGGTATTTAGGGTTATTGATAAATTGCTTACGTTTTATAAACAGAAATGTTAATAACGGTAGTGAGATAAATGGATTAGCTGCACCAATAGTCGCACCGATATAATCCCAGAGTCCAGCAAAATTTATTTGTCGTTCACTAGCTACCCCATGATGAAATTGAAAAGCAAATGACACCCAATCATGCTGGTAATTCCAAACAATAACTGGGCTGAACACCAGCAAAGCCAAGAGCAAGGCTAGATAGACATCTTTCTTGAAGAGCAAATGACGCTTCTGTGGACTCAGTAATAAAAAAATCAACACTCCAGGCAAAATTAAAATCGCAGTATACTTAGATAACAATGCACACCCCAGAGCAACTCCTGCAGCATAGATTGCACTTTTTTTCTCAAAGATCAATCCTTGAATTAGAAAGTATAGCGTTATACTCCAGAACATCATCAGTGGACAATCAATTGTGGTAATAAAAAAATCACCCTCCAAGATTGGCCATGCCAACGCCATAATTACAGAGATATCTGCCGCTTTTTGCCCGAACAAACGCTTAGTACTCAAATAAATCATAATAATCGTAACGGTACTACACAACACTGCAGTTAGACGAATAAATAATGCTTGATCTGATACTAAGGTAGTTAGACGAATTAAATAAGCGATCATTGGTGGATGGTCATAATATGAGAGTTGAAGATTTTTACTCCATACCCAATAATAGGCCTCATCAAAATGTAGTTGTAAACTCTGGTTAAACATTATATGCGTAAAAACGACCAAAACAAACAGCAGCAAAACTTTAACATTCATCCGTTCCATAGTTAACTCACCTGCTTATTCATGAAATACTTATCCACTAATTTAGTTACCAATATATTCACCGCCCAGACTAAAATTGCCGCCATAAAGATATCACTAATGTAATGTCCGCCCTGTAAAAAACGAACTACTCCAACCAGAACAAAACCTACCCCACACAAAGTTATACCTAATTTACGCCTTCTTGCAGCAATAAATGGTACGCCTATAAATGCGCCAATTGAAACATGTCCAGATGGAAAACTATTATCCTTTGGACGCCCTAAATGAGGTTGCCAAGGAAATGAAAAGGGGTGATGATCTCGAATTACTTGATATGGTCTTGCGCGCCCCCAATTGTCTTTGAACAAGGTATTCACCAGTAACCCAGGACCGAGTGCTAAACTTAAATAGCTAATCAGTACCATTCTATGTACCGCATTTTTTTGCAAAGCGGAAGATTTGCGTTTACGGATCAAGATAAGCAGCGGAACAACAATCAGTAAAACAGTTGATACAGATACACCATAGTAAACCACTTTACACCAAAGGCTTACCTCACCATAAAAATGGTTAGTATTAAAATCAAAGGGAATTATAGCGTATTGCTGATCCAAGTATGGACTCAAGCCAAACACTATCAGGCTGCAAAAAAACAAAATTATCAGGTATTTTTTTAGAGGTGTCATATTTTATTCTGCTAAATATTTGGCATAATTCTAACATGATTCGATAACTTTTGTGCCGAATGATAATAAAGATACGTGTAACAACATATATAGATAACAGATTAAGAGTTGGAAATAAATTGCTGGTAAAAGTGATTTAATAGTTGTGATGGCGGAAGCTGTGAGATTCGAACTCACGAAGGACTTGCATCCTTGCCAGTTTTCAAGACTGGTGCATTCAACCGCTCTGCCAAGCTTCCTTTAGGTTGAGAACGGTATTATAACCACTTCCAATTATATTTTGCAACTTTTTTATAGATTTTTTACATTTGAGCACTCTCTTTATTGCGCTGCAATAAAATATCCTACTGAAATCATGCTATAATTCGAAGGTTTTTTACTCTATTAAAAATAAAAGGTAATATATGTTAAAACAACGTCAACCTCATGGATTTCCTATTTTCTTTCTAACCGAAATGTGGGAGCGCTACGGTTTTTATGTTTTGCAATCGCTGCTAGTGTTTTATGCATTAGAAAAAATTCAGCTAAGTGACTCAGATACTTATGCCATGGTTGGATCATTCACCGCATTAGCGTATGTTAACAGTATATTTGGTGGTTTGATTGCGGATCGCTTTATTGGTTATGATAAAGCTATTTTGCTTGGTGCAACGTTGTTGTGCGCGGGATATACATTATTAACTTTTGCTTTGGATCATAATATTTTTATCTTAGGCCTAGCTATTGTAACAGTTGGGACAGGGATGTTAAAACCAAATATTTCCAGTATGCTCAGCATGATTTATCAAAAAACTCCTGAAAAAAAGGAAATAGGCTATACCCTATTTTATGTCGGTATTTACTTTGGTGCAATCGGTGGAAGTTTTCTTGGTGGGTTTATTAAAACCTATTTGGGCTGGCACGCTGTTTTTGCTTCAGCTGCAATCGGATTAGCTATCGCGTTTATCACTTTTTTTGTAGGTAAGAAACGATATCAGCTACACGACTCGCGGAATATTACACACAATAAAAGTAAACTATTTAAAGCCTTTATCGCAATCATTTTTCTGATTATTACAGCTTTTTGCGGCATTCATAACAAGACTATGTCCGATATATTCTTTACTTTGATTGGATTACTAAGTCTTGCTTTTTTAATTTATAATATCAAGGCACATACTGGTGACGAACGTAAAAAACTTACAGCTTTCACTATCTTAACCGTTTTTTCTGGGTTATACTGGGCAGTATATTTTCAACAATTTTTCTCGGTAAGCCTTGCCGCCGAAAGAGTAACCAATCTAAGCATGCCAGCAAGCTCGCTCACCGCGTTTGAATCACTCGGGGTAATTATTTTTGGACCACTGATCAATGGGTTATGGTTATGGCTGCAACATCGCAACAAAGATTTATCAATTCCAGCAAAATTTAGTCTAAGTTTTCTGTTTAATGGTCTTAGCTTCTTTATTTTGATTGTCAGTTTACAATATGCAATTAACCACAACTCACAATTATTACAAATTTTTATCATTATAAGTTACTTGATGATTGCATTTGGTGAATTACTCATCGCCCCAATCGGTCTGGCAATGGTAAGTACTTTAACCCCACAACGCTTAAATGGTGCCATGATGGGGATATTTTTGATGTCTATCGGACTTGGTGGTAAACTTGCGGGTATTTTGGCGCAAAGTGCAGCAAGTACCGAAAATAGCACCATAAACCAGCTTGAACATATTTACCGCAACTCGTTTATGATCTATTGTAGTTTCAGTTTGCTTATTTTCATCATATGCTTGATAATGATTAAACCAATTAATAAACTAATACAAGGAACAACTACGTGACAAAAAAAAATTCAGATACGTTTGAAAGTGCAATTAACCAACTAGAAACAATCATTCAACATATTGAAAACAATCAAATTGACTTAGAAAGTGCATTAAATCAGTATAAGCATGGCATGGAACTGGTAAAATTCTGTCAGGACAAACTTAAAGATGTAGAACAAAAGATTAAAATCCTTGATCAGGAGACTAATCAATTAAAAAATTTTCAGACGGAATGATATGCCAAACTTAGAACAATGGCGCGTCCAAACCTTGGATGAAATCGAACAATGTTTAAATCAAATCTTAAAGATTCAAAGCAGCTGCAGCCAACTACTTGATGCTATTCGCTACTCAACCTTAGATGGTGGTAAGCGAATTCGTCCATTATTTACGATTGCAGCAGGTAGCTTAAACAATGCAAATCAATTAAACTGCCGACTGATTGGTTGTGCTATTGAAATGATCCATTGCTTTTCACTGATTCATGACGACCTTCCGATTATGGACAACGACGATTTACGTCGTGGAAAACCAACTAACCATAAGGTATATGGCGATGCAGTTGCCCTCTTGGCAGGTGATGCCCTACATGCATTATGTTTTGAAATACTAAGTTCTGCTCAGCTAACTATTCCTCCTGAACGGAAATTACAAATTATTGCATTAATTGCCAAATCTATCGGGATTGAGGGAATGGTTGGTGGACAAACTATTGACTGGCTTAGCACGGGTAAAAAAATTAATCTACAACAACTCCAGCAAATGCATAGCTTAAAAACTGGAGCGCTACTCAGAGCTTCGATCTTAGCCGGGTATCTTGGAGGAAATGATTTTGACCAACAACAATACCTTGCAATAGATGAAATTGCGCAAAAAATTGGATTACTTTTCCAAGTTGTCGACGATATTATTGATGTCACTGAAGACACATATACTCTTGGCAAAACGGCGAATAAGGACTCAGAGCAGGACAAGGCAACTTACGTCAATATTTTAGGACTTGAAACGGCACAGGAAACAGCCAAACAACTCCACTTTGAAATAGTTACACTACTAAAAGATCTCGAGAATAGTTCACAATTAGAGTTTTTGGCTGATATGGTTTATTATCGTAACTCTTAAACAAATAAAAGATAAATATACATGACTCATCAACAACTGTTACACAAGATTAACTACCCACATGAATTGAGAAAGCTAAGCCGCCAAGAACTCTATACTCTTGCTCAGGAATTACGCAGCTTTATATTAAGCAATGTCAGTAAAACAGGCGGACATTTAGCTTCGAACTTGGGATGTGTCGAGTTAACTATAGCTTTGCACTATGTCTACAATACACCTGATGATGCCTTAGTTTGGGATGTAGGTCATCAATCCTACCCACATAAAATCTTGACTGGACGTCGAGAAAAAATGGATAGCCTACGTCAAATGGGTGGATTGTCTGGCTTTCCAAAACGAGGAGAAAGCGAATATGATACTTTTGATGTTGGTCATTCATCAACTTCAATTTCTGCAGCGCTAGGAATGGCTGTTGCCAATCAACTTCGCGGACGAGATAATAAAGTGGTAGCGATAATTGGTGATGGTTCAATGACTGCCGGTCTTGCTTTTGAAGGACTCAATAATGCAGGATGGTTAGAAAGCAATATGCTGGTAATTCTCAATGACAATGAAATGTCGATTTCTGAGAGCGTTGGTGCAATTAGCTCATACTTATCGCAGATTCTTGCCAGTCGCTTTTATAACAAAGTAAAAGGTACTGCCAACAAAGCGCTGAGTGTAATGCCTGGGATGCAAAAACTTGCGCATAAAGTTGAAGAACATATGAAAGGCATGGTAATGCCAAGCACAATGTTTGAAGAGCTGGGTTTCAATTACATCGGGCCAATTGATGGACATGATTTAGAACAGCTTATCGACACATTGAGCGAACTTAAAAATTTATCAGGTCCACAATTTTTGCATGTCGTAACCAAAAAAGGACAAGGTTATAAGTTAGCAGAAAATGATCCAATAGGTTATCATGGGGTAAATAAGTTCAATCCTAACGAAGGAATGATCAGCAGTGGAAAGAGTAGCGCACTAAGTTATATGCATGTTTTTGGCAAGTTTCTCTGTGATATTGCCAAAATAGATGATGAATTTATTGCAATTACTCCTGCGATGCGTGAAGGATCTGGGATGGTTGAATTTGCAAAACTCTACCCTGAGAAATTTTTTGATGTTGGAATCGCCGAACAGCATGCAATTACATTTGCTGGAGGTGCTGCCACTAAAGGAATTAAACCAATTGTGGCAATCTATTCAACATTTTTACAACGTGGTTATGATCAGCTTATTCATGACGTAGCTTTACAGGAAGTTTCGGTTCTCTTTGCAATTGACCGTGCTGGTGTAGTTGGTGCAGATGGTCCAACTCATATTGGTGCCTTTGATTTGAGTTTTTTACGTTGCATCCCTAATCTAATCATTATGACACCAAGTGATGAAAATGAATGTTACCAAATGCTTTATACAGGCTTTAGAATCAACAATCAATCATGTGCAGTACGCTACCCTCGTGGCGCAGGCATCGGACAGGAATTGGATGCTGAGTTTAAAATGATTCCTGTTGGTAAGGGGCGTGTAGTTAGAGAAGGTAGTAAAATTGCCATTATGGCATTTGGTTCAATGCTGCAAGCCGCACGTGAAGCTGCAGAAGAAATCGATGCAACCATTTGCGATATGCGTTTTGTTAAGCCGCTGGATCGTGATTTACTATTACAAATTGGTAAAACTCACGAATTTATTGTAACAATTGAAGAAAATGTGATTGCGGGGGGTGCAGGATCAGCTTGTGCAGAAGCATTGCAGGATTTAAATATTCAACGACCAATATTGCATTTAGGAATTCCCGATCAATTCGTTGAACATGGCGATCCGAAACAATTGCTGTCCTTAATTGGTTTGGATAAAGATGGAATAATACGCTCAATTCGCCATAAAAATTGGATTTAAAAGAATAAATACTTAAAGGAAATAATATAATGAAAAAAATACTTATTGCGCTTGCTGCAACTACTTCAATACATGCTTTTGCTGACAAAATTTACCTTGAACCACAATATACCGTAGCAATTGAATCAGCTAGCTTTGAATCAAATACCCAAAGTTACATAACTAAAACACTAACTCCTATTGTTTATGAAGATCGTCTATTACCTGCAGGAGAAAGTATGGTACTAAGCTGCGAAGATAATAAACCTATAATTCGCAAAATAGATCAACAAGAACTAAAAATCCCGGTACAAATTGCCAGCAATACTAAGCAACCAGCTAATTGCACAAGCTCAAACCTTGGTTTATTCTGGACGAAAGATGAGTATAAAGTTAAAAATGATGGAATCGTGGCTATTGATGATAAAAAATTCAGTGTAATTCCTTTTAGCTCAACGGTACAACCTTCGGCTGATAGCAAAATTGTAAGCGTAACTAGTGATGGTAATTTAACCAATGTACTAGTGAACAAAGCAAAATACTTTAAAAAAGCCCAATTTTATGGTACTATCAATGGAATCAGTTATCTATTGCAAGCTAGCAATGATGATAAAAAATTTACAGTACATGCAGCTAATTTACAAAAATTACTGATTACAGATGCAAATGGACAAGTTCTGGCAAGTATTGATTTCCCAAGCTATGAATAGTTAATGTGTTGCTACGAAGGATCAGTATGAGAATCTGGCTGTACTATATGTTAGGCTCTAGTGTGTTATTGATTTCTGCCTGCAATAGTGGTGCAAGCTCCAGCAATAATTCGGCTGTGGTGGCAAATGCAAGCTATTACGGCAAATTATGTTCAGATATTGGTGGTTACTTTCAGTACGGAATAATCAATGCACCACCAAGCAGCGACTATTCTCAAGTATTGAATTATGCTCAAGCAACAGAGTCAATTGACACTATTCCGCTCTCTCATACCCATATGGAGATGACTTCAGCGATTGATGGCAGAATATATAACGTTGCAATTGACAATGTATTTGCAAATAACTATAACCCATTTAGTGGGGCAATTCCTAGCAGTTATGAGAGTAATTTAACCGCAGGCAGCACGGTTTATTTGTGTAGTGGTAATCCATCCAAAGTTCCATATTCTGTAACTGGGACTTTTGCAACACAAGGCTTTGATTGGGTACATACTAACTGTGTAGCCAGTGGCTATCCTTCGACATATTTGAACGGTTTCTTATACGATAGCAAGGGTAATAACTTAACAAATAGTCAAACCTATTGTTATTTATGGCCTTAATTAAATGTCGTTCTGTTAAAAAAACGCCATGTAATTTACTTACATAGCGTTTTTATCATTTAAGCTTTGTCACTACTGAGCATTAATAAATGCACCAAACTTACTCCACTCATTGGTATTAGATTGAGCATTATATGCTGGATCATAACGAGCTCCGCTATAATTAAATCCAATATACCATGGCTCTTGAACATTCAAATTACTACCACTAGTTTCACCAAAAGCACCTTGCGTTGCTGTACCTGGATTTTGTAGCGCATATACTGCATAACCTGCTTGATTAGCTTTAGTTGGTGCATAAACACCATAGTTATTCTCAGCATAAGCTAATGCATCTGGATGGTTAATAGAAGCATCGTTACTCCCCTTACCTGGCAAACCTGAAACCATAATACATTGTGCATAAGGAATTGGCTGTCCCGAAGCATTATTACCGCAATGGCTAAAGGTTTGTAAGGGAACTGATTCAATATTAACATTTTGCATCACACATGAAGCTAACTGATTATATGCTTGAGAGCCTGGAGAACTTAATGCGCTTTCATTTGCAGCTAAGAATGCATTAGTTAAACCATTACATGCAGATTGGTTTAGCATAATTTCTGAAACTTCGCCTGGCTTAGTATGTTTGGTAAAATCAGGTGTCCAGATTTCTACTTGTGACCATTGAGTAGCGGAGGTAGCTAGCGGTAATACAGGTGCATATTTTCCATCAAAATAAGTCATTGCATCACTTGGTGAAACGGTGTGATAAGTTTCGTTAAACATCCGGTAATTTTCGGATACAGAATCATTTAAAGTTGAATTACACCAGCTAGTAACAGTGGTAACTCCATTGACCGTAGTATTACATGCCGTATCACTTTTAAAAGTTGCATACAATGCATTAGCATACTCTGAAGCAAATGCTCCACCAAAGGTATTATCAACATAGCTAATTTCATCAGGAGTTTGACTTAGTGGTGCACGATAAGTTGCAACATCATAAGTCGAAAAATTAGCTACACCCAATGGACCAAACGCTGCTGAAGTAACTGGTGTAAAACCGCTTGAGAAATAGAAGAATGTAAACCATTTACCATGATAAGCCAAACGATCCGCAACTTTTTTAAATACTTCTGCGGCACGGGTTTGGGTAAAGCCGCCCTCCAAATCCATCGCCAATCCATCTATTTTATAGTTAGAATTAAGCTCACTTGCATATAGCACCGGATGCACTAGAGCATCAGCCAATAAATCCTGCTGCTTGGCATTATAGCCGATCAAATCCGCCTTAACATCATTATCAAAGGCATAACTAAGGGTAAAACCAACATTATTCGAAGCAAAGGCACCATTGGATGGATCAAGCACCGTACCTATCCATTTAGCAAATTCAGGATCTGGACGATTAGTAGTTACCCCTGCAGCGGTAATTTGACTCTCAGGATTACTCGTGCTTGTGTCTAATTTCCAATAACCAATTTTTGGCATACCCGCTTCGCTATAGGTATATCCCATATCTATCATCTCAGTCAATGCAGTTTTAATTGGGCGTTGATTTAAGTAATCATTATTAATTTGTTTTAAATCTTTACCATAGCTTTGAAGGTCAGCCGGCCAGCCGCTATTGGGTTTGTCTGGATCTTGTGAAGAATAAACGTAAATTGAATTAAAGTCACCTAAAACATTATTGGTCGCAACACTTCCGGTTTTCCACGCAGCTAAATCTGGATTAGTAGCAGCAACATTAAGATAAAAAGTTTGCCATGCATTTTCAACTACACCACCACTAGGTTCGCTGGCTTTTACATTGATTTGATAAACCCCAGCAGTTAAACCTGTTGCAGATAAATAGCCAGCTTGATTGATACTAAATTGCGAGTCTGAACAGCTAACTGGATTAGCCTTAACTTGTGAATCAACCCCAGTAATTTTGACAATATTACAAGTAGTTGCGTTACCATTATTGAGTTGACTCGCATCAAAACTGAAACCTTCATTGTTGTCTGGGCTATAAAAATAGTTATGTAGATCAACTATCGAAGTTGCGGTATTAAAGTCACTTGGAGTGGCAGAAATTTCCATATAATACGGCTGTGATTTGTTAACTACTGAATTATCTCTATCCCAGCGGTTTGGACGTGCCGCTACACGATCATAAGCTGGTAAATCACGAATCATTTCAGCTACATTATACGCCCTTAATCCACGATATAAAATAACTGGCAAACTCCCAGTACTACCATTCAAACCACCATTAGCCATAACCGTTAGATTACATGCAACCTTATTTTTGTCGCCATCAAGTATATTACAACCTTGGCTACTGCTTAATGCAGCAAAGCCACTTTCGGTTAATGGAGTTTGCTGAAATAACTGACTAGCTGCAGAACCACTACCAAAAGTTAAATAATTTTGGATTAACTTATTACCAGATAAACTATAGCTAGTTGCTTGTGTTCCATCGCTTTCGGTTGGAAAATAACTTCCTAGGCTACTAACGGGGCTCGATGTGTCGATTGATGGCGTTGGTGCCGGCACGTGATATGATGTCCAGCTAAAATCATCTAATTCATCAACATTAATTTGCACATATGGCAGTGCAATTCCTGCATTGCTCCTAGCTTGGCTACTGCTGTCTAAAGATGAGGATTGATTTGTTGTTTGAGTAGTAGAATCTTGGCTGTTAGCGCCACCGCTGTTACACGCGCTTAAACCAGTTAATGTTGTTACTAATAATACCAAAGAAAGCTTGTTGAGTTTCATTTTAAATCCTGAATTAAATTAACGTACAGGCGCAAGTGTAAACAATTTAGATTTAAAATAAAACCGCGTTTTTGCATGGGTGAATATCAGTTAGTAAATTTAAAATAATTTCTAATAATCAGCATCTTTAATACTAAATTTTGAATAATTTAGCTTTTATGCAAAAATGGGAATAAGCTATCCAAAGATGGGAAACCATCTCAATAACCCAAGTGATAACATAGCGCCATGACAGATGAGGAGCGTTCATCTTAGTAAAAATTTATTTAGGACCCTATCATGAAAAAACAATTAATTAATACTTTAATGTTGGCTGGAGTAATCTCATTTTCTGTTAGCGCATGCAACTCTGGTGCGAGTAGCAATAATAACAATAATCAAAGTACTCAGTCAACCAGTTCGATGGTCAGCACTCAAGAAGCATCATTAGGTGAAGGTCTTGGTGGCGCGGTACTTGACGTCGTTACGGGTAACCTTGAAGATGCAATCGTTGGGGAAGTTGGCTCAGTATTTTGGAATCTGATTACCAAAGGAACAGTATCGCCTCAAACTCCTGCACAATGGGATAAACAAGCTTTAACTCAGGTTTTACAAGGTGTATCGCAAATTGAAAGTGAAATTACTGCCGAAAATGCTGAATTAAATGTTATCTCACAAAACATTAATACTAATGCGTATATTGCCGCTCAACAGCCAATTTATCAGGATATTCAAGAAATCAATAATGCTAACTCAGATATCAATGATTTTCTTGTCAAAGCAATTAATAATCCTGAAAGCGCCCAAATAACTGAGAATGCATTACTAGGTACCTCTTCAACCCCAATCAGCAATCAAGCATTACAATCTATGTTAACTTATATAAATAACTATAACTCGCCTTCACTTTCTTTATTTACTGTACCAACAACGTCGGCAAATAGCCTAGACGTAATAGAGCAGCAACTCTCATGCGATGTTTCTTCACCAGCCTACTATACTTTGAATAGTGCAAGCAATGCAACTAATCACCCTGTACCAAGCTTGACAAATGACGTTGGTCAATGCCTACTTGCATCGGTGCTTAACTCTTCATTGACAGATTTCACAAATGCTCAATCACTAACGAGTGGAAGTAATATTTTTTATAATTTGCAACAATACGATCAATTACTTGATTCCAAATATGTTCAAATTGTTAATACTCTGGCGCAGGCTTATCGTGATGATCAATTACGTGAAATTCTATATCTAAACATGTCACCTTCGGCACAAACTACCATTTCACCAGTACTGACTGTAGAGGGTGGCACCAATCTCGCTGCTGCTGAATCAGAAATCCAAATTGCTTACAATACAAGACTTAGTTTTGTTCAGAGCTTGTTTGCTCAAGCAAAAACAGCGGCATTTAATAACTACGCTAGTAGTATTAGCTCAAGCAACCTGCAAAATAATTGTAACTTCAACTATCAAACAATCGAGTCAATGACTTATTTAACGGCAGATATGTCAGACAACAAAAATTTGTATGGTTGGGATGGTAAGACATTGCGCATGAGCTGTAATAATACGCAAGCAGCTACTTCAGGCACAATTACAACTAATAGCAGTATTGCTCAAATGTGCAATCAAACTAATGGATCGTACAACTTGAGTTCCTCAAATGGCTATATTAGATGCGGTGGCGGTAACAATTACGGAAACTATTCAACTAGCAATATCAATAGTAGCCCAGAGCCAACTGATCCACTAAGTTCTATACTCCAAGAATATGATGGTGCAAAAAGTAAACAGCTTGATTATATGTTAGCTAGTAATGATGGGGATGGAAATTTATGGTTAAATTTCATTAGTGCTCCTTTAGTTAATTATCAATACAATGGCTATAACAATGGCGGATTAGAAGCTAATTTTCAAAATCCAAGCAATACTTTTGTTAATGTTTACGTAAATTCATATGTTGGTTCTGGGAATGTTAGCAGTCAATGGAGCTATGTGGATGATGGAGTTCATGCCTATTTAATTTCTGCAGCGTGGAAAGGATCATCTCCGGAAGCTCCAAGACCAATTATTATGTGTATTCCAAATGATACTAATTGCATCCAAGGATTTTTCCCGAATAGCAGTGGACAAGGCACTTATCCAAAGGGCAACTCAGGATATGGTGATTACCAAGCACTCTTATTTAGCAATGGTGATGAAATTACAATAACACAACTGATGGGACACGGTGATTACAACATCCAAACGTTCTACAATGGAGCACCAGCACCAATTGCAATGACCGGACACAGCCCAGCAATTAATTTTCAGAATGTAATTTATACTGCCAGCTAAATTTTAATCACCCCCCCATTAATGGGGGATTTTTATTTTACCACATTACAGAGCTTAAATACAGCAAGAACAAGTAAGTTATTGTTATATTTACAATTAAGATATTAAATACCTGAGAACTCAGCTACTCTCCATAAATGAACATAACATAGCACGCATTATATTATGTACCATACGGCAAGCTACACTACAAGAAGCTGCTATTCACCTGAATCGAACGGCTATGGTTGTGAAATAATTTTTGAACCATGAAATTTAATCCATTTAGATTGTTCGACATTAAAAAAGTTATGCTCTACATCAAGATTCTGAATATAAGGTTTTACCAGTTTGGAGTAATTGGGCTGAAAGAGCGGAATAATTGCATATTCGTTTAGCGCGAGAGTTAAAGCTTGGGCGTATAGTTGTTGCTTTTGTGTCAAATCAGTTGCTTTGTCTGCATCTGCAATTAGTTTATCGTACTGAGGATTGCAGTAATGCGAATTATTTTGCATGCCATTACACAGATAAAGTTGAGTGTAGCTCGTGATTGAATTATAATCAGCTACCCAACGATCCCGCGCAACCACATAATTACCACTATGACGGCTAGCAATAAATGTCTTCCACTCCTGATTGGATAAGACCACCTCAATGCCTAGATTTGCTTGCCACATTCCTGCAATAGCCAAAGCAATTTTCTTATGTAAATCGTCAGTATTGTAACTTAGATTAATTTTTAAAGGATGGGATGAAGAATATCCAGCTTTAGCATACAGCTGCTTAGCAATCTTCAGCTGTTCTGGGTATGACAAATTTGCCCAATTATATTGAACTGATTTATAAGCCCCACTTTCAACCGTTGCTGTCACATCACTATACAAAACGGTCTCGCCTTGTCCAAGAACTTTGCTCACCAGTGTTTCACGATCAATCGCCATACTTAATGCTTGGCGCAATGCTGGGTTATTTTTGAATTGTGGTAATAATTGATTTAAGTCATAAAAATAGATAGCTTCTTGCTTAATTGTATGTAATTCTTGTGGGTACTCTTGTTTGAGTGCCTGATATTGATCAATTGGTACACTTTGATAAACCAAATCTACCCCACCTGTTTTATAGGCACTTAATCCCGCATTGTGATCAACATAAGGAAAATATTCGACTTTAGGAATCAAGACTTGATTTGCTTGGAAATAATAAGGATTTTTACTAACTAAGATATGTCCATTAACAATGTGCTCAGTTAAAGTATATGCGCCGGAAGTCACCATATTCTGTGGCTCAGTCCAAGCATTGCCATATTTCTCAATTATTTTTTGTGAAACAACTCCCACCGTACCCAGCGTTAGATAATTAAGAAAATTAGCATCGGGATGCTCTAGCTGAATTTTTACCGTCTGTTGATTAGGAGCGCTAATCCCAAGACTCGTTGGAGGCAATTCACCTTTGATAATTTTATTCCCATTAACCACGCCTGCAAGCAAATAATTATGTCCCGAACCTGTTTTGGGATCTACAACCCGTTGATAAGTATAAATAAAGTCGTTTGCACTTATTGCCGAGCCATCAGAAAATTTTAAATTAGGACGGAGGTGAAAAGTATAGGTTTTGCCATCAGCAGAAATATCCCAGCTCGCTGCCATGCCAGGGATAGGATTATTTTGTTGATCAAAATCCACTAAGCCTGCAAATAAATCATTGATTATCCTACCAGATGCCGCATCTTCTGACAAAGCAGGATCTAGTGTTGGCGCTTCACTACCAACATCTATTCTGAGCATATCCAGCGGATGTTGCAGAGCGTTTTGTGGTGTAGATGTTCGAGAGCATGAGTTTAAAACGAATACGCATACAATAGTAACACTGGAGTAAAACCATCTATTTCGATCCATCTTACTACCTCTCATAAAATCTCAAATACTATAAAATTTATATATTTTTAATTTCCGCTCAAAATAGAGCATAATTTAAGAACGGCTGGAGCAAGTAAGTCAGCATTCTGTTGCCAATCAAGATATTGAACTTCTGAAATTTCAGCTACAGGAGTAATTTCACCAGTAAACTTTGCTCTAAAACAATATAGCTCAACATCATCGTCAATACCATAGGCTTTATCACTCACCATCGTTATAAACTCAATTGACGAAGGTATCAAATCAACATTAAGCTCTTCTTTGATTTCGCGAATCAACGCCTGCTCGTTTGTTTCACCTGTTTCAATCTTACCGCCGGGAAGATACCATTTAATATTATCTCTGACTCTAACGACCAGTAATTCATTTTTTGTTTGACCCAGTTCAACCAAGCACGCACAGCGTATCATTAGCTTCTTTCAAAATTATGATTATTTACGTAATACTTCAATCACACCATTAACATTAAATATTTTGGCAATCAACCAAGTAAAATTAAATTCATTACCACTCACCTGAATTGTAAAAGTCATAATTGCTTTATTATTGCGGCAAACCGTCCGTAAACCAACAATATGTAATTTCTCACTGGCAAATAAATCCGTCAAATCACGAAGTAAACCATGACGATCATTGGCAATTACTTCGATATCGGCACTGAACGTAGAGTTTTTAGCCGCACTTGCCCACTCAACACTAACTACTTTATGTGGGTGAAGTTTAGCCTGACGATTAAAGTCATGACAGCCCACACGGTGAACGGCAATTCCATTACCCTGCGTAATAAACCCAACCACATTATCGCCAGGAATTGGTTTACAGCATTTGGCAAAATTAGACACAATTCCGCTCACTCCATCTACCAAAATACTGCCACTCTTCGCTTGGGGTTTTAGTTTATCCTTGCGCTCTTGTAAGCGTTTTTCAAGCTCGACTGCAGTTAAATCTTCTTTGGGCTGCGGAGTTGCCGCATGGATTAATTTTTCAATCACATCACGTAAGGTTGCGGGCATTACATCCCCCTTACCTATCGAGATTTGCAGATCTTTCTCATTAGTATGATTCATTTTGCTGACAATGTCATCAACTTTAGGGCGGATGGATGAAGGAAATTTGGCTAATTCACGCTCATAAACCTCTTTACCAGTTTCAAGAAAATCTTCATTATTCAAATCCCGGATATAACGGCGTATATGCCCGATTGCCTTACTGCTTTTAACCCATCCTTCATGTAACCAGTTAATACTTGGTCCACCATTTTTAATCGTGAGAATCTCAACTCGTTGCCCATTTTTTAGCGGAGTTGAAAGTGGTACAATTTGCCCATCAACTTTAGCACCGCGACAGCGATGTCCGATAGCACTGTGCACTCCATAGGCAAAATCAATCGGAGTTCCACCATTTGGTAATGTAATTACCTTACCGTTAGGCGTCATAACATAAATAGTATCTGAGAAAATTTCATTTTTAAAAATATCAGTTAAATCTTTACGTTCTGATAATTCATCACGCCAATCCAAAATCTGTCTAATCCAAGCAATTTTCTCTTCAAATTGTGGATTATTTTCGCCACCTTCTTTATAACGCCAGTGCGCCGCCACACCATATTCAGCGTGATCATGCATCGCAAAAGTACGAATCTGAATCTCAACCACGCGATTTTCTGGACCAATCACACAGGTATGCAAGCTTTGGTAATTATTAGGTTTCGGATTAGAAATATAATCATCAAATTCACCAGGAACTGGTGAATATTTAGTATGGACAATCCCGAGCACAGTGTAACAATCACGAATCTCAGGAACTAGCACTCGCACGGCACGAATATCGTATAAATTATCAAAATCATAATTTTTTTTGCGCATTTTCTTCCAGATGGAGTAAATATGCTTCGCACGTCCGCTAACCTGAAAATCCTGAATCCCGCTCTCTTCCATCTGTGAGGCTAAAAACCCTTTGATATTTTCAATATAGTCTAAGCGCTCTTGACGAGTTTCATCCAAGAGTTTTGCAATTCGCTTGTACTGTTCTGGGTGCATATATTTAAACGAAAGATCTTCTAACTCCCATTTAATTTGCCAAACACCTAAGCGATTAGCAAGTGGTGCAAATATCTCCATCGTTTCAATCGCAATTTTCTGCTGTAAGCTTACATCCTGACAGGTTTTTAGATGAAGCATCAATTCGCCACGCCCAACTAAAACTATCAGCACGATTCGAATATCGCTTGCCATTGCCAGCAACATTTTACGAATTACTTCAATCTGACTCTTTTTCTCTTGTTCATCTAATTCAAGATCTAAATCACCAATCTTCCGAATCTGAGTTACACGATTAACACCGTCAATCAGTTCAACAACTTTCTTATCAAAGTTCTTTAATTCATCTAGCCAATTATCACAATAACGCGGCAAAGCGTATAAAATCGTTGCAGTTACGGCATCAGCATAAAGATGTAGCTCGGCAACTTTATTAGCACAATTTAAAGAATGTAGTAATAAATTAACATCAGTCGGGTAAAACACCTGTCCTTGATAATATTGCTCCGCTAAATTAATTGCCGCCTGAAAAGTCTCAATTTCGGCAGGAGAAAAATGTTGGCTCTGAACTTCCAGCCAACTATTAACATCATGAAAATTACTTTTTACTGTTACCATTATTTTGTTCTCTCAGACAGTTTCAACCGTAAACAAGCGATTGTATTGACGAAAAGCGTAGCGATCAGTCATTCCAGAAATATAGTCAGCCACTACCCGCGGTAATCCATCTTTATCAATATGCGCCTGAAATTGATCAGGTAGTAAGCGCGCATCACTCATAAAGGCGCTAAACAAAGAACGAATTACATTCTCTGCTTTAAAGCGCAGTTGCATGACACTAAAATGTTTATATAAGTTTTTAAGTAGAAATTTTTTAAGCTCACGTTGTGCCGCAAAATCTTCATCGCTATATTGGACGATTGCTGGAGCAAAACGAACTTCTTCAGCTGAGGCTGGTTGATATTTTTTTAAATTTAATTCGGTATTTTCGATAAGCTGATAAATTGTCACATTTATCAGGTGACGAACCAACTCTTTATGAAGGCGACGACCATTAAGCGTCGGATACTTGCGTAATACAATACTTAGTTGTTCTTTGATAATTCCAACTTCTTCAAGTTGTTCCAAGGTTAATAAATTAGCGCGCAAACCATCATCGAGATCGTGGAAATTATAGGCTAGTTCATCAGCAATATTAGCTAACTGCGCTTCTAGGCTTGGGCGTTCATTATTAATAAAGCGTTCACCCAGCACACCTAATTCCTGAGCTTTAGCTAAAGAACAATGTTTAAGGATTCCTTCAAGAGTTTCAAAAGTGAGATTTAGTCCATTGAATTCAGCATAGCGCTCTTCAAGCTCAGTGACGATACGCAATGATTGTAAATTATGCTCAAAATGTTCGCCATGTTTCAGCATACATTCATTGAGCACATCTTGTCCACTGTGTCCAAAAGGGGTATGCCCCAGATCGTGCGCCAAACAAATAGCTTCGACCAAATCGACATTCAAATCCAAAGCATTAGCAACCGAGCGCCCGACTTGCGCCACTTCAAGACTATGTGTCAAACGAGTGCGGAATAGATCACCTTCGTGATTAATAAACACTTGAGTTTTGTATTCTAAGCGCCGGAATGCACTCGAGTGAATAACCCGATCACGATCGCGCTGAAAATCACTACGATAACGTGGCGCGGCTTCGGCAAAGCTGCGCCCACGACTAGAGTTAACTGCATATGTGGCAAATTTTATCATGAACTACCCAATGTGAATATCTCAAAGGGTGATTTTATCATAGAAATAGGGTTGAAGCCTATGGCTTGAGCTGATTATTAGCTTGGTTTAAACATAAACAATTATGAAATTGCGGCACAAATTAATTCAGTGCTATTAGTAATTGCCAATGATTTGGCTTTAAGTCCAATTTGTTGACACTTCTCAGGATTTAATTCACTGATTAAACTAGCTAAACTCTCTGGCGTTAATTTAGATTGAGGGAGTAAAAAAGCAGCACCTTGTTCAACAAGATAATTAGCATTATGAGTTTGATGATTGTCAACCGCATAAGGATATGGCACAAAAATTGCGCATTTACCCGCACAACTAACTTCAGCTACGGTGGATGCTCCAGCACGGCAAATAATAATATCACTATTGCTATAAGCTTCTGCCATATTATCAATAAAATTTACCACCTGAGCATTTAAACCATGCTCACGGTAATAATCAGCAACAGTAGAACCATCATTACGCCCGACTTGGTGCGTTATTACTCCGACTTTATCTTTGATAGAGTTTAAGGCTAAAGGAACATTGTCATTAAGAGCTTTCGCACCAAGACTACCGCCAACAATCAAAATATTGAGTTTGCCACTAGTATTAGTACTCGCTGGCGCTATATCAATAATCTCTTGCCGAACAGGATTTCCTACTAATTGCGTCTTTGTGCTATTTAAAACATTAGGAAAAGCGGTTAGCACTTGATTGACAAACTTAGCCAATGTACGATTGGTTAATCCAGCAACCGAATTTTGTTCATGAATCAGAGTTTTTTTACCTAAAATTCGTGCAGCAAGTAAGATTGGAAAAGTTGCATAACCACCGAAACCAATCACGGTGGTTGGACGATATTTACGTAGAATACACCAACACTCAAATAACGCACGCAACATAGTAAAAGGTAACATTAATTTACGCACTGCGCCTTTATTTCTAACACCTGCTACCGATACGGTTTCCAAGGGGTAACCATTTTGCGGAATGATTTGGTTCTCCATTCCAACTTTACCCCCGACCCACACCACATCATATGAGTCAGCTAATTGTTTCGCCACAGCTAATGCTGGGAAAATATGTCCGCCGGTACCACCAGCACTGATAATAATTACAGGTTTACTCATGTTAATGGGCTTCCATGCTTTAAGAGCTTATTTTCATAGTCAATCTTAAGCAAGATAGACAAAGCTATACAATTAACCAATACCGAGCTACCTCCAAAAGAAACAAAAGGTAATGTCAAACCCTTAGTTGGTAACATCCCAATCGCAACTCCAATATTAACAATAGCTTGGGCAAAAAACCAAACACTAATCCCCTGTGCTAGTAAGCCTTGAAATTTACGCCCCGGTAGGCGTTTGGTTTCAGTAGCAATCATGGTAAAACCACGATAAAAGATAATCCAGAAGAGCAATAAAATAACCAAAACACCCGCAACACCAAATTCTTCGCCAATAATAGCCATGATAAAGTCAGTATGAGCCTCTGGCAAATAGTATAATTTTTCAATACTATTACCCAGCCCGACCCCAAACCAGCCACCATGACCAAAAGCCAACAGAGAATGGCTCAGTTGATAGCCCTTACCTAACGCATCTTGCCACGGGTCTAAAAACCCAACCACACGCTTCATGCGGTATGGTTCAAATACAATCAATAATACGAAAGCAACAGCACCAAAAAGTACAGCCGCAAAAATCACTTTAACATTTAAATCCGAAAGGTATAAGATGGTTAATGCAATGATGAAAACAACGGTTGTTGAACCCATATCTGGTTCAGCCAAGAGTAACACGCACACTGTCAGCAACGTGGCAATCACGGGCACAACATCGCTACGAAAATTTTTCAAGCTCAATGTTTTACCGCAAAAATAATTTGCCATATAAATCCCAATCCCTAATTTTGCCAATTCAGATGGCTGTAGATTGAGCAAACCCAAAGGTAACCAGCGCCGAGAACCATTAACGACTCTCCCAACATGAGGGACTAAGACTGCAATCAATAAAATTATTACTCCAACAATAATCTTATTAGCATTTTTCTTCCAAAATGCAGTCGGCATATTAAATGCCAGAACCCCAGCAACAGTTCCGAGGGTTATTGCCATTACATGGCGAATCAAATAAAAATAAGGATTACCACTACCAGAATCTTTTGCCGCATAGGCAATTGATGCTGAATAGACCATAACCAGACCAATCGCCAGCAAAATAATAGCAGAGAAGAGTATGTTATTGTCTATTCCAGCCTTTGCCAAATTTTGGCGATCAGTGGTCAGCCACCGAAAAAATTTAGTGAATATGCGCATAGATCGAATCTACAAAAACTTGAGCACGGTGTTTATAATTGGTAAACATATCCCATGAAGCACAAGCTGGAGATAATATCACAGCATCTCCAGAGACGGCATTTTTAATGCATGCACTAACAGCATCTTCCAAACTCGCATAACCAGACACATTATCAATTCCAGCTAAAGTCATAAGTATCGCGTCTTTATCCTGACCGATTACCGCAACTGACTTACATTTTTTTAGAACTAGCTCACGTAAGGGTGCAAAATCCTGCCCTTTACCATCTCCGCCTAAAATCAGATGTACTGGACGATCTACTCCACCAACACCTGCAATTACTGCACCAACATTAGTACCTTTAGAGTCCTCAATATACAAGATTCCATCATGTTCCGTAACTTTCTGCATTCGATGCTCTAGACCGGCAAACTGTACGCAGCCAACTTTAAACTGCGCCAAATCATAGCCTGCACCAGCCAATAGTGCCAGAGATGCCAAAACATTGAGATAATTATGCCGTCCAAATAATTGCAGCTCAGATGATTTAAGATATTCGACGCCATTTATCTGTAAAATCGAATCAGCATCATCAGTTAAATGATAATTACCTTGCCTATCACCAAAGCTGCTTTGTGCCAGACCATGGCGCGCCATTGCTAAAACTAGAGGGTCTTCAATATTTAATACTTGATGTTGGCATAGATTAAAAATATGCGCCTTAACATATGCATATTCTAAAAGATCACGATAGCGATCGAGATGATCCTCTGAGATATTCAAAACCGTGGCACTGGCAAAATTCATACTAGTTAACGTTTCTAGCTGAAAACTCGATAATTCAAGAACAATTAATTCAGGATAGTTATTTTGTTTTTCACATTCTAGCAAGGCATCCAATACCTGAGTTCCGATATTTCCAGCTACCAGCGTCTTAATTCCGCTATGTTCAGCTAAAAACCCAGTCAAACTAGTTACAGTTGTCTTACCGTTACTACCAGTAATACCAATTACTTTACTTTGCCAATCACTAATTTCACGTGCAAATAATTCTATATCACCAACAACTTGTTTGCCTGCATGTAATGCTTGTTGTAAAATAGGCTCGTAGATTGAAACTCCAGGACTTATCGCAATAATATCTGCATCAGCAATCTGTGCATAATCCAGTGTCCCACCGATTACCTTATATGAATCGATTGAAGGTGGATTATTGCGGGTATCCAAAACTCTTAAAATACAGGCATTACGACTGCGCAAATAATTTAAGATTGACTTACCCGTTTCACCAGCGCCAATTATGACAAATTTAGTTGTAGAATAATTAATTTTCATTAGCGTAACTTAATAGTAGATAAACTGATTAATAAAAAGATTATACTGATAATCCAAAATCGTACAACGACCTGAGTTTCTTTCCAGCCTTTTAATTCAAAATGATGATGGATTGGAGCCATCAAAAAAATTCGTTTCTTACGCAGTTTGTATGAACCAACTTGGAGCATAACTGAAATTGCTTCGATAACAAATAAGCCTGCCATAATCCCAAACACAATTTCCTGACGGACAATTATCGCAATCGTTCCTAATACCGCCCCCAATGCCAAAGCTCCAACATCACCCATAAAAACCTGGGCGGGATAAGCATTAAACCATAAAAAGCCTAGAGTCGCACCGACTATTGCCGAACAAAAAACCACGACTTCATGCGCACCAGGCACGTGCGGTAGATATAAATATCCCGCAAAAATCTTATGTCCCGCAATATAGGCAAAAATCGCCAAACCAAGAGAGACAATCACCACAGGTACTGACACCAAGCCATCAAGTCCATCGGTTAAGTTAACTGCATTCGAGCTACCGACAATTACAAAATAAGTTAAAACCAAAAAACCAACTATTCCAAAGGGATGCTGTACTAATTTAAAAAACGGTACAACAACTTCAGTTGCATTCGGCATTTTAACTACATAGATTAAAAATAGGCCTGTTCCAATTGCAATAGCGGACTGTGCAAGCATCTTGGCACGTGGCGGTAAACCCTTGGGATCTTTATAAACCACTTTACGATAGTCATCGATAAAACCTAACGCTCCAGTTGAAATTAAGACAAATAAGAGCACCCAAATATATAAGTTAGTTAAATCAGCAACTAAAAGAATGGTAATTGTAATTGACAGAATTATCAGTACACCACCCATCGTTGGCGTACCTGATTTGACTAAATGAGTTTGTGGACCATCAGTGCGCACCGTTTGTCCAACTTTTAATTGTGTCAGCCAATTAATCACACGCTGCCCAAAGCCAATCGAAATTGCCAGCGAAAATATTCCAGCAAGTAATGCCCGAAAGGTTACATATTCAAAGACACGAAAAGCGCCAATGACTTGCTCAAGATATTGAGCTAAAAGATAAAGCATAGTCTACTACCTTTATTATGGCAATAAGGTTAATTGGTCGGCAACTTCATTTAATCGCATTGAGTGCGAACCTTTAATTAATAATGTGCCACTCTTAGGTAGCTCAGAAAGACAGTATTTTACTATATCCTGATTTGATTCAAAATGGATTTTCGTACCATTAAAATATTTCGCAGCATGAGCAGCCAGATTACCCACGGTTAAAAGACGGTCAATTCCATCCTTCTGGATTTGCTCACCAATTTCACGATGAAAATCTAATTCACCGCTACCCAGCTCTTTTAAATCAGCAAAAATAAACCAATGAGGTCGCGGTAACACGCTAATCGCCTTGAGTGCGGCTCGCACAGAGTCTGGGTTAGCATTGTAAGTATCATCTACAATCAAAGCACCGTTAAAAGCTTTTTTACGCTCCAAGCGTCCACTATAGCCATTATAGCTTTCTAACCCAGTTTTGACGCTATTTAGCGAACATCTTAAATTAATTGCCAATGCAATTACAGTCAATGCATTGAAATAATTATGTTGCCCCAAGATTCGCAAATTTATTTCCAGCTCACCAAGAGGAGTTATATAACGCGCACCAGTCTCGGTAAACTCAGCCAGACAACAACCACTCTCAGCTGTACCATAGTCAAAAATTTTAGCAGTAGCTAATTCTGTTTTAACGCTCCACTGTGCACTAAATGGATTACTCGCATCAATGCATGCTACTCCATCGCTAGCTAAACCATTATATATTTCACCCTTAGCCTCAGCAATTTCGGCTAATGATTTGAACTGTCCAATATGAGCAAACATCACATTATTTACGACCGCTAAAGTTGGTTTGGCTAACTTAGATAAATAATCCAGCTCGCCTGCATGATTCATGCCCATTTCTATAATCGCGACTTGATGATTATCATTTAATTCAAGCAAAGTTAATGGCATACCCCAATGATTGTTTAAGTTGCCACTAGTTGCTAAAACATGATCCGCACCAAACTGAGTTTGACAGACACAACGTAACATTTCTTTAACTGTAGTTTTACCATTGCTACCAGTAATTGCTACCATTGGAATTGTAAACAATTGACGGTAATTACTCGCAAGTAACCCTAAAGCCTGTGTCGTATCTTTCACGCGTATCAAATTTGGCAAATCCGCTTTAAAATCATCATTTACCAAGGCATAAGTATTACCACGCGCGATAACTTGAGCGACATAATCATGTGCATCGTGATTTTCACCAACAATCGCAATAAACAGGCTGTCATCACTAACTTTTCGGCTATCAATAACGACACTGGAAATAGCGCCATCAACGGCAAATACCTCTGACGCCGTGCCATTACACATGTTAACCAATTGTCGTGCATTCAATTTACGCATAGATCATCCATTTTCAATTAACTTGTAAAATTTCATTTACCAGCTCGAAATCACTAAAATGGTGTTTTACACCATGGATTTCCTGATAATTTTCATGTCCTTTGCCTGCCACTAGGACAATATCACCTGCTTTTACTGCCGCTAATGCCGCCCTAATCGCCTCGGCACGATCAACTATTACTTGGTAGTTACTACTGGTTAAATTCGCCGTAATATCTTGAATAATTTGTAAAGGCTCTTCATCGCGCGGATTATCCGTGGTAATAATTACCTCATCAGCTAAATCAGCCGCGATTCGCCCCATCTGCGGACGTTTACCACGATCACGGTTACCACCACAGCCAAAAACACAGAATAGTTTACCTGTATGCTTAATTTCCTGCAAAGTGCTAAGCGCTTTTTCCAAAGCATCCGGTGTATGGGCATAATCAACCACAACTAAAGGTTTATTGGCGATAATTAGCGCATCCATCCGTCCGGTAACTGGTTTTAGCTGTAACGCAATTTCAGCTAATTTTTCCCATGCGACTTGTTTAACTAATAGCGTCGCAAAAACAGCTAGTAAATTATAAACGTTAAAACGCCCAACTACCGCAACTTTGATTTCTTGCTTCATCCCCTGATAGAGTAAATCAAAACTAATTCCTGAGCTGGATAAATGCAAATTATCTGCGCGCAAATCACCAGAATTAATTCCATAGCTTATTAAATTTAATTTGGGATTATTTTTACGTAAATCAGTTAATAATTCAGTACTATAAACATCTTCAGCATTAATTACTGCACACTCTAACGATTTCCAATAAAATAACTGTTTTTTGGCAGCAAAATAATCTACCATAGTTTTGTGATAATCCAAATGATCTTGGGTTAGATTGGTGAAAATCGCACATCTAAAATCAACACCGTTTACCCGCCCCTGACTTAGAGCATGTGAAGAAACTTCCATTGCCAGATATTGCACTTGTTGCTGCTTAAAATCATGAAGTAAATGTTGTAGTGTAATTGGATCTGGTGTAGTTGAAGCATAATCAGTTACATTGGGATAAATACCAGCACCAGTTGTGCCGATTATCGCACTTTTGTAGCCTAAGTATGAATATGCCTGATTCAGCCAATGACTAATTGAAGTCTTACCATTCGTGCCAGTAACGGCTATGCTATAAAAAGCTTGACTGGGAAATTTAGCTTTAGCTGCAGCGATAAGACCAGTATAATGCTGTAAATTTTTAAAAGAATAATTTTCTATAGGGTAGGTAAAATTTATTCCATCTTCCCATAAGATGCAGTTACAGCCGTTTTGCACAGCTTGAGAAATGAAATTGCGCCCATCAAGAGTAGCTCCGGGATAGGCGCAAAAAATAGTCGCAGGACTCGCTCTGCGACTATCAATAACCAGTTCACGAGAATCATTCAATACAGAATGACACAACTGTCGATCAATATCTGCTACCGTTGCTTCATCCACAAATGGATTTAGAATAGAATACATGGTTGCAATCCAATCCTATCTTTACTTTTTATCTGGAGTAACTCCGAGTACATGTAATGTTGGCTGTACAATCTGCGCAAATACAGGCGCCGCAGTTTGTGCACCATAGTACATGCCTTTTGTTGGTTGATCAATCATAACCGCAACAATAATTCGTGGATTAATTGCTGGTGCAAAACCAACAAAAGATCCAATATGCTTAGTATTACTATAATGCGCGCCGTCCAATACCTGAGCCGTACCTGTTTTACCCGCTACAGTATAATCTGCAACTCGTGCATTTTTACCAGTACCCTCTTCGGTAGTACTTGCTAAAATTGAACGAACAGTTTCCGCGGTAGCTGGGCTAATTACTTGTGTACACGGTAATTTATCGCTACCCTCTAGTTTAGTAAATGTTACTGGCACCATACATCCGTTATTGGTGAATATCGTATAAGCATGCGCCATTTGGAACAAACTAACTGAAATACCATAACCATACGACATCAAAGCCTGATCTACCGGATACCAACGTTTCCAATCAATCAAAATACCTTTGGTTTCACCCGGGAAGCCTGTGCCCATTTTTTGTCCAAAGCCAACTTGACGATAATAATCCCATAAATCATGGGCTTTAAACTTCATTGCAATTTTAGAAGTACCAATATCGCTGGAGTGTTGAATAATCTCCGCTACTGTCATATGTGGATATGGATGATCATCTTTAATTAATTTAGGCCCAACTGACCATGGATGGGTATCGAACACCGTTTGTGGCGTTACCATTTTTAAATCCAGAGCTTTAGCAATCACTAAAGGCTTCATGATTGAACCTGGGTCGTAGACATTGGTTGCTGCACGGTTTTTCAACATATCTGGCGTAACGTTTTCACGATTATTTGGATTATAGGTTGGCATATTAATCATTGCCAATACCTCACCAGTTTTGGCGTCTAACACAACTGCAGAACCACCTTTAGCTGCCGATAATGCAACTTGATTCTTTAAGGCATTGTAAGCAATATACTGAATCCGATTATCGATTGACAGTGCAACTTGTTTACCATTTTGCGCAGGCTGCATTACACCCACATTTTCAACTACATGACCACGTAGATCTCGAATGATTTGTTTAGAGCCATCACTACCTTCAAGTAGTTTCTCGCTAGCATATTCAATACCATCAGCACCACGATCATCAATATTATTGAATCCCACCACATGGGCAGTAATTTCACCACTTGGATAGAAGCGTTTGTATTCTTGCATGGTATAAACACCTTCAATACCCAGCTCTTGCACTATTTTTGCCTGTTGTGGAGGTAATGAGCGTTTTAAATAAACGAAAGTTTTGTTTTTATCGTTTAATTTTTTATTAAGTTCGCTAATCGGCATAGCCAAGGTATCAGCTAATTTTTGCAATTGCGTAGCGGTTAAACCAGATAATTCAGAAGGGTCTGCCCATACTGCTTCAACAGGTGTACTCACTGCCAAAGGACTATTGTTACGATCGGTAATTGTACCGCGCATGGAGCTTAATTTAACAGTGCGCAATACTCGGGTATTAAGCTGATCAGTCAAAAAATTACTGCTAATCGTATTGATATATGTCAAACGTAACAAAACTCCGCAAGTTAATGCCAGAGCTATATAATTAACTACTGAAGTTCGATCTTTAGATTTTACAAATGCCCGATCTGTTGGTCTAGTATCAGCACCAGTCGCAGAAAAAGCATCCGTATTTTTAATGCGCCAATAGAGCTTTTGAATGTCTTGATTAGCCAGCATTTTATTTCAACTCCACAATATGTTGTTTATCTGCCTGTACCAGGCCCAATTTATTTAAGGCATAATCCTGTACTGCCAAACCTGAAGAATAAGTACCCTCTTCGAGCTGCAATCTAGTATATTCTTTGTTTATCGTATCAGTTTGATTCTGTAATTTTGACAATTCCATATACGATTGCCGAGCAGCAAAACGCTGTGAAGTCAAATAAAATGCATTTACCAAAATCGCAATCACCAGCGATAAATTAATTACTCTTAACACTAACTCGCTCCAAAGCTCGCATAATCGCACTGCGACTGCGACTATTTTCCGCTATTTCATTGTTACCAGCTTTAATTTTTTTGGCAATAACTTTATATTCGCTGGAACTTTCCTCACTTACCATTACCCATTTAGGTAACTTATTCACCGAAGTATAATCAGCAAATGAAGTTTTAACAATTCTATCTTCCAATGAGTGAAAACTAATTATGACCATTCTTCCTGCAAGATTCAATAGCTTAGGTGCATCCGCTAATATTTGCTCTAAATCACCAAGTTCGTTATTAACCTGAATCCGTGTTGCCTGAAATACTCGCGTTGCTGGATGCTGCCCTTTTTCACGATAAGGAATTACACTTGCAACTAATTCAGCTAATTGAGTCGTAGTTTCAAGTAGCTGATTTTCACGTCTCTTTACAATTTCCTTGGCTATCCGCCGCGAAAACTTCTCTTCACCATAAAGCCAAAATACATTCGCTAACTCTACCTCTTCCGCACTATTTAGCCATTGTGCGGCACTGATACCCTGAGTATTATCCATCCGCATATCTAGCGGAGCATCAAATCTAAAACTAAAACCACGTTCTGGCGTATCCAGCTGTGGCGATGAAACCCCCAAATCGAGCAAAACGCCATCTAAAGAATTAATACCGATTTCTGCCAATTTAGCTTTTAAAGCTGCAAAACTAGCATGAATAAGCGTAAATCGATCATCATTGATTGTCTTGCTTGCATAAGCAAGCGCATCAGGATCTTTATCAAAAGCAATCAAACGCCCATTCGTGCCTAATAATTTCAAAATTTCCTGTGAGTGACCACCACGCCCGAATGTGCCATCAACATATACGCCATCTGGTTTGACTTGAAGTAAATCAATTGACTCTTTTAATAAAACTGAATAATGCATTAGATACTAAATCCATTTAATAAACTTGCCAAATCCTCGGCTGAGGCTTGCAGCGCTTTTTCAGTTTCTAACGTCCAATTGGCTTTATCCCAAAGCTCAAAGCGGTTACCCATTCCAACTAACACCAATTCACGATCAAGTCCCACCATGTGTTTTAGCGTTGCGGGCAATAATACGCGCCCAGCTTTATCTAGTTCAATTGATTCTGCGTGTCCAAGTACCAGCCGTTGATAACTTTTTACCAATGGATGCACTGAATTAGGTAAATTTTGTACTTTAGTGCGTACTTGCTCCCATTCCACTTCAGGATAAATCAACAAGCACTGTGCTGATTCAAGAGTAATTACTACTTTCCCGCTATCTTGCATCTGCAAAATATCCCGATATTTCGCTGGAATTGCCAAACGATTTTTCGGATCAAGATTAAGATGAGTTACCCCACCAAGCATAGTTTTTACCCCACAATTTAACACTTTCCGCCACAATACAGCACTTTACCATATAAATATAGGCATGTCAAGGAGGCATATCCTGAAAAATGGAAATATTTCAATCATTTAAACAAGTGTTTTAATTTATTGGGATATTTATGTAGAAAAATAACTACACCAACAAGGTTTTAGGCAAATTTAAACCCTAACAGCGGTATGATTATACGCGTGGATAATTTGACTACATTTTCATAACATAACCTGATTACTCGCCAATTGAAATGAATTTGTCCACGCTTATCCATTACGTCCTTAAATTTCATAGTTCTCTACAAATAAATTTTTTGACCTAAATCATTACTTTGAACACTTAGCTCAATCAAGCGAATTACATTAGCGGCCGAGCTTGCACTAACTGGTGATTCACTACGACAGTCAACAAGAGCATAGTAAAGCTGTTGATAAAAGTCAAGATAATTACCCGCTTGACTAATAATTGACTGTTCACTAATCCCAAGCTCATTTTTAATACTCAATTGAGCACTGTTTATCTCATTTTCGATACCAAAACCAGCCTCAAGCGGAGTCATACCACTACGCAACATATCTTCTTGTGGATCAAGTCCGTGTTTTACATAACTTCCCTTATCCCCATAAGCTGCAATTACTGGGCGAGCTTGTGCCATAATTGAAGATGAACCCAATACCACTCTCATTTTTTGATAATACAATATTATTTGAAAATAATCAGTTAACTGAGCATTTATCCGCTGGATTTCCAAATCAGCAAAAACCGCCTCGGGCATGCCAAACAAATTTAGTGCCTGATCCAATAAATGAGAACCTAAGTCATATAAAATTCCACCACCATGATTGGTTGTTTCGCGCCATTTTTGTAAATTTACTTCAGGGCGATAACGATCAAAATATGCTTCATAAAGAGAAATTGTCCCCAATTTGCTTATCTCTTGTTGCAGCGTTAAATAGCCATTATCCCAACGTCGATTATGATATACGCTTAAGCACAAATTTTTGCTTTTTGCCAACTCAATTAATTCTTCTGCGTGAGGCGCGTTAACTACAAAAGGTTTCTCAACCACCACATGTTTACCAGCTTCCAGACAACGCTTGGTTACTGAATAATGTAATTCATTAGGTAGCGTATTAATCAGTAAATCAATCTCGGGATTTGCCAATAACACCTCGATATGTGTAACTACTTCAATATCTGGGTATATAGCAAGAACTTTATCTTTCTGGCGAGACAAAATATGAGTCAACTTAAAGCCAGGAATAGCTTTAATCAAGGGTGCGTGAAACACTGAGGCTGACAGACCAAATCCTAGCAAACCTACATTAATTATTTTTTTTGACATACATTTTTCTCCACTATGATGGTCAAATAAACCTATCATCAAAATACTATGCTGTGATGATCCTAAATCTAATACAGTACATAATTGTAATAGCCCATAAATATACCATACACCATAAAAGTGATAAATGTGTATTGTAGGACAAACTTGTGCATAATATAATTAATTATGTTAGAATAACCGAATCTAGCGGTCGCTAGAAATAATTTATAACAGAAGGACAATAGTTAATATGAAAAATTTTATTCTCACCACTCTTCTTAGCTTAACCGCAATTGGCGTTGCTAACGCAGCTGATGCAACCACCCCTCCATCACCACCACAAATGCCAGCAGCATGTAAGCCAATTATGGAGCACATGATGTCATCACACAAACAAATAGAAGCAGCAGTAAAAGCAAATAATCCAACCTTAGTTGGTAATCTGGTAATTGCTGAACATAATTATATGGAAAGCGCAATTGCTCAAAATCCAGAGTGTAAGCCACAGCATAGAATGCAACCTATGCCCCCACAATAACTATAAACAGGAAACAGCATTATCCAATGGTGTTTCCTTAATCTTTTAAGGGTAATACATCACAGCTAAATTCCGATAATCAACAGTTTTCTGATACAATACCTCCTACTACAATAACATAATGAGGTAAAGAATCATAATGACGCAATTTAGCATAATATTTTTGTTAATTCTCTGTGCTGATAGCGGATTAAAGCTATGGCTTAATTTGCGGCAAAAGCATGCGATTCATAAATCATTTAATCAAGTTCCGGTACCATTTGATCAACATATAACTCTTAAAGAACATCAAAAAGCAGCACGTTACAACCTAGCAAAACTAACTGAAAATCGTTATGAATTAGCCTATAGTGCATTACTTGTGCTTATTTTTACCTTGGGTGGTGGAATCGATTGGATTGCTCAAAGTTTTAATCTAGCAAACTACCCTCTAACTAGTGAAGTATTGTTAATCGTAATTTATACCCTGTTCAACTCTCTCCTAGTACTACCGTTTAGCTATTACAGCACCTTTAAAATAGAACAACGCTTTGGTTTTAATAATACGACGCTAAAATTATTTATCGTTGATTTAATCAAAGGAACACTATTAGGACTAGTTATTGGCGTTCCACTACTCTACCTAGTAATGTGGCTAATGAATAATCTAGGTAATCAATGGTGGCTGTGGGTCTGGGGTGTATTGGTAGTGTTTAATCTCTTGATTTTAATTATTTATCCAACATTTATTGCGCCATTATTTAATAAATTCACGCCACTTGAAGATCTAGAACTTAAAGCTAAAATTGAACAGCTACTAACAACTTGCGGCTTCAAATCACAAGGTGTGTTTGTGATGGATGGCTCAAAACGCTCCAGTCATGGTAACGCTTACTTTACCGGGCTTGGTGCAAGTAAACGAATTGTATTTTTTGATACCTTACTTAAGCAGCTAAGTCAAGAGGAAATCATTGCAGTTTTAGCGCATGAACTCGGTCACTTTAAACATAAACATATTTTAAAGCAAATGATTATTTCCTTTGGAATTACCCTGCTTGGTTTGTACATTTTTAGCTTATTAATCAATCAAGTTTGGTTCTATGCGGGTTTACATGTTAGTCAGATTAGTAATGCCAGTGGCTTGTTATTATTATTTATTCTGACAGGATTAATTAGTTTACCGTTAGCACCACTGAGCAGCTTTATGTCACGTAAAAATGAATTTGAAGCCGATGACTTTGCTAAAACGCATGCGGATAAACAAGATTTGATTAACGGCTTAGTTAAACTTTATCGGGATAATGCCAGTACGCTGACGCCTGATGAACTCTATGTCAAATTTTACTATTCTCATCCGCCAGCAAGTGTGCGCATCAAAAATCTGGAACAGTAATGGAACAAGGATTAATCGTCAGTAGCTATGGTAGAATTTTTATTGTGGAAGTCAATGGTAAAAACTATGAAGCGGTAACTCGTGGCAAAAAGACTGAGTTTGTCGTTGGAGATAAGGTTCTAGTAAATCTGTCAAACCAGCAACAAGCTCAGATTCAAGAGCTAGTTCCGCGACAAAACCTGGTTTATCGTAGTGATCGCAATCGTAGCAAAATCATCGCCAGCAACTTACAGCAGATTATCATAGTTATTGCAGTTAAACCTAATTTCAATTTAGGATTTCTTAATAGTTGTCTGCTAAGTGCCGAATCGAGCCAGATTGAGCCTTTAATTGTAATCAATAAAATGGACTTAGTTGAATCGCCAGAATTTGCCGCAAAAATTACTAAGCTCTACCATGATACACTGGGATATAAAATTTTGCAATTAAGTGCTTTGGAAAATTGCGCCGATTTAAAACCATATTTAGAAGGTAAACGAAGTCTGCTCATCGGGCAATCGGGCATGGGTAAATCAACAATTACCAACCAAATTCATCCAGAAGCTAAAGCCAAAACTGCCGAAATTACCAAATATGAAACCAGCGGTTGCCACACTACTACCAGCGCGGCTCTTTATCATTTGGATGATAAAAGTGACTTAATTGATTGTCCTGGATTACAGGAGTTTGGTCTATTTCACATAGATATTCAACAAGTTGCTGAATTTTTTCCTGAAATGCGTAATATCCTTGGTCAATGCAAATTTAGTAATTGTCGCCATTTGCAAGAGCCACAATGTGCAATCCGTGCAGCTGCAGAAAGTGGTAATATTGACACCTCACGCTATGCATTTTATCAAAGATTAACCGAAAATCTTAAAACTAAAAAATCTTATTAATTATTTTACAGGAATATATGAATGAAATTAAAATTATTTATTACTATTATAGCCAGTGCATTACCATTAATCTCTTTTGCAGCGGAAACTAATACTACCAGCGCACCACTAAGTGCCAGTGCCCCACTTAGCGCAAATAATGGGCTCAATCAAGCTAATCATAGCAGTTGTGTACCAGGAGAACCCAAAAGTTCAGCTAACTACAATGCGACTAAATGGTACCGTGATTCCGCTGAACGCAATGCACAATATAATCAAATTTTTGCATTGGGACTAGAAAAAGTTAGCGCACAAGTTAAAGCACAAAAACTGAGCAAAAAATCCTGGGGCGTGATTATGGATATAGATGAGACAGTACTTGATAATTCGCAGTATGAAAAACAAGAGCTTTTGGCATGCAGCTCTTACAATGCCAAGACTATGTATATGTTTATGGAGCAAGCTACTTCCCCTGCAACACCTGGCGCGCACAATACAACGTGTGCTATCCAAAAAATGGGTGGTAAAGTGGTGCTCGTTACTAACCGTGACGGAACTTTTGATGACAAAATTCAAAATGCTACCGTTACCAATCTACAAAACGCGGGTATCTGCTTTGATAATGTAGTCTTTGCCAAAGGTGCTAAAGATTCAAATAAAACACCACGTTTTGAAGCAGTAGCTAAAGGTGATTATAGTCAGATTATTGCAAGTGGTAAAACTAAACCATTCAAAGTACTTGCTTATTTTGGCGACAACATTCAAGATTTCCCCAATATAAACCAAAAAGATGCAATTAAACAAGATCCAAATGGGAAGTTCTACCAGCCATTTGGACAAATTTATTTCTCATTACCAAATCCAACTTATGGTAGCTGGGAAGGAAATATGTTTAATTAAAGATGCTTGCATTACTCAGCATATTCTATTTGAAAAATAATTCCATAATTCATGGAACTTTTTATTTAATGATTATCCACATTATGATATAGTTAACACTTAAGCAAACTACTCATTGGATAGCATAAATATAAATTTATATCAACACATTATTGTATTTAAAATAGGTAATTTCAAATTATGATAACAGCTCAAAAGTAAATAGTTACTAGTTATCATAATTAGCAGGAAGCGAACTAATACTACGAAGATGTTGAGTAATAATCATATAAATCGTATATACCGTCATAATGGATGAGAGCAGCAAAGCTATATAAGAAACAGAAAGCGCAGCTGGACTAATTTTGGCATACTTTAGATTTGCCAGAGCAGAAACAGCAAATGGAAAAGTAAAGCATGCAAAACAGGGAATGCATTCTCTTTTTTTTAAGCAAACGACTAACCCAGCCACACTAAAAAGATTGAAAATAATATTGCTATAGAATAGAATTGCAAGTTGCAGCTCACAAAATGGTAAGCTATGATCTTTTAGCAACGCAAGGATCAATAAACTAAGTGGCGCAGCATATATTCCTGTTGTATACATTTCAAAACTAGTTAACGGTTTTACAATTTGCCGATAAAGTATCGCAAGACTTATCGGAATAATTGTGACATCAGAAAACAAGAATATCCAATGAGCAATTACACGGCTAGTTGATGACTCAGCGGCTAATCCAATAGCAATAAAACCGATAGGTGGGATAAACCAATTTGGTAAGATTAATGATAAATTTTTTTGGCGGCTATGAGAATAATAAAGATAAATTATCAATGCTAAATGAGCTATAAAAGCAAGATACCAAATCACCTCGCCCCAAATTTGATTGTAGCGGTGTAAGAATGTTGATAATCCAGCAATATACATTGTAAATAGCGGAAGAAACCCACCATTAACATAATTGTCCAACTCATTGAATAGCACATTTTGATGGATGCTGTACTTGAATAGTTTTATCACAAATATGATTATGCTTAGGCTCAAACATAACAGCGCCAGTATCTGCATATGTAGCTGGGGATAGATTTGTGCTAAAGTAATCAAACTTAGCGCGATCCCGTTAAATGCTATCGGAATATTCTTTAATTTACCAACTAGACCTAACATATTCTTATTTTTTCTTTTCTTACCCTAAGTATAAACTTCATGATTAAGAAAGCGCTAAAGATGATTCCCTAGCGCTTCCTTATAAAACATTAGTTATTTAACTACATTTAAACTATAGCCACCTGAAATAGTTGTCCATTCAATGTTGATTGGTTTGTCATCTTTGAAGACTAACTTGTCAAGTTTCTTACCTGTGTCTACAGAAACACAATCATTAGTCATACATTGAGGCGTTACTGATAATTTTAGCGATTCAAGATATGCTAATGTTGGAAACGTATTACACCACGTATCAGTTCTCACACGATCAATTTTACTTCTCATTGCCCATACACGAGTATAGCCATCAGCCATTTGATAACGCATAAAGCTATAAAACTCACCATTTGCAATTTGCCAATAATCGGCACCATCATATTTAATGTTATAATTGATAGACTGATCAGAAATACTAGAAGTAAAAATTTCTCTTTGATATGATTTATTATTCCGCGTAAATTTCTCAGTATAAGCCCCTTGTGAGATATAATTAGCTTTAAAGTCACTAGGTCCAAACCCATAAATTGCCGCGGCTACATTCTTAGGCGTTTGTAAAGAAGCTTTAGCAACTAGATCATCAAAATTCCCCTTATTCGTTGGGCAGGCTTCAACAGGAGAGCTTAGGACGCTGTATTCAGCCCATGGGAATGCGGGATCATATCCATAATTATTTTGCGAACCGCCATTAAAGAACCGTTTTGGAGCAGGAACACCCATGATACTGACAATTTCACTATCAATAGAAGCGTTATTTTCATATGTAACTACACCATTTCTACGTGTCGGTTTAGCATAATAATATTTAGCACGAATCTCGGTTGGGGTTTTGCTCACTGCTTCAGTATCTATTGCACTGGTAACAATATATTTTTCGCCATTATTCCACTCTAACACATTAAATTTTTGTGCTTCCAGGTTTTTTAATAAAGCATAAACTGAATCGGTATTCTTTATTGTTGGGTAAATAATATTTTTATTTTTTTCAGGATTAAAATTAGTGTTAACCGCATTAGAAAATTTATCTAAATCCGCTTTTTCAATTGTCCATAAAGCTTTTTTGTTTGGCTCAGTATCTGTATTATAAACAACTTTTACATCATCGTAAATACTTGGAACAAAGCTTGTTAATACTGAATTTCTGGCATAAATATCAAATGACTGTACATTACACCACATTCTAAGAGCCATTACATCGCCACTTATTTTATTTGCATCATCACATAGCTCAGACATTTGCCCGCTAGTTTGAGTCAAGACACTACCACCTAATAATTGAATATTTTCTAATATCGCTTTATTGTCATATAATTTCGATAGATTTTGTCTTAGGTTAGGAATTTTACCAAGTGCATTATTTACACCACCATATGCATCCATTAATTTTTTGAGGCTGTCATAATGTTGTACACCATCCGGACCAGGAGAAGATAGAATTTCATTATATGCTCTAACCCAATTAAATAATGTATTATCTGATTTCTCAATCGTTTGTAATTGGTTATAGACCGCATATTTCGTAACGTTTTGACCGATTCTAGTTAGGTCATTTTTAATATCGACTAATTTATTATTGATATTATTAAACTGTGCATCAATTTTACTAAATTGATCGGCTAAATAGTCCATCTGAGTCGGACATGCTGCTGATGACGCTCCTTTGGCTAACCCTGAAATGATGCCAGCGCCAGGAAAACCAAGTGATCCAAAAAGAGTCATCGCAGTTGTAAAACCTCCAGAACAAATTGGGTTACTACGATCTAAAGCCGCTTTAACTGATGGTGGAGCTGACTTTAAAGACGCTTTAGTCCTAGCATTAGATTTAAGATTATTTTTTGCCATTAAACGAATAGATTGTGAATTAGCAGTAATCGCGTTATTTTCAGCCATTTGTTTAGTAATAGCCTTAATTACTGAGCTATCATCTTTGCTATTACCAAGAAGATCCAAATAGTAATCAGCTAACTCTTCATAAGGGGTAGCTGGTAACGTAGTAGTTATGATATTCATATCAATCACATCATAGTTTACATTTGGATTTAATTTTTGAACTTTATCTAATACATAACGCCCTAAGCTATCCATACTAATTGATGCATTGTAAGAACCGCCATTCTTATCCAACCCACGAAACATAAATGCAGAAACTAATGAGCCCTTGTTATCATAAAAAAATATTGTTGAATTTTTATCTATCAGCTTTTTATCCAGAGCAATCTGGCAAACTTTATTCAAATCACATTTTTTGTTACTATTTGTGGTAAATAATGTTTTACCTGATGAATTTTTAACTACAGCCAGAGCCAGCACCGAGTTGGTGTTATTAACGATATTTAACATAAACGGAGCTACAGTTTGCGACGATTTTTGCGCTCCAGCATTTCCGACGGTATTAGGGTTGCCATCATCACCTACACTACTCCAAATATTCGCATTAGCACTAAATGCCACTACCGAACATAAAACAGCCACTAAAACTTTTGGTTTATTACTCATAATGATTTTCTACCTTAAATATTATTATAAAGCTCATTGAGCTACCATGGGTAGAATTATGCACTATTTTAAAAATATTCACAATAGATGATTTTGTCTATTCAATATGATGCTATTTATTTGTCTTTAAAGGTGTATTAACATCGTCATTGCGCGAGAGATTATTGATAAATGTAACTAAATTATTAATTACCTGCGGATAAGCACTTGAAGTAAGTTCACGATGAATCAATGCTTGTTGTTGTGCGGCTTGCGCGCCAACCTTAAATGATGGTTCACTTAAATCCCCAATTGTCATAATCTCACTTTTATGTTCTTTTATACATTTGGCTTGAGCGGCTGACTCTATAGGGTTACGATTAGTACATGCTAAAATCAATATCGATGATCGTAATGAAACCACAACACTCTGATCGGCTTGTACCTCGGTTAAATCGGGATTGGTATTCACTGATCCATGAATAATTTGTTTTAAAATATCCTGAGCCATCCCAGGTGCATCCGCATAACAAAATGACCAACCCAACATCAGCAAAGATATCAATAATTTACGCATAACATCCTCAATATTTTAAATAATGTCTAAAAAATAAACTTCTATGTTTACTCTATAATGACTCTCAATCACAAATCAAAGTTATAAAGTCTCAGGTAATGGAGTCTGGATTGAGATGGTATAGTTATTAATCTGCGTTGCAATTTTTTCATCCAGAACAACAATATATGGACGATATAAGCTTGAGGGGATTAATTGGTGGAATTCATGTTGAAGCGCTACTTGTGCCAATAACTTGGTGTTTGAGCCTGAAATTCCAAACTTGGGGCAGAGCTGATTGGCGATAATATTTCCGATAGTACTACGTGTAATTTTTAGAATCTGTGAACATTGTTCCTGATTAATTCCATTTGCTAACAAAAACATAACCTCATGCTCACGCAAGGTTAGTTTTTCAGAATTAAGATATCTTTCATGTGTTTTTTCATCTGTTATTACTTTAAGATAGTCCTGATGGCTAAAAAATCTTGATTGAATAGCAAAACTCTGAATTGCTACAACTTCACCGCTAGGATGTAGTATTGGGACATAAGTCACAAGGTAAGAGGTAAATTTTCCACCGTAAGGAAGCAAATCAATTAGGCTAATTACATTTTTACTCGTAAAGACCAAACTCTGAATTTCATAAATTCTTTTAGCATATTGATGCAATGACTCCATTAACTGCTCATTATAATGCCCGGAAAAAACTCTCGCAGCAACATCAGTATCGGCATAATTACGAAAACTCAACCCTCGGGCATCCTCCCATCGCTCTAAGCCAATTGATTGTGCGGACAAGGTAGTACAAACAACGATTTTGAGCTCATAATCAAATAAAACCGAATAAATATCCTGATCCACCAGATGCATAAAATTGGGAATCAATACATTATTAGTAAACTCTCTCTTTTCATATTCTGATAACATATTGCTATACCCCGCTCTAAGTCATATTTACTTAAATCAACATTTAATATTTACATATTATAGCGCAACAGAGTATATCGATATAAATTATTTTTCATTGACATAAAATATGCTATCTTAACGGATTGTCACTGGAAATACGTTCAATGAAATTTCTTAACCTACACAATTATCAAGATCGCAACTATCGTTATGTCGTTCTGACCTGTGTATTATCTTTTGTTTTAATTGGTGATGTTTTAAATCCATTACTTAACTTTATTGCAATCAATCTTCCGCCAAAAAACAATAATTTTTATGATTATGCAACCTTGGCAACCATAATTCCGAGCTTACCATTTTTATTCTCGTTTTTGATCAGTTATTTGGTAAATAACTATCCGTACCGAAAAATAATCCATTTCAATTATATTCTCTTGTTGAGCATAACTTTAGCTCTATTCATTACAAATGTAAGTGAAATTATATTACTAGCTGTATTCATTGCACTTAATGGTATTATTTTTCGTGCTATCTACTTTTCATTAGATAAGCAACTCACCACCATCTTAGCCACCAAAGCACGTGATTTTATGGCAGATATAACCATTTTTGGTGCATTAATTGGCAGTATTAATATCAAATTTGCAGGCTATATTTACTCTCACTATCAAACGCGCGGAATTTTATTAGTTTTTGCGATAGGTTTAGTATTACTCTGGTGGTGTGCAGCACAAATTCCTGCAATTAAAAACCTGGAGTCTAAATCAGCGCTACCATCGTTACGTCTATCCAATTTATTGCGCACCATTTGGAAATTACCCGCATTTACGCGCTATCTAGCAATAATGGCAAGCTATCTCGCGCTATCCAGCCCATTTTACTTATTGCTTACCACCAAAGTACATCAAGAATCCATTGGAATTGAACGCTATACCTCATTAATGGCTGCCGCAATGTTTTGCAGTATCGCTGGTGCTATGTGCTGCAAGCTAAAATTCATTACACAGCAACCTGCACATAAAATCATTGGATTAAGTATTTTTGCCAATAGTCTCTGCTGGATTAGCCTCAGCTACACTTCGACGTTTATGAGTTTTGGCTTATGTTATATTTTAAGTAGTATCATTTCAATAATCACACTGGTACATATGAATACACTTATCTTACAGCACATTAACTCTCAGCCAGAATTAGTAAAAATATCGCCGTTAGTTAGTGGCGCAATCGCATCTTTGTTTTATTTAGCTAATCTGCTTGGTCCATTGCTGTGTAATTTACTGTTTAAAGCGCATTTAAACTATTTACAAATTTATGTGGCTGGTGGTATCATTCAGATCGCAATTTCTGGAGTAGTTTTACGGCTCAAGAATCAACCGCACAAGATTAAGACAAAGGACAATCTATTATGAAAAAAATGCAAGTTCTCAGTTACGGGATATCGTTTATCTTATTTTGCCAAGCTCATGCTGATTCTATCAACAACCTCAATTTTGCGGGTAATGTAAAAGTGAGTCAGGAAAACTATCAGTCAATTAATGTTAATGGTGATCTGGATGCTGAACGCATAACCAATAGTGGGATGAGTAATATTAGTGGTAAAGCTCAATTTCGACAATCTAAATTGCAGGATTTGAGTATTGATGGTAAAGCTATTCTTGAAAGCTCACAAGTGAACGGGGAAATAAATATTTCTGGGGCATTGGCAATAAGTAATAGCCAAATCGCTGGAAAACTATTACATTGCAGTGGTAGCTTAACTTCAAATAACTCAGCCTATGCACTACCAATAAATATAAATGGGAGCTTGGATTCAAATCATGATAGTTTTTTGCAGGCAATCAACACATCTGGCTCAATAACGCTAAATCAAACCACTCTCCATCAAGGGATTAGCAGCAGTGGCTATAAACTCAAATTAACTAATTCACAAATCAAGGGTGATATCACTGACAATGCAAAAATCTGGATATTGACTCCGCAGATTTTTTTGGATAACACGCAAGTAACTGGAAATATAATTTTTACCAAAATGACTGGCGAATTAATTCTTGCTAATGGTGCAAAGGTAACTGGAACAGTAAAAAATGCCAAAATTGTCCGTTATGGTTCATAAGCTAAGCTGCATGATTACTACATCAACAAAACGTTCAAATTTATACCCGACATCTTTCATCACACCTGTGAGTACAAAACCACATTTCTGATGTAAGTTAATTGAACCATGATTCTTACTGTCACCAATCACGGCAAGTAACTGCTTATAACCTCGCTCACGGCAGCGGAGAATTAATTCATCTAGCAAAATTTGCCCTACTCCATGCCCACAATAAGCCGGTGCAATATAAATTGAATCTTCAACAGTAAACCGGTAGGCAGAACGCTCACGGAAATGTCCAGCATATGCATAGCCAACCACTTCGTCATCGAGTTTTGCCACGATAAACGGAAAATTTTGTCCAGTAATTTTATTAAAACGAGCTGTCATTTCTGCAAGTGTGGGCGCTACTTCTTCAAACGTTCCAAGCCCAGTAGCGACATGATGTGCATAAATTTGTTGAATAAATACCACATCATCAATTGTAGCGTCTTTAATGTCTATCAGCGTTAGTTGTGCCATGTGTTTGCCTTAATTATAATTGATTTATCTTTAGTTAGCGCAAATAATTTTGGCTGGTATTTTACAACATTTTGCGTAAATCATTGCACTTTTTCGCACACTTAATGCTATAATCAGCGCATAATTATTACATACAATATAAATTACTTGAATAAGGTGTAGAATATGAAAAAAATATTAGGTTTATTAGCTGCGGCATTATTGTTGAACGCGTGTAATAGCGGTGGTAGTAGCACTAGCACTAGTGATGTTCAGCAAGGAAATGGCAGTATTACAATCAATGGTTCAGCATTTAATATTAACAGCTTTACCGCTACAGGCTGTCAAACCATTCCTGCAAATGGTTCGTGCACATTACAAATCAATGGTTACACAGGTTCAGGCATTTTCATTGGACCATTGACTAGCACTAATCCTAATGGCTATACGTCAAACATTAGTCAGTGTAATAATGCAGTTGCGCTAATAGCTAACAGCTGTACAGTAACGATTAACAACACTAACGGGAATGTTGGCACAGGGCAAACTTTCGGCGTAATTGCCAATGGACAATCAGCGTATCCACTAGTAAATATCACCGTAGGTGGTGGAATCTAATTCCAAATACTATCAAAAAAATAAGGCACCAGATAAATCATGGTGCCTTATTTTTTAATCAACTGTTTTACTCACGATCAATGTTCCGCAGGTATTACCAAAGATATTTACCATCGTACGTACTCGATCAACAATCCGATCTAAAGGCATTAAAATTGCAATTGCGGAGAGCGGAATATTAGCCATACCAAAGACGGTTACAAAACTCACCATTGAAGTCTCGGGGATACCACCAACCGCAATACCAGTTAAGATACATGCTAAAGCTAACAAAATTTGCTGTGATAAATCTGGGTGTATCCCTAAAATATGCATAAAGAACAGACAAGCCGCCATTTCATACATCATCCCTGACGCAAAATTCATTGAAGCACAAATCGGTAACATAAAATTCACTACCTTACGTTTTCCGCCTAGTTCTACAGCTTTTTCTAATGCCAGCGGTAACGTCGCTAGCGAACTCGAAGATATAAACGACGTCATAAAAATTGGCATCGCTTCAGATAAAATTCGTTTGATTCCCAAATGACGGTAAAGCGTCGCAACTAACAAAAGCTGCCACAAGAAGTGAATAAACAAACCGACAAAAAACAGCCCAACAAACTTCAATAAGCCAATCAGATTAGCACCTAATGCACCACTTAGATAACTATCCGCAACCGATGTCCCAATTAAGACAAAAATAGCAATTGGTGCCAGATACATCACACCATTAAGCAGCGACAAAAACATTTCACGGGTGCTTACCATCACATCAAGGATCGGACGTGCTTTTTCTTGATTAAGTGCACAAGTAATTCCAAACATGATTGAAAATGCAACCACAGGCAATACATCAAAATTAGCCAACGAATGAAAAATATTTGATGAGAAAATATAATTAAAAATATGGCTTGGATCTATTGCAGTTGAAGTTGACTCGGTATATTTAGCACCACTAAGTAAACTCTCTGCATTGATTCCACCACTGATATCAACTGAGTTAAAGACAATTAAACCAATCGTAACTGCAATTATCTCTGTGATAAAAATATAAATTAATGAATTGCGCGCAACTTTTTTTAACTCATGGAGCTTTTGCAGATTACCTATTGTTACGATTAAGGAAGTCAGGACAATCGGTAATGCACACAATTTGAGCAGATTAATAAATGTCCCGCTGATAAATTCCAAATGTGCAAAAATGTGCGGTAAAACAATGCCTAAAATAAAAGCAGCAAGCACACTGATTAAAATAATCTTGCCTTGATGTTGACGATAAAGTTTAAACATAATGCTTTCCAATCTTAATTAATAGTACGGAGTTGCAAATTCCACAAAGCCGCGTATTTACCATTTTGCGCCAATAATTCACTATGGCTACCGACTTCAACAATCTCACCCTGCTCAAGTACATATATACGTCGAGCACTCACTACGGTCGATAAACGATGCGCAATCACTAACGTAGTTCGCCCTTTGGCAACTTCAAGCATCGAACGCTGAATCATATCTTCAGTATGATTATCCAATGCTGAAGTAGCCTCATCTAATATCAGAATCGCCGGATTTTTGATAATCGCACGCGCTAGAGCAATACGCTGGCGCTGTCCACCTGATAGCTTCTGCCCTCGTTCACCGACAATGGTATCATAACCATTCGGTAATTCAGAGATAAATTGATCAGCTTCCACCATCCGCGCCACCTGTATAATCTGCTCACGGCTGGCAGCAAAACTACCATAAGAGATATTATCAGCAATCGAACCATCAATTAAAAATGTTTCCTGACTAACTACCCCGATTTGACTACGGAATGAATCCATAGTTAGTGTATTAATCTCCTGATTATCAATCAATATTTGCCCAGCTTGATGCTGATATAATCTGAGCAACAATTTAACTATGGTGGATTTACCCGAACCAGTACTACCGACAAAAGCCACTGTTTCACCCGGTTCAATCACAAAAGATAGACGATTAAATAACTTTTCCCGCTCATGATAGGTAAAACCAACTGCCTTAAATTCTACTCGCCCACTGCACGGAGTAACTAATTGATTAGCTCCGTCAACAATATTAACTGGAGAATTAAGCAAGCCCATCACGCGGTTAATCGACGCCATCGAACGTTGATACATATCGGTCACTTGCGCTAAATACGTCAGAGGCCACAACAAGCGCTGCGACAAAAAGATCAAAATACTATAAGATGCAACTTGAATATGTCCATCGATAGTCAAGATTCCACCATAAATTAATGCTGCCAAAAAGCCACACATTACCGCCATGCGAATAACTGGCGTTACGGCTGCCGACATAATAATCGCATGTTTATTGGCATTGGCATAACCTTGGCTCAATTGCGACACCGCATTTAGCTCATATTTTTCAGTAGTGAAGGTTTTAATCGTTGCAACACCAGATAGATTAGTATTTAGTTTACTATTGAGATCTCCAGCGGCATTGCGTACTTTTAAATAGCGTGGAGCTAACTTATTTTTAAAGAAAAAGACACCTAAGATAATCAACGGAATTGGCAAGAAACTTAGCAATGCTACTTGGGTAGAAATCATAAAGAAAATAATACTGATTAAAATAGTTGAGCCAACTATCTGGATGATTTGATTCACTCCATCATTAATAAAACGCTCAAGCTGATTAATATCATCATTGATAATCGCCATCATGTTTCCGGTGGCTTTATTTTCAAAAAATTCCAATTCCAGATTTTGGATGTGACTATACGCATCAATCCGCATATCATGCTGCAGATTTTGCGCCAAATAACACCATTTGAGTGAATAGAGATATTGAAAAGTAGACTCTAGTATCCACGTTACCCCTGTGAATAATCCCAAAATAATAATCTGTAGCTTAACATCATGAATCCCGAGATGCGCCAGCATAGAATCCTGCCGCTTAACGATCACGTCAACTGCAACCCCGATCAATACCTCAGGTAAGATATCAAAGAATTTATTCATTAACGAATAAAATGTCGCCAGTGAAATATCAAAACGATAATTACGGCTATAACGAATTAATTTGATTAGTGGATGACTCAAAATTACTCCTTGTCTGTATGCATTACCCGAACGAGTTCGAGCATCTAGCGATTTTATCACACTCAATATCGGCAATAACCCTATAGCTGTATCGTTACGTAAAACTAACTGTTAAATATGATATAATCCAGCGGAAGATAAAGTTCGGATATAATTAAATTTCTCACTAGATAAAAATATTGACCACGTAATACAATACACAGTATAATTTGGTATAAAACCTTTACACTAGGAAATACCCGTGCTAAGCAAATCAATCCCGACAAAATTTGAAGCTGGTGACGTAGAGCGTCTTACATATTTGTCTAAGCTTTATGATCGACCTGTGTCATATTTAATTCGTGAGGCAACTCGTGCTTATCTTGACTCACAGGCAAAGAAATTAGAATTTATGGAAGAAGCAAAAATAGCTGCAGATAATTTAAATCAGACGGGGCTTCATTGTGAGCACAAGGATGTAGCAAAATGGTTACAATCTTTAGCAGATGGTCAAATAGTTGAGCCACCTAAATGCCACAAATAATTTACGCTCCAGAGTTTATTTCTGATTTTGAACGCGTTTATGCTTTTTTAGCGGAGAAAAATCCATCCAGAGCACAACGCTTGGCTAAATTACTAAATGAAAAGCTTGAACTACTCTCATCAATTCCTAAAGCATTTCCATTTTTTGGTGAATTTCGTATTTACCTGCTAGAATTTGGGTCATCGGGCTATGCATTGCTTTATGATTATGATGAGGAGCTCAACAGAATTAGTCTATTACGAATAAAACATCAGAAAGAAGCTGGGTTTGTTTAATATACCAAGCCTATAAAATAAAAACTAATCTCAAGTCTCAAATATAATGAGCATAGAAACCAGAATATGAATTTGCAAGAATTACTCCAATTAGGCGAGAGTTACCACCAAGAATTTAAAGAAACTATTGATAAATCACTGGTATGTGAAATTTATACCTCTTCTTTCTCTTACAAAAAAACCGCAAAAAATAATGTCACCGATAATGTCACCGATAATGTCACCGATAATGTCACCGATAATGTCACCGATAATGTCACCGATAATGTCACCGATAATGTCACCGATAATGTCACCGATAATGTCACCGATAATGTCAC
>JACCDZ010542654.1_pt1 | contig 164992 bp, 149 predicted proteins | sample 7449551 | NCBI WGS metagenome assembly JACCDZ01 (sample SAMN15323452, study PRJNA562643) | freshwater metagenome | isolation source: river surface water | place: USA:Blue River Watershed | collected 2017-08-18
ACACGGATATTACGTCCTCCATCAACAGCGGCCGCCTCAAGGGGTTGCTCGATGCGCGGGACACCACCGCGGCCGGCTTGCAGACGTCGTTGAACACCCTCACGTCCCAACTCGTTTCGCAAGTGAATACCCAACATCGCCTGGGGTACGGCCTGGATGGATCCACGAACCAGGACTTCTTTGCGGCGTCCGGTACGACTGCCGGCACGATCAGCATGGCGTTGACCGATCGTCAAAAGATCGCCGCCTCCTCGACTGCCGCCGGCCTGCCGGGCAACAACGTGAATGCCCTCGCATTGGCAAATCTGCAAGCCGCTTCGGTGGCGGGACTGGGAAATACGACCTTTCAGAGTTACTACAGCGCCATGGCCGGAAGCTTCGGGGCGACCTTGCAGGGGGTTACACGTGATTTACAGGGGCAGGAAATCCTGCACGATCAATTGCTGTCTCATCGGGCTGAAGTATCCGGCGTCTCGATGGATGAAGAGTTAATCAATCTATTGAAGTATCAACGCGCCTTTCAGGCAGCGTCGAAGCTGATTACCACCAGCGATGAGATGCTGCAGACGATTCTGTCCTTGAAGCGGTAATCGCGTCGTCACTTTATCGGGAGTAGTTCATTATGAGAGTCGCCGACCAACAGATGTACAACACCCTGCTCGGCAATCTCCAACGCTCTCGCTTGCAAATGCTCGACTCCCAGGACCAGATTTCCAGTCAGAAACGGGTCACCACTCCGGATGACGATCCGAGTGCATATGGAGAGATCGTACTCGACAAATCCGCGCTCTCGCAGACCACGCAATGGCTGCGCAATATTGATTTCGGCACGTCCAGGATGGACGCCGCCGACCATGCGTTGGGACAAGCCCAGAACCTCATCACGCGCGTGCGTGAGTTGACCATTCAAGCCAGCAGCGATACAACCTCCGCAGAGGGACGCCAGAGCATCGCCAAGGAGGTCCGCCAGCTTCAGCGTCAATTGGTTCAGCTGGGGAATACGGAAGTTGCCGGGCAGGCGGTGTTCGCCGGGACCAACACGAATATCAGCCCCTTCGTCGTTACGACAGGGGACACGGTCGCCTATCAGGGCAATAGCGAAACCCAGTCCATCGCCGTGGGTGAGAATCAGACCGTGCAAATCCTCGTTCCTGGAAGCAGCATCTTCACCGGAGCGAGTACCAATATGTTTGATTCGCTCCGGGACATCTTGACGGCGCTCGAAAGTAATAATCGCTCCGGCATTGAAGCGGGAATCGGCAACCTCGACCTGGCCACGGCACAAATCAGCGATGCGCAGGGAACAGTCGGAGCCCTGGCCAACCGTCTGCAAGTCACGCACGACGCCCTGAACATGGCCACCCTGACAATCACCAAAGCCATCTCGAACAATCAGGATGCCGACCTTGCGACAGCCATTACCCAGCTCCGTCTGCAGGAAGTCGCGGTGCAAGCCGCCAGCCAGACATTCAGCAAGATCTTTGACGCGTCGTTGCTCAACTATCTCCCCTAAGCGACGCTTAAGTTCACCCTTGCCCGAACCGATATAGCCATGTACCCGTATTCACACGCCAAGGAAGGCTTGTATGCTGGTCTTAACACGACGTCGGGGAGAGGGCGTCACAATCGGTCCCGATGTCCGCATTGTGGTGCTCGGCATCAAGGGCGGACAGGTCAGACTGGGAATCGAAGCACCGCCCAATGTGCAAGTGCATCGCGATGAAGTGCATGCGAGGATTCAAGACGAGAATCGCATTGCAGCGGGACCCGGGGTTATTCCCCTGGAAGCGTTTCGCCAATTGTCCAATAAGACCGGGCGCCGGGGGGGCTGAGAACCATCCATGAAGTGTCAGTCGAGCAGGTTTGGGAACTTTGAGGTGAAAGACGACGCGCTGTTGGTGTTTCCGTCCGGCATCCTGGGTTTTCCGGAATGGACCAAGTATGTGATGCTGGATCACGACACGGATGCGCCGTTCAAATGGTTGCAATGCGTCGAAGAACCCCAGCTCGCCTTCGTGATTCTCGATCCGGCGCTCTTCAAGCCCGATTATCAGATCACGATCACCGCCGATGCCTTGATCGAAATTCAAAAGCAGGATAGCGACGAATTGTCCGTCGTCACGATCCTGACGATTCCTTCCGACGATCCCACTGCTGTGACGGCCAATCTGCGCGGCCCGCTGGTCCTGAACCATCGAACCAGGCTCTGCAAACAATTGGTGCTCGCGGAAGATCTGCCGACCCGGCACCCGCTGTTCGCCACTACTCCTGAGAAAAGTCAATCCGCTCCCGCTCCTCTGCAAGCAGTCGCCCGCTAAGCGTTTACGTCCTCGATCCTTATGGAAACTTCCCCCGCGCTTCCCAATACGTATTGTGGCGGCACGCCATCCTGCATAACACAGAACGATACCGTTCACCGTTAGCTCATGTCGACAGGCAAACTACTGGGGGTTGGCTGGGTTGATCTGACGGGATAACACGGCAACCAGTTCCTGGACAGTACGGTCGAGGCGAACGAGGAGACTAGGGGCTTCCGTCAACGTTCCGAGTCGTCCGGTGGCTTCCAGTTGGCTCGCCAGCAGAACCACATCAGGCGCGCAGAGATTCCCTGCCGTCCCTTTGAGGCTATGGGCGGCCCGTTCTAGCGCAGGCGCGTCGGCTTGCCCGATGGCGGTCTCGATCTCCTTCATCATGATGGGATGGCGATCCAGAAATAGACGAATCAATTGGTCGAAGAGTTCGGCATCTCCTCCGATATTCGCCAACATGGCGCCCGCGTCAAAGACACGCGCATCCGTATTGGTCATTTCGCGGGGAGGGGCCAGCGCTGGAACGTCGGTTGCCGTCGTCAAGGGAGCCCATCGCTGCAGGATGAGACCGAGATCATCCGTCTTCACCGGCTTCGTGAGATAGTCGTCCATGCCGGCAGCCTTGCATCGCTCACGATCTCCAGGCATGGCATTCGCTGTTAAGGCAATGATGGGAATATGTGCGCGACTCCGTGATGCGTCCTGCCGCTCCTCCTGCGCACGAATGACCCTGGATGCCTCGTACCCGTCCATCTGCGGCATCTGACAATCCATGATGATCGCCGCATAGGGTTCCCGTTCGAATGCCGCCACAGCTTCCTGGCCATTGGAGACGACATCCGGCTGATACCCGAGACGGTCCAGCATACGCACGGCCAGCTTTTGGTTAACCATGTTGTCTTCGGCGACTAGAATACGCGGACGCGGGGATTGTTCGGCCAGCGTATGGCGCGTGATCAGCGTCGGTGAGATGGTGGGTCCCTTGGCTGCCCCGGCGGCCGCCGTTGTCGCCGAGTGCTGCAACCCAAACACGACGCGGAGACACCCTTGGAGCTGATCATGGCGAACCGGCTTCGTGAGGTAGGCCGTAAAGCCGGCACGCCTCGCCCGTTCCGCATGTCCGGGTTGTATCAGCGAGGTCAGAACGACCAGTCGGATGCCGGCCCCTTGCTTGTGAGCCTTGATGTCCTGGGCAAGTTGGAGCCCGTCTTTGCCCGGCATTAGCATATCGAGCACGGCCGCATCATAGGGTTCCCCCTTCGCGGCCGCCTGCTCCAGCATCTGCATCGCTTCGGCAGCATTTTTCGCCTGATCGTCGTGCATGCCCCATCCTGACACCAGATGATGCAGAATGGTGCGATTGGATTCATTATCGTCGACGATCAGGATGCGGCGACCACACAGCTCAGCCGATGGCACAATGGCCGGTGTGCAGACGGCCTGTTTCTGGAATGTGGCTGTGCACCAAAACGTGGTACCCTCACCGGGCCGGCTACGGAGACCGACCGTGCCGCCCATCAGTTCCACCAATTGTTTCGATATGGCAAGACCCAGTCCCGTTCCGCCGTATTTTCTGGTCGTAGAGCTGTCGGCCTGGGTGAAGGCCTGAAACAGTCGGCCCTGTACTTCTTCACTGATTCCGATTCCGGAGTCCGTCACTTCAAACTTGATCGTGACGCCCGCCGCGGTATCGCTCTCCAGGAACGCCTGGAGCGTGACCTCTCCCTGTTCGGTAAACTTAACAGCGTTGCCCACAAAATTCGTGAGCACCTGCCGCAGCCGGCCTGGGTCTCCGCGTAACGCATTGGGCACGGCGGCGTGCACCAGGCCGGTAATTTCAAGACCTTTGCGTTGGGCCCGCTCCGCAAACTGCGAGAGCACATCTTCGACTGTTGTGCGCAGATGGAAATCGAGGGTTTCCAGTTCCAGTTTGCCGGCTTCGATCTTGCTGCATTCCAGCACGTCGTTGATCAGGCCGAGTTGGGCTTCGCCGCATTGCTGAATGGTTTGTGTGAAGGAACGTTGCTCTTCGTTCAGGGACGTGTCCAGCAGCAGACTCGCCATGCCGATGACGCCGTTCATCGGAGTGCGTAACTCATGCGTGATCATGGCGAGAAACGACGACTTTGCACGTGCCGCTGCCTGCGCCTGCTGCAGCGCCTGATCCAACTGACGGTTGCTTTCGCGGAGATGATCGGTGGTGGCATTGAGGGCCCGATGAGCGGCATGCACCTCGCCGAGGTCAATGCCATAGGCGCGCACGCGCTGATTGCTCGGAACCGGACACAGGGTCCAGCTGTAACAGGCGTCGCCCCGAACGACTTCCGGCGATCTCAGGGTGCGTCCCTCCATCAGGCAGGTGGCGACAAGCGCGGGAAGGTTTTCCGGAAGGATGTCCGGCTTGCCGGTCGGGTCATAACCGAAGCGACACAGCACGTCCACCATCGCGGGGTTCACATACAGGATATTCCCGTGGCGGTCTATTTCGACGATCGGGTAGGGACTCTCATCGGCCACTGTAGCAAGCCGGTCACGATCCGTTTCCAGCTCACATTCGCGCGAGATGTCACGCAGAGTCAACAGTGTGGCGACGGGGGGAATTCCGGAGACACGAAGTTGCTCCCATTCGATCACCGTAAAGGCAGGCGCGTCGCCCGCATCGATTTCCGTCGCTTCACTGGATGCCGCGAGTGTGCCTTCCGGAAATTTCCAGACACCCGAAGAGTGCAGCGAGTTGCTCAGTTCGACCGGTTGACCAATGAGGTCCGAGAACGTCTTCCCCGCACAGTCGCGCGACGACCGGCGGAGCAAACGAGCAGCCGTGCGATTGGCAAATACAATGCTCTTATCCGAGGCCAGCAGACAAATGCCCAGAGGTACCGCATCCCACAGCAGGCCGAGGGCGTCCGGGGGGAGAATGAGGCCCTCGGGCGGTTGGGGCTGCTGAGAACGTGATTGAGATGGACGCTTCATGATTGCGCGCCGCCGATGGCGACTTCAAGATATTGCGGAAGATCGATGTGCTCCTGGTTCGGGTCCAACGCGTGGAGAATCGTTCGGGATGGTTGATCGGCCGCTTGGTTCTGAAGGTCGATGTCGGTGGGCGGTTCCTGGATCTCCCCATTGGGGCCCTTGACGATCCGGACACGCGGGCGCAATCGGTCTTCATGATTGAGGCCGACGACGACCGCACATTCGTTGGTATTGAGTTTAAGGAAGCTCCCGAGGGGGTAGACGCCCAATACTTTGATGGCGACTTCGACCAGGGTCTTGTCGTACCGGCCCTTGGCGCCCAACATAAAGAGTTGCCGAATCGCATCGTGAGGCAGCAGTGCCGGGCGGCCGTACCTGGTGGTGACAAGGTCGTCATACGTGTCCGCCAACGCCATCAGTTGAGCCAGCGGCGAGAGTCCGCCCTGTTTCACCATCTTGGGAAATCCGCTTCCGTCCTGGAATTCATGATGTTGCGCGATGATTTGAGACACGGTCTCCGGAATCCGGTCGACTTGCGACAGCACCGTGGCTGCCAACTGCGGATGCTGCCGCATGAGCACCTGTTCCTGCTCGGTCAAAGGCGCAGCCTTCCGGTACAGATTGCGCGGGAGCCGAACAAATCCGATATCGTGAAGAAGTGCTCCAAGCCCGAGCGCCTCCATTTCGGCTTCTGTGCAGCTATTTTCCACGCCCAGGATGAGGGTGAGCACGCAGACATCCATGCCGTGAGCGGCGAGGGTTCCATCGAAGCGTTGCATTTTATCCAGGCAGAACTGGATCATCATCGTTTCCGGTTGCTCGACAATCTGTTTCAACAGGTGGCTGACAATCGGTTTCAACTCGGCGATCTTCGGCGGTTGGCCGGCCTCGATGTCGCTGAAGACACGTTCGACCGCCTCCAGAGCCTGGCGATAGACGGCCGCCGCATGAGAACTGTGCCCGTTCTGCGACGCGTCCACGGCTTCGGCAGAAGCGGGTGGGACTTCCGGCGAGGGAGGCGAGGGATCGGGGGGCGTTGTGAAGGATGCCCCGACATCCAATCCTCGATCAGTATCGATGGTGACGATCTGGATGCCATGCCGTTTGAGCTGAACGATGTCGTCGGGATTGGATACCAGCCACTTGTGGAGCAGAAACGGAGTCCGGTACCACGGTTGATCCAGACCGGCGATAAACATGCCGACGGTCAGCTGATCGATGGGGATGCGCTTTGTCGAAGCCATATCAGAGTTATGCCTAATCCTCAGGAGCCTGTGTTGGTCGCAGGTATTTCGGTATCCTGTTGTTGCTGTAGCATACCTATCGGTTGATGCCGGGCCGGTCTTTACTTCAAGACCGCCACAAAGACCAACGGATGATTTCAGATTTTGAAGTCATCTGCCGATACGCTGACAGGGGTGTGTCGATACCCTGCCCCCCTTGCTGGAGATGAATGATGAGTGATCTGATCGTGCATCGTCATCCAGCCTCATTCCTGGAGGTCGGACTCTCGCTTCAGCTCAGCCTGCCGGGCGAGGGAACAGGGGCGCAGTACGGCGCCTCCTTGCTGGGGTGGAAACAGAGGAGTTGGATTGTCTGCGAATGGCCGTTTCACTTTGGACAGCCGATTCCCTGCGCGGCGGGAACCGTCTGCCTGCTGCGATACATCTACGAAGGGAAAATGATCGGATATCGCACCGAGGTGCTGCATGCGCAATTGCAGCCGTTTCCATTCATGCTCCTGGCGTTTCCTTCGGTCCTGGAGGAAGTGCCGCTCCGCAAACACGGGCGGGTCTCGGCTCAAGAACCCATCGTCCTGCTGCAGATGGAGCCAGGCATACGGCATCACACATCCAGCCACTCCACACGCATCGGCGGGATATTGATGGACCTGAGCGCCTCCGGCTGCGCGGTGCTCCTTCAACGGCCGATGCAGGATTTCTTCCCAGGCATGGTCTTGCGTGTGGAATTTGAAATTGTCGGCATCGGTCACGTCAACAATCTGACAGGGGTCGTCCGAAACGTGTCAATGCAGGCAGATGGAACCCATCTCGGTCTGGAATTCCGATTCGACGGTAAAGAAACGATCGAGTACCGCGGATGGGGCGGGTCAGTCAAAAAAACGCTCGAATACTGCGTTCTTCAGAAACGTTCCTTCGAATCCGCCTAGACTGCAGCGGTTGCCGGTGACTGGGAATTTTTTTCCCGGTTTCAAGCGGCAAGTTGCGTGCATTACCCGGAAAACCCTCTGTTCTCCTTTCTTCTTCCAGATTCCTCAGTGGCACACATCTTGATTGGTATCCGGGTGCCACTCCTCGTCTTTTGACAGACGCAGAGCCTCATTTCGGCGCAAGAGGGACGACAACCATGACGCTTCATGCTCAGAGTGCCAAGCTCAATCCACGATGGTGCCTTGCCCAAGATACCATCGACCGGCAGGACATTGATCGTTTGATCGAATGGCTTCGGACCTATCCGCGCCTCACGAAGGGAGCGGTGACGCTCGACTTCGAACGACAGTGGTCGGAATGGCTGGGACGGCCCTATTCGGTGCATTGCAATTCAGGGTCGTCGGCTAATCTCCTGATGTATTACGCCTTGCTACAATCGGGCAAGTTACGCAACACCCATGTCATCGTGCCCAGTGTCGGCTGGGTCACCTCAATTGCGCCGGCTATCCAGTTTGGTTTTACGCCCCTCATGTGTGAGGCGGATCCGGACACATTCGGCCTCGATCTCAACCATCTTGAAACCCTCCTGAAGCGCCATGAAGCGCATACGGTGCTGCTGGTCCAAGTACTCGGCGTGCCGCATCGTATGAATGAACTGCAAACGCTGAAAGACCGTTATGGATTTTATCTCCTTGAAGACGCCTGCGCCGCCATCGGGGCGGAGTACCAGGGCAGGAAAGTCGGCACGTTCGGCGATATGGCGAGCTTCTCGTTCTACTTCGGCCACCAGATGTCCACGATCGAAGGCGGCATGGTGTCGTCCAGCGACAAGCAGCTCGCGGATCTCCTCCTGATGTTGCGCAGCCACGGCTGGAGCAAGGATGTAAACCAAGCTCGCCATCAGGAACTGGTCGAACAGTATCAGGTCGACGATTTTCATTCTCCTTTCGTCTTTTATGAGCCGGGGTTCAACCTTCGCTCGACGGATCTCAACGCATTTATCGGCATCGAGCAACTGCAGAAGCTGGATTGGATGACGGGGCGACGGCAAGTCAATCACGATCGCTACCTCGAGCAACTGGGGAAACGGTTTTATACCCAGCGGCCGCCGCACGGCAGCAAGGTGGCCAGTATTTCCTTTGGCTTACTGGCTGATAGCCCGGAACAACGGAAACGCATCGTCCGGGCCTTGGTGGCCGAGGGAGTGGAGACACGCATCTTTTCAGCCGGGAATCTAGGCCTGCATCCGTTCTGGATCAATCGCTACGGGAAAGCCAGTTTTCCTGTGGCGGACCGGGTGCATCACTGCGGATTTTTTCTTCCGAACCACGCCTCGATGACGGACCAGGACGTCCAGCAGATTTCCCGCATCGTTTTGGAGGCCGCATGAGCAGGGGAGTGGTCCCGCACGAATGCCATAGCCAGAGGGAGCTCGTGTAACTATGACGACAGGCTCAACTCATGTCCTTGTCACCGGCGGCGCCGGATACCTCGGGTCCGTCCTCACCAGACGGTTGCTCGACCGGGGTTATGCCGTGACCGTGCTCGACAATTTTCTGTACCGACAAAACAGTCTGATGGACTGTTGTGCCGAGGAAAGATTTCAGATAATGCGCGGCGACTGCCGGGACGAACGGCTACTCACCGACTTGCTTCGGAAGGTCGATATCATCATTCCGCTGGCCGCGTTGGTCGGAGCGCCCCTCTGCGATCGGGACCGTGTGGGGGCCTACTCGGTGAATTTCGAGGCCGTGCAACTGCTCTGCAAATTGTCCTCGCCGCGCCAGCAGATCATTTTCCCCGTCACGAACAGCGGCTATGGAATCGGCCAGCCCGGAGTGCCCTGCACGGAAGACTCGCCGCTCCGGCCCATCAGCCTGTATGGCGAGACGAAAGTGAAGGCGGAGCGGGTCGTGTTGGATCGGGGGAATGCCATTACCCTGCGCCTGGCGACCGTGTTCGGCGTATCACCCAGGATGCGCATGGACCTGCTGGTCAACGATTTTGTTTGGAGGGCGGTGCATGATCGCGCCGTGGTGGTATTTGAGGGCCACTGCACGCGCAATTACATCCATATCCGGGATGTCGTGCGCACATTCCTCCATGCGATCGATCATTTCGAAGAGATGAAGAATCGGCCGTACAACGTGGGCTTGGACGACGCGAATCTATCGAAGCTCGAACTCTGCCGCGAGATTCAGCGTGTGCTCCCGCATTTCGTGTCGTTCGAAGCGCCGATCGGCGAAGACCCGGACAAACGCGACTATATCGTGTCGAACCAGCGCCTGCTGGAAACCGGGTTCAAGCCGGAATGGTCGTTGGAGCGGGGCATTCGCGAGTTGGTGAAGTGTTACACGATCATCAAGGCCGGCCAATATGCCAATGTCTGATCCGACGTCAGGTCGGCGGGGAGGGCGAGGGTGATTATCAGCCGAACGCCGTTTCGAATCTCGTTCTTCGGTGGCGGCACCGATTATCCCGTCTGGTTCCGCGAACATGGCGGGGCGGTGCTGGCTACGACCATCGATAAATATTGTTACATCAGTTGCCGCCAGCTGCCGCCGTTCTTCGAACATCGGACGCGTATTGCCTATTCGCGCATCGAACTCGTGAAGAACAATCAGGAAATCGAACATCCCGCGGTTCGCGGCGTCTTGAAATATTTAAACATCGACGAGGGTCTCGAGATTCATCACGACGGAGATTTGCCCGCTCGTACCGGATTGGGCTCCAGCTCGTCGTTCACCGTCGGGCTTCTCCATACGCTCTATGCGTTGCAGCACATCATGCCCAGCAAGGCTCAGCTGGCCGAGGCGGCGATCCATGTTGAGCAGGACGTGCTCGGCGAAGCCGTGGGTTGCCAGGATCAGGTCCTAGCGGCGCATGGCGGGCTGTGCAAGGCGACGTTTTTTCAAAACGGGGACATCGGCCACACGCCGATCATTATGCGGCCGGACCGGCTCGCATCGTTCCAGAACCACCTGCAACTCTATTTCACAGGATTTTCGCGCATCGCCTCGGAAGTCGCCCGCGAGCAGATCGATCGTACCAAACATCGGCAGGCGGAGCTGTCCGCGATGTTGCAAATGGTCGAAGAGGGCATCTCAATTCTCAGCGGCGACTGCGACCTGGCGGATTTCGGCGTCATGCTCCACGAGGCCTGGATGCTGAAGCGGCGATTGACGTCACGGATCACGACCCCGGCGATCGACGATATTTACACGGCAGCGAGGGAAGCGGGCGCGCTGGGCGGCAAACTGTTAGGCGCCGGGGGCGGCGGATTCATGCTGTTGTTCGCGAGGCCGGAGAATCATGAACGGATTCGAATGGCGTTGCCGGGACTGCTCCAGGTTCCGTTCAAGTTTGAAGGTTTGGGCACGCAGATCGTGTTTTATCAGGAAGACCAGCTGATGCTGGACGATGTCTGGGCGCAGAGTTCCGCTCAGACGGCGTCCAGGCTGAAGGCCGCGCTCATCGGAAAGGCAGCATAGGATGAGACAGTTCGCCGACTGTGATGTGATCATTCTCTGCGGAGGTCGCGGGACCCGCCTGCAATCTGCGGTCTCGGATCGTCCGAAACCGATGGCTGAGATTCATGGCCGCCCTTTTGTCTCGTTGCTCGTCGATCATTTCCTCCGACACGGCTCACGACGTTTTATCTTCAGCACAGGACATTTCGGAGACATGATCGAGGACTGGTTCCTGCGCCATCGCGGCGCCTATGAGACTTTATTCGTCCGGGATCCGGAGCCCCTCGGCACAGGGGGTGCGCTGGCGCATGCCATGACGCTGGTTCGCAGCAACCCGTTTCTGGTGCTCAACGGCGATTCAATTTGTGAGATCGACCCGGAACGACTGCTGCGCTTTCACACTCGCAAACGCGCGCAGGCGACGATCGCCGTCACACAAGCCGACTCACGCGAGGATACTGGAACCGTGACGTTGAGTGAAGACGATCGATTGCTCTCGATGGTCGAAAAGCCACGCACGCGGACTGCGCGCTACCACAATGCCGGCATGTATCTGTTCGACCGCGCCATCACAACGCTGTTTCCGAAGCAACGCGCCTGGTCCCTCGAACGCGAACTGCTGCCGCAACTTGTCACACAGCCTTGTTTTGGATTTGTCACGGCCAGTCCGCTGTACGATATCGGTACCCCTGAGCGCCTCGCACAGTTTCGTGAGACCTGGGAAGACGCGCCGGCATATTTCCAGACGTCGCTCCTCCATCACAAACAAGGATCGATGTTGCGATGACTCCGCAGGCTGTTCCGCCCCCTCAGACATCGCACCGGCCGGCCTTCTCACTGCGCGGCGAGCGTCTGATCGGCCAGGAAATGTTCCGCGTGATGGACCGGGCTCAGGTCCTCGAACGGCAGGGACACCGCATCTATCACCTCGAACTCGGCAACCCTCGCATGGCGCCCCCGGCTGAGATTGTCGAGGCCGCCGTGCAGGCGCTCCAGGGCAGGCAACTCGGCTATGCGCCGATGGCGGGCCTCCCAGAGTTGCGCGCCGCACTGGCCGATCGTTACGCATCCTTGACGGGGCAGGCCGTGACCGCTGCTCATGTCGTGATCAGTCCGGCCAATCTGCTCATCCATCAATTTCTGGATATCACCTGCAATCCGGGAGAGCGGGTCGTCCTGTTTACGCCTGCCTTCCCTTCCTACTGGGCGGCCGCCGCTCATCTTGGCCTTGAAGTCATGCCTGTGCCGTTGACGGAGCGCGATGGGTTTCATCTGTCACCACAGGCGGTCGATTCGGCAATGGCAGCCAGGCCACGGGCGATCATCGTCAACAATGCCAATAATCCGACCGGAGCAGTGTATGCACCGGCCATGCTTCGAGATCTGGCGGCGCGCTGCGAAGAGGCGGGGATCTGGCTCTTGAGCGACGAGACTTATGCCGATCTGACCTTTGACCGTGCGTTCCGCACCCTGGCCTCACCGAAAGCCGGGCATGTCGTGGTCATCTCGTCATTTTCAAAGGTGTTGTCGGTTCCGGGGTTTCGAACCGGTTACGCCCTGGCCCATGAAGCGGTCACCACGAAACTCGCGTTGTCCAATTCCACGCTCTATTCCTGCCTTCCGGCATTCACCCAGATGGGCTGTCTCGCAGGGTTATCGGTGCTGGACCGCTATGCGGAAGAGGTGCGAGAGCACGGTAGCCGTCTGATCGAATCGTGCGTCCATCTCATGAATCAATCCGGAACGTTGCACTGTAACAATCCGGAATCAGGGTTTTATCTTTTTGTCGATATTGCCGCGACCGGTCTTGACGACATGACGTTTTGCCGGAGACTGCTGGAGGAGCATCACACGGCCGTCACTCCGGGGCGCTGCTTCGGAGAGAGCTACGCCTCATTTATCCGGCTGGCGACCTGTGGACATGAAGACGACGTGCGGGAAGGCGTGTCGCGCACCATCGCGTTTGCGCAGAAACTTGGAGGTTGCCGTGTCCAGGCCGCTTGACGTGTTGCTGGTGACGCCTCCCAGCCGGGCACAGGTGTATCAGGAACTGAGCCGGGATTTTGCCGCGATCGAACCGCCGGTCTGGTCCGGATTGCTCGCGACGTTTCTGCGGCAGCACAGCTGCTCCGTCGCCATTCTGGATGCTGAAGCGCAGGGATTGAATCACCAGCAGACGGCAGAACAGATTGCCGCCGTTGCGCCGAGATTGGCGGTATTTGTGATTTATGGACAACAACCATCCGCCTCCACGCAATGTATGCCAGCCGGCCGGAAAGTGTGCGAGATCCTCAATACCATCGCCAACATTCCTACGCTGGTGATGGGGACGCATCCGTCCGCGCTACCGAAACGTACTGTGCTGGAAGAACCCTATACCTACGTCTGTCAGGGTGAAGGACCGGCCACTATTCTCGGGTTACTGATCGCCCTGCGCGCACCGCAACATGCCCTTCGCGAGGTCCCGGGTTTGTGGCATCTAGAGGAGGGGAATCCCGTCGGTAATGCGCCGGCGCCTTTAATGACACATCTGGATCGTGATTTGCCTGGCCAGGCATGGGACCTCCTCGATATGAGCCGGTACCGCGCCCACAATTGGCATTGCTTCGGAAATCCTGAAGCGAGGTCTCCCTATGCGTCGCTGCAGACCAGCCTGGGCTGCCCGTTCACCTGTTCGTTCTGCTGTATCAACGCGCCTTTTGGTACGCCCATGTTACGCGCATGGAGCCCGGACAACGTCATCGGTCAGATCGATCGCCTGGTCCTCGACTATGGGGTGACCAACATCAAGATTCCGGATGAAATGTTCGTCCTGAACCGACGGCATGTCATCGGCATCTGCGATCGCATCATCGAGCGCGGCTATCACCTCAACATCTGGGCCTATGCGCGAGTCGACACGGTACAGGACGAAGTGCTGGCCAAACTAGCCCGGGCCGGTTTTACTTGGTTAGGCCTCGGCATTGAATCGGGAAGCCAACATGTCCGGGACGGAGTGGAAAAAGGCCGGTTCGGTGAACGCGACATCGTGGGCACCGTCGATAAGATCCGCTCGTATGGCATTCATGTCGCGGCCAACTACATTTTCGGCCTTCCGGATGACACGTTGGAAAGCATGCGCGCGACCTTGGATCTGGCGCTCACGCTCAACACGGAATGGGCGAACTTCTACTGCGCCATGGCCTATCCCGGTTCGCCGTTGTACGGGCTTGCCAAACAGAAACAATGGGCGCTGCCGGACGACCAGGAAGGTCCCGGCTGGATCGGGTACTCGCAGCATGCCTACGAATGCGCGCCCTTGCCGACGGACAGCCTCACCGCAACCCAGGTCCTGGATTTTCGCGATCGCGCTTTCCTGGAGTACTTCAGCCATCCGAGTTACCTGAGCATGTTGCAACGAACATTCAGTCCGCGCGTCGTCGATCACGTGGTGGAGATGTGCCGGCATCAGGTGCGCCGTCGCCATCATGATCAGAGGGCCAACCGGGCGGCCTAGCAGGAGAGAGGGGAAAGGAGCATCCATGATCAAGGTTGCGGACTTCATCATCAACACATTGGCGGAACGGGGCATCGACAAGATGTTCGTGGTCTATGGCGCCGCCAACGGCGATTTGATCGATGCGTTCACGCGCACCGCCGCCACGGAATACGTCGCCGTCATGCACGAACAAGCCGGAGGGTTCGCCGCCGAAGCCTACGCCAAGGTGAAGAGAGTTCCCGGTGTCGCCATTGCGACCAGCGGTCCCGGCGGCATGAATCTTCTGACGGCGATGGGCAATTGCTTCTACGATTCCGTGCCCTGTGTCTTTCTCACCGGACAGATCAACGCGCGCTTTCTCCGGCCCGATCCTTCGATCCGGCAGATCGGATTTCAGGAGACGGATATTGTGGCGATGGCGGCTCCGGTGACGAAATACGCGAAAATGATCCTGAATCCGGAAGACGTTCGATTCGAGCTGGAAAAGGCGCTTTGGATGTGCCAGGAGGGCCGTCCGGGGCCCGTGCTGCTGGACATTCCTCTCAATGTGCAAAAAGCCTTGGTGGATGCAAAGCAACTCACCGGGTTCGAACCGCCGGCCGCCCTGGGTTGTGACCTCACCGTCGTGGATGAACAAATCTCCCGGTTCATCGACGAACTTCAACATTCCGAACGACCAGTCATCCTGGTCGGTGGCGGCGTGCGCCTCGCGAATGCGCAGGACGATGTGCGTGCCTTGGGGCGGCGATTGAACGTTCCCTGCTTTCCGACCTGGAACGCACTCGACGTGATCAGCTCCGATTATGAGAATTACGGCGGACGAGTGGGCACCTATGGCGGGGCCGGCCGTAATTTCGGCATTCAGAACAGCGACCTGCTGCTCTCTATCGGCAGCCGCATCTCCGGCCGTATCACCGGCGGCAACGTGCAGTCCTTTGCGCGGCAGGCCAAGAAGTATCTGGTCGAAATCGATCCGGCGATGGTGCAGCGCAAGTTTCAGCAGGTGCCGTTCGATGTCAACATTCTCTGCGATGCCAAAGTGTTTACGCAGCGTTTGTCGGTCGCCCTTGATCGCCGGAGTAAATCCTTGCCGGACTTCTCCGCCTGGACGGGGCGGGTGATGGAATGGAAACGCCAGTACGATCCGGTGCGACCGGAGTTCTTCACCCAGCGCGAACGCGTGCACCCCTATGCGTTCATGCGTCGGTTGTCTGAAAAAATGGGCGCCACGGATATTCTGGTGGGCGACTGCGGCGGCAATATCGTCGTCAGCAATCATGCCTTCGAGACCAAGTACGGTCAGCGCAACCTCACGAACAACGGGAATTCGCCCATGGGGTTCTCCTTCGCGGGAGCCATGGGCGCCTGGTTTGCCGATCCCACGAGACAAGTCGTCTGCACCATCGGCGACGGCGGCTTCAACATGAACCCGCAAGAATTGCAGACGTTCGTGAACTATGGCGTGAAGGTCAAAACGTTCATCCTGAACAACCATATCTACGGCATTACCAAGGCGTATCAGGAAACCAATTTCCAGGGACGCGCCGAAGCCTGCGGACCGAAGGGATACAACCCGCCGGACTTTCTCAAGATCGTGCAGGCGTACGGCATCAAAACCGTCGCTATCGCGAATCACGTCGAGATGGATGCCAAGATCGACGAGGTGCTTCGATTCGACGGGCCGGTCGTCTGCGATGTAGACATGCACGAGTTCCACACCTATGAACCGAGGATCTTCGGGTGGAAGACGCCCATCGAGGATATGTATCCCTATCTGCCGCGTGAAGAGTTCCGCGCCAACATGGTCATCGAGCCGGCCGAGGGCTGGACGAATCCGGAGTACCCGGACGTCATTCGACGGGACGGCCAGTCACAGCCATAAGAGGATCTGCCCATGTCGCACGGTGATGCAGAGTCGAACAGAGTCACTCCGTTGGACGCCGAGTACTACCAATTCTGCCGCGAGCAGATGCGCCCGTACTTCGGCCGCGTGATGTGGGCCTCACCGGGATTGCCCCTCCGCCACGTGGTGATGCAGGAATTGGTACGGCTGGAGGCGGCCCGGCAGGGGAAAGAGCCGTTCCATATCTTGGAGGTGGGGTCCTGGGCCGGCGGATCGGCCGTCACCTGGGCCGCGGCACTGACCCGGCATCATCAGGCCAATGGCCGAGTACTCTGTGTGGACCCGTGGAAGCCGTATTTCGATGTCAACAAACGTCCGGACGCAGCGGTGTATCGCGAGATGTCGGAAGCGCTGGCCAAGGATACGATTTACGAACTGTTCATGCATAACATTACGACGACCGGACACGCGCGTCTGGTGTTGCCTCTCCGGGGCGCCAGCACCGCCATGCTGCCGGCGCTTCCGTCGAACTACTTCGACCTTGTCTTCGTCGATGGCGACCATTCCTATGCCGCAGTGCTGGCCGACTTGAGGGCTGCCGCAGCGTTGATCAAGGACGGGGGTGTCCTATGCGGCGACGATTTGGAACGTCAATCCTTCGAAATCGACCGGGACTATGCGCGCACCCAGATTGAATCGGATTACATCCGCGATCCGCGATCGGGACAGGAATACCACCCCGGCGTGACCATGGCGGTCGGAGAGTTATTCGGCGAAGTGTCTCACGTGGCGGGATGCTGGGCTGTTCGCAAACGCGGCAGGGGCTGGGAGCGATGCGATTTGTCGCCCGTGGTCTGTTCGCCCGATCGCATTCCCTCACACCTGGTTCGCCGCGACCCATCGAATGATCCTGACTTCCAGCAATGGCGCGAGCAACGGCATCGAGCCACGACTGTCCCGGTGGGCGGAGCGATGCAACAGGGCGGGAAGGTGCAGGCTACTCCGGCAGGAAGCGCGCAGCCAAGAGCTGGCGCCAAGCAGCGCGCCCTGTTGATTCAACTGGATTTTCAAACCTGGGCCACCGCGCGTCCATGGACCTACAGCGCGGCCTTCGGCGTACAGGAAGGTCTCACGGCCAACGGGGTTGAGTGCGTGACCGTTCCGGCCATCGCCGAGAATCCCTGCTCCTCGCCCGGCTCGTGGGTCTACCATGCCAAGCAAGCCTTGGCGGGACAACGGTTCGACCAGGTCTGGTTGTGGCTGATCCATACACCGCTCGATCAAGCCGTCATGGAATGGGTCGCAGACCTCGCACCCGTGCGAGTCGGGGTGTTGATGGAGTCATTGCATTACGACGCGGAGGACTATGCCTGGGCCCCGCAGCTGAAGCTGCGACCAGAACAATTGGCGACCCAACTTCCATATCTCACTCATGTGTTGGCGCCGGATGAGCAGGATGCCGTCGATCTCAGCGCTCGCGGCGCAGCCAATGCGCTCTGGTGGCCGCCTATGGTGCCGGAGCGGTTTATCCTTAGCCCTTCCGGGCACCCGACACAATCACGGGCCGTCTTTCATGGAACGCCCTATGGTCGCCGCCAGGATTGGGTCGGGAACCAATCCCTTGCGACCAGGCTCCACTGCGCAAAGGCGAGTCAGCCGCCGACCAGAAATCAACAATTGTTCGATCAATTGCAGCAGGTGGCTGCGCAATATCTGGCCGAAGGCCATGCGGTGAGTGAAGCCGCCATCCGGGAATATGCCCAATCCCTGCAACAGATCCGGCTCGCCGAGTTTACGGAATGGATGGCTCATCTCGCACAGTGGCCCGCAATTGTGAATTTACCGAGTCTCGCCAAGTTTTACGGGGGGCGCGTCATCGAGGCGATGGCGGCCGGTCGGCCCGTGATTTCCTGGAATATTCCCGGCCATCCGAAAAACCTGAACCTGTTCGAAGCGGAGAAGGACATTCTGCTCTTCCCGCAAGACGAGCCGGAGGCGCTTGCACGGCAGATCGATCGGGTCCTATACGATCCGGCCTTTGCCGCATCGTTGGCGCAGCGGGCGCAGGCAAAGGTCAGACGGTATCACAGCGCCGAACGACGCCTGCAAGGCACGTTGGAATGGATCCGGACCGGACAGATGCCGGATTACGGATTGACCGCACAGGAAACGCGTTCAATTGTCACCAACACTACTGCGCAGGCACCGGTTCCACCGACGGCGCTTCCTCACATGCAGACATCGGGATCGGCTCCTCAACCATCAGCCAAGGCACCTAGGGATCAGAATGCGTTTTACGTAGACCTGTTTGTGAACAAGCCGGCCTGGTCGACACCGGAACCGAACGCAGACGAAGCGGCGCGTTGGTCAAAAATCGCGGCGTTTCTAGAATTCGTCCTCCGGCAGACTGGGCGTGAGCATCCAAATCGTACCCTCCGAATCCTCGACGTGGGCTGTGGCCGCGGATGGCTGACCAATCTGGCGACCGCCTATGGAAGTTGCGAAGGGATTGAGCCTGTTGCCGGAGTGGTCGAACATGCCCGCCGCATGTTTCCGCACATTCGTTTCGAGGCTGGCACGCCCGAAACTGTGCTGGCTAGACCGGATTTCACCCCCTTCGACGTGGTGCTCTGCTCGGAAGTCATCGAACATGTCCCGCATCCGCAGAAGCCCGGCTTTGTGAATCAACTGGCCAGGCTGCTCACCCCTGATGGGTATCTTATTCTGACGACGCCGAGAGGAGACGTGTGGGATGAATGGCGGCGGATCGCTCCGCCGAATCAACCGGTGGAAGATTGGGTCACCGAACAGCAACTAGGCCAGTTGCTGGCCGGGGGCGGATTTCATCATTTAGGCCTGGAACGGATCCCTATCGAAGTGCCGTCACTCCGGTATATCCCCGCGGCAACCGCCCACGATTATCGCACGCTCAACCTGATGCCCATCTATCAGGTGTGGGCATGCCGTCATGCCGCAGCCGGAAGCGTGCAACCGGTTCCGTTCACGCGAACACCGACTGTGTCGGTGATCGTGCCGACCTATAACCGGCCCGAACGGCTGCGTGTTGCGCTCGATAGTCTCAATCGCCAGCACTATCAGGACTTTGAAGTCATCGTGGTAAATGACGGAACGATTCCGGTTGACTCCATCGTCGCGGAGATGAACGGGGAAGGCCGCATCATCCTGGTGAACCATGACCGTAACCGCGGGTTGGCGGCATCGCGTAATACCGGCTTGCGTGCCGCAAAAGGTACCTACGTCACCTATCTCGACGATGACGACCGGCTCCTTCCGAATCACCTGGAGACCCTGGTCGCCGTTCTCGAACGCGGCACCCATCAGGTGGCCTATACCGACGCCTGGCGGGTGATAGAGCAAGGCCTAGAGGGTGAACGAAAAGAAGTAGGCCGTGACCAGCCCTATTCGTACGAGTACGATTTCCGGCGGCTCCTGGTCGAGAACTACATTCCGGTCCTGTGCCTCATGCATCGCCGGTCCTGCCTGGACGAGGTGGGCATGTACGACGAAAGCCTGTTCGTCCATGAGGACTGGGATCTCTGGATCCGGCTTGGCAGCGTCTATCCGTTCGTGCACATTGCCAGGACCACCGCTGAATTTACCTGGAGGACCGACGGCTCATCGATGAGCAGCCACGATCACGAGGCGTTTTGCCGGACGACCGATATCATTTATCGAAAATACTTTCCCTATGTGGCGCCGCATCCAAAATTGCTCGAGGCGCAACGGAAGCATCTCGCGGAGTTGAAAGGCCGTCATCACAAAACCTCCTATGCCTGTTCCATCATCATTCCCGTGTGGAACAATGCGGCCCTGACCCGTCAATGTTTGAGCGCGCTGGCGGAGGTGACGGAGGGGGTAAGCTACGAAGTGGTCGTCGTCGACAATGGTTCGACGGACGGCGTACAGACGTTTCTGCAGAACCTGGGCGGAGATGTACAGGTCATCCGTAACGAAGAAAATCTTGGGTTTGCCAAGGCCTGTAATCAAGGGGCGCGCGCGGCGCGAGGCGAGTTCCTGGTGTTTCTGAACAACGATACCATTCCCTTAAAAGGATGGTTGACGGAGCTTGTTGAGGAAGTCCGCGCCCATACAGACGTCGCAGTCGTCGGCAGCAAGTTATTGTTTGAAGACGGCACGATTCAGCATGCCGGCGTTGCATTTTCCAGGCAGTGGTTCCTGCCGTATCATCTCTATCGCGGAGGCAATGCCGAGGCGGCTGCTGTATCCCGCCGGCGCGAACTTCAGTGTGTCACCGCGGCTTGTATGCTCGTGCGCCGCAACGTGTTCGAGCAGGCGGGAGGATTCGACGAAGGCTATCGAAACGGATTTGAGGACGTGGACCTCTGTCTCAAGATTCGTCAACAACAGTGGAAGATCGTCTATCAACCGAAGAGCGTCCTCTACCACTTGGAAAGCAAAACACCGGGGAGAAAAACACACGATCTGGACAACAGCCAGCGACTCCTTGGGCGCTGGGGAACCAGTTGGTGGTTGGCCGATGAAGATCTCCTGCACTTTGAAGACGGCTATGCGATTCACTCCCAGATCACCAACGGGATGCTCGGCTACCGCCTGGAGGTGATCACCGATCCGGCCACCAGGGCTCAACGTACACTCCTGGCAGATGTCCAGCGCGCGGCCCAGAGACAAGACACCGCGGCCGTCGCCGCCTTCTTGGCGCGTATCGAGGAATGGCCGATGGATGCCTGGATTCTTCGTTGGGGATCGCTGCTCTGTTCAGGGATCGGTCAATCTCAACTGGCCGTTCCATTTTGGCAACGGATCGTAACCCTAGAGGAAGATCCGCATGCGCGCATCGGTTTGGCGAAACACGCGCTTGAAACAGGGGCGTTCGATGACGCCGATGGTCATCTGACTGCGCTGCTGACGAAAGAGCCCTCGCATAGAGAAGGCTGGCTACTACGCGGAATTGTCGCCATGCAGCACAACGCCTATGCAGAAGCGGAACAGGCCTTCGAGCGGGCGAAACTCAACGGCGCCGATCAGCGCAAAGCCTCACTGGGCATTGTCATGGCAGCCATGGGCGATAACCGACCGGAGTCAGCCTGGTCTGAATTGATCACGCGCTGCGCGCAACATCAGGATGATGAGGAGTGTATGCATTGGCTTTTACGTTGCGGAACCGCGCTGCAGCGGTGGAATGAGGTCGGAACTCGCCTGAGATCATTTCTTGCTCGCAATCCCGGCAATGTCGCTCTGCGGTTCGCCCTTGCGGGTGTGCTGCTGCGATCCGGGCGACGGGCGGAGGCGCAGCGGGAGTATGACTGCTTGCGCGCGCTGGTCCCGACATTCGAAGGCATGGAGGAATTGGCGAGGCAACTGGCTCAACCCGAAGGTCATCTGGTGCCGAATCATGCCGCATGAGCCCGCATCAGAGACACGTGAACTACTGATCCAGCTGGCCCGGCTGGGAGATGTGGTGCAATCGATTCCTGCCATTGAGGCGTTGCGAGAAGTCCATCCCGAAAGAACGTTGGATGTTCTTTGTGCCGCTCCCCTGGCGGCGATTCTTGCAGGCTCGCGGACAATTCATCGCGCCATTCCCTGGGACGGCACGCAGTGGCGAACCTGGGCCGGGCACTGGGCGGAGGATCCGGTGGGCACGTTGCACAGGGTTCAGGCCTACCTCGCATCCCTCGGCGAGCTCGCCTACGATTGTATCTATCCCTTGAATCAACATGCGCGAAGCCTCCTGATGACGCAGCTCTTTTCCAGCCCTGTCGCACAAGGAAATCCGCGGCATGGTGCTGAGGATGGCATGCATCAATGGAAACAATATCTCCGCCAGGTTTCCAAGGACCGGGGAAACAATCGGGTGCATCTCGCCGATGCCTGGTGCGGGATGTGCGGAGTGACACCGCGCGGGCGGGCACCGATCTATCAGCCCATTGCAGTCGATCTTCCGGAAGACTTCGCGTCGATTGGAGGAAGACCAGGCCGCTGGGTTGCGCTGGTCGTCGGGGCAGGGGAGCCGGACCGCCAGGTTCCGCCCACCACATGGGGATCATGGATTCGAGAGTTTTTGTCTCAGGTGCCTGACGGCCAAGTTGTCCTGATCGGTAGCGGGCAGGAGCGCGAAATCGGACAGGCCATTCTCGAGACGCTTCCCGCCCTGCAACAAGGACGTGTGTGGGATACGACCGGCCGCACAAGCCTGAGCCAGTTGATGCATGTCCTTCAGCGGTGCCGCTGGGTGATCGGAGCCGACACCGGCCCCCTCCACTTGGGAACTCTTGTGGGGAGTCGCGCCATGGGGTTCTATTTTTCACGCGCCCGGGTACATGAAACCGGCCCGTATGGCGTGAATCATTGGGTCTATCAATCTGCCGCACAACATCAGCCGGACAGCTGGCCGATCACGGAAAGTATCGCGTTGATCTGCGACGACCAGCCTCACAATGCGCCCGGCTGGACTCTTTGGAGGAGTCATATGGATCAGTGGGGAGTATTTTTTGATGATGGTTCCGGAAACGAGGCCGCCGTGCGCGAACGGGCGACGATCTGGCAAACCTGCACCCCTGCACTTTACGAATCGGTTGCAGCATGAGCATTCTCAACGACAACCTTGAGCGATTGGCCTCGGACGATCGAGACTTGTCTACGGCGATCAGGCATGCTGCCGGCGGCGTGCTCGCGATCGAGCCGTCTCGAAGCGGTGCTCCTTCAGCGCGCCGCTCGGGCCGATGGATTCACAGCGCCTATGATCCCCTCCGTGAAGCGCAGACCTGGGCCGAGACGCACGCGCCCACCTGCCATGCAGGTGAAACGATCGTCGTGGCCGGCGTGGGGCTGCTCTATCATGTCGAGGCGCTTCGCAAGTACCTATCGCCCGACATTGCCCTGGCCGTGCTGATTCCAAACCTCGATGAATTTCATGATGCGCTTGAGGCACGAGTGCTCGGATCCTGGACTGACCGGATTCTCTGGCTTAGCGGAACTCCTGATGAGGTTGCCGAACGGCTGAGTCAAAGCGGCCGGCCGTTACGATGCCTCTCCTATGCACCGGCATCCTACGCTGATCAGGAGTTTCATCGTGCCTTCGAAGAAGCCCTGCGACGAGGCGTCGCCCGGCAATCGGGAGGTCAGCTGACCATTGCGTTGGTAGGTCCGATTTACGGTGGGTCGCTCCCGATCGCGCGTTATGTGAAGCGGGCGCTCGAAACGCTCGGGCACAAGGTGCAATGGATCGATCATAGCGCGCATGCCTCAAGTTACGAAGTCATGGGGACACTCAAAGATGCGCGCAACCGGCAACTGATCCAGGGCCGTATGGCGGACGTGTTGAGCCAGTGGACCTTAGCCACATTGGCTGAATCGCCTCCTGATCTGGTCCTCTCCCTGGCACAGGCGCCGTTGACATTGCAGGTCCTCGAGCATCTGCGAAAGAAGAAGTTTCTGACCGCGATGTGGTTCGTCGAGAACTATCGCCACTTGACCTATTGGCAGCAGATGGCGCCGGCCTATGAATATTGGTTCGTGTTTCAGAAGGATGGCTGTTTGGACGCATTCCGCCAGGCCGGCGCGCGGCATGTGAACTATCTGCCGATGGCCGCGGACCCTGAACTGCATTGCCCTCTGGTCTTGTCGGAAGAAGACCGACGCCTGTTCGGCGCGGACCTTTCGTTCGTTGGCGCGGGCTATGCCAACCGCCGACGCCTGTTTCCTGCGCTTCTCCGTCAGCCATGGTCGTTCAAGCTCTGGGGTAATGAGTGGGACGGCGCCGACGAACTCAGTTCCGTCCTGCAATTGGACGGCGCGCGCATCGATACGGCCACCTGCATGAAGGTGTTCAATGCGACCGCGATCAATTTGAACCTGCACTCCACCACAGGCGCAGGATTGGATCCTCAGGCTGATTTCGTCAATCCACGCACGTTCGAACTGGCAGCCTGCGGCGCCTTCCAGTTGGTAGACTATCGCTCCCAGTTGCCCGATTTCTTCACCGACCAGGAAATGGTGTCCTTTCGTGATTTCGATGAAGTCCCAGGGTTGGTTTGCCGGTGGCTGGCAGATCCGGCGGCTCGGCAGGCTATGGCGAATGCCGCCAGGACTCGCGTGCTGAATGCCCATACCTATGTGCACCGCATGCAAGCCCTCTTGGGACAGATCGGATTGTCTCAGCCGGATCGCATCGGAGCCGTGTTGCGAGGGGATCGGCAGCAGGAGTCACTGTTGAAGCGCTGCGCTGAAGACCTTCCCCTGAAATCATTGCTGAAAGACTGTCCGGCCGGGCAACGGATCGAGTTGAAAGACGTGGCCGCACGTATTCGAAGCAAAGGCCCGACCGCCACTCTCAAGCGGGAAGAATTGATGGTGCTGATGCTGGATGAATATCGGAGCGAAACCCGCGATTTGTTATGACGCGACAAGTGCTTCTCATCAACATCACGCGTATGGGCGATCTCGTGCAGATGGGCACGCTGCTTCAGCGGCTTCAACACGAGTGGCCCGGTGCGGCCGTCGATCTGGTCGTGGATGAACGGTTCGCCCCGGTCGCAAAACTGCTGCCTCATCTCCGCAACATCATCAGTTATGACTTTCACCGTCTCGTGGACGAAAGCCGGGCCCAACGCAAGGATGTCGTCACCCTTTACCGGGATATGACACGTTGGGCCGCCCCTTTGGTTGACGCGCGGTACGACCGGGTCATCAATTTGACCTTCAACCGCCGGAGCGGGTTGCTGGCCTCGTATGTCGGTGCCAAAGAGCTTCGCGGCATCGCGGCCCCGAAGGACGGCGACGTGACCATTCATAACCCGTGGATGGCCTACCTCACCGATGTTCACGCCCAACGCCGGTTCAATCACTTCAATTTGGTGGACATCTATGCGTTGGGCGGGAGCGGCCCCGGCCCATTTGCGCCGTTATCCTTGACCATTTCCGCGGAGACAAACCAATGGGCGCGCGATTTCCTTGCGGCTCACGGAGGCCCGCACATTCCCTGGATGGCCGTGCAGGTCGGCGCCAGCGATCCGATGAAGGCTTGGAGGCCAGAATTATTCGGACGAACCCTGGCCGAACTGAGTCGGCGGACAAAGCTTGGGTACGTCTTCATCGGCACTGAGGAGGAACGGAAATCGATCCACATCTCCCAAACAACTTATCGGCAAGCAGGCGGCAACGGTCCTCTCTGTGACGCGGTCGGCCGTACGACTCTGCCGCAGCTGGCGGCTGTGCTGGCGCAATGCCGCGCGTTGCTGACAAACGACACCGGTCCTATGCACCTGGCCGTGGGAGTCGGAACCCCTGTCATCGACCTTTCAGTCGGGCACGTGGATTTTCGTGAGACCGGCCCCTATGGATCAGGTCATTGGATCGTGCAACCGGATCTCGGATGCGCGCCATGCGGGTTCGATCAGGTCTGTTTTCATCATGCCTGTAAGGACAAGCTCATGCCGGAAGACATGGCCGCACTCTGCCTGCATGTCCTCACCGGCGCCGCAGTCCCTCAATCGATCTCCGGAGCGAGAATCTATCGATCGCATGTAGATGAGGATGGCCTGGGAAACGCAGAACTGTATGCCGGGCGGGAAGATCCAACGGTGAGTTGGTACGGCCGTTTTTGGCGTCGATTCTGGTTTGAACAATTTACAGGTCGTTGCAGTGAGGTCCCTGTACAGGCAGACCTTCCACCTGATTTGACCGAAGTGCTCTTTCTTCTGGATCATCTCATGCCCCTCGCAACCGGCTTGGTTTCCACAGCGGAAGAACTGGCCCGGTTGACGACCAGACGTCCGTTGCCGATCCGTGCTTTGCAGGAGATGGAGGCCCATGAGGGAAGCGCGCGTCAAAAGGTTGTGGGCCTGAGCATGCAATCCCCGGCGACGGCACCCCTGGCTGTGGCGTTAGTGCGGGATACGCACAATGACGAAGGCGTCGAGCTTACGGGGATGGCGCAAACCCGCCTTGCCACCTATCGACGATGGCAGAAACGACTGCATACGGTCGCGGCCTATTTTCGCTCATTACACAAACCGCAAGGACTCACAGATAGAGGAAGGTCGCGGATCCTTCCGATGGCACGGTCTGCCTAGCGACATAAAACGACTCCATGCTGACACTTTTCAAAGGAGCCTGATGATGTATATCGCTCTTGACGGCGAACAAATGCAATTGCCTGATGACACCTCCTTGCTGAACGTGTTGGCTCTTCTGAGCGACAAGGCTCATGCGCGACATCGCATCGTCACGTCCTTGACCGTCGGCGGGAAGACGATCAGCGACCGTGATCTGGATCCGACGTTCCTGAATCAGCGAGCCCAGGATGTGGGTGCGGTGCAAGCCGCCTCTCAGTCGCTGCACACCATCATCACCGCGGCCAAGCACACGATTGATCGCTTCGCCGCCCAGTTGCAAACCGATGGGCAGGGGTTACTCGCGCCGCTGCGCTCAGGAACCGGCCAGGTGGGCAGCATCGATGCCTGGCTTGGACGTTTGGCAGATTACACCGAAATGTTGGAAGCGGGCCAGGCGCAAGGGGTCGCCGGTCTTTCTTCAGCTTCCTTGCTCCCATGGATTCAGGAGCTGTTGGGGGCACGCACCTTTGCGGACCCGATCCGTGTCGCGGACCTCCTGGAATACGAATTATTACCCCGGCTCACCGACACCAGTCTGGCCGCTTAGTATCCATTGTTGCTCGATGGGGCATGCGAATGGGGAATGCCTCCCGTTATGCACATTTCCTGCGGATGCTGAAGCACTTAAGTCTTCCCGACGGGCTACCGATAAGGGGTACAGCAACAGGGTAACAAGGCACAGCGGGGATGTGGCCACATCCTCACCGAACCTGGTTCCCACCTCGTCGGCACGGACGCTGGCGACTTCGAAAGTAGTGCTGAATCTTCAGGAGGAAGTACGTCATGGCATTAGTCGTCAATACCAACGTCGCGTCACTGGCAGCTCAGCGAAACCTCGGTCTTAACCAAGCTCAATTGGGGCGTTCGGTTGAGCGGTTGTCGTCCGGCCTGCGCATCACTCGTGCCTCGGATGATGCGGCAGGGTTGGGCGTGTCTGAAACCTTGCGGGCGCAGATCCGCAGTATCAATCAGGCCAACCGCAATGCGAGCGATGGCATTAGTTTGACTCAGATTGCCGACGGCGCAGCTTCTTCGATCGGCAGTTTGCTGGCGCGTATGCGTGAATTAGCCACGCAATCTGCGAGCGGTACCCTTGGACAGACCGAACGCTCGTATCTGGATCAGGAGTTTGTGGCTTTGCGTTCAGAAATCGATCGGATTTCCATTACGACCGAGTTTAACGGACAAGCGCTCCTGAGCGGAAGCAGCAACACATTCGACGTGTTTATTGGATTTAAGAGCGGCACGGGCAATTCATTGTCGGTCGCGTTGACCGATCTGGATGTCGCCTCGGTAGGGTTGACCGGTGCAAGCGTGTCGACAGCGGCGGCCGCTCAGGCGGTGCTTGCTACAATCGATGGGGCCATCAGTTCGGTTGCAACTGCTCGTTCGAACTATGGATCGATCCAGAGCCGGTTCGAAGTTGCGATCCAGAACCTGACGGTCACGGCGGAGAACTTTACAGCGGCAGAATCCCGGATCCGAGACGCGGATATTGCCCAAGAGACATCTGTGTTCACGAAGAACCAGATCCTCACTCAATCCGGCATCGCGATTTTGGCGCAGGCCAATTCGCTGCCACAGCAAGCGCTGACGCTGCTGCGAGGATAAGGCAGCAACCGACGGATAGCCCTCCCGTTCGGGAGGGCTATCCACGGATTGAGGCTAGGAGGATAACATGGTCCACCAGGTTTCGAATTATAAGGACCTCCCCGCAGCCGTCGGTCACACGAGCCAGGACGGGCATCAACATTCAGTTGAAAAGTCGGTCGAAACCAAACTTCCTGAACCTGAGTCTTCGACGACTAAGGTCAACGCAAAAGATCTGGAACAGGCTCTCACACGAGTTCGTGAGGTCTTCAAGAACGCAGACTCCAGATTGGAGTTTACGGTCGATCCGGATCTTGATCGAGTGATCGTCAAGATTCTTGATGCGGATTCCGGCACCGTAATTCGCCAGATTCCACAGCAGGAAGTCATCGACCTTGCGAAGCGGCTGGAAAGCCCGACCGGGCTGCTCATGCATCACAAGGTGTAACCTGCTTCACGACATGAAAGGGATGTCATGGCGATCAGTTTCGGCGGGTTAGGCAATGGCGTGGACTTTGGCCAGGTCGTCTCCGAGTTGGCTAAAGTCCAACGCTTGCCCATCGAGGCGTTGAACGCGAAGAAAAAAGACCTGCAAACCAAACTCACCGATTACGGTTCACTCGGCAACAAATTACTGGCGCTCCAGAGCGCAGCGAATGCCCTTCGCCTCCCGAATAGCTTCGACCGAACTACAACGACCGTCAGCGACGAGGACAAACTGACCGCGCAAGCCGGCGTCGGCGCGGCAACCGGCAGCTATACCGTTCAAGTCACTCAGCTGGCCAAAGCGAATCAGATTACGAATAAAGCCGCCAAAGCGGTGGCCAGCACGACGGCTGCCATCGTGTCGGGCGGCCCGGGAACATTCACCTTTAAGATCGGAACCGGAACCGATCAAACGGTCTCGCTCAGCGATGGGGCCACGCTCGACGACCTGCGCTCCGCTATTAACGATCTTGGAGCCGGTGTCACCGCCTCCGTGATCAACACCGGAACTGTGTCGAGTCCGGCCTATCGATTGACACTGACGGCCACCGCAACGGGCGCAGCCAATGTCGTGTCGGTCGTGACTGACACGACAAGTCTGGATTTTAAGAATACAAGCGGAACCGGCGGCAGCGATACGTTGCAGGCGGGACAGAACGCTATCGTGGTCATAGGGGATCCAGACCAAACGACGATTTCAATCGAACGGGAATCAAATGTCATCACCGACGCAATTCCGGACGTCACCCTCACGTTGAAGTCAAAAACCGTCGCCACACCCACGCCGGAACCGGTTACCGTCAATATCACCACCGACCCCAACAGCGTCAAAACCAATATCAAAGCATTGGCGACTGCGTATAACGATATCGTGAAGTTCGTCAATGAGCGGACGGCTTATGACATCTCGACGAAGACCGGAGGCATTTTCTTCAATGAAAGTACGGCGAAGAGTGTCTTGAGCCAGTTGCGCACCTCGCTCTCCGGCGAGGTCAGCGGATTGTCCACCTACAAGACATTAGGCGCAGTGGGATTCAAAACGGAACGCGACGGCACCGTCACGATTGACGATGCCAAATTGGACACGGCACTGGCGAGCAACTATTCCGCCACCAAAGCGTTGTTCGTGACGCAACCCACATCGAGCGGCATCGCGGACCGTTTGGTCAAGGCCGTCGACCTCCTCGATAGCGTTGACACCGGCGCGTTCACCGTGAGGAAAAACTCCATCACCAGCCAGATCAGCAAACTCACAGACGAAATCGGCCGGAAGGAAGATATCGCTTCGCAATATGAAGAACGACTTCGGCTTCAATTTGCCTCATTAGACGGCTTGTTACAAAAACTTCAAGCACAGTCCAGCTCTCTTCAGGCGCTGAGCTAACCCAATAAGGTCACCATGATTGCGACTGCAGCCAACGCGTATCAACAGACTCAGGTCATGACAGCCAACCGGGTGCAATTGATTGTGCTGCTCTACGACTCGGCCATTCAGTCGCTGGAGCTGGCCCGGGAAGCTATTCTCACAAATAATTACAAGGACAAGGCTCGGTTCCTTGATCGCAGCATAGCTATTGTCGGGGAATTGTCCAGCGTCTTGGATTTCGAGCGAGGCGGGGAGATCGCCGTGTCGCTGCACCGTCTGTATGACTACATGGTTCAGCAATGCATTCAGGCGAATTTGCGGCATAACGGCAAACACCTGGACGGGCCGATCCGATGTTTGACTACGTTACGCGAAGGGTGGCAGGTCGTCGCTCGGCAAGAATCGGTGGCTCATGTCGGCAGCTAACCCTCTTACTACAATCCTCCTCAACGATTCGCACTCCATCGAACTGTTAACCACTCAGGCGCTTGAGGCCGCCCTCAACGGCGATTGGGATCGGGTAGATGCCTGCTATGGCGCGCGCGGAATCGGCCTCGCCAACTGTGTCATCGAGCGTGTAGCGGCCCAACGCCTACTGGCTCTGGATGAACAGGTGCGCACAGCGATCCTCGTGGCGCAGGCGGGAATCGCCGGCTTGCTCGCCGAAGCAGCGCAAGCGAGACGGCGCCGGGCACGATTACGCGAGAGCGCCGGGCAATTCGAGACAGAAAACGGGACTATCCACTGTGAAGCCTGACTCATGGCCGACGAGGCTCCATCGTCAGTTCGTACCGCCCACAGCAGAGGCTTGACATGATCCCCTCACACGATTCATTCACTTCAGGTACTCTTGATCTCAAAAATGAAGAACGGCGGGAATGGTTGCGTATCGACGATCGACTATTACTCGACTATCGGCGCGCCGACGAACCGCTGGAAGCCATGAACCAATACCTGCCGCCAGCGACGGAAGACACCATAGCCACCGCGGTGTCGAAGCCCACCCTGGATTTGTTGGTTCGAGCAGGGGAAACGTTTGCGGGCTCTCCGCTCCTGCCCTGGGTGTCGAAAATCGACTGGATGTTGGAGACCATTCTCAAGTCGCTTGTGAAGAGTCACCCCGGCAGCGTGACCATCGCGCGATTGACGAATGTGGATATCAGCGCCGGCGGGTTGGGATTCGACACCCCACGTGAGTTCCAGGCGGATGACCTCCTGGTATTGAAACTCATTCTGCCGCCGTTCAGCATGATAGACGCCACGGCGCGAATCATCCGAGTCACGCCGGTCGGCGACAGTTCGACGGAGTTTCATGTTGCCACCCAGTTTGTCGAATTAGGCGGTGACGACCAGGAACTGATTATCCGGCACATTTTACAGGTTCAGGCGGAACGGCTGAGGACAAGAAAAGCTCATCACCACCTGTAAGTGGTCATTCGAGCAAGAGATTGGTGCGAGGACCTAGGCGGCTTGCTCTGGTGATGGCACGGTCTCGGCAGGTATCGGTAGAGGTCGTCCAATTTCAGCCAGCAGCGCATCGGCTGCTTTGTTCAGGGCCAGCGAGGCAGGGGCCGTCGGCTCGAATTCGACCACCGGCAGATAACTGCGAACTGCCCGCGTCATAGCCGGATCGTCTGGAATCTCCCCCAGCATCGTCAGATCTCCACCGACATATTCCTTCAAAAGTTTCTTCAACTGCAGGACATTAACTCGCGACTTGCCTGACACCCGGTTCACAATGAGGTGCGGTCGAAACCCCTGCAACGTCCGGCCGGCCGTCTCCCTGGCGTTCGGATCCGTTGCTTCCACGGCTTGAATGACCTCATCAATACTGGAAAAATCACGATCGGAGAGCACTTCGCTGACGGCATCCCGCGATAAAAATGCCGATAACACCCGCCGTATGGCAGCCAGCTTGATGAAGCGATACAGGTCGAGCACAGAGGTCGGATCAGGAGTGGCGACCGTCAGATAATGGTCGGCCATCAGAAAGAAGTCCAGCGCGTGATAACTCGTGCCCGCACCGATATCGACGATGATCACATCGGCCTGCAACTGGCCGAAGTGGCGAATCAGCCGCTTTTTCTTGGCATAGGGAAGATTCGCCGTCGCCAGCGTGTCTCCCGTGCCGGGGAGCAGGTGGAGGAAGGGATGCGCCGAGACCGGCTGGAGCACATCCTCCAGGCGCTCCACACGCCGTTCTACGAAATCGGTCAGGGTGAGGGGAGGGTTCAGCATGCCGAAGAGAATGTGAGCGTCGGCACCTCCCACGTCCAGGTCGGCCAGAACTACGCGCTTGCCCCTTTTGGCCACTAGCATGGACAAGTTAGCCGCGATCACGCTTTTTCCTACCCCGCCCTTGCCTGATCCCACAGAGACAATCGTCGCCATCCGGAACTCTCTCTCAGCCTTGTGTGTGATTGTCGATGTCTGTTGTCGGTCCTTCGGCCTAGGAACCTGCGGAATGGACCCAGAGGGAGAACATTTCCGTGCCTGCTCGCAGCCTGTGCTTTATTAAACCCCATCGGTCAAGAACCGGCAACTAAAGTTTGAGATGGCGCCCACCGATACCATATCCGTTATGAATGATGCCATCCCAGTAACAACCAAAGTGAACCTTGACAGTGCATCACTTTCGGAAAGCGAAATACTGACCGTCCCGGATGTGGCGCGCTTTCTGCGCGTGCCGAAGTCCACGGTGTATAAGCTCGCGCGCCTCGGGCAATTGCCGGCTTCCAAAATCGGAAAGCACTGGCGGTTCCTCCGACGCGACATTCACGATTGGATGCACAGCCGGACTCAGCACAACTGATCTCTCCGCGGAGAGCGTGTGCAGTGGTAGCGCAATAGCGGGGCTCTGGCGTCTTCGGGTACCCGGCGACCGCGCTTATCAGAAACAGATCGTGTAAACGGGGCGGTCGATGCTTGAAACGAACGAGGAAGGAACAACGGGAAATCTTACTCGCGCAAAAAAGATACGAATGACTGCGATTGGAAGAATCAAGCAAAGAGGATTCTCAGCAATTCCGGACGTCGAGAACCCGCTCGATCAGTTTCACCGATACCGCGGAAGTTTACGATCGACCAAACGGACTTGGCCGACCCTATATTTCGCGCCATTTTGCATTTGCAGTATTAGGACAGCCTCCTGTCTGGCATTGAGCATTCAAGCATCAGCGGGACCTGCGAAACTTTCGTCAGGCAAGACGATTGTGACACAACGCACTCCGATAATGTCTTTCGGCAGGCCCAACGCTACCAATTCGGCTTCACGCAGATAACTTCGGAGAACGCCAACCGCTTCCGATAGCGAGGCAACTGAACTGTGGATATCGCCACAATACTAGGCATCGTCGTTGCCCTCGGTTCGATCATCGGCGGGCAGGCCCTCGAAGGCGGGCATCTCGGGTCCATTCTCCAGTTAACGGCGTTCATCATCGTCGCCGGAGGGACCTTCGGAGCCTGTTGTGTGCAAAATCCGCTGTCCGTCGTCATCAAGGCGCTGACGTCCGCCACGCTGGTGTTGACCAATCCTCCCCACGACGTGAAGGGCACCATTACCCAGATTCTGGATCTGGCCAACGTCGCACGAAAACAAGGTTTGCTGGCGCTCGAAGGCAAAATTAAAGATCTCCACGATCCGTTTTTCAAGAAAGGCATCCAACTGATTGTCGACGGAACCGATCCCAAGCTGCTTCAGGAAATCCTGGAAATTGAAGTCGAGCACCATGAGGAGGAAGGGGTCCATGCGGCCAAGGTTTGGGAAGCCGCGGGCGGATATGCTCCGACGGTCGGCATTCTTGGCGCTGTGCTCGGCTTGATCCACGTGATGGAGAATCTCGCCGACCCGTCGAAACTCGGCGGCGGTATCGCGGTGGCCTTCGTCGCGACCGTGTATGGCGTCGGATTGGCCAACCTATTTTTTCTGCCGATTGCCAACAAGATGAAATTCAAGCTGAAGGAAGAGGCCGGGTTGCGGACTATGGTGATTACGGGCTTGGTTGGTCTCGCTCAGGGCGAAAACCCCCGTATCTTGCAGGAAAAGCTCGAAAGTTATCTTTCTCCGAATGAGCGCACCAAGGACGACAAGAAGTGAAACGTGACCCATCATTTCTGAAACGTCGTTCGTAACAACTCCGCCCTTGACGCGCGACGAGCCTCGATCAACGCCATGGCAAAGAAGAAACACGAAGAGCACGAAAATCACGAACGCTGGCTGGTGTCCTATGCGGACTTCATCACGCTGCTGTTCGCCTTCTTCGTGGTGATGTATTCGGTGTCGTCCGTGAACGAAGGCAAATATCGAACGGTAAGCGATTCCATCAAAGCCGCCTTGAATCCGGTGAACAGCATACCATCAAGCCGCTTGCCCTTCGCAGTCGGTAATGCCAAACCGATGATGGTCAATCCAGACATGTCAAGTGTCAACGACCCGGTCATTCGACGGATGAAGGAGATTTTCAAGAAAATTCATCCGACCCTTGCCCTGGAGATGCCTGATATTAAAATCGTGGAAACCGGCAATGGAACCATCATGATTTCCCTGCCCGAATCCATTTTATTCGGCAGCGGAGAAGCTCGGGTGCGACCTGAGGCCTTACCCTTTCTGAAATCGCTGGCCGAAATTCTGATCGAAATGGATCGACATGTCCGTATTCTTGGCCACACGGACAACGTGCCGATCCGGACGGTGCAATTTCCCTCGAATTGGGAACTGTCGGCTGTGCGCGCGGTTATGGTCGTCAGGATTTTTTCCGAACTCTATGCGGTACCGATCGCACACCTCTCAGCGACCGGATTTGCAGACTCCAAGCCGGTCGCAACCAACGATACTCCGGAAGGACGAACAAAAAACCGACGAGTAGAAATTGTCGTACTTGAGAAAAATCTGACGGAAGAAACACTCGATTCATTGCTCCCGGCAGAGAACACGTCAGCACGATTCCCCTTATAAACCTAGACTCGGAGACGTCTTCCGCTCTAGGAATCACTCACATTCGAAATGCGGCGAGCATGTCCTTACCGGCCCGATTCCGCTGCGAATCTCTCGCAATGAGAGTCTGCTTTGTGTGAAGTTCAATACCTTGCCGGCGGCCAAAGGGCGGAAAGAGGGATGCCATGGCGGGGTATATGCTCTTGAGATAACGAATAGAGCGAACGATCCGCCCTATCGGAACAGGCCGACAGTTTTTCCACACCCCAATTAGTGCCAGCACCCCGCAGCAACGTCTCGCCTCGGTAACTATTCCAATCATTGGGCTTAAGAATCGGACTGGGGAAGCCGAAACAGAGGTGAGCAAGTACTCCGTGTTAGACAGAGGACTCTGATCGTTCTAGGTCATAACAGGAAGAAAAAAATATGGATGTTAAGCCGATGCTCTGGCACCTAGTGCTCATAAGCGTGACGGCTGCCTACCTCATCATATTGGCGGGCGTCCGATCCGCCAAGCGCCACGATGTCGCTCACCATTCACATCGCATGATCGTCGGCTGCACGATCGTTGGAATCTGGCTGGTAGCGTATGTGCTCAAGCAGGCGATCTTCGGACGCGAATCGTTCAAAGGTTCTGACAGCGCTTACTGGACCATCTACGTTCCGGTATTTGTCACCCACATGCTGCTCGCCGCCACAACGATCGCTTTGGGCGCCTACAACCTGTACATGGGCCTGCATCGCATGCGGTATGGGAGCGTCGGGGCCATGGTGGCCGGTATGACGACGCACCGCCGAATGGGCAATGCGCTCGTCTTGACGTTTAGCGGTACCATGATCACGGCGTATCTCATTTATATTATGTTATTTGTCTGGTTTAGAGAGTAAGCCGTGGATAGCTCGAACGCTCCACATAACCACGCAAACACCTGCAACCTGCGATTCCCTGGTGGCGACTGTGTGGGAATGATCTTCCACCCGTCGAGAGCAGGCATGGTCAACCGCGAGACACTGGCCGACTCTATCATGGCTGGTTCTCGAATCTTTGTCTCAATCTCCGGTCTGCTTAACGACCTCTTCAGCATGCCGCAAGAGGCCGTCAAGCTCAGCTCTGCCGATTCCGACTGGCCATTCAAGAATATTGCCGCGGCCATCCTGAACCATGCGTACCGTGCCTGATCGTTCACCTTTGCACACAGAGGAGCTCTGATGAAGATTACCAAGGAAATCCAGAATCATAAGGTGACCCTGAAACTCGAGGGAAACTTTACCTATACCCAACGCAAGCCGTTTCAAGAAATGTTGAAGGCTGTCAGTGTCGACCCGATGGAACATATCGTCATCGATCTGTCGCAGGTGGCTTTTCTCGACAGCGCGGCATTGGGATTGCTGATGATCTCGCATCGGCAACTGCAAGCCGACAAACGCACGCTGTCCTTGGCCTATCCCCAGCCGACGGTGCGGCAAATCATCGAACTGGCCAATCTGCATAAGACAATTCCGCTGATCGAATCGCCTGTACCAGCCCAAACCAAGAAGAGCGCCTAAAATTCCTTTTGAGACCACGAAAGGAATTGGGACATGCAGATCACTGAACGGCGAATCGGGGATTTCGTCATCCTCGACTTGGTGGGCGAACTCACCTATGCTAATCGCGCCACGTTCAAAGCTGCGGTGGAACGGAGCAAATCCGGCGGCTGCCGGCATCTGATTTTGAACATGCAAGGCGTACGCTTTCTGGACAGTTCGGCGCTGGGGACGCTGGCTCTGCTGACGCAGAGCCTAAACATCACGCAGAGCACGGTCAGCCTGCTGAACCCTCAGAGTTATGTGAAAGAAATCCTCATTCTGGCAAATCTTCATCAACTGCTGCCGGTCTACCATTCGGAACAGGACGCGCTTGCAGGAAGCCGTCTTCCTGCGGCGAGGTAAGGCCCACATCAGGAGCACCGGCTGTGGCTGAACCCGCGCAACGTATCGAAGAGCACCAGGTCACCGACGAAGCCGCCAAGCCGACACCGCTCATTCTTCTGGTCGATGACGATGAGATTACCCGAATAGGTATGGCCGGGCGTTTGAAGCGGTTGGGGTATCATGTGATCGAAGCCGGCGACGGAGCCGCCGGGTTGGTTGCCATCCGCGCACAACGCCCGGATCTGGTGATTCTGGATTGGATGATGCCGGGCATGGACGGTCCCAGCGTGTGCGAAGCGATCCGAGCCGATGCTGAGTTGAAGTCCAGCCAGGTCGTTCTCATGACCGCGCACGACCGACCCGAGCAGATCGCCGAAGGCCTCTCGCGCGGCGCCGACGATTTTCTGAGCAAAGCGGCGAGCAAGCAGGAGGTATTGGCGCGAGTGCAGGCCAGCCTCCGGTCCAGCGCTCTTGTTCGAGAAATCGAACGCACGCGCGACGATCTTGATCGTTCACACCGGCTGCTCTCCGCCAAACAACATGAACTGGAAAGCGAACTGCAGTCGGCCGCGGATTTCGTGCGTGCGCAGTTGCCTCTCCCCGGAATTCCGAGGCCGGGACTCACCACGCAATGGGCCTATCAACCTTCACTGGCGTTGGGCGGGGACCTGTTCCAGGTCTGCCCCTGGGGCTCTGATGCTCTCGGCCTGTACATTCTTGACGCGTCGGGCCACGGGGTTTCCGCCGCGCTACGCGCCGTCGGATTGATGAGTTTTCTGCGTGAAGACAATCTGGGAAAAACCGTCGGCAGCTTCGATCCCGGCGCTATCATCAGCGAGGCGAACCGTCGTTTTCCGTTGACGCAAGACGGCGACTATTTCACCCTCTGGGTGGGACGCCTGGATCTCTCCTCACACACCCTCTCCTATGCCACCGCCGGACACAGCGGCGCGTTTCTGCATGCAGCCGGCAACGAGTCTCAGTGGTTGTCCAAGCCCAGTTTGCCGTTAGGGTTCGATCCCGACAACATTTTTGCAAGTACTTCTACCGCCCTGCACCCGCGGGACCGTCTCTATCTGCTCAGCGACGGCATCTATGAAGCGCCGTCGCCGGCAGGGGAATTGTGGGGACGACCCCGCCTGCAAGCGACCCTGGAAGAGCATCGCAATCACAGTCTAGGGCAGTGCATCGCCATGACCATGGCTACCGCACGGCAATGGCTGGACGGCGATATTTTTCCCGACGATGTGGCGCTCCTTGGTTTGGAGGTGTTGGAGGGCTCGACTTTCGGAAAAGGACGGTCCTAATGGAGTCTCACCCCGTCATGGACCTGGCCGCGGCGTTGGATCGATTCGACGGCGATCAAGACCTGTTTCTCACCCTTGCCGGCCTGTTCGTCGAGCGTTCGGCACAAGCGCTCGCAGCCCTTCAGACGGCCTTGACCGCGCAGGACTTGTCGGTTCTGGTCAAGGAAACCCACAAATTGAAAGGGTCGGCCATGGAGTTTTGCGCCCGCCCATGCGTGGCGGCCGCCACAGCGCTAGAGGAGTCCGCCCGGAAAGCCGCCGTTCAGGATCTCGCGGCACTTGGCGAGCGGGTTTGCGCAGAGGTGGAACGACTCACTGCCGCACTGGTTCAGATCATGGAAAAAGGATTTCCATCATGACTGGTGTAGACGCTGGGCACACGCTGCTGATCGTCGAAGCCTGTCCCGAAACGTTAGCCTTGGTGATGGAACATGCGAAACACCAAAGGTTTTCAGTCATCACGGCTCCCGATCCAGGCGTCGCCTTGGCGATGGTCGAGATGGCCTTGCCGGATGTTCTGATGACTGATCTGTTTTTGCCTGATAGGGCCGGCCTCTCATTGATCAGTGAAATCCGCAAACGTTCCTCGGAGACCGTCATTATCGCGATGGCCGACACGGGAGATTCGCGCACCATTCTACAAGCCGTTCGCGCCGGCGCTGGGGATTTTCTACAGAAGCCGGTGTCGGTTGAGGAACTTGAGCAAGCCCTGGATCGTGCGCGCCAGCGAGTTCCTCGGGCCATTGAGGAGGTTCCGGGCATCGAGCAACTGGACTATCGTCTAGTGCTGGGAACTGATCCCGAGCATGTCGAGATCTGTGTCGGCTGGTTGATCGAGCATACCGCCATGTCGCTGCCTGAAACACAGCGCCTGCATCTGCGCACGACGTTAATCGAGCTCCTTGTCAATGCGGTGGAACATGGCAGTCTCGAAATCTTGTGTCAGGAAAAACATGACGCATTGACCACCGACCGGTTTGATGCCCTGATTGCCGAGCGCCGTCGTCATCCACGTTTGGCCAAGCGCCGAGTCGTGATCCAGGCCTCATACGATAGACCTCGCCGGCGCCTTCGCTATGCCATCACGGATGAGGGAAAAGGGTTTGCTTGGAACCGCTTTCTGACGAACGCTGAGCAGCCTTGCGACAGTCGTGATGCGAATGGGCGCGGCGTATTTCTCGCCAAAGCCTTCTTTCCCGATCTGACCTACAACGAGCGCGGAACCGAAGTCACGTTTTCGGTACCCCTCCCATAAAGCACTCAGTCGCCGGCACAATCGCCTTGACGCGTGCCACAATCGCAGTTTATCTTCCCTTCTCCGGTCTTACTCTCTTCTGACACGCTCATCTGTGAGGCAACCCATGACTCGTTGCACGCGCGTGACGCTCTCCATCGTATTCCTCTCCCTGTTAGGTGGTTGTAGTACCAGCGAATGGGTGCATCCTAACCGCCCGAAAGATCAATTCACGCTAGATTACAACAGGTGTCAAGCCGACACCATGCGCGATCCCAAACTGCAACAGGGCATTCAGCTGCTCATCATTCAGGCCACCGAGCGCTGCGTCCAGAAACAGGGATGGCGCTTGGTAGAAAAGGAGTAGGCGAGCGCGGCTCGAGCCGTTCCGAGCAGATCAAGCCTCGCCCGATCACTCACGACCTATGCCGTTTCGCCGTGCTGAGCTATCGGGCGACTCACCGTTCACCTCGCCTGACGGCACCTCAGTGTCGATTCGCGCGCACTCGTGAACAGAGCCGTTTTTGTTGACGGACGGATCGGGCTCCGCTATGTACATGATGAGGTGCCCCTTACCATGGCAGCTTCGTCGGTTTCACCACATGCTTCTCCGGATCGGCCGGGGCAGTGCATCGGTATTGAACCTTCGTTCAGCTCACCGTCTCTCGAGCAGTGAGTCTCGTCGGCGAGCGCGAAATCGAAGATTGCACGAACCCAGACAGGACCATACTGATGAAACGTATCGATCTCATTGCCGGAGCCAGGCCCAATTTCATGAAAATCGCGCCGATCATCGACGCGTTGAATGCCGCTCATGCGAAAGGCGGCCACCTGCGGTTCCGGCTCATTCATACAGGCCAGCACTACGACCGCGCCATGTCGGGCAGTTTTTTCGAGGAGTTGGGAATACCGGATCCCGACATCAATCTGGAAGTAGGATCGGGGACACAAGCCGAGCAGACCGCCGCTATTATGGTCAATTATGAGAAAGTCCTGACGAAAGAGAAAAGTGACCTCTGCCTGGTTGTGGGCGACGTGACCTCCACCATGGCCTGTTCGATTGTGGCCCGCAAGATGGGGATTCCCGTAGCCCATGTGGAAGGCGGCATCCGCTCGAACGATTGGACAATGCCGGAGGAGATCAACCGCGTGGTGACCGACTCCATCACCAATTGGTTTTTCACCACCAGCGACACGGCCAACGGCAATCTGCGGCGCGCCGGCGTCGCGGAGGACCGGATTTTCTTCGTCGGCAATACCATGATCGATACGCTGCTCAAGCACCTCCCGCGACTGCGTCCGCCGTCCTGCTGGAGTTCACTCGCATTGGAGCCTGGCCGATACTTTGTCGTGACTCTGCACCGTCCCTCGAATGTGGACGGCGAGCAGCAACTGCTCGGACTGCTGAAAGCCATTGCAGACGGAACCCACGAGTTGCCGGTGGTATTTCCGGTTCATCCGCGCACCGCCAAGAATCTACGTGAAGCCGGACAAACACTCCCATCGCTGCACTATGTCGATCCCTTGGGCTACCTGGAATTCAACTATCTGGTAAAACATGCGCGCGGCGTGATTACGGATTCCGGCGGCATCACCGAAGAAACCACTGTGCTCGGAGTGCCTTGCTTGACCTTGCGCGACAACACCGAACGACCCGAGACGGTGACAATCGGCACCAACGAACTCATCGGGACCGATCCGAGTAAGCTGCCCCCAGCCTTGAAACGATTAATGGCCGGGCAGTGGAAAAAAGGCGCCATTCCTCCCAAATGGGACGGGAAGACGGCAGTTCGAATTGTGGAGCATCTTACGCACCTACTTACAGGTGCCTGAACGCGGAATACTCCAAGCATTGGACAACCTTCGCAGCCTTCAAGACAGCACGGACATCCCAACAGCGACCGCCGTTTGCTGACGCGCTCCGAGTTCGGGAAGCAGCCGACGGCGGTGACCTGACAATTTCAGCCCGTCTCTCGACATATTTTTGACAGATCATCAAGCTTTTCAAACCGCAATCTGTCGCAGAATCATACAAGGTAGTCATAGGTCCAAAAGCCTCTACCTTTTTGCAACCCCATTGGGCTAGAAAACCTGCTGACACCTGATTTGAACCGCGGCCGCTCTGTACAATCCTGCTCAATTACCTTGGAGCTAGACCTGGCACGATGGCTACCCACGGTCATGGTTTCTCCCTAACTCGTCATTTCATCAAGGTTTTTTAAGAAAGGCAGGGATCGGTTGTTTAGGCCTACCAGTTGCATGGTCTCACCTATGGTCGAATTGACCTCGCCGTTTCGCGCTCGACCAACCAGAGGATCAGCAACCGACGGAGATACGGGTGGCACAGCCGAAATCAATCGCGCTCATTCAAGGTCACATCCCACACTATCGTGTTCAACTGTTCGCCGCGTTACAGGCGGAAGCCGAACGTCGAGGCTATTGCCTCACGGTGTACTCGGGGGAACAGGCGTCATCACAAGCCATGCCGTTTTCGCATCGCATGCTTCCTGTCCACTATCTGGGCAACAATATGAACGGAGCCTGCTGGATTGAAGGGCTTGCCAGAGCTGTCGCGGGTTCGGACATCATTATCGCCCCGCACGGCCTGCAGTACGCGACGATTCCGTACCTGTGGCTGCAGCGAAAGCGTCTCTGCACCTCCTGGATTTGGTGGGGGCACGGGTATAATTTTCAGGCGAGCACACAAAATCCGATCAGTCAATGGCTCACTGAGACGGTGAAACACTTTCTGCTGATGCGAGGCGACGGGGTCATCACATACACGCATGGAGGCGCTCAATATTGGTGCGACCGTGGGCTGCCGGCTGAGCGTGTGGCGCCTTTTCTGAACACGATCGACGTCGAGGGACTGAGGGAAGCCGGCAGGCAGGTGACCGACACCCAGCTGGCGCAGGCACGAGAGCGTTTGGGCCTTGGCGGAAAGCACGTGTTATTGTTTTCGGGGCGATTGTACGCGGAAAAGCAGGTGGACTTTCTTCTGCGGGCGTTCTCCAGAATTCAACAGGCACGCCCAGAGACGGCGTTGCTGATTCTTGGCGACGGACAGGAGCGGAGATGCCTAGAAGAACTGCGCCGAGCACTGCATCTGCGGAACGTTCACTTTCTGGGCGAGATTACGGATATGCATGAAACGAGCATCTATTTCAAGCTGGCGCAACTGCTTGTCATACCGGGCCTCGTGGGGCTGGCCATCGTGCATGGCTTTGCCTTCAACCTGCCGCTCATGACGACCGAACGGAATTTTCACAGTCCGGAAATCGAGTATCTGTCGCGCCAGAACGGCCGGATGACCGCCCACGATCCGGAAGCCTATGCGGATGAAATCGTCCGGATATTGTCGTCGCCGCAAGACCTCGATGTCATGCGCCTGCACTGTGACGAAAGTGCCCGAGGCCTTACCTTAGCCGCATCCGCCAAGCGGTTCATGCAAGCCGTGACCCAGTTCTCCAGTCCGGCGGGATCGGTCACGAGCGATCGACGCAGATCGCAGCGAACGTCTTTTTCATCACCGGCTATCACGACGTCCATGAGGAGATAGTTCATGTTGTCACGACGCCAGTTTTTGCAACTCTCGGCCGCCGCCACTGCCTCCGCCTTCTGCGCCTCATTGCCGCGATTCGCCCACGCACAGGAAGTTCTGGAAAGCCGAGTGATCTTTGACGAGAGCTTGAGCTGGGTGACCGAACATTCGGCGCATAACATGTGTCAACGAATGAAGCAGGCCGGTTTCAACGTGGTCATGCCCTGCGTCTGGCACGGTCGCGGAACCAGCTGGCCGTCGAGCCTCGCCCCTTGGGACAACTATAAATTAGACGAAATGGCGCGTTGGAATTCCAGCTTTGACCCCTTGGGAAAGCTGGTGGAAATCGCCGCGCAGTACCAGATTGAAGTGCACCCTTGGTTTAATGTCACCCTCCGTCAACGCGAGTTTTTGCCGCACTTTTATGGGCCGGGGACACCCGCCGAGGCCTTTGATGTCCACCGCCCTGACTTTCGTACATTTATCTCAAATTTAATGATCGAGTGTGTGTCGCGGTATCCGGTTCATGGCATCAATCTCGACTATATTCGCAGCGTCTCAATCTGCCAGAGCCCCGAGTGCGCGCGACAATACCACCACCACACGAATCGCAACCTCATGTTGGACCGGCTGAGCTACGGCGCTTCCGCCGATGCACGGGAAGCCATCGCGGATTGGAACGAACAGGCGGTCGGGGAGATCGTTCGACGAGTGTCCAGTCATGTGCGAAAGAACCAGCCCAATCTTTTGATCAGCCTCTGCGGGCACCCCGGACATCCAAACCTGTATATTCAAGGACAAAAGAGCATCAAGTGGGCGGATGAAGGCTTGATCGACGTGGTCTACGACATGCGCTATCCGGCCGAACCCAACTGGGAAGAGATGCGCGCGGTGCAGAAATCCATGAAACGGCCCGAAGCCTATGCGGTGCTGGTTGGAAACTACGATCTGGTCGGGGCGCATCAGATCTCCGTGTCCAGCGCGGGATCCCGCGTCGCTGCCCAGATTGTTCGTAGCCGCCAAGTGGCGCCGGGAAACGGAGTCGGCGTCTATCTCTATAGTCTCCTTAACGACGAGCAGATCAATGCGCTGCGTTCCGGTCCATTCCATACTCCTGCCACCCCGAAATGGGCACGTGCAACAGCTGTGGATCTCTCAACGCCGACCGGGCTGTTGGTACAATAGTCAGACCGGCTCACACCGGAATGGCTTGCTCTCCGAATTTCGGTTACACCACACAGGATTGTGACGTATATAATGCGAGGCTCCCCCAGAGCCTCGCACCTCTTTTCTCAGACAGGATCCGTCCATGGCCTATGCATTCGGCTTTTTAATTGTGGCGCTGCTGGTCAAAGATACCGCCCCCATCGGCGATCAGTATGTCTTGCGAAGTCTGTCACAGGGGCTGTGCCTCGCTGCGGGGTTCTGGTGGCTCTTCACGCAGGGCAGTATCGTCGCCATGCGACGATACTGGCTCATCCTGGTTTATAGCGCGGTGTTATGCGGCACCGCCTTCGTCTCCATGGACTCCACACGTGTCTTACTCCAAGTCCTGTCCCTGCTAGCCGTCACTCTGTTTTTTATGAGCTATTGTGAACAGGCCCAGCACAAGCCTTCATTGCACGGCACCGCTGCTCGTATCGTCATCTATGCGCTCTTGCCGATCTGCCTGGGAAGTCTCTTACTGTACAAGATGGCGCCCACTTTGGCGTTCGACCAGACGGTTGAACGAATGGTATGGGATAATCCTCACCGTTTTAAGGGCCTGTTCGGCAAACCAGCCGGCATCGCTGCGGCATCGGGCATTCTGCTCGGCCTGTGCGCATTTACGAAGGTCCATTGGTTCATTCGCGCCACCGGTGCGTTCTCCTCACTTTTGTGCCTCTACCTCACACTTTCACGGAGTTTCTGGGTCGGATCGTCTGTCGCGCTCCTGATCACTGTATTCTTGTACGTCAAACGGAAAGGCCTGCTCGTCGTAGCGGGGGTCGCCGGCCTGCTGTTGATCCTGGCGACCGTCACCATCATGGACACAAAGATTCCAGGACTGAACCAATCGCGATCCATGCGATCCGACTCCCTGGAAAACCTTTCGGGCAGGACCACGCTTTGGACACTCGCCCTTGCCCGATTCTGGGATCGCCCGGTGCTTGGATACGGCTATACAGTCGGCCATCAGGCGTTTCTCTACAGCCGCAAGGCCAAGGGGGGCGAGGTAGCCGGCGACAATGTTGATCTTTTTCGAAACGAGACATTTTCGCTGCATAACGGATATGTACAGGCCTTGCTCGATTCCGGTGGAATGGGCGCGTTGCTCTACTCCATTATTATGGGGATCACCGTATTGAGAATCGTACGGTACGATAGGCTAAAAGCTCATGCGGCAGCGCTGTACTGCCTGATGTTCCTATCCATCGCGAATATCGGAGAGACGCTTGTCTATACGCCGGCGACCTTTCACGCCGCGTTCTATTGGTATGTGGCAGTTCTTGCGTTGGGATTGCGCTCCATCGCCGAACCGCCTCCGGCTCCGGTCGTTGAGCCGGTTGTCGTGCCGGTACCTGAACGGGCGACACGGTATCCCGTGCTGTCACGACCACAGCCCAATGCGCAGCAGAACAGAGCGTTTCCGGACCCATGCTGATCAGCGCCGATGCGCGTCTTGCCGTCCGGCAACGACATCCCCATTAGGCTCGTTGATTCCATCACGCCTAGTAGGCGGCGACAGGCCGCACTGATAATGGGAGTCGATGCGCAGATAGTTTTGCTTCCACGGATGACGAAACCTGGCCGTCAGTAAGACATTGTTTCCTCCAGGATCCTTCATACCCATGAGACAACGCACCTGATATGAGTAACATTGAGACGCCTTCCCATCAACGCCAGACCGAGCGATTAGTTGTGGCGGGATCCGCCGTCCTTCTCGCATCGGTATTTGGAAATGGGCTCAACTACCTGTTCGGCGTGTTCCTGGCGCGATCTTTGGGCGCCGAACAATTCGGACTCTATGCACTGGCCCTCACATTTTTCAGCACCCTGACGATGGTGGTTCCGCTCGGGATGGATGCCGGCGCAATCAGGTTTATTTCTGAATACCGGACACGCCAGGATTCAAACGGGGCTCAGCGTACGATTTTCGTGGCCGGAGCCGTCACATGTCTGACCGCTGTATTGAGCGGTGTGTGTCTGGCGGGATTTGCTTCATCGATCAGCGAATCGCTCTATCAGAGGCCCGACCTCAGAATTTTGCTGCTGTACGTCGCCGCAGGTATTCCGGTTTATGCGGTCACCGGCGTCTTTTTGGCGTCTCTGCAATCCCATCAAACCGTGCGACCGCTCATCATGGTCCGGTATCTGTGGGAACCGGTCGGAAAATTCGCGCTCGCAGGGCTCGCGATATGGATGGGATGGGGGCTTGTCGGCGTCTTCGGCGCCCTCCTGGTTTCACTGATGGTCAGTCTAGCACTCACTCTCGGTTTTCTTCAGATGGTGGTCCGGTTCCGCTTGCCAATCATCGACCTCTGGCGACGAGAGGACGCCGCACGGCTGCTCTCGTACTGCCTTCCGCTTGGTATTGCCACAGTCTTTGGCGTCGTGGCCCCCCGCGCCGACATGCTCATTCTCGGCTCCTGGGCCAGTATGCATGACATAGGCATTTATCAGGCGGCGTTCCAGACGGCCGCTGCATTGGCGTTAATACTGGGCGCTTTGGAATCGTCGCTCACCCCGTTTTTCGGTCAATTGCATGCACAGAACGACATCGCGGGACTGCAGCATATGTATCAAACTGCATCAAAACTCGTCCTCTTATTTACTGTCCCGCTGTTCGTGCTCCTGGCTGTCTTCAGCGGAGAAGTGCTATCTTTATTCGGAACGGAATTCCGTGCGGGGGGGGCGCTGCTGATCATTCTGGCTTCCGGACAACTCTTAAGCAGTGCCGGAGGGTCGCCTAATAATCTCCTGCTGATGGGCGGACACTCCCGGCTTGTCATGTGGAATACGATCGGCGTCGGCCTCCTGGCCTTCTGTGTCTTCGCGTTTATCATTCCGCTGTGGGGCGTGCTGGGAGCGGCGATTGGAGCGGCTGGCACCCAGGTATGTGGAGTCGGCATCCGTATTGTGCAAGTCTGGCGGATACATCGCATCCAACCGTTCACCCAACGACTTGCTAAACCTATACTGGCCGGGCTTGGCAGCGCGCTGCTTGGCCTCTCCGTGAAGTCAAGTGTTCCGGCCTTGCTGCTGCCCGGCCTCGGATGCGCGATGGGATTGGTCTATATTCTTCTACTGGTTGCGCTGAGACTCGACCCCCAGGACCGCCAAGCGCTGCATGCCGTGATGAGTAAAGCTAAAATGATCGTTGCAGCGCGAGCCTGATGCTGATACAGAATACCCCATGAAACTGACCGTTCTCACAAACATTCTCACGCCATATCGGATTCCGTTGTTCCAGGCGATGGCAGAACAGGTCGACGAGTTTTCCGTCGTGCTGATGGCGCAGCAAGAGGAGAACAGACTGTGGAAGATCGAGGATGTTCCCTTTCCGGTTCACGTCTTGCCCGGTCTTCACGTACGCCCCTGGGGCGCGCCGGTAGCGGTACACCTCAATTGCGGCGTGACGGCACTGCTCCGGCGACTTGCTCCGGATATCGTCTTGAATGCCGGTTTTGCCCTGGCCAACATTGCGGCCTATTGGTACTGCCACCGCACTCACACCCCATTTATCCACTGGGCGCATCTTTCGCTTTACGACGGAGCACAGACGTCGTTTATTCGACGTCGAATCAGGCACTGGCTGATCGGACACTGCGACGGCGCGGTCGGCGAATCTTCCCACGCTCGCGATGCCTTCATCCACTATGGCGCTCCCAAGGAACGCGTGTTGGTGGCGACCATGCCGCTGGATGTCACAGGACTTCACAGTCGTGTCCTCGATCTTAAACGGACAGCGGAACACCGGGCTCTGCAGGAGTCGTTTTCAAAACCGGTGCTGCTCTCCATCGGCCAAATCATTCCGCGCAAAGGCTATCAAGAACTGTTCGACATCTACGAGCGACTCCTGACGACACACCCCCACACGTCCTTACTCATTGTCGGCGATGGGCCGGACCGAGCGCATTTTGAGGCGCTGGCCGGGCAGAAGGGATGGACAGAGGTCCATTTTGCGGGGTTCGTACAAGCCAAAGAACTCCCGCGCTATTTCGCCATCAGCGACGCGTTTATTTTCCATACGCTCTATGATCCCTTCGGTCTAGTGCTGAGTGAAGCGATGGCGGCTGAAGTTCCTGTCGTCGCGTCTATTCATGCCATGGCCACCCACGATCTTGTCGAGGACGGGGTCACGGGGTTTCGTATCGATCCCCTCCAAACGGAATCCTCGGCGCAGGCGATACGACATCTTTTCGACATGTCTTCACAACGGCGCACCAGTTTGATCGACGCGGCCTATCGCCGGGTGCTTCCCTGCGATAGCCGAAACAGCGCGGCAAAAATCGTGCAGTTCCTGGCTTCTTTCCGGGGCCCGCGCGAACGACGCATGGAGATGACCCCCGGGACCTAGTCGAATCGCATGACCACTCACAAAGAGATCGTCCAAATCATCGGTCCAACGCCGCCGCCATATCATGGGGTCAGCGTCGCGACCCACGTCTTGCTCGACGCGCTGCCTGCCTCACAGTTTTCGGTCGTCCATTTAGACACGGCCGACAGGCGCGGCATCGCTCATGTGGATCAACCGGATCTTTGGGATGTGCTGCTCTTTATCAGACAGTGGTTCGCGCATCTCAGCATCCTGCTCTGGAAACGGCCCCGAATCTGCTATCTGCCTCTCTCTCAAAGTCGGATCGGCTTTCTGCGCGACAGCCTGTTCATGGTTCCGGCGTTTCTCTCAGGCTCAGCCGTGGTCGCGCATCTCCACGGAGCCAATTTTTATCAGGTATATGAGGATGCGGGAGGCGTATTCAGGTGGTACGTCGATCGCGTGTTGAAACGAGTGACCAAATTTATCGTGCTCGGCGAGATGCTCAAACCGATTTTCCACAGGTGGGCGCACCCGGAATCGATTGCCGTGGTGCCGAACGGGGTGCCCGAATCATCTGCTAACCGAAGCGATCAACCCCAATTCTCCTCGCCAGCACCGCTACGAATCGTCTTTCTGTCTACCCTGAGCCGACAAAAAGGGCTGTTCGTACTGCTGGATGCAATGCCGTTTGTGGTACGTGAACATCCGGATGTGGAGTTCCACATTGCCGGGCCCTGGTGGGGCGCGGACACCGAACAGCTGGTCCGCCAGCAACTGGAGAAAACCCATCTGGCCTCACAAGTCACATTCCATGGCCAGCTAGCGGGCGAGAAAAAGATGGAATTTCTACAGCGGGGGGATTTGTTTGTCTTTCCCGGCATCCAGCAGGAAGGCCAACCGTTGACGGTCTTGGAGGCCATGTGCGCGGGCCTGCCGGTCGTCGCGACAGACAGAGGCTGCCTACGCGAAACCGTGATTGAAGGCGAGACCGGTTTTATCGTGCCGCCGGATTCGCCGGAGGCGATAGCGGAACGGATTCTCCTGATGATCCGCGAGCCACACACTCGTCACCGGCTCGGCACCAATGCTCGATTGCGATACGAACGTGAATATACGATGTCCACCTTTGCCGCACGAATGGCGGATCTATTTGCACAGGTCAGCCAATCAGACTACCATGAGAATCCGAAATCGATGGATTCGCGTCATTGGAGCATACGCTGATGAATACGCTTCGCGACATTGAACAGTTTTGGGATGCCAATCCTTGCGGCGAGACCTTGGTCGGCAAGGATCAGAAATGGACCACATTCTTCGATCGCTACGACGAGTTTCGCTATCGGACGGAAGGCCATATTCTCGCAGAGCTCGACCGCCTGCAACCGACTGGAAAGAATGTCCTCGAAATCGGAATCGGGCAGGCTGCGGACAGCGCCCAGCTCATTCGCCGAGGCGCGCGCTGGCACGGCCTCGACCTGACAGCGGAAGCCGTTTTCCGCGCAAAAACCCGCTTCGAACTGTTCCAACTGCCGTACCAGGCCGTTAAGCAAGGGAGCGCCACCGCAATCCCGTATCCCGATAAGACGTTCGACATCGTCTATTCCCACGGGGTACTCCATCATATTCCGCCCGTCCGCCAAGTCAGCCAGGAGATTCGCCGGGTGCTGAAGCCGGGGGGTAAATTGGTCATCATGATGTACCACAAACACTCGCTGAACTACCTGGTGAGCATCAACATCGTTCGCCGCCTGCTCATGATCGGCCTCTTCGGGCTGGCGAAAATCGGCGCGCGCCCCCTGATTACGGATCCCCTCCTGGCGGGGCACTTACAGAACGCCGAAGAATTCGGCCTGTTGACCTATCTCCGGAATCCATTATTTATGATCCGGAATACGGACGGACCGGGAAATCCCTATTCCAAGGTGTATGATCCTCAGGACATTGCATCGGACTTCGCCGAATTCCGCCTCGAGGATACCCGTGTGCATTTTCTCAATGAGCGGCATCTGCCGGTGTTAAAACTGCTTCCGCACAACGCCCGCAGGTTTCTGGCCTCAAAGCTGGGCTGGCACCTGTGGGCCACATTAAGCTAGCCCGTCTCATCTCCCTCTAGGAGCATCTCACGACATGTGTGGCATCGTCGGATTCATGGCACAGGACGCAGATTCGGCCCTGACTGAGCGCACCCTCGCCATCATGCGCGACCAGATGACCCATCGTGGACCCGACGATGGTGGAGTGTACGTACGCCGCGAGGGTGCGTCCACCATCGGACTCGGGCATCGCCGGCTGTCCATCATTGATCTCTCGCCGCTCGGTCATCAACCTATGAGTACCGCCGATGGCTCGCTGTGGATCGTCTTCAACGGTGAGATTTTCAACTACCGTGAGCTGAGAGCAGAGCTGCCGAAAAACGTACAAGCGCAATTCCGTTCGCAAACCGACACGGAGGTCATCCTCTATGGAATTCGCGAATGGGGCCTTGAAGGCTGCCTGCGCCGCCTGCGCGGCATGTATGCCTTCGCACTGTATGACGCAGAACCGGGCACGCTGACGCTGGTTCGCGATCCACTGGGCGTAAAGCCGCTCTATTACACCCGCGACCGCGGACGCGTGGCATTTGCCTCGGAAATCAAAGCACTCGCGGCAATGCCCGGATTCAAACCGGCGATCAATGTTCAGTCGCTTTACCATTATCTAACCTTTGCCAATGCCCCCGCGCCGGACACTTTCTTCGAAGGCGTCTCGAAGCTGGAAGCCGGCACCTACCTGACGTGTGACGGGCAGGGACGGATTCGACAGCAACGGTATTGGAATCCTGCTTCGTTCCAGCCCGGATCTGGCTCACTCACGGAACAAGACTATGTGGACGAGCTACGCCGGCTCCTCCGGCAATCAGTTCGCCGCCGCATGGTCTCGGATGTGCCCTTCGGAGTGTTCTTAAGTGGAGGCGTCGACTCATCCTTGAACGTCGCCCTGATGGCGGAACTCCTCGACCGACCAGTTGAAACATTTTCCATCGGGATCAAAGACGACCCGTCGAACGAATTCGCCTATGCGCGGCAGGTGGCGGAGCACTTTCAGACCAACCACCATGAAGCCCTTATTTCAGATGAGGATTTCATTAATTTTCTCCCGCAGATGGCCTACTTTCAGGACGAACCGGTTGCGGACCCTGTCTGCGTGCCGATTTATTACATTTCAAAATTGGCGCGCGAGTCGGGGACACCGGTAATCCAGGTGGGGGAGGGCAGCGATGAAATTTTCGCGGGTTATCAGACCTATCATCTCTTCGATGGCTGGAATCGCCGGTACTATCAACCGTACCTCCAGGCACCGGACTTCCTTCGGCGCTCGATCTACGGAATCGGGAAACATCTCTTCTCCGCAGAAAAGCAGGATGCCCTGCGTCGTGCGGCGCTGGGTGATCCGCTTTTTCTCGGCAATGCCATTGCCTTTTGGGACAATGAAAAATCAGGCTTGCTCAAACAGGCCTTTCTTCCGCAGCAAACATCGAGCGGCTACATCCACGATCTGGGCCGCTCATTGGGCATCGATGATCCGCTGCTCCGGATCATTCACATCGAGCTCAAAAACCGGCTTCCTGAATTGCTGTTGATGCGTGTCGACAAAATGAGCATGGCCAACTCAATTGAGACCAGAGTGCCGTTTCTGGATGAAGATGTCGTGTCTTTTGCCCTCACCGTTCCTTCTGCCCTCAAGTTCAAACAGAATCAACCTAAGTACATTCTTCGACAAGCCGCCAGGGGAATCATTCCCGACAGCATCATCGATCGGAAGAAATGGGGCTTTTGCGGTTCGGCAACCAATATGCTCTCAACCCGGCTTGCCGGCTATGCTCGTTCCCGTGTCCTCGATAGTCCGTTGATTGCCGAGCGATTCCATCGCAACGCGATCGAAGGCATCTTCGTGTCTTTCCGCGAGCAAAAGCGATTTAACAGTTTCAAAATTTGGAATCTGCTCAATCTCGTCCTGTGGTACGAGCGTTGGTTTGTCACCCCCTCGACACATCGCTGAATGCTGCGTCCGCAACGGTTGCTCTGTCTCTCACCGCATTTCTTCATCACTCCTGACCGTCGCTAGACCGTTTAACCTTCGCCATGTGGTTCTCGCGAGCATCCGCCGCGCAAAATTGAACGCAAGATGCACGATTTCAAGCGTTAACCCAGCATCGCTTGCCTACAGCCGATCGACATTTCAACGACTTAGAGACGCGGGGAGTGGCCCAGGACTTGCTCAATCCCCCTAGCCAACCGGGAACGGCGCTACCGTACGATCCTGAAACGTTCATTCAACCGAAGGAGTCATCATGATGAAACCTGTTCTTAACCTCTCGCTGAGCCTCATGGTTCTTGCCTTGGGATCGGTTCTGCCGGTCTGGGAAGGGACCCGGGCCGAGGCGGCACTCGTAACATACCAGTTCAGCGGGAACATCAGCGAAGTCCCTGGCGCACTATTCACTCCCGGTGGAACAGGAGCCAACGGATTCAACTCGGGACTTAAGTTGTCGGGTACGTACACTTTTGATAACGCAACGACCGGATTACTGCCCTCGGGCCTGCCTATTCAGATGTATAACAATTCGGTCTCTACCCTGAACCTCACGATCGGAAACTACTCGGCAGTTCTGCAGGGCGGAGGCACGAATCTGACGACGGTGAGCAGCGGCAATCCTTCGCTGTATTCAGTCAATCTGGGAACGGCGGGCAATCTGGTAAAAGGTTTGGCTCCTTCCTTGTTCTCGATCAATCTTGCCGATGAGACGGGGACGGCCTTCAGCAGCGTGTCCTTGCCTGGCAATCAATCGCCTAACCTCAACGCCTTCAATGTCAATCGTTGGACATTGGCCTTCAGCAATGGCAAGACCCTGGTCGGTTCGCTGGACACCTTGAAGGCGGTTCCGCTCCCTGCCACTGTGCTGCTGTTCGGAGCCGGACTCATCGGTCTCGTCGGGCTGGGCGCACGCGGTCGTTTCAGCCATTCCTCAGTTCGCGGATAACTCCTCGTCGACGACGCATCTCCGGAATCGCTCGAGCCGTCTCTGCGAGGAGATCGGTTGTGAGAAAAGTGGGGCGCGCAGAGAAATTCTGCCGCTCGACTTTTCTCACAAGACCCCTGTAGCACTTTGCTCTACAAATGCGCCGCATGCGGCGCGAATCCTGCAAAAATTCCGTTCAAGCATTGACCTTCCCATCGAACGAAGGTAGTCTCCGAATGGGCTGTTCGTCCTGCCTTTTATTGTTTATTAACTCAGTATCAACACACAACCTTTAGGTATCAGGTATCGTGACACTATGAAACAGGTTATCCAAAACTTCCGCTCCGGAGTGCTTAAGATCGACGATGTTCCCCCGCCGGTCCTTCGCGAGGGCGGCTTGTTGGTGATGAATCACGTATCACTCATCAGCCCGGGCACGGAGAAATCCACCGTTCAAGTAGCGCAAAAAAGCCTCCTCGGGAAGGCAATGGAACGTCCGGAGATGGTGAAGAAGGTTCTCACTGCAATCCAGAAGGACGGGCTGAAGGACACCTTAAAACGCGTCTTCGAACGCCTCGATACGCCCGCCGCGCTTGGATATAGCTGCGCGGGAACCGTCGCGGCGGTCGGCGCCGATGCCTCGCAGTTTTCCGTCGGCGACCGGGTCGCCTGTGCCGGACAGAATTACGCCTCCCATGCCGAGGTGGTGTATGTCCCCAAACATCTCTGTGTGAAATTGCCCGCGACCGTCGATTTCGATGACGCCGCCTGCGTCACATTGGGGGCCATCGCAATGCAAGGCGTCAGACAGGCAGAGCCCCGCCTGGGCGACCGTATCGCGGTCATCGGCCTCGGCCTTCTAGGCCAACTGACCGTTCAAATGCTGAAAGCGGCAGGATGCCGTGTCCTGGGATCGGACTTAGATGCCGCCAAGCTCGACCTGGCCCGCCAGCTGGGTGCGGACGCCACTGCAAGCCCCTCGGGACTGATCGATGCGGCCGCCGGATTCTCCGAAGGCCATGGCGTCGATGCGGTCATTATTACGGCGAGCACCAAAGACAACAGTCCCGTGGAAATTGCCGGCACTATCGCCAGAAAAAAGGGAACGGTGGTCGTGGTCGGGGCAGTGGGCATGAATCTGCCGCGTGAGCCGTATTACAAGAAGGAACTCGACTTCAAACTTTCCATGTCCTATGGGCCAGGCCGCTACGACAGCGCCTACGAAGAGAAGGGGCAGGATTACCCGTACAGCTACGTTCGCTGGACTGAAAATAGAAATATGGCTGCTTTTCTCGACCTGGTCGGCGAGAGGAAGATCCAGCTTAAACCGCTCATCACGCATCGATTCGAGATCAGCCAAGCCGATGCCGCCTACCGCATGATGACCGAAGGCGGGACGCCATACATGGGTATGTTGATTACCTATCCCCTGGATCGACAACAGGCTCTGCGCCACTCCATCGAAGTCGTCAGCAACAAGCCTTCAGGCCCGCTCACGCTCGGCTTGATCGGCGCCGGGAATCATGTCAAGGACATGTTGCTGCCTCAACTGCAGAGCCTGACCAACGTCTCCATTCGAGCCGTGTGCACCGCCTCCGGCATCAATGCAAAAGCCCTTGCGGAGAAATTGCACGCAGGGTATTGCACCAGCGACTATCACGACGTCCTTCGGGACCCGGCCGTCAATACCGTCCTCATTGGTACCAGGCACGACACTCACGGGCTGTTGGTCGTGAAAGCCTTGGAAGCCGACAAGCACGTTTTCGTAGAAAAGCCCTTGTGTCTGACTGAGGAAGAACTCGACGCTATCAGCGCCGTGTACCGCGATAAGGCAGCCAAGGGACTCCGGTTGGTCGTCGGTTTCAACCGCCGCTTTTCTCCCCACGCTCAGAAGGCCCGCGAGTTTTTTAGCCGCCGCGAAAATCCTCTGGTCATGTTGTATCGAATTAATGCCGGGAAAATTCCGGCTGAACACTGGATTCAAGATGCGGCCGTGGGCGGAGGACGGCTTATCGGGGAAGCATGCCACTTCGTCGATTATATGCAATCGATGTGCGGCGCTCGGCCCACATCCGTCTTTGCGCGACGCATCGGTCGGCAGACCTCTGGAATGACTGATGATCAATGTGTCATCACGCTCACTTTCGCAGACGGTTCGATCGGATCTGTCATCTACACCGCCGGCGGCAATTCCGGTCTGGCCAAGGAACGTTTCGAAGCCCACGCCGATGGCAAATCGCTGACGATGGATGATTTCGAGGAAACGCAGCTATACTCGGGATCACAACGCGAGGTATTCAAAACGCCGAAGCGAGACAAGGGATTCCAGGCAGAGATCGCCCACTTTGTCCAGCTCGTGGAGCAGGGGAGTTCTTCTGTCATGTCATTTGATGATATGGCCTCCGTGACTCGAGCCTGCCTTCTCGCCGTCAAAAGTTTGCAGTCCGGCTCCGCACACGATGTCTAACATGTTTAGTATAGACTTCTCCGTCAATACGAATGTGCTCCCGAAGGGTTTGGCCTGGTATGCCAAACGCCTCAGCGTCATGGGACCGGGAGAGCTTATGCATCGCGTGCGGGAAGGCATCGCGATGCAGTCGCTACAGCTGCAGTACCGTCTCTCCAAGAGCGCTATAGCCCAGCCCTATGGCCCACAGGATATTCCCCGACATCAGTTTTGTGCTGGATTAGAACAACGGCTTCCGAAGTTGCCATGGCAGTTTCACATCGGTGAAAAAGAAACCGCTCGGCTCTTAAGCGGAACCCTGTCGGCGTTGAGCCATGAGTGGACATGGCGGCCCGATGCGGCGGTCTGGCACGAAGCGCCGGACACGAAGCAACCATGGCCGCAGATCTTCTTTCATCGCATTCCATATCGCGAAGGCAATCCGTATGGCGATATCCGAATCGCTTGGGAACCGTCCCGCCTGCAGCATCTTGTGACCCTGGCCCTGTATGCCCAACAGGCGGAGCCGAACGGGCGTCGTCAGGCGGTGGAAATGATTGAGCATCAGCTCCTGTCATGGATCGCCGCCAACCCGCCATTGACCGGCATTCACTACGTCTCCGTCATGGAATGCGCTCTTCGCCTGATGGCGGTGTGCCATACGCTGGACCTCGTCAGGCCATGGCTGACGCAGTCGGAGAAGGTCTGGGCCGGTGTATTGAATCTTGTCGCAAGCCACGCCGAACTCATCCGCAAACGCGTTTCCGGACATTCCTCCTCCGGCAATCATACGATCGCGGAAGCTGCCGGCCTCGTATACGCCGGCCTGCTGTTTCCTAAAATGGAGTTGGCTGAACGCTGGTTGGCCTATGGACTCTACCTCCTGGAACAGGAAGCACCCCACCAGATACGACAGGACGGCGGCGGGCGCGAAGAAGCCTTCTGGTACCTCCGATTTATTTCCGACTTGTATGGACTGGTCATCGCGCTGCTACGCCATCATGAACAACTCATTCCGCAGAAAGTGGTGCAGGCATCCGAACGGAGCCACACGTTTCTCCGCGCAATGATGCGGTCAGGGGATGGCGCCTTGCCACGCGTCGGAGACGGGGACAGCGGGTACGCGTTGTCCCCCTTCCTTCAATTTGTTCCCATCCCTGCTGAGTCGGCCCCCGGCTTGACCTCGTTCCACTTGTCCGGCTTTTCAATTCTGCGGGGCCGGAACCGGGAACGATTGCTCTTCGACCATGGAGAACTAGGCATGGCGCCCTGTTATGCGCACGGACATGCCGACGCCTTGTCTGTGCTGTTGGAGATCGGAGACCAGGAAATTCTGATCGACCCCGGGACCTATAGCTATACCGGACATCCCGAGTGGAGACGGTACTTCCGGAGCACCCGCGCGCACAACACGGTGACCGTCGATGGCCGGGATCAAGCGGTGCAAGAAACCGCTTTTCTCTGGTCACAGTCATTCGAAACTCATTTAATCTATCGTGATGAAACGCCTGAAGGAAAAATCACCGTGCTGGCTCGCCACTACGGCTATACGCAGCAATGCGGCGTGACCCACTGGCGAGGAGTGGTCTATCAACCACCGGGCTCATGGCTCATTTGGGACTGGCTGACCGGAACCGGCACCCACCACCTGGAATTAAACTGGAATCTCGGATTGTCTCCCGTTCAAAATCCCGCATCCTATCTGCTGCCATGCGGAGAGCAACCGGTTCAAATCTCCATTGAAGGAGGACTGGCCTCGCTGCATCGGGGTGAAACCGAGCCCCTCTCGGGATGGCGCTCTTCGACCTACGGGTCGAAGGAGCCGGTGACCAGCTTGCGCGTGGAGCATCGCGGCGCGCTTCCGCATGAATTCCTCACGAGAATCTGGTGCGGCGATGGCCCGCCCCCGGCGCATCTGCAAACCTTTTCATTGTCCAGGAACTACCATGGTTCCCACGCGCGTTGACATTTTGAATATTCCTGTCGATTGCATCACGATGGATCAGGCCGTTGCATGGGCCGACTCGCGCATGACGCTGTCCGAGCCGAAGACAGTGATTGCGGTCAATCCTGAAAAGATTATGAAAGCTCAGAGCGATCCTACGCTCCAACAGTTCTTGCGTTCTGCCGGGCTGCTCATCCCCGATGGAATAGGGGTGGTCATGGCAACCAAATTACTGGGATTGGGGTATGCCGAACGAGTGCCCGGCGCAGAATTGATGCCGCGCCTATGCGCCCTGGCAGCCGAGAAGGGATACAGCGTTTTCCTGTTCGGCGCGAGTCCGGAAGTGAATGAGCGGGCTGCAGCTAGGCTGCGGAAGGACTTTCCGGCACTCACTATTGCGGGAACCCAGCACGGGTATGTGAATGCCGCCGAGATGCCGGCCGTGATCGACCGCATCAACGCAGTCGCTCCGGACTTTCTGTTCATCGCGCTTGGTAGTCCCAAGCAGGAACTGTGGATGTCGACCCACCTTCCGCGCTTGCGTGTTAAGGTTTGCCAAGGAGTCGGAGGAACCTTCGACGTCCTGGCCGGTCGGGTCAAACGCGCGCCCTGGATCTTCCGGCGCATTCATCTCGAATGGTTGTATCGATTGCTGTCACAACCCGGCCGTCTCTTGCGTCAAACAGCGTTGCCTCTCTTCGCGTTTCACATCCTGCGAAAACGAGTCCTAGGATGAGATCGACTCCTGAGCTTGCTACGAAACCGGCTCGCTTGCTTGCAGAGCCCGTTCAATCGCTGTCCGCACCAAGACCGATGCACTCCTCTGTGTGGTGGATCGCACTACTCCTGCCGGTGGGCATTCTGAGCAGCGTGTTTTATGACAGCGTCGCCTACATGGCTGATTTATGGCTCACCGACGAAAATTACGGGCACGGCGTGTTGGTTCCCTTGATTTCCCTGTATTTGATCTGGCAACAGCGACACCTGCTCATGGAACGCAGCACATCCGGATCCTGGTGGGGGCTGATATGGATTCTTGCGGGAGCCGCCCTCTATGTCATCGGTGAACTCGCCACGGTCTACCAATTTCTGCATGTCGCATTGTGGTGCATTATTGTCGGGTTGTTGGTATCCGCATTCGGTTTCAAAGCAGTGTCCGCGATCGCATTTCCGCTGGGATTCTTGCTGACAGTCGTGCCCCTCCCGCAATTCCTCTACCAGGGCCTTTCCGGAAAGCTGCAGCTCATCTCGTCCGCATTGGGAGTAGGGTGCTTGCAATTCATCGGCATCACCGCATTTCGAGACGGCAACGTGATCGACCTCGGCCCCATTCAGTTGCAAGTGGTCGATGCCTGTAGCGGTCTGCGGTACCTCTTTCCTCTGGCTACCCTGGCACTGCTCTGCAGTTATCTTTTCCGCGAGCGGCTATGGAAACGGATCGTCCTGTTCGTATCCAGCATTCCGATCTCCATTCTGCTCAACGGATTCCGGATCGGCATGATCGGTGTGTTGGTCGAACATTTCGGGCAGGGTGCCGCGGAAGGTTTCTATCACATGTTTGAAGGGTGGGTATTGTTCATGGCGAGCCTGGGCCTGCTCCTGGCCGAAATGGTCATTCTGCGAAAAATTGGCCCCTCGTTCGACGCACGACATGAAGACAAGGCGCCGAGCGCACCGGCCCCTGCATCGCCGTCATATGCTGCCATATTGGTCCGGCCTACTTACCTGTATAGCGTCGGCCTGTTATGCCTGTTTCCTTTTGTCGCCACACAATTGACTGAGCGGGGAGAAGTCCCTCCTGCGCGCCAGCTCTTCCTGGATTTTCCGATGCAGCTCAAGGGATGGTCCGGCACCTCGTTTCCTCTTGAAGCCCGGTATATTGAAGTGCTGAAGTTCGATGACTATATGCTGGCAGACTACCAAGAACCTCAGTCGCCTGCGGTCAATCTCTACATGGCCTACTATCGATCCCAACGCAAAGGGCAATCCGCGCATTCGCCGCAAAGCTGTATCCCAGGCGGCGGGTGGGAGATCGGCACCATTGATACGATGCAACTCAGCCCGGCCGGCGACCATGCGCCCGCCAACCGTGTCCTGATTCAGAAAGGCGATCAGCGTCAACTCGTGCTGTATTGGTTCAAACAGCGCGACCGCGTGGTGGCCAACGAATATCTGGTGAAACTGTATGTCTTGTGGGATGCCATGACCCGGCAACGGACGGACGGCGCGTTGATCCGATTGACGACGCCGATCCAACAGAATGAAACCGACCATTCTGCTGAGCAGCGGCTGATTCGATTCGCCCAGGACATGAATCCGATTTTGACCCGGTACGTTCCGGACTAGAACCGAGCGGATAACACACGATGATTTCCACATTATTCTTCAGTTTCGTCGGTTCGCTGATCATCTGCATGGCGCTCATCCCGCCGCTGATGGCCACAGCCAGCCGCCTCCAATTCCTGGACATTCCTAAGGATCAGCGGCGGGTACACTCCAACCCCGTCGCCAAGGTCGGAGGCATTGCCTTCGGGATCGGGACATTCTCCGCGATGTTGATCTGGGCACCGAAGGATGACATTGTGGTGGCCGGCCTTCTCGGCGGGGTCACCATTCTCTTATTCGGCATGTGGGATGACCGGGTCGGCCTGCCCTATACGATCAAATTTTTCGGGCAAACCATCGGCGCGCTTGTCGTCATGTGGCAGGGCAATATTCACCTGAACACCTTGCCGTTCGTAGAAGCAGACCTTCCGCTCTGGATCGCCTATCCGCTGACAATTTTGATTGTGGTCGGAGTGACCAATGCCGTCAACCTCGCCGACGGGTTGGACGGGCTGGCGGGGGGGCTGTCGCTGCTAAGTTTTGCCGGCATGGCCTGCTTGGCCTATCTCGGCGGTGACCAGACCGTCACGCTGCTCATGGTGCCGGTGCTGGGCGGGCTGCTGGGTTTTTTGCGATTCAACACGTACCCGGCGCGGATCTTTATGGGCGATGCCGGAAGCCAGTTTTTGGGATTTTTCATGGCCGTCTCCGCCATCGTGCTGACCGATCCTCAGCGTGGTCCCTACACGCCGCCTCTAGGCCTCTTTCTGCTTGGACTTCCGCTCCTCGATACCGTCGGAGTCATGCTGCAACGGCTAAAGGAAGGACGATCGCCGTTTGTCGCAGACAAAAACCACCTGCATCATAAATTGCTGGCTATGGGACTCTCCCACTATGAAGCGGTCCTCATGATTTATCTCTTGCAGGCTACATTGGTCACCCTGGCCTATGTCTTGCGCTGGCAGACGGAGGAGACAATCCTGGGGCTGTATGGCCTCGTGACAGCCGTGATTTTATTTCCCTTTCTGCGTTCACGCGTCTGGAAAATTCAGTCGAACCGCCTCTTGAAAAAAGTCGACCGTCTGCTCACCCGAGCCAGCACGATCACCTCTTCGCCCTGGTTGACGACTGAACCGATCCGGATACTGGGAATTGCCGTACCGGCGTTCCTGATCCTCAGTGTCTTTCTGCCGAAGCGGGTTCCGGAAGACATGGGCTCTGTCGCCGCCGTCCTGTTTGCCCTCATGCTCATCGGGCTGTGGATCTCTCCCAGAATCTCGTCGCTGGTAGTCCGGGGCGGACTTTATGTCGGCAGCACCTTTGTCATGTACCTCAGCGAGCAGCCGGCCTCCTCAACGGACATTCTGAGCCCGATCCATATTTTCTTTGTGGGTCTCGCCCTGTTGGTGGCCCTCACCATCCGTTTCAATTCTCAGCACCGATTTCAAACGACTCCCTTGGACTATTTAATGGTCTTTCTGGCCGTCATGGTGCCGGCATTGCCGGAAATGCAAATCGGCGACATCCATTTGAGCTTCCTGACGGCGAAATTAATCGTGCTCTTTTTTTCGTTCGAACTCCTGCTCCACGTATTTTCTCGGCGGTTGACTCAACTTGGGCTGGTTGCACTCTGGCTGCTTTGCGGTATCGCACTACGAGCCTGGCTGTAACAAGGAAAAGGAATTTATGGCCGCGTCATGGCATCGATGTTCCACGATCGCGAAATTCGCCCTGGCCACACTCCTCATTCTAGCGGTAGGGTGCGGCGGCCCGGAGGAACGTAAGGCGAAGTATCGGACGAAGGCGCAGGAATATATGCAAGCAGGGAACTTCCCTAAAGCCCGCGTGGCGCTTCGGAACGTCCTGAAGATCGATCCGAAAGATTCGGAAGCTTATTTTCTTTATGCCCAGGTTGAGGAAAAAGAAAAGAACTGGCGGAACGCCTTTGCTCATTACCAGCGCGTCGTCGAACTCCAGCCTGATCACGAGCGCGCCCTGGTCAAATTGGGCAAATTCTATTTGCAAGGCCGGCTGGATGAGAAGGCGCATGAAACGGCGGATCAATTGCTTCGCTTGTATCCCGGCCACGTCTCTGCTCGAGCGATTAAAGCGGCACTTCTTGCCGCCGACGGTAAGTTTCCCGATGCGATCGTCGCAGGCGAAGCCCTGTTCAAGCAATTCCCGACTGAACCGGACGCCGCTATTCTCCTGAGCACCCTGTACTCGCTCCAGAACTCACCTCAGCGGGTCGAGGCCGTTCTTAAGAAAGCTGTGGACGCCCATCCCCACGACCTAGATTTGCTCAATTCGCTAGCTATGGCTTACATGCGCGTTGGCAATCCGATGAAAGCGGAATCGGTATTCCGCAACATTTTGACCATTGAACCGAATGTGTTCGACCACCATCTCAAGCTCGCCTTATTTTTCGACCAACAGAAACAATACGACAAGGCCGAAGCCACCTTGCGCGAGGCGCTTCGCCTTGACCAGGATAGCGAGCAGAGACACCTCGCTCTGGCCGACTACCTGGCGGGTCGAAAAAATATGGCCATGGCTGAATCCGCGCTCAATGAGGCGCACCGGGCGCTTCCCCATGCGGTGAATATCCAATTCGCCCTGGGACGCCTTTATGAAATGCATCAACAGCCGGAAAAAGCCCGAGCAACCTATGAAAACATTCAAGACCACAATCGTTCCAAACCGGCAGGGGGAAACGCGAAAGTAAAGTTGGCGGCCCTCGATTGGGCCGCCGGGAAGCAGGAAATGGCCACCCAACAACTCCATGAAGTCCTCCGCGACAACCCCCGCGCCTCAGATGCCCTCATGTTAGAGGGACGTATTGCGCTCCAGCATGGAGCCGGACGAGAGGCGGTTCAGGCTTTTCGAACGGTGCTCAAGGACCAGCCTGAGCAGTCCGAAGCCTATGCGCTTCTGGGGCAGGCGCATCTGATGTTGGAGGAGACGAGCCTGGCTCGTGAAAATCTCGAAAAAGCGGTGGCGCTGAGTCCGAACCTCTACCAGGCTCATCTCGCCCTGGCCATCCTTGATGCCTCGTCGGGCCGAACAAGAGACGCGCGAGTACGCTTGGAAGAGCTGCTAAAACAGGCGCCCACAAATCTCGGGACCCTGGGAATGCTCTTGAATCTCCAGGCGGCGGATCGCGACTGGGATGGCTCTGACCAGACGCTGTCGCGAATTCGAGAGGCGGGAGCCAACCGATTTGTTTCTGATTTGGCTGAAGGCAATCTGTATCAGGCCCGCTTGCAATGGGAGAAGGCCGTGGCCGCGTTCGAACGGGCTGCCGCCCTCAATCCTGACGCGCCTGAACCGACCTTTGCGTTGGTCCGGATCGACGCGCGACAGGGAAAGCTGGCTCAAGCCCAGAATCGCCTGACCGGTTTGATCGCAAAAAATTCTCGCCATCAATTTGCGCATGGATTGCTTGGAGAAATCCTGATTCTGAAGGGAGATCCTGTGCGAGCCGAAGAGGAATTTCGACTCGCCACTGCATTGAAACCCGACTGGAGTACGCCATGGGTGAACTGGGTCACACTCAAACTATCCCAAAGGAAATACGAGGAGGCCGGCGATATTCTTCAGCGTGGGTTGCAGATCAATCCCAGGAATGAAGAGTTGCGGTTGCTGTATGCCTCGCATCTGGGAGATCGAGGGCAATTCGATCAGGCGATTGTCGAGTACGAAACCATTCTCAAGCAAAACCCGCGGCAGCTTATGGCGGCTAACAATCTTGCCTCGATCCTCGCGGATCAGAAAGGCGATGCCAAGAGTCTTGATCGGGCGTTGGCATTAAGCCGAGACTTCGAGCAACATGCCCCAAATCCATTTTTCCTCGACACATTAGGATGGGTCCACCTAAAAATGGGACATCAGAATGATGCCCTCCGCGTCATCCAGCGCGCGGTCGCCGAAGCGCCGCAACATCCCATTCTCAACTACCATTTGGGCATGGCTCACTTTAAGGCCGGCCATCGACTCGAAGCCCAGACACATCTCAAAAAGGCATTAAGTGCAAAACAGCCGTTTCCTGGCATGGATGAAGCCAAATCGGTTCTTGCGGAAGTCACAGGATAGGAGGAGAGAGGGTGAAAATCGCCGGTTCGTTCCGTTTCGAGAGACAATTTCAAGCGTTCTATCAGTTTATGCTCGTCGCCTATGCCATCGTTCTGATGACGGGTTGCGTCACGCCAGACCCTACCGCGGCGCAATCCAGCATGACTGATCCCGGCTATCACCTTGGGCCTGAAGATCTCATCATGATCTCGGTCTGGAAGGATGAGAATCTCACCCGGGAAGCCATTGTACGCCCGGATGGCATGGTGTCATTTCCGCTCATCGGCGATGTGCCTGCCATGGGACATACCGTGGAGGAAGTCCGTCAGGACATCGCCAAGCGATTGGCGCGATTTATTCCCAACCCGCATGTTTCCGTGGCGATTACCAAACTTCAAAGCTACAAGGTGTATGTTATGGGGAGGGTCACGAAACCGGGGGAATATCTTGTGGGGCACTATACCGATGTGCTGCAAGCGCTCAGCCTCGCAGGCGGGTTGACGCCATTTGCCTCAGAAAACGACATCAAAATCATCCGGCGGGAGAACGGCGATCAGCGCGTCTTTCTGTTTCGCTACGGCGACGTGCAGAAGGGCAGAGACCTCAATCAGAACATTCTCCTTGAGCGGGGGGATGTGGTGATGGTGCCATGATGTGGCATCTGAACTCGGTCTGCACCGTGAACGTGTCGCAGTGAAGGTTCGCCACATTCCCACAGTATGGCTGCGCAGCCTGTTACTCCTGGGCACGCTTTTCGGCATCGGCTTCGAGCAGGATGCCTGGCCGGCAGAATGGTTTCTTGAACCTTCACTTACCGTACGCGGGGAGGTCAACAGCAACCTGACCCTGACGACCTTTGACCATGATACAACCTATGGTCACTGGGTTTCACCCGGGGCCAAATTCGGCGGCTCGACTGAATCCCTGGAGGTGAGCGGCAGGTTGGCTGCTGATTTCGTCCGCTATTACGGTGGGCAGGATACCAGCCTGACCAATCTGTATTTCCCGATTTCCACTAAGTACAAAACGGAGAAAGACATCTTTGCTTTCGATGGGGGATTCACCCGGGACAATACGCTCATGGGAGAATTGCGTCAGACCGGCGTGGTCCTCAGTTTCACCCAGCGCAACCAATGGACGCTCAGCCCGTCATGGACGCACAACATTACTGAGAAGCTCTCGGCCATGGGAACGTACTCGTTTTACGATACCCGCTATGAAAACGGATTACGCCTCGGCTTGGCGGACTATACGATGCATGTAGGATCCATCGGCATGTCGTACCAATTGACCGAACGTGATCAGATCCAAGTCAATGGCGTGGCCGTGAGGTTCAATGCCGCCGATCTTCGGCTCAGTTCGACGATTGTCGGTCCGCAAATCACGTACGCCCACATGTTTTCAGAAACGTTCTCAGGCTCCGTGTCGGGAGGCCCGAGACATGTATCGTCGACTATCAACACCCCCGCCGGCTCCTTGTCCGATGGCGTCTGGGTCTGGGTCTTTTCAAGCAGCCTGGAAAAGCGATGGGAGGATTGGCGGATCAAAGGCGATGTGGGACGGGAAATCAATCCCAGCGGATTCGGCTTACTGCTCCGAACCGATAAATTGAGCCTGGAAGTATCCCACCAGCTGACAGACCGTCTGACCGCATCGGTAACCGGATTGTTTCTCATTGCCGACGGCGTAAAGACCAAGGCGGTTTCCACTGTCTTCCCGGAGAATCGCTTGCTCTATGTGACCCCGAAACTCAGTTGGCGACTGTCGGAATGGTGGACAGCCGACATGACCTATACCTATGCCCAGCGGGATCTTCCCAGTGAATCGTTGACCGCGTTAGGCAATTCTGCAATTATCATGTTTACGTATTACCCTCCGCGGCTTACGGTAGGACGGTAGCCTGATCCACTGGATCGGAAAGCAACAGATACCATGAACAAGCCAACAATCGGCATCCACGATATCCTCGCGATGACCAAGCGCCGCAAGGTGCCCATGATTCTGATCACTCTCGGCATCCTTCTTTTGGGTGCGACCCTTGCCTTCACCATTCCGGCGGTCTATCGCTCGACGGCAACCATTCTGATCGAAGAGCAGGAGATTCCGTCGGACCTCGTTCGCTCGGCTATTACCACCTATGCGGACCAGCGGATTGAAACGATCAAGCAACAAGTCATGAGCCGGGCCACGTTATGGAAAATCGTCGAGCAGTATGACTTGTACAAACATATGCGCAAGCAAAGTCCGACCGAAGAAGTGCTGCACCGATTTACGAAAGATACGAACATCGACGTGATCAATGCGAAAGTGGTCGATAAACGGACTCAAAACCCGACTCAGGCAACCATTGCCTTCACGCTCTCCTATGATGGAGAGAGCCCGGAGTCGGCGCAGAAAGTGGCCAATGAACTCACCAGTCTGTTTCTGGCGGAGAACCTGAAAACACGTGAGCGGCACGCACAGGAAACCACCGCGTTCCTCAAACAGGAGGCGGACGGTCTCTCCCGTCATATCGAAGAGATTGAAAAAAAACTTTCCAGTGTCAAACAGCGCGCAGACGGCGCGCTGCCTGAGCTCACGCAGCTGAACATGCAGCTCCTGAACGGCGCCGAGAGAGAATTGACCGACACGGATCGGGACATTCGGAGTTTAGAAGAACGAAAAACCTACCTTGAAGGCGAACTGGCCACGATAAAGCCCAACACACCGATCATATCGTCGACGGGCGAACACATCCTGGACTCCGGTGAACGGCTGAAAGGTTTACGCGCGGAGTATGCGGATAAGGCGGGCTATCTCTCGCCCGAGCATCCCGATATTTGGAAAATGCAGCAGGAAATTCGCGCGTTGGAACGAGAAACGGGAGGATCCGCTCCTATCGATGATGTCGTAAAGCGGCTCACCGGAGAACGTGCCACCCTGGCCACGCTCCTCGACAAATACGGGGACGATCATCCCGATGTCGCCAGATCCAGGCGGACCATTTCCTCTCTGGAAAAGGATCTTCAGGAATACGATAAAACTCCGGCGAAAGTTCCTGCAATCAAGGCGGAAAACCCAGCCTATATCAACACCCAGACGCAATTGGCTTCAACAACCTCCATGTTGGACGCGCTGAAAGCTCAACGGGCGAAATTACGGAAGCGGGCGGAGGACTATGCGCGCCGCCTGGAAAAAACCCACCATTTCGAGCCCGAATATCTTGACCTCGCGCGGGAACGTGACAACTCAGCTCGTAAATATGAAGAATTGCGCTCCAAACTTCTTGAAGCGCAGGTCTCCGAAGGCCTCGAAACGCAGCGCAAAGGCGAGCGGTTCTCGTTGATCGATCCGCCGGATCTTCCCGAAAAACCTGAAAAGCCTAATCGGCCGCTCATCCTCCTGCTAAGCCTGGTCCTCGCCCTGGCCGGAGGAGCCGGCAGCGGTGCGTTTCTGGAAAACATCGACCGTTCGATTCGCGGGCCGGAGTCACTGGCGCATATTACCCAGGCATACCCGCTCGCCGTGATTCCCTATATTCCCAACAATGCGGACCTTCGCCGGCTGATTGCCAAACGCCGGACCATCCGGCTTGCAGGGATCGGCATCGCCGCGGCCTGTATCCTGTTGGCACATTTTTTCTGGCTACCACTCGATGTCGTCTGGTTCGCCGCACTCCGCAAATTCGGCCTCGATTAAACGAGGAGGAGACTCACCATGGAACGGCTGCACAGTGCAATGGAACGATTCAAACAGGAAGAGCAGCGACGACCCGCGCCGGTCGTTCTGCGGGCGACACCACCGCGCGCCGGGAAAGACGCGGTCCAGGACATTGTCTACACGCAGACACGTACGGTCGACATTGCCGACGCCGTTCTGCGGGAACGGCGGGTATTAGCCGGCTTTGAGCGCGGCGCATTTCTGGATGCCTATAAGATTCTGCGCACCCAGGTCATGCACCGGTTGCGGGAAAACGGCTGGAACGTACTGGGCATCACCAGCCCCAGCAAGCAAGAAGGCAAGACCTTGACGGCCGTCAACTTGGCCATCAGTTTGGCCATGGACACGACACAGACGGTCCTCCTCGTGGATGCCGATCTGACGAATCCCAGCGCCCACCAGGCGTTCGGTATCGAAGAATGCGGAGGACTGGTCGACTATCTGCTGGATGGAATTCCCGTCGAACATCTCCTGATCCATCCGGGCATCGGGAGGTTTGTGCTTATGCCGGCCGGCCGGCCCATTAAGAATTCAGCCGAGGCGTTGACCTCTCCGAAGATGGCTTCACTGGTAGAGGAATTTAAACATCGGTATCCATCCCGCATCGTGCTCTTTGATTTGCCGCCGCTGCTACAGACTGCGGACGTGCTCGCCTTCTCGCCATACACCGATGCGCTCCTCCTCGTCGTCGAGGACGGAAAGACCACCCGCGAAGATGTCGAGCGCGCTCTTCAGTTGGTGAAGGGCAACACGCCTGTGCTGGGGACCGTCCTTAACAAAGCGGGCAAAGGCCAGATGACCCCCGCAACCATGAAACGAATGTTATTGACCTGACTCCCATTGTCTCGTAAAGAAGATCTATGTACGAACGCTTCTACAACCTGACGCTCAAGCCGTTTACCCTGGTCCCGAACCCGGACTTTCTGTACCGAGGCGAAACCCATCGCCTTGCGCTCACGACCCTGGAGTATGGCATTCTCAACCAGGCGGGATTCGTCGTGCTGACGGGCGAACCAGGAATGGGAAAAACCACGCTGATCCAACAGATCCTCGCCGAACATCGCAATCATTTCACCACGGGGCTGATTACCAACACCCACGCAGAAATGGGAACCCTATTGCCGTGGATTTTGCTCGCCTTCGGGCAGAATGAGAAGAACCTGGACGAGCTGGAAGGGTTTCATGCTTTGCAGCAGTTTCTCGACAAAGAGGCCGCCGCGAAACGACGGGTGCTGCTGATCATCGATGAAGCGCAGAATCTTGGAGCAAACCTCCTGGAAGAGTTGCGGCTACTGTCCAATCTCAATAAGGACAAGGCGCCCATTCTCCAGATTATTCTCTCCGGACAGCCGGACCTTCGACAGCTGCTGCAACGGAAAGACCTGACACAATTCGCCCAGCGTGTCATGGTGGATTACAGTCTCGAGCCCTTCAAAGAAGAAGACACCATCGGGTATATTGTCCATCGTCTGCGGGTTGCCGGTCGGGAGGATCCCATCTTCACCTACCACGCGACCCGGATGATCCATCGGTTGACCGGCGGCATCCCGCGCCTCATCAATCAACTATGCGATACCGCCCTGACCTATGGCTTTGCGGAGGAGACCCCCTTTCTTTCGACCAAGATCGTCGCCCAGGCAGCAAAGGATCGGAGCAAGGGAGGGATTCTCCCGCTTACGGACACGGATGCCGTGACGGCGATGAGCAAGGAGCAAGAGGCGGCCGAACAGACCCAGTTGACCGCATTTGCGGCTCGGCCGACATCCGCCTCCACCGACGCCGGCCCTCTGAATGCCTCGTCCACGGCTCCTTCAGGAGCGGTACCAGCACGACAGGACACGCATGAATATTATGAGCGTGGCCTCGCGCTCAAGAAAGCCGGAGCACACAAGGAAGCCTTACAACAGTTTTCCCTCGCCGCCCAGGATGCGTCTCTCACGTTCAGAGCTATGGCACAGGTCGGCATTTGCCGGAAGTCTCTCGCTCAACCGGAAGAGGCCGTCACGGCATTTCGAAAAGCCTTACAAGCGAAGCGCGCCTCATCCGCCGATACCATTCAGGTGCGGTACCTGCTCGCGCGCACCCTCGAGTCCTTAGGGCGCACCGACGACACGCTCGAACAATATCGCTGGATCAGGCGAGAGGATCCCAACTTCAAGGACGTGGCCGAACGGATCGATCGAATGAGCGGCCGACGGTCCCGGTCGACTCGCGACGAAACAACCAGCGGCGATGGATCCTCATGGGTCACGCAACTGCAACGTATTCTCGGCACTTCCAAGTAACCCTCCAGTGTTCTTCGCCCCCAAGCCATATCCCTCCGCGCTCAAGTTTCGCCGGCCTTCAGCCGATGAAAAGAGGAGGGAGAGTGCCTTCATGGCCTTAGAAATCATTGAAATTGTGGAAGATGATCAGAGCCAGGCCAAGTTGTTGGATCAGATTCTCAGGCAGGCTTCGTTCCGCACCAATGTCGCGTTCGACGGCCCGTCCGGCATGCAGGATGTCTGGCGCATCAAACCATCCTTAATCATAGCCGATGACAATCTGCCCGGCCTCACGGGAAGGGAGATGTGCAAGCGCTTGCGACAGGACCCCTCCACCAAACATATTCCCATCATTGTCTTGTCGGGTTTTTCGTCCGAGGAGCGCCGCGCAGAAGCGCTCGACGTCGGCGCTGACGATTTTATCGTCAAACCCTATTCAGGCACGGAACTACTCGCTCGAGTGCGGGCGCTGCTTCGCCGTTGTCGGCAGAACCAGGCGCAGGACGAAGAACTCACCGAGGATCTCGCCCTGGCTGACAATTTGTATGTGGCGGTCTACCGTGGTCAAAAAATGACGCTTTCCACGCACGAATGGAAAGCTCTGCGTCGATTGGCGAGTACGGTCGGCAGCGTCGTCCCGCGCGAGGAACTCAAATCACTGCTCTGGGGAGACGATACGCTGTTGCACGACGGGGATCTCGATCGATGCATGGCACAGCTCAATCAGAAGTTGACGGGGGAAGTTCCTGCTGCCTGCCAGATCAAAACGGTGCCCGGCGGTTTTCGTTTGATGGCGCCGGCGTCAGATAGTCCGAGTGGTCTCCTGCTTCAGTAACGCGCCCGGTCGTTCCAGTCCAACCCACAAATGCCCGGATGCCAGTGCATCCACTAACCACGACAGATCGCCGGGTACCACCCTGGCCCGTTTACGGGCCCGCTTCCAATCTTTTCGAATACGCGCCTGTAGGGTCGGAGTCAGCGTCTCGCTCCAACGCTTAAAGTCAGCCAATTCCTCATACCGCCCCAGCAGGGCCTGAACCCGCTTGATCTTTTTAAGGAGTGTTTGCTTGGGTTCCGCCAGCCCCGGCAGCCATTCGATCTGATACCGAATCGTCTTGAGCGCGAGACGCAAGGCGTGGAGGCATTTTCGACGCGGATTGTCCCCGGCTGCCTTGATGAGACGGCTGAGTCGCCGTTCATGTTCATCACGCAGGACGTCAAGACGGCCGATCAGGGAATGGCCTTGGGGAGAGATGGTCGGGAGCGCCTGCTTCCAGACGACTTGTTCGATCTTGCCATAGGCCTGGATTCGGTTCAGTTTCTGTTCTCGTTTCACAATCCAGGCTTCGACGACGGCAAGGTCGGACTCGGCCGCATCGATCTTCATCAAATACTGTCGGAATACCTGTAACGCCCGCAACTTGCTCAGCCTCCGTACGGCCTGCGCCATGGCTGTAGCGCGTCGCACGTCGCCAGATAGCTCCAGTAGTGCTTGAAGTTTTCGGCAATGTGTCCGGACGGCATGAACCGTGTCGGCCCGTCCGTCACCGGCCATTAACTGGCGCAGCAATCCTAGCACCGTGCCCTGATAGGCAGCCGCCGCCCCGGCCAGACCTTGAGAAGGGGAAGAGGGTGCGGTATGAATAGGGCGTCGTGACCGTGTCATGTCTGTCGGACAATCTGTTCCGGAATGGCCGGCACTCTTTCAAGTTTCAATTGAACAATTCATGGACGGGTCACGCCCCGCAATCACGCGCCTAAGGAGGCTCGATGGAATGTCTTTTGTTCCGACATGGTATCGCGTACGAACGTCAGGACTGGAGCGGGGAGGACAAGGATCGCCCACTCACGGAGAAAGGCGCGACCCGCACCAGACAATCGGGCAGGGGGCTCTTGACCCTGCGCGTCCTACCCACACACATTCTCTCAAGTCCCCTGACGCGGGCCCGACAAACAGCCGCAATTCTGCAATCGCTGCTCCGCTCACAAAACATGATTCGGGTCTGCAATGAACTTGGTCCTGAAGTCTCCCCGCGGGCGCTGTTGTCCTTGCTCGACACCTTGCCGTCCGACGCCGTCGTGTTGTGCGTCGGGCACGAACCTCATTTGAGCAGAACAGCCGGCGTTCTACTCACGGGAAAACCATGCAGTGGGCTCTCACTGAAAAAGGCCGGCGCCTGCCTGCTTCATCTGGAAGGGACCGTTCGACCATCAACAGGACGCCTCGAGTGGTGGCTCACGGCGTCGCAACTACGCGCCTTCGCGTGACCGGAGATTGCCTCTGATTTCAGGCGCTGCCGGAACCATGCGGGAGGAGCAAAGGAATCCGTGCCGGCAAAGATCCCGGATCAGGTGCCATCGCCTTCTTGAGCCGTCGTGACGAATTGAACCGGCCGCTTGAAGACCTTCTCAAACAGGTCACTGCGGCCACGCGCCGCCCAAATTTCCAACTCAGCATCACCCGATACCTGCGCCGTCATCACCACGGTCTTGCCGAGTTTGACATCGACATTCTGCACCACCGAAAACTGGCTGCGGTCCAATCCGTCGGCAATTCGCAGGAGCGCCGACAACACATTGATGACGCGCTGGCTGCCATCCGGCAGGGCGGTGAACTCACCGTGTTTCCGGCTGGGTACCGATCGACGGTGGTAGCGCGCGACATTCGCGACGAGGTCGATTTCTTCAGCCGTGAGTCCGGAGAGGTCACTGTTCTTGATCAGGTAATAGGCGTGCTTGTGGTGTTGCCGCGAATTGATCAGGTACCCGATATCGTGCAGAATCGCCGAATACTCCAGCCATTCGCGCTCCCGCTGCCCGAAACCATGCAACGGTTTGGTTTGATCGAACAACCGTAGGGCCAGCCCCGCCACATGAAGGGCATGCGTCTCGGAGACATGACACCGGTGAGCCAGCGCCATGATATTGCGCTTGCGAACATCGGGAATGTCCCGCTCCGCCTGGATACGCTCGTGGTGCCGTTGGATAAAATCGTAAATAATTCCTTCCCGGATGGCTTTATCGCAAATCGTCAGCTCGGTCTTGTTCAATAAGTCGAGCAGAACCCTGAATACCATAGTGGCGGGCAGCAGCGTATCCACCCGTTTCGGATCGAGTCCAGGAATCGCGAGACGCGTTTTCAGCGTGGCGTCGGCCAGGCGCTTTTCAACCGCGATGATTTCCTTCGCGGACACCTTCGCCAGATTAAGTTGCGGGAGCGGGCGCCCGGTTCGTGCAAGATGGATCACTTCGGCCAGATTGCCCGCCATGCCGGAAGTCGCGATAATCTGCTCCACTCGTTTCGTCTTGTAGGGACCCAGCGCACTCTTGAGTTGAACGGTGACGGCCTCTTCCAACTCACGCAGCATCGCCTTGGAGGGAGGCGTTTTCGTCAGATACAAATCTTTTAATCGGATGGCGCCCAGCTTAAGACTGCGCGCCTGAAAGATTGCTTCACGGTTGCCGACGATCACCTCCACCGAACCGCCGCCGATGTCGATGACGAGGGTGGGCTGCTCAGGCAAGGCCACGCTGTTCTGCACGCCGAGAAAAATCAAACGCGCTTCTTCCGCGCCGGTAATGACGCGCACCGTCAACCCCGTTTGCTGCGCGACGTGATCCAGAAATTCGCCGCCGTTTCTCGCCTCCCGCACCGCGCTGGTCGCCACACCTTCGATCCGCTCGTACCCTTTATTTCTTGCAAGGGTCACGAGCGTCCGGATCACTTCCAGCCCGCGCATCATGGCCTGGTCGGAAAGACGTCGCGAGGTGAAGACGCCGTCGCCCAAGCGAGTCATGTCTTTGAAGCGATCGAGGATCTTATAGGAGTAGTCCGGCTGGACCTCGGCTAACACCATATGGATGGAATTGGTGCCGATATCAAGGACGGCCAGCTTGGGCATCTAGAAACTCGCGGTAGGAGCGACGTGCCGAATGTTCTTGCCTTCGACCATATAGACGACAAGTTCAGCAATATTGGTCGCGTGGTCGGCGATCCGTTCGAGCGATTTTGCCACAAACGTGAGGCGGATCGCACGGGTGATGGTGCGCGTGTCTTCCAGCATAAAAGAAAGCAGCTCTCGAAACAACTGTTCGTTCAGTTCATCCACGAAATCGTCATCCGCACAGACCTTCCTCGCCAGCCCGGGATCGGAATTCACAAACGCATCCAGGCATTCTTTGACCATGCGCATAGTCCAATTCGCCATGCGTGGAATGTCGATATAGGGCTTGAGCTGCGGTTCGCCGTTGAGTTCCAACGCCCGCTGAGCGATGTTGTCGGCCAGATCACCCATCCGCTCCAGTTCAGAAGAAATCTTCATGCCGGTCGTCACGAATCGTAGGTCGCGCGCTGTGGGCTGCTGCAGCGCCAATAGTTGAATGCACAACTCGTCGATCTCGACATCCAATGCGTTGACGTCATGATCCTGCTTGATGACGTCCACCGCGAGATCGGAATCCCGCTCCACCAGAGCCTGCAGCGCCTGCTGGATCTGCGACTCCACAAGTCCGCCCATGCGGAGCAGTTGTTGCTTGAGATGCGCGAGGTCTTGATCGAAGTGTCGTTGCATATTTCTGGCTCTCCCGCGATTTATCCGAATCGCCCGGTGATGTAATCTTCGGTTCGTTTGTCACGAGGCGTGGTGAAAATGGTTTTTGTGTCGCCGAACTCGACCAACTCGCCCATCAGAAAAAAACCGCACTGGTCGGATACCCGTGCCGCCTGCTGCATATTGTGCGTCACAATGACGACCGTGTAGATATTCTTCAAAGTATGGATGAGTTCCTCGATTTTTCCGGTTGCAATGGGATCCAGCGCGGAGCAGGGCTCATCCATGAGGATGACGTCCGGCTGCACCGCCAAGGCGCGGGCGATGCACAACCGTTGCTGCTGGCCGCCGGAAAGTCCGACGGCGCTGTGCTGCAGACGATCCTTCACCTCATCCCAGAGACCCGCGCCCTGCAAACTGTGTTGCACCAGCTCGTCGAGCGACCGTTTGTCTTTCGTGCCGTGCAGACGCGGCCCATAGGCCACATTGTCATAGATCGATTTTGGGAAGGGGTTCGACTTTTGAAAGACCATCCCCACGCGCTTCCGCAGATCGGTCACATCAACGGCGGCCTCGTAGATGTCGAGGCCGTCCAGCTCCACCCGGCCGACGGCGCGTGCACCTTCCACCAGATCGTTCATGCGATTCAAACATCGGAGCAGGGTAGACTTTCCGCACCCGGACGGCCCGATGAAGGCTGTGACGGAATGGCTCCGTACCGTCAACCCCACATGAAAGAGGGCCTGCCGGTGCCCATAATAAAAGTCGAGATCGCGAACTGAAATTTTCGCCTGGACGGTCGCCCCGACCGCCCGATGGGGAGGCACGATCCGGGATGGGGATAGGGGCGGGCGAAGCGAAATCGTCGGTGCCGCCATCCTGTCTGATTGAACTTCCATACACACTCCTCTCCGTGATCACACCGCCGACGTGGCGAATCGCTTGCGTAAACGATTGCGCAACATCACCGCCGTGAGATTCAATAGGACCACCACGAGAATCAAAATCAGCGTGGTCATGTAGACCATCGGCTTGGCCGCTTCGACATTCGGCGACTGAAATCCCACATCATAAATATGAAACCCCAGGTGCATGAACTTTCGGTCGAGGTGCAGAAAGGGCAGATATTTATCCAGCGGCAACGCCGGAGCGAGCTTCACCACGCCCGTGAGCATCAACGGCGCCACTTCGCCTGCGGCTCTGGCCATGGCGAGAATCAGTCCCGTCAAAATTCCCGGCAACGCGCAGGGCAGAATGACATGCCGGATCGTTTCAAATTTAGTAGCGCCTAGGCCGACCGAGCCTTCTCGAAAATCGCGCGGCACCGCCGACAGGCCTTCCTCTGTTGCCACGATCACGACCGGAACCGTGAGTAAAGCAAGGGTCAACGAGGCCCAGAGAATCCCGCCGGTGCCGAACGTAGGATTCGGCAACGATTCAGGAAACAGAAGCTGATCGATGGTTCCTCCGAGCGCATACACGAAGAACGCCAACCCGAACACGCCGAACACGATAGAGGGCACCCCGGCCAGGTTGTTCACCGCAATTCTCACCAGCCGGACGAGCGGTCCTTGCCTGGCATACTCCCGCAAATACACCGCCGCCATCACGCCAAACGGCATCACGGCCAAGGTCATCAAAAACACCATCAGCACCGTGCCAAAAATGGCCGGGAAAATCCCGCCTTCCGTATTGGCTTCGCGAGGTTCGCTTGAGACAAAGAGCCACAGGTTCCGAACATAGGCCATCGTCTTCTCGAGCCCGTTCATCGCATTCGGCCGACTCACAGCCAAGATCTGATCAACCGACAGCCGCACCGACCGGCCGGTAGAAAGCGTGAGCAGCACCGCATCCTGGCCTACCTCGTTCTGCAAGTACGCCAACGCTTCGGTCTTGAAAAGGTATTCACGTTCAAGCGCAGCAATGTCATCGACGAGACGCCGGTCTGCGTCCGCTGTGGCCGGATCAGCCGCGCCTTTCAAGACCAGCGCCTGGCGCGAAAGCCTGGTCTTTTCGATACGGTAGTTGATCGACCCGATTTCCTCTCGCTCCACATGTTCGATTCGCCGGCGCAGCTGATTGGCTCGGTCGACACGTGTCACGATGGAGGGCCAATCGCTCTCGTCGGCGTACGTCGCCGAAGCGCCGTCTGTTACCAGGCTGATGCGGCCAAAGGCCGGGCCCCACTCCCGACGCTCCACCAACGTCAGATCCTCAGGCGCGGTTATCGACGCAATCTCGGCTTCCTTGATCCAGCGATACTCGGAGCCGAATTGATCCCGGTTCCCGACGCGATACCGGAAGCGGCGTTGTCCTGATTGCGTTTCGGCCGTCATCGAGTGGGGAATTGTCTCTTCGCCAACGAGTTGTCCGATCACCGTCTCCTGGCTATTGAGCGTCACCTGTTGTAACGCGTGCGGCCAGAACTGCCCCAGGCCATTGAACATAATCAAGGCCAGCATCCCGGCCACCATCAGTAAACTGATCGCCACACCGGACGCGGTCATCCAGACGAACAGTTCTCCGCCTCGCCAAAAATCCTTCATGTACGTAGCGTGTTTAGCCATGGCTGTATTTATCCCGGAGCCGCTGGCGAACGAGTTCGGCGAGCGAATTGATGGCAAACGTGACGATGAACAGCAGCAGCGCGGCCAGGAATAACACGCGATACAGACTTCCGCCGTGAGGCGCCTCAGGAATTTCGACTGCGATATTGGCCGACAGGGTCCGGAACCCGTTGGCCCAATTCCAATCCAGAATGGGCGTATTCCCTGTGGCCATCAGCACGATCATAGTCTCTCCAATCGCGCGTCCAAACCCGATCATCACCCCGGAAAATATTCCCGGGCTGGCAGATAACAGCACGAGATGGAGCACGGTTTGCCACCGGGTGGCACCCAGCGCCAGAGACCCGGCGATTTGCGATTTGGGCACGTTGGAGAGCGCCTCTTCGGCAATGCTGTAGATGACCGGCACGATGGCAAATCCCATCACGATGCCGACGACCAGGGCGTTGCGCTGATCATACTGGATGCCAAGATGAGTCGAGAGCCAGGTCTTGATATTGCCCTCGAACCACCAGACTTCGAACAGGGAATGGGCCCAGAGGCATCCGCCGATCCCAATCGCCAGAAGGGGCATCAACATCAGCGCTTCATTGCCGGGTGTGACATGCCGTTTCATGGCCAAGGAGCAGAGGTGCCAGGCGAAGGAGGCCAGGATGACCAGCATCGGCAAGACCAGCGCCATGCCGGCCAGGGCCGGAAGCATACGCTCAAGCAGGGGGGCCAACCACAGCCCGGCGAGAAAACCAAGCACGACGGTCGGCAAGGCCGCCATGACCTCAATAATCGGTTTCACGGTCGCACGAAGATCGTGGTGCATGAACTGCGACGTGCAGATTGCGGCAAAAATGGCGATAGGCACGGCTAGGAACAGGGCGTAGATCGTGCCTTTCAGGGTTCCGAACGCCAAGGGGAGCAGCCCCAGTTTCGGTTCGACATCATCCGACCCAGAAGAGGATTGCCAGACAGAGGCAGGTTGATCGTACCCCTCGTACCAGACCTTGCCGAAGAGGGTATCCAGTGTGACTTCGGGATAAGGATTCTGAACCTGGTAGAGCGACAGTTGTCCGGCTCCATCCAACGCAATCACCGCATCTCCTTTCGGCGCAAACGCGACGGCACGAATAGGGAATTCTCCGATGGCCATGCGCAGCAGCGTTTGAGAAGAGGTGGCATGGTGAAGGAACACATTGCCCTTCGCATCGCCCGTGACAAATCCTTTGACCCGTTGCGACGGAGCGAACGCGTTCACGGGGGCCGTGTGGGAGCGGAAGGTATGCATTTGAGCGAGCGTCCACCCCGATGGCACGTCGGAACGGCGAACCAGGCCCCACGTCGACACCGCCCCATCGTCTGCCATGACCACCAGACTACGATCACCGCTGAGAAATCCCAACATGCTCACCGCAGTGTTGGATGCAGCAACCGCATAGGAAGCCCTGACCTCAGGCGGCCGTGTCTCTGACAGCCCGATATGGACGACATGGCCGTCGGAAGTTCCGATGTATAGATGTTCGAGCGACGCATCCAGTGCCAGGGACGTCACCGCGCCTGGCGCCTGAGGCAACTCCGTGATCTTCAGATCCGTTCCCGCCGGATCATCAGCAGCAAGACTCGCGATGAACAGCCGTCCTGCTTTGGTCGCGATTGCAAAAAGACTCCCCTGATCGTTGAACCGATAGGCCAGACGAACAATGGGGCTATTCGAGACGGGTATGGGTGCACCGGCCTGGATGTTCGGCCGTTTTCGCCGTTCGCCCTGTTCCGAAAACTCCGTCTGTGTCCCGACTTTCACCAACAGGATCTCGCCGGCAGCCGTACCCACTGCCAGACGCGTGTTAGTTCCGCCGCCCGAGGCCATTGCCGTGACCTGTCTCGTCGTCAGTTGCGACGGCATCTCCAGTACAACGGGCCGGCCGGAGGCAAGGTCGAAAAATTGAATCGCACCAGACGTGAACACCTGCGCGATCTCTCGGTGTTCATCCACGGCGACTTGCGCCGGGCCTGCATCGGATAACAACGCCGGCACGCTCAGGCGTTGACTCAATTTCGCACTCGGCGCCGTAAAGAGCGGAGTGACCTCGCGGAACAGAAAAAAGAAGATGCCCAGAATGCTGACAATGGTCGCCAACCCGCCCACCGTAATGACGGCGCGGGCGAGTTGGTCGATCAAAGACCGTATACGGACGGCTCCTAGAACGTGTCTCAGCGGGTTCGTGGGCATTAGCGAATCTTGGCGAGTTGTTTCTCAGCCAGTGCCCCGGGGACAGGAAAGTATCCATCCCTGAGCACGTCGGCCTGTCCCTCCTTGCTGTATACGTACGCAAGGAACTCTTTGACGATCGGGGAGAGGGGTTTACCGGGAGCCTGGTTCACATAGATGTATAAATACCGCCATAACGGATAGGTGCCGTTCTTTGTATTGGCATGGGTCGGTTCGATAAAGGGCTGCCCCGCCTTAGCCGCCAGCGGAACCATTCTCACGCCCGACGTGCTGTATCCAATTCCGCTATAGCCGATGCCGTACCAGTCTTCGCTGATGCCTTGCACAACGGAGGCGGACCCCGGCTGTTCCTTCACTTGATCCTTGAAGTCGCCATTTTTTAATGCGTGCTCCTTGAAGAAACCGTAGGTTCCTGAGGCTGAATTTCGACCGTACAGACTGATCGGCGCATTGGCCCAATCGCCGCTATGGCCAACCTGTCCCCATCGGGTCAGATCCGTGGGATGCCCCTGGCGTCGCGATTTGGAAAACAAGGCATCCACTTCGGCCATGGTCAGTCCGGCCACTGGATTGTCCTTGTTGACGAAGAGGGCCAGCGCATCCACCGCGACCGGGTAGGCGGTGGGGGGATAGCCGAACTTGGCCTCGAAGGCATCGATCTCACTGGACTTCATCGTCCTGGACATGGGGCCTAACTGGGCCGTATTTTCGATCAACGCGGGCGGGGCCGTACTCGATCCTTTCCCTTCCACTTGAATTTTGACGCTGGGGTATTGCTTGCGAAATCCCTCCGCCCACAGGGTGATGAGATTATTGAGCGTATCGGACCCGATGCTATTGATGGTCCCGGAGACACCGCTGACCTTTGCATAGGGCTTGATCTCGGCATCAACCGTGACGGTGTTCCTGACAGCCTCGGGCTCGGCTGCACCAGCAGACCACAAATTCGTCGTCATGAAGGGCCCCAAGACCGTCAGGGTGAGGCCGACACAGACTTGACCACGTGATAAGGACATACGAAGATTCCTCCGTAAAAAATGAACGCCACGGCATATATGGCACCTAGCATAGAGAGACGAGATTTCACCTTGTTCACTGCCGTGTTAAGCGATTGTTAACTTCTTCACGCCGCTGCGGGTCGAGGCGCGCCGCGATGTGCAGACTGGGCTGTGAAAATTCAGGCCTCACTGCAATTAACCATTTCGTAACAATGCTGCAATGGTGCCGTGACCAAGGCTTGCTACACACGGCATATGTGGGTTTTCATTTCTATCGATCATTTCATACTTCATCATTTCGAGGATTGTTAAGGGGGCAGGCATGACACGACTTCAACGGCAAGCATTCTTCACAAGCTGGTGCCTGTTGAGCCTATGGGCACCAGCCGGAGGGGAAGAGATCGGCCCGATTCGCCACTCGCAGGCAACTGCACCGATTGTGGCCCAGGCAGAATCTTCTCGAGAGACCGGCACTCCGTCGCAACAACCCGTAGCCTCACCGCCCGGCGGCACATCCCTGGAAGACCTTCTTTTGCAAAAAGGGTCGATCACCATGGATGAGTGGATTCAGATTCGTGCGGAACAGGAATATAGCGGTGCGGAAAGCGCTCGTCGGATCGACGCGATTGAGGACTGGAAAACCAGGACCGAATTACTCCCGATGCTGAGAGATAAGGTCAACTTCGGACTCAATGCGCTCCAATTCCTGTATAGCCACCAGGATGCGCATGTGCCGGAAGGGAAAAGTCAGGATAACTTCTCTATCCGTCGATCTGAGCTCTTATTTTGGGGACGCATCAGCGATACGCTGCCTCGGTGGCATGCGTTGATGGAGTTCCAGAGCATCAATTTCGGTCGTGAGACCCCGGCCGGCGGCAGCGGAGCAGCCACGGGGCAGCCCATCGCGGCGACCTTTTTTCGTGAGTCCTACATTGACTTTCGCCCGTTCCAATCCTGGGCCCCGTATATGAACTTTATCCGGATGGGTATTTTCCGGATGCCGTTCGGCATCTTCACGGAAACCTCGGGCGGTCTGCGCGATATCATCAGCTCACCGTATCTCACCTCCGTCGGAAGCGGAAACGGCAATCGCACCGGATCGGCCGGCACGATTGATTTCCTGCAGGAACGGGATTTCTTTGTGGACGTGCGCGGGAAATTGTTCAATCGCCTGGAATATGTGGCCGGTATCATGAACAACAATAATTTTCATGCGAATGCGACCGGCGCAAATGCCCCCAAGAGCTTTTACACACGTGTTCGTCTCTTCGGCACCGACGTGTCCTGGATCAGCTTCACCACCATTCAAGGGGAGTCGAACAACGCCAATACGAACATCAACGGACGCGGCAAGGGCGCCTTCGACCGCTATGGTCTCGACTTTCGCTATACCTCAAAAATCATTCCCGGCTTTATGGTTCAGGGTGAATGGTGGCAGGGACACGATGGCGCCAACCAAACGACGGTCGGTCGGCCGGCCAACGGCGCCTGTCTCGACCAGACCATCTGCGGTGGGTCGGGAGCGCCGGGCGCCATGCGGCGCACCTGGTACGTGCTCGCCAAATACCTGATTTCAGACGGACCTTTTCAGAACTGGGAACCGACGGTCATGTACGAACAGTTCGATCCAAGCACCAGTGTGTCGAACGATCTTTATACCCGAACGATTCTCGGCTTGACCTACTATTTCGAAAATTTTCCGCCCAAGGTGCAATCGAAGATTCAATTTAACTACGAGTTCAGGCATCATCAGGGCAACGGTCCCGGCGTGGCCTATGACACGACGTTCGATGCGTTCGCCCAGAACGCGTTCCTTGTCCAGTTTCAAATTCGGTTTATGTAGTCGAACCAGTCGATCGTCGATATGCGAGCCCTCCGGAGTTGCGAGGCAACCCAGGACGGCGTAAGGAGAATGAGAATGACCCGTATGCCTGGTGCCCTGTTGGTCGTGCTGTCTCTCGCTGTCGGTGCCTGTGCGCCGGTTCAACCCCTTCCCGCCGACGTCATGAATGGCGTCGAGAAAGAATTTGACTTCACCGCCTGGCGCAGTATCCCCAATGCCAGACTTGGACAAAAGGTCCAGTTGGGGGGCCGTATCGTGCAGGTGAATGGTGCCAATGGCAACCTCACGATCATTGCCACCCAGTTACCGATTGTGCAACAACCGGCCTATGGCCCCAAAGACACAGGACGCCGATCAGGCGAATTTGCGATTGTGTACCCGGGGTCGTTGGATTCGAAATGGGTGAAAGCCGGCAATCGGCTGATCGTAATCGGCACCACGAAGGAAGCCAAAACCGTCGTCGTTGATGACGTGCAGAGAAGTTTGCCGTCCCTCTCCGCACAGTGCCTCCACATCTGGAATACCGGTGGAAAGGAAATTACCGATTTTCCCTATAATGCCGGGGGAGGATACGAGCCATTGGAAGAAGAGACTCACTGTGCTCCCCAATAAGCGCCAGCTGAGTGGGACATGGCATTGATACCTACCAAGAGATCGGCCTACCTCCTGTTATTCATGGCCGGACTGTCCGGATGTGCTCATGAAGCAACGCTTGTCCAGAAGTCAGGCCAGGGCGGGCTCGTCTCCTATCCGTACCAATCCGACGCCGATGTGCTGGCCTCCTCCGGCCGTCACGATGCCTTCGCCTTAATTGCCGAACAATGCCCCAAAGGATCTCGTATCGTTCGTGAAGGCGAAATTCCAAAGGTAAGCAAAGCCGCCGATCGCGCCTGGCGCGGGCAAATGGGATTCGACCGGTTGTGGGGAGTTCAATTCGTATGCGAATAACATCGGGCAGATGGCTGTCCCACCGTAGACCCGTTGTGCTGGTCATCTCCCTGGGGCTTGTTTCCCTGACGCTGTCAGCCTGCCAGTTCCTGGGTCAGGAGCGAGTGCTTTACGAACGACAGGGTGCACAGATTGGCCTCCAGACCGATCCCTCAATCTCGCGCGCTTCACACCCCACAGTGAACACCCATCCCGTTGACCTGACAACCCAAGAGGTCGCGAACCTGCTCGGCGCCGTCCGCGTGAGCGGATGGAGTGGGACCGTGGTCGGGTGGTTCGACGCTCCGCACCCAATTCCTCTGTTCGATGACACCGATTTTCAACGGATTGCCCAACCGATCGCCGACGCCTTCAAACAGGCCGCTCCGAACCAGCGCGTGTTTTACTCCATCCCCAACCCGCATTCGGCCTACGGCGATACCACAGCCGGAGCACTCTTTATCCGGGGACCCTATCTCCATATCATCGTCACAGATCATAAGGCGTTTTCGCGGGCCGACACTGCGGGCGGCGACGAAAAAGATCTTCGAGATACGAAGGGCATGAGGCTGAGCCTTGCCTCCTCCTCACGAATGACATCCATCACGAAAGAGGAGGAGCCCGCCTGGGCACCATTCGAATCTGTTCATCTCTCAATGAATAGGAAGGAAGTCCTGGCTCAAGGAAGTCTCTATCCGGGCGTTGGAAAAGCAGCTGCGACTTCTCCGCACGTGCCCACTCCGACGCACACCGCACCGATTCCCTCCCCCAAGTCAGCCGAGCCCGAGCAGGAACTTCGCCTCCAACTTCGGGAATTGACCCAATCAAACCAAGATCTGCGTGACCGGTTGACCCAGCAATCGCAGCAGCTTCAGGATCTTAAAGAAGAACTGACACGCTTACGGCGTGACACGGAGGGGACTCGAGCGAAGAAACCGACCGTCCGCAAGCCCGCCATACCGTGACGCCGCTTCCGGCGTCACGCCATCACAGCCACAAACATCGTCACCGATTGGTCATGGCGTCAGAAGTAGGGGAGGACTGGAGGGCTACCGACAGTTTTGCCACCTGATCCAGCGGCAAGGGATAGAAGCCGGCATGCACGACCGCTTCCTGTCCTTCCCGGCTCTTCACGAATTTCACAAATTCCTGAATCGCAACCGGAAGAGGAGCTCCAGGCTCCCTATCAAAATACAGGTATAACAAGCGGCGCAGGGGATAGGTTTTATCCGCCACGGTGGCGGGCGAGGGGGTAATCAGAGGCATGCCTTCATTTTCGGCCAGGGGAACAATACGAACGTTGGACGCTTGCAGGCCGATGCCGCTGAATCCGATTCCCAATTGATCCCGACTGAGAGCCAAAATAACCGACGCGGCACCGGGCTCTTCATGCATCGCCGGTTTGAACTCTCCACCTGCCAGCACGTGTTCCTGAAAAAAAGCCCGCGTGCCGGACTTACGGTCACGTCCATACAGCTGGATCGGAGCAGAGGCCCAGCCGTTGCCCAGCGCGAGATCGCCCCACGCCGCCACATTCTTCGTGTAACCACGCTGGCGCCCCGTCGAAAAAATTGCATCGGCCTGGTCCAAAGTCAACCCCGTCAAGGGATTATCCTTGTGCACGTATAAGGCCACAGCATCCACTGCGATGGGAATCGCGAGAGGCTCATATCCACGCTGCGATGAAAACTGCTTGATCTCCGAATCCGTTAACTCGCGCGAGCTGCTCACCAGAAGCGCCTGTTTGGCACGTTCCTCCTTGATCACAATCCGTCCCGGTTGGGGCGCTTCGAGGAACTCAGCGATGGCTTTGGCCGACCCGCCGGCTCTGAGATCAATCGTAACTTTCGGCTGCCGAGCCTGAAAGTCCAGGACCAGCCGACGCATCAGCGCATGCATGGTGTCGGATCCTTGTACGCGAAATCCTCCGACGACCTGCGATTGTGGAGCGTATCGTTCGAAGCTGGGATCAAGCTGCAGAGTGGCAACGGGACCGCTTTGCTCGGCGTGGAGACCGGATGGGGTGGGAGCGCCGAATGCCAGCGCCAGGAAGAGCGCCTGAAACACGATGGCCGCTTTCCGTCGAGACTGTGGCTGTATTGCGGGCCCATAAGTAGACATGTGATCCCTCCTCAAATGCGACTACTATGCGAATGCGCGACATTGAGAGCGATACCTTACGGAATCAAGATTTCGCGTCGGGAAACACAGTGTTACAAATATGTTAATTGTGTATTTGTCCGCCTCTCACCTCAGCCGGCATAGGAGAACGAGCGCGATCTGGCCGGCATCCATTCGACCTCGTAGTCATATCCGCGTCTCAATAAGACGATCTCGCCGCGCCGACTCAAATCGTCGATGGTTTTAAATACCTGATTCCAGCTCAGTTCCGGGAGCAGTGTCACGACCTGTTCCAACGTGAGCGATCGTCGAACACGCAAGAGGTCGGCGATCAAGCACTCGCAACTTGGTGAGGCAGAGGCATGACTCATAGCGATTCCCTCCTCATTGAATTGTTTCAGTGCGACAAACCACACGTCCCTAAAGCCTCACGGGTCTCGCGCGACAGCCTGACGATTCTGCGGCCGGGGGATAGCACGGACCTCAGGACATTCTCATATCTGCGTAACATCACGACGGTCATCCCTCCTCGCATCCGAAAGGGACACCTTTCGCACTGCATTCCCCCTGGGCTGGCGAACAGCGCACCGCGACCACGCGCACAACCCCGAGCATCAGCAAAATGGCTCCGAGCAGCAACATCCGGTTCTGATCGGCATCTTTGAACCAGAGAGAAATGATCTCCGTGAGCATGACGACAAGAATCGTATCAACGATAAACGTCACTTTGACGCGCCCCTCGGAGAAATACGTGAGGGTCGTCTTGAACACTTCGACCACTGCGAGGAGGATCAACGTGTCGATGATAATCTGCCTGAGCCCCACCTCCACCGGGGCATGAAACATCAGGCCGATATCCAGAAACGTTTTTATCACTCCACCGGTCAGTGCAATCAAAATTGTGAGGATCATCAAGCTTAGAACCGCCTTGATCCCCTTCATCCACAGGTCGCTCAAATCGGTATCGATCACTCGACCGACGAATCCGGACCACCGATACATTCTGGGTTGATAGCTGCTGAACGTCATACGTGCACACCTCCTTACGACTATGAGCTTCTCGGTTATAGGAAGAAGGTATCTCCGCATTGTTCCATCCGGTTCACAGCTGCATTACGTGGTCGTAACATTTACGCCCGCATGCGGCGCCACCTCACCGCATACGACCTCTGCCGTATTAAGGTCCTCCGGAAATGTTTCACAGTGTTAACCGTGACCTGTCTCGTCCGTAACAGTCAGGTCGTATCATGCGCACCTATGACGATGAACATAGTACAAATCATTGAAGATGAGCCCTTACACGCGCAATTGCTCGATCACACCCTTCGGCAGGCGAGGTACCGGACCAATGTGGCGACTGATGGGACCACAGGGCTTGCGGACGTCATCCGGCTCAATCCGTCCGTAGTCTTGCTCGACCTCATGTTGCCCGGCCTCAACGGTCAGGAAGTCTGTCGACGTATGCGAAGTACGCCTGGCACCAAACATATCCCGATCATTATGATCAGTGCCTTAACCAGTGCGGAGGATCGAATCGCCGGCATCGAAATGGGTGCCGACGACTACGTGGCGAAGCCATTTAGCCCGCGGGAGGTGGTCTCCAGAGTGCAAGCCCTGCTTCGCCGCTCCCAGAGTGAATGGGCCCCACCCTCTGACCCGCCCGGATCGCCCGTCACCATCCGGGAACAGTCTCTGGTGATTTCACTTTTCGAGAAAGAACTCACGGTCTCTCCGATGGAAGTCCTGCTGTTGCGCCTCTTGACCGCACGTCCAAACGCCATCGTTCCGGAAGAGGAATTGATCGGAGCGCTCTGGAATAGGAGCCCCTTCTTGCACGAGCAGGAACTGCTGGGCATCATACGCGGGCTTCGTCGTAAGCTTGAAAACAATGCCGCCGGGTCCATTGAGATGTTGCCCGGCATCGGATACCGATTCGTTCAACATACCCTTTAACCCATCACCCCGACATCCAGTCGTCTTACGAACGCCCTCGCTTCCACTTCACCCAGGCGTCCAAACACAGTCCGAGCGCCACTCCCATCCACATCTGTGCCATGACCTGCCCCCCTTGATCGTCTCCGGCTCGATGAGTGCCGCTGCTAGGTCAATCCATCGAACGCAATGTGATCAGCATCCCCACCACCACAAGAAACAGCACGCCACCTTCCAGCATCGTCAACATCAGGTCCGCCACCGTTCCCCCCATACATCTACATCTCCTACGCCTTCGTAGTTCTCTTCTCCTTAGCCTTTCACACGTCGCGATCGCCACGCCAAGGCCCTGATGTGAATGTACCCACGTCCTGTTTCGACAAGGCTGCACGATTCATCAAAGTCCTGTTACATCATCCGACCCATCGAAAGGGGAGGCCGACTGTTAACACAGTCTTAACGTGGGAGACATGCGGAGATAACGGGGTGCGCGTACCGTCCGCCACACGAACAACACAGCACTCACACTCATTGACCGACATCTCATCACCGTCTCACAGGGGAGGACTTATGCAGCACCAGCAAGATGGGCAACGGCCGCGCACTCAGGCAGGATTCGGAATCGTCGCAATGGGTCTCTGCGGCTTGCTCGTTATGAACGGTACCGCTTCAGCCGATACCGCCGTCGCGGCGGCAAAGCCGATGCTCGATTCCACGATCGGATCGTATTCGACGACCACACCGGTAAGCGGGCGAATCGCCATTGCCGGATCGGATACCATGCAGCCGATTATTGTCAAACTGGCCGCCGCGTTTCAGTTATGGCAGCCTGGCATTAAAGTGGCCGTGCAAGGCGGCGGGTCCTACGCCGGTATTAAGGGGTTTATCATTGACCAGGCGACGATCAGGCGTGGGGATGCCAAACCCTCCGGCCATCTCGTATCCGGTCACGTCGCGCTTTATGCGTCATCGAGCCCCATGTCGGCGGACGACCGGAAGGATTTCAAGTCACGCTACGGATACGACGTGACGGAACTTCCGATCGCCATGGACGCGGTCGCGGTCTATGTGAATGCGCAGAACCCGCTCTCGGGGTTGACGATGGAACAGGTGGATGCCATCTTCGGTAAAGAACGAAAGCGTGGGTATCGTGCCAATATCAGCAAGTGGGGAGAGCTGGGTCTCGAGAACGGGTGGGAGACTCAACCGATTCACCTATACGGACGTGATAAAAAATCCGGCACGCGCGCGTTTTTCACCCGCGAAGCGTTAAACGATGGTGCTATGAAATCGGAAGTCGTGGAAGAGCCGGGATCTGCCAGTGAGATTCTGGATATCAGCCGCGATCCGTTGGGAATGGGGTATGCCGGTATCGGATTCCAGGCCAGCACCGTCAAAGTGGTGCCTCTCGCAAGAACTGTCGGCAGCGAGTTTATCGCACCCACGGCAGAATCGGCCCAAACCGGGGAGTATCCGCTGGCCCGTTATCTGTATCTGTACGCCAAGAAATCTCCCGGCGCGAACCTGGATCGGGAGGTCCTCGAATTCTTGCGCTTTGTCAACAGCCGCGAAGGACAGGAAACGGTCACGAGGGCAGGATTCTTCCCGTTGCCGGCAGCACAGTTGGCGAAGAACATCGAAGCCCTGACCGGCCCATCGGTCTCGGCCCTGTTGTTGTCCCAGACTCGCTGATGCGTGGGCGGACGAAACACGTGCGTCGGTCGCCTCACCTGCGACCGGCGCCTGTTCGTTCCTGCTCAACGTTTGGTATGTTGATGTCCGTCACCTTCCTCGAAAGGCCACCGATCGATGTCACACTCACCCGTCCGTTTCGCCTGGATCGCGATCCTGCTCGTCACAACCCTCACTGCTTGTGCCGCAGATTCGCCACCGATCATTATTCATGAGGAGAAACCGCTCTCCGTATGGTTGAAATTCGATTCTTCCAACGGGACCGGCCACAGCCACCCGGCGACGCTTTCCATCGAACACATGACCGCAGTCCTGCGAGGCATCAACGTCAGAGGACGGGATACCATCACCGGGTTCAGTGCGTTCTCGTCTAAGGAAACGAGCCCGGCTTTTTCTCCTGCCGAGGTATCCATCTTGGCGCCCTATCTGGTGCAAGCTCTGGCCAAAGCCTCGCCCAAAGACATGGCCACCTTTTACCTCGTGACGAGGGATCTCTCCCGTGGCGACGTGGTCACCTCCGGGGGCATGTTCCTCCGTGGACGGCACCTGTATGTCATTCTCGCCAACGCCCGCACATCGCCTTTCTCGAACCAATACGAAAATGCGCATACCATCGATACACGGGACCAGCCGCTGCTTCCGATCGCGCGCTATCGGTTTACCGCCGTGTTTTATCCAGATCACGCCTGGATTCCCAATAAGCAGGTTCGCGGTCAGGACGGATATGATCGCTATATGGATGAATCAAAGCTGCTGGTGATCGATCTCGATCAGCTCATCCCGCAAGCCAAGACCCAAGCCCTCATGCCGGCGCAATAGTCCAGTCGTTCCAGACGTCACGTGCCGTCTCGCTCAGGTTCCAAGGAATAACCGGACCAGCGGCTCCACCATTCATCAGGTACGCCTGCACCACTCGCACAATGGGCTTCTGGGAGGGACCGTGGAGGCCCCGGCGTTCACGTGAAGCCGGGCCTCCTTCCGGAGCATGAGACGGTGAGAGAAAAACCTCCGACGAGGAGAACGACTGCGACGGCTAGTGCCTGCCACTCAACCGTCTGGCAGTCTGGGGATCAGCAAGCTGCGTGTTCACAGACACCACCCCATGATTGAAGTTGTGGTAGGGGTACTGCTCCGTAATCATGGGAAGGGCGTCGGCCTGAGCCTGGGTCGTGACCACCGACATGACCGGGACATAACGATGCGGTGGGACCGTGACGCCAATGACCTTCGCGCCAGGCTCCACCACCACATGCGCTCCGAGTTCTGCGCGAAAAATCAGCGCCTGCATCCCGACGAAGGTATCGTGGCCGATTTTGACGGGCCCGTGCAATTGTGACTGGTGAGCGAGGGAGACTCGTTCGCCTATATAGACTGAGTACCGCTGTCCGTCTACCGTGACACTGTTCTCAGGAATCTCGCGTCCGGACTCGAACGTTTCCAGACCGTGAATGACCACTCCGTCCTGGACGTTGCTTTCATTCCCGATGTGGATGTGTTGCCCCTCGTCGTCGCGGATTGAGGCGAAGGGCGCCACAAACACGCGCTGACCAAGTTTGACCGACCCCATGACGGAGGCCATCGGGTGAATGATGCTGTTTGCCTGTAGCGTCGGGGTCGCGATCGTGGGATTGAACGAGGTTTGCACATTCGGTCCCACCCAGGCTCCGAGACCGAGCGCCAGGCACAGAAGATTCCCGGCAAGACTAATCCGAAACATTCGTGGTGTCATAATTCTCCATAATGAGGTGTGAAGCGGAAGCGGGAGTGCGCAGACACATGTGCCGCTGCACTCCCACTCATCATCAGTCGTTCACTCGCTAGTTCCAGAACCAGATCGCTTGGAATCGCAGCAGATTGGCATACTGTTCCCGCTGCACGCCCGGCGTCGTCGCCGTCCCTGGATCGGTCAAAAAGAGGTTGTTCCGCTGAGAGAAGGTATAGGCCACGGTAAACTCCCATTGCGGATCGGGCTGCCAGGCAATGCCCGTTTCCAACTCGCTCATCTTGCCGCTTGGAGCGCCGGTTTGGAACTTGATACCGCCACGGTATTCCTGATACCTGGCATAAATATTTGCTAATCCCACATCGCTGTACTTCCACTGATAATGCGCCTGGACGTAGCCGCCCGAGAGTGAGCTATTCTCCACTCGGCCATTGGCCTGCCGCTCAGGTGTCCGACCAATGGTATATTCCGCAATGAAACCCCACGGTTGAGGCGGGTAATACATGTAGAAATTCAATCGCTCGTCCCGATAACTCCTGTTGCCGGTGCTGCCACTCGAGTTGAAGGAGAAGAGCGTCTGGCCCGCTGCCGCCGTCCCGTGATTGACCACGAACTGACCGCGCATCGCATTCACACCGACCTCCAACAACCGCCCCCCCGGCAATTCAAACGGCCAGGCCAATCGCGCGCCCACATGCTTGTCGGCATTTGCTTCCTGCGCGTTCAGACCCTGTCCGTTGTACACCTGAATGTGAAACACGCCGTAGTCGCCAGGGCCGTACATGTAATCCAGCATTTGCTTGAAGCGCTGCTGCGCCACCTTCGGCGACCACATGAAGGACACGCCCATGTCGCGCTCGCTGTTTTGACAGCTATTGGTGGCATCCGCGCGGTCGATGGCCATACGCTGACGACTGGCCTGCCAGTTGTCGAACGAGCAGGGTACGCGCTGCAATCCGAGGCGGAGCCGGTATTCCTTGTCTTTGTCGAAATTCCATTCTCCCCACGCATCCCGCATCGACAACGCATGAGTATTGCCGCTGATGTTCGACGCGAGATCCGGCTGGATGAAGAACGACACGTGTTCTGACACTTGCCCGGTGATCACCCACCGAATCCGGCGAAAGAAGAATCCGGGCTGCGCGCCGTTGTTCTTGTCGCCGACCGACGCATCCTGGTAGGTACGAAATGCGCCGTTTGAGCTGTTGTTGTACCGCATCATGCCGTAACCATACATGGTGATCCGCTCGAACCAGCGCGGGCTTCCCGTAAATTCCGCCGTCACCGACCGTTCGGCATTTTTCTGCTCTTCTTCGGCCTTGATCCGAATCCAGTCATCAACCGTGATGAGTCCCTTTTCCAACATCAGATCTTCAAGCGACGTCGTCTCCAACCCCTTGTCCGTCCTCCGAATAACCCCCCCCATGCCCTGCGGCGCACTGGAGGTCAACAGCGGAGCAGGTGCCGCTGATTCTACTGGCTCTGCCGCCTGCCCCATATCGATGCCTACTCCGAACGACAACGTGAGTGCGAGGGCGCTGCATAGCACCCATCGTCTGCGTAGCTGCGCTTCAATCACCACAGAATGCCTCCCTTTGATTGAATGAAAGTGTGCCAAGTAATGTGACTGTGTCGTCTTATGGCGCAGGACCATACGCACGTGCGGTGACGCACACGTCACAGCTGTCTTAAGATTGGGTTAACGACGTCGGGCAACGCGTCGATTTGGAGGAGTTAACCTTCCCGTAACGCCTACGCAATCATGGGAATACCGCCTACAGGTACGGTACGTAGTCACACAGGGGAGGCCTTGCACCAATGACACAACCCGGGACTACGATTCTCTTGCTGACCATGAATGCAGCGATGACTCAAACCCTACAAAAAGTACTTATGACAAACGGGTATGGAGTCACGGTGGCAGCCACGCTTGCACAGGCACAGGTAGAGCTACGACAAAAAAAACCCAACATTGCGCTGATAGATCGGGATGTACTGAGGCAGGAGAAGATACGCCGCGACCAGCTTTCAGAGGCTATTCCCATCATCGCGCTTCAGGCATTCGATCAACCGTGCGATGAAGAGGAGTGCCTCTGTGAGTTGGACGGAGGATTTGATCTGGCGTTTTGTTCTGCGAGCTACCGTGAACTGCTCGCGCATATTCGCTCGATACTGCGTCGACACAACATGACGAAGACGCCGTCCTCTGTCCTGCAGGTAGCAGGTCTCATGATGGATACCGCGCGGCACGAGGTACGGGTCGGAAGAGCGCTCGTCGAGCTGACTCCGAAAGAATTTCGCATCCTCCATCAATTTCTGCTGTCACCCGGCGTGGTTCTCTCGAGGCAGGACCTTCTGAATCGTGTCTGGGGTGAAGACTACGCACTCGAAGAACATGCCCTGGACGTTCACATTCATTCGTTACGTCAGAAGATCGAAGCGAATTCGGCTAAGCCTGCGTTCATCATCACGATCCGAGGGATCGGGTACAAACTCCAGCGCGCATGATTTCTGCTCCGCCCCATTTCAATAGTGCCGATGTTGATGCACATCGGGACGCGTTGATTCCATTACGCTATGGAACAGGGACGGCGAGATCTCTTAAAAAGGGCGTGGCGAAATCGCCGGAGAAGGAACAGAGACTTGGCCTGACTAGAGCTGACAGGCTGTCGAGGGAGCGGTGCGGGCACGGTGGCGAGTTAGAACTCGTCCACCGATACCGGCTGCAACAGGTCACGAACTGAGAGGACCCCGACGATCGCGCCGCTCTTCAAGACACCCAGGTGGCGCGTATGATGATGTTGCATGAGATCGGCCGCTTCCGTGATCGAGCGCCGCTCATCCAGACTGATGACGGGGCTACTCATGATCGATTCGACCGGAACGAAATGCACCGGCTTGTTCTCTCCCACAACTTTTCGAACGATGTCGGACTCGGTCACGATGCCGACCACATGGTCGTTCTGTTCGATGAACACGCTGCCGACATGGCGCTCATTCATCACTCTCGCGGCGTCTGCCGCCGACGTTCCGGCCGGTACTGTGACCAGTTTTTTCGTCATCAACTCGCTGATTGTGACCATCGCTTTCTCCTCCTTGGTGAATGTATCGGATCGGTCGATAGCTCTCACCGTACCGATCTTCTAAACTGAAGGATAGCCGTGACACGTTCCAGGACGGTTAGGCGTACGTAAATTCTATGTTACGAATACATTCGAAGTGGAATGCGGAGAGGACAGGCGCGGCATGGGCGAGAACGCCCATGCCGCGCCGTGAGAAGATTCCGAGAAACGATTACTCTTTGACGATGAAGTGCACGCTGCGGTTCTTCTGCCAGCAAACCGGGTTGTGCTGCAAACATAAGGGACGGTCCTTGCCGTAACTGGTGACCTCGACCTGGAGCTGGCTCATCCCTAAAGATTCTAAGTATCGCTTGACCGAGAGCGCGCGTCGTTCACCCAACACCAGATTGTATTCGGAAGTCCCGACTTCGTCGCAACGGCCTTCCAGCAATACCTTGGTCACCCGGTTCTCTTTCAAGCGCTTGGCATTGGCCTCGACCGCCGTGAGCGCGTCGTCGCGCAACACATACTGATCAAAGTCGAAGAGCACGTCGGGAAACGGAATATTTTGTTCTCCCGTCGCGTTACGGGCGGCCATTTCCACCGAGCGCAAGGGAGCCGGCGTCGGTTCAGGAGGCGGAGGAATTTCCTGGACAGGAGCCGCGGCGATACGTTCCTCCACACGGGGTTTGGATGGAGTCACGGTGGCTCCTCCACTGGCTCCCTTCTTGCTGGCGCAGCCGTCAAGCAGGAAGGGAGCGGCGACAGCCAACAGTCCGACCAGGACAAACGGACGCAAAACGATCATGAAAACCTCCGGCGCAAGGTGAGTTCGTGGATTGAATGAGGCACAGAATAATCAAAACATGCGAACGAGGCAAGCTACTTCTTCCCGGCACAACGATCGTAGACCGGACGCCACTCCGACAGCGGTGGCCACCGCAAAATCTGGAGCGCATCCTCCACGTAGGCCGGCGTGCGCATGCCGTTGAGCACTGAGGTCACACCAGGCGTGCTCGCCAGCACCCAGAGCGCCTTCTGTGACAAGGTCGCCGTGCGTCTCTGTTCCGGCAGAAGCGGATTGATGGTTCGATGGAGCTCCTCGGCACGGAGACGGCTTCTCTCGGAGGCCTCCCGATGCAGGGTTTTCAACAGTGCCAACAGCTCCGGCACATACCGGTCGCGCCAGGCTTCCCACTGCTCGGCCACGGTCCCGGTAAAGGCTTCCGCCAGCGAACGAAGCACCTGATTTACATGCGGCGCGATCATCTGTTGTTCGATTTGTTCCCAATGTTCCAGTCCCTGCACTTGGCCGCGAATGCGAGTCAATTCCTCGGCCCAGCGAAAAAAATCGGCGGGGAGCATGCCTTGCCCACTATGGGCGACGGCAGGGGCGAGACTGCTGCGATATTCCTCCTCCAACGTGGAGACCTTCTTCTGCTGCGCTTCGAAATTGGCCTCCGGAGCGGGTACCGGCACATCCGCTAACCGAATTACTCCTCCGCGCTGGGTCGGCATGGCATTGAGCGGACGATTGATCAGCACGGCGATCCGTTCCCGCATCGCTTCCTCCAGGAGTGTGCTGCCGTTGTGAATGCCGGTGTTTTTGACCAGCGCCGCGCCCGACTCATACACATTCATCGGACACTGCAGGACCTGAAAGTGATAGGACGAAGCCCCAACGGTGGTGGCCGCCGCTTTAGCCGCATCGACCATTTGTGACAAAGACGTCGCACCTGGCTCGTTGGAAGCCGAGGTGGCGGTGTTCGACGAGACTCCATACCCACACAACCGGCCTGCCTGCACCTGCGTCTCGAAATACTCGAAGGCGCGCTGGAGTCGCCCATAGAATTCCCTGCGCAGCGCGGACAGATCGCGGGGCTCATTTCCGCCGAGACGCGCCGCATGGGAGAGGAAATATTCCGGATTGTGGAGCAGGCACACATCGAGCGTGGCTAAACCCAGCCGGTCCAGCGACAGCGTCAGCTGGTCGGCTAGAAATTCAGGATGGATGCAATGCCAGATATCGTCACCATACTTCACCATCTCGGGATAGGGCTTGCCCGACTTTTCCCGCGCCTGGGCCTGCGTCAAATTCTGGCCCTGCACGTACCCGATCTTCGACACCACGATGACCTCCTGACGGGTCAGGTCACCTGCGCGGATCATGTCTCGCAAGACCGAACCGACCAGTTGTTCACTTTCACCGTCCATGTAATTGGTCGAGGTGTCGATCAGATTGCAGCCCAAGCGAAGGGACCTCAGCAATGCCTCGCGATGTTCCGACTCACGCTGGCCGACCCGGTACGTTCCAAACCCCAATCGACTGGCCGTCAATCCCGTCGCGCCAAATAAGCCGAATCCATGTGCCAGCGACCCGGTGCTCTCGTGAATGTGTCGCGCGGCATAGGCGGCCGTGCCCTGCACGGTTGCATGGCCCGGACATAACGTTCCGCTCAAGATCTTCTGCTCCGACGCAGAGAGCGAGGGGGTCTGTTGCTGGGGATCAAGCAAGGAAGGAAATTCCGCTGGATCAGTGATCGGGCGGCCGCAGGCGAAATTGCGGCAGACATATAGTGCCGCCTTGCCGCCGATCAGCGTCTTTCCCTCTAGCAGGGGATGACGTGTTTCTGTATGTTCTGAATCACGATGGGCAAGCACGCGGTTCGGAAGATAGGTTCGATTCACGGCGGCGTGCAAGGCTTCCGTTCCGGAATCTCCCGGCCGCCCGACCAACGCCACCTCCACGGGTCCGTTCATCAGGAGATCGACGACAATGAGACTTTTGGAAAATGCCCTGGGGTAGCGCGCAATCTGCCGACCATAGGCACGAACGGCTGCGGCCGCAGCCTGCCGGAAGTCCTCCCGGGCAAAATGATACGAAAGCCGGCCGAGCACGGACGCGGCCACGGCATTTCCGCTTGGCGTGGCTCCGTCGGGACCTTCCCGGCTGCGCATGATCAACGCTTCATGTCCCGTGGCCGTCGTGAAGAAGCCGCCCTGCTGGCTATCGGCAAAATCCGCCAGCATGCGCTCGGCAAGGCGAACGCCCGCAAGTAGGTACCGCTCATCGCCTCCTGCTTCGTAGGTGTCGATCAACCCTTCCGCGAAATAGGCATAGTCTTCGAGATAGGCATTCAGATGGGCGGTGCCCGCGCGATAGGTTCGCAAGAGTCGGCCATCAGGTTTGGAGAGGTTGGTCAGCAGAAAATCACAGGCTCGTTCGGCCGCCTTGCGATACCGCGGTAGATCAAACACTCGCCCGGCCTCTGCCATGGCGCTGATCATCATCCCGTTCCACGCCGTGATGACCTTATCATCGAGACCGGGTGGAATCCGTTTCGCGCGCGCCGCATAGAGCTTCGGTCGGAGGCGGGCGATCGTTTCGGCCAACTCACTGGCGGTAATGCCCAGCTCCTTGGCGACCGCCTCAACGCTCTTGGCAGTATGGAGTACATTCGTGTGCTCCCAATTACCTGCCTCCGTCACATCGTAATAGGCGCAGAAGCGGCGCGCATCTTCATCACTTTCCACCGCCACACGCACGCCTTCCGGCGTCCACACGAAAAACTTTCCTTCGACGCCTTCGGAATCGGCATCGGTAGCGGAGTAAAACCCGCCTTCAGGAGACGTCATTTCCTTGAGGATGTAGTCCAGTGTTTCGCAGGCCACGCGGCGATAGTTCTCGTCTCCGGTGACTTGGTAGGCTTCGACATAGGCGCGCGCCAGGAGAGAATTGTCGTACAGCATCTTCTCGAAGTGCGGCACCAGCCAGCGTTCGTCGGTGGAATACCGGGCAAAGCCGCCGCCGATGTGATCGTAGATGCCTCCGGCGGCCATGGCATCCAACGTGGTGCGCACCATCGTAAGCGTATGGGAATCCTTCGTGCGCTGGTAACAATGGAGGAGCAATGACAACCCGGTGGCCGGGGGGAATTTTGGCGCGCCGCCGAAGCCGCCCTGTTTGGCATCAAAATCTTCCGCGAACTGGGTCACGGCCACATCGAGTTCCGCTTCGCCGACTGTTGTCGGCGAGGGAGCGTGCGCACCCTCTTGGAGCCGCGCCGTGAGATTGACCGCCTGCGCGACCACGCCGTCGTGGTCCTTTTCCCAGTACTCCGCAATCTTCTTCAGCAGGGTAGGGAAACCCGGGCGGCCGTAACGATCCGTCGGCGGAAAATACGTGCCGGCAAAAAACGGTTTCTGATCCGGAGTGAGAAACACGGTCATCGGCCAACCGCCTTGATTGCGGTTCAACGCCAACGTCGCCTGCATGTAGATTTCATCCAGATCCGGGCGCTCTTCGCGATCGACCTTCACGCAGATGAAATGCTGATTCATGAGCGCGGCTATCGTCTCATTTTCAAACGATTCCCGCTCCATCACGTGGCACCAGTGACAGGAGGAGTACCCGATGGAGAGCAAGATCGGACGCTTCAGTTTCGCAGCTTGGGCTAAAGCCTCCGGCCCCCAGGGGTACCAATCCACGGGATTGTACGCATGCTGCAGCAGATAGGGGCTGGTTTCGCGAATGAGACGATTGGCCGGGCGATTCGTGGAATGTTCAGTCATTCGCGAACCGTAACACGGGCTTATTGAATGGGTCAATGAAGCGGGGAGGCGGATAGGGCGCTGCGGAAGGACGTCAAAAAATTGGCCCGCGCCGGTCCTCCCGGGTCGCGGGCCAACTTTATACTACGACCGAACGTCGAAAGCGGGGCTCAGTGGCCGCCCTTCTTTTCGTCCTTCTTCTTCTCTTCGCCGAACACGGTCTGGGACAGGTGTCCACCCTTCTTCTCTTCCTTCTTCTTGTCGTCACCGAAGAGGGTCTGGGAGAAGTGGCCGCCCTTCTTCTCTTCCTTCTTCTTGTCATCTCCGGCGAACGACGGAGCGGTGAACGCAACGAGAATGGCTGCCGCTACGAATGCGAATAGAGCACGCTTCATGGAAACCCCTCCTTGAAAGGTTGAGAATATAAGTGCCCACACCACAAGGGCGCCCGAGGGTAGCCAACCTGTCAGAAAAAGTCAACGAAACTCTTTGCGTATATTTCACAAGCACGGGAATGGGGACCATACAGACTAGGCCATCCAACATATTTCCCCGCCTCAATTCCCGTTCGAGCGATCTAACTGCCCCTTACATTTCAACGTCCTGCAAGATATTCATCCAGTGTTTTCTACATTTTATCTATCGACCTGGCCGACCGGTCAGCCAACACGCCGATGCCTCTTCACTGCCATCCCCTGGTCGTCTCTCATGATGAGAGAATCCGGTGCGCACATGCAGCCGCGGCCCGACACAGGTGCGATACACTATGTCGCCATGCCCTGCAGAGGCTTGAACGACGACGCTGTGATACACTCATCACAAAAGCGGCTCACTTCCTCGGGTCCCAGCTTATGACCACCGATGACATCGGTCCCTACTCAAACTACCGCCTGACAGTCCGCCTCGCGCTCCTGAACAAACCGGGCATCTTCGCCAAAGTCGCTGCCTTGCTCGCTGAAGAGGGGGCCAACCTCGGGGCGGTCGACATCGTGTCGGCCAATGCCGAGCGCATGATCCGGGACATTACCTTCGATGTGCAGAATGAGGCGCACGGAGACCTGGTGCTCGACCGCCTGGAAGCGCTGCCGGAAGTGAATGTCCTGTCGGCGTCGGACCGCATCTTCCTTCTGCACCTCGGCGGGAAAATCAGGGTCCAGAGCAAAGTCCCGGTCACCACCCGCAACGTCTTGTCCATGATTTACACACCCGGCGTCGGGCGCGTCTGCAAAGCCATTGCGAAGGATCCTTCGAAAGCCTATGCCTTCACCATTAAGAGCAACAGCGTAGCCGTCGTCACCGACGGGTCCGCCGTGCTGGGGCTCGGAAACCTCGGTCCCGCGGCAGCTCTGCCCGTGATGGAGGGGAAGGTCATGCTGTTTCGGGAGTTGGCCGGGATCGACGCCTGGCCTATTTGCCTCAGTACTCAGGATCCGGAAGAAATCGTTCGCATTGTACGCGGTATCGCCCCGGGATTCGGCGGCATCAACCTCGAGGACATCAGTGCGCCCCGCTGCTTCGACATCGAACGCGCACTCAAAACCTCGCTCGACATTCCTGTGATGCACGACGATCAGCACGGCACCGCCGTCGTACTGCTGGCCGCATTAACCAATGCGCTGAAAGTTGTCGGCAAACGCATGGAGGACGTTCGCATCGTGGTAAACGGCCTTGGGGCCGCAGGAACGGCCTGTTGCCGCATCCTGCTGGCGGCCGGGGCCTCCCACCTCGTCGGATGCGACAAAGAAGGTGTTGTGTTGATGGGGGAGGCGGAAGAACTTCGCGCCTGCCGTACCGACCTTCAGGCCTGCATCCGGCGTGACCAGCCTCGCGGAACGCTCCACGACGCGTTGCGAGGCGCCGATGTCTTCATCGGCCTCTCCGTGGGCAATGTGCTGGAGAAAGCCGACCTCGAGAAGATGAACCACGACCGGATTGTCTTCGCCATGGCCAATCCCGATCCCGAAATCGATCCCAAGATCGGCGATGAAGCCTCGCGCATTTTTGCCACGGGCCGCTCGGACTTTCCCAATCAGATCAACAATGCTCTCTCATTCCCAGGCATTTTTCGCGGTGCCCTCGATGTCCAGGCCAGCGAGATCAACGAAGCCATGAAACTGGCCGCGGCCCAGGCCATTGCCGAATGTGTGCCGACGGAGGCGCTATCGGAAGATTATATTATTCCCAGCGTCTTCGATCGCGACGTCGTGCCGCGCGTCGCCAAGGCCGTGGCCGCTGCCGCTCGCGCCACCGGTGTCGCCCGACGCCGCGTGAAAATCGAGGACGACCCCCGCTAGCCCCAACGGTCCGACAACCTCTTCTATTTTCCTTCCTCATTGGCGCGATCGCCACAATCCATGTAGAGTAGGGCGAGCGATCGAGACCGGTGCAACCGGCGCCTCGCAACCCATCTGCACAGTGACGATGACCGGAAACGCAGTGTGAGACCAACCACCATCCAGTTGATCGGGACCATCCTGTTCACCGTCGCGATTCTGCATACCTTCGCGACCGCGTTTTTCGAACATCTGGCGCATACCAGGCCGGCGCATGCGGGCCTGTGGCATTTATTGGGTGAAGTCGAAGTCGCCTTCGGTTTCTGGGCCCTCGTCCTCATCGCCGCCATGTTCGTCACCGACGGAACAGCCGCCGCCACGAGCTACCTCGACTCACGCAGCTTCACCGAACCCATGTTCGTCTTCGCGATCATGGTGATCGCGGGGACAAGACCGATCCTACAGACCGCCATGACGGGCGTCCGAATCCTGAGCGGTGCCATCCCTCTCCCTCAAGGCATGCGTGTCTACGTCACCGTCCTGACGTTTGTTCCGCTGCTAGGGTCGTTTATCACCGAGCCGGCCGCGATGACATTGGCGGCGCTGCTGTTGCGCGACGCATTTTTCCGCAACGATCTCTCCACGCGCCTGAAATACGCGACCCTGGGCGTGCTCTTCGTAAACGTGTCCATCGGCGGAACGCTCACTCCGTTCGCCGCGCCTCCGGTGTTGATGGTTGCCGGTACCTGGAACTGGGACATCGGGTTCATGGTGGGAATGTTTGGGTGGAAAGCAGCCCTGGCCGTGGTGATCAACGCGTTGGCCGCAACCGTCCTCTTCCGTCGGGAACTTTGCCGACTCTCGACACCCATCGATCACGGGGAGCACAACCGGGTGCCCCTGTCTCTGGTCGTGACACACCTCGCTTTGCTCACGATGGTCGTGAGCTTCGCCCACCATCCCGCGATGTTCCTGGGAATACTCTTGTTCTTTCTCGGCATCGCGCAGGCGTATGAGCGCTATCAGGATCGCTTGATCCTCCGCGAAGGGTTGCTTGTCGCTTTTTTCCTGGCGGGCCTTGTGGTCCTGGGCGGACAACAACAATGGTGGCTGCAACCGGTCCTGCTCGGCATGGGTCCTGATGCTGTCTTCTTCGGGGCAATCATCCTGACGGCTTTCACCGACAATGCAGCGTTGACCTATCTGGGATCGCTCGTGGAGGGACTATCGGATGGGTTCAAGTATGCTCTGGTCGCCGGCGCCGTGACGGGCGGCGGGCTGACTATCATCGCCAATGCGCCGAATCCTGCCGGGCTGGCCATCCTTCGAACCTACTTCGACGATGAAGCAGTCAATCCGCTCTGGCTCTTCCTGGCCGCGCTGCCACCCACGCTGATTGCGGCTGTCATGTTTTGGTGGCCGTAGCCTGTTGACGGCCATGGTGAGTCGGCCGCGCAACTCTTATCTCCGAACAAACGGTTGTGCTAAGATGCGACCGACCTTGCGTCAGCGTGTAAGGTCGCGCCCAACGAGGACTCGTGGCCTTTTCAACCAATCGCCTGTTCAAATATCAGCGGGGCATGCGGCGCCGGATCGGCATGTTGCGCGCAAAGAATGTCGACAGCATGGAATTTGCCGTCGATTTCATGATGCAGGAACGGGTCGACAGCTACTTCCGGATCGAGCCGGGACTCGAGGAAGTCGAACGCTCGCTGCAGCAAATCGAAGACGAGTTGGAGTTGGTCAGAGACGTGTCGGGGGCCGTCCGATTGGAGTCCCGATTGGAGTTTGTCGAGGACCGCTGGGACGAACTCGACAGCGAAGTGCGCGAACGCCCGCGAAGGCGGCGGCGCAAGATCAACCTTGCAGACTTCCTCAAAGCAGCCGGAGGGGAGGGGAATCCCGCCGGTACCTCCAGCGAAGTCACGAACGCCTACGACGCTTATCAGTTGCTGGGCCTGGAATTCGGCACGCCGCTCGCCGACGTCACTACGGCATTTCGTCAACGCGCCAAGGAATTGCATCCCGATGCCCGCAATGGCGACCGCAGCTCCGAACCCGAACTCCGACGCATTCTCGAAGCCTATCAGTTCCTCAAAGAATATCTGAGTCTGAGCAACACCGAACCGCCGATTTCGCGCGGGGCGGAATATCGTCCCACCGAGTAATCTATGGCCACATTGGATCCGGATCAGACCTTCATTACTTCAGACCATATGCTCGACAGGCTGTGCGACCAGTTGGCGGACAGCCCTGTGATCGCCATCGACACCGAGTTCATGGGAGAAGACCATTTCATCCCGCGCCTGGAGCTGATTCAGGTGGCGGCAGAGGGGGTCGCGGCAGTCATCGACTTCCCTGCCGTGCAGGACTGCGCGCCGATGATTCGCTTCTGGGAACTCGTCTGCGATGCCCGCATTGAGAAGGTGCTCCACGCCGGACGGCAGGACTTGGAGCTGTTCGCGCACCATGCCGGACGGTTGCCCAAGCCCTTCTTCGACACGCAGATTGCCGCCGCGATGGTCGGGTATGGTGCGCAGACCGCCTATGCCAATCTCGTGCAACGGGTGCAGGGCGTAAAACTCGACAAAGCCCATACCTTCACCAACTGGAGCCAGCGGCCCCTCAGTCAGGAACAGCTGGTTTATGCCCTCGACGACGTGACGTTTCTGCTGCCTGTCCACCGGCACCTGCGCCAGAAATTGACCGTAATGGGTCGTTTGGAGTGGGCGGATGAAGAGTTCTCCCGTCTGGAGGTGTCCCTCGGAGCCCAGGCTCGTGACCCCCAGGAGCGGTACCAGCGGATTCGCGGGTGGGACAGTCTCAAGCCGCGCGCCGCCGGGGTCCTGCGCGACCTTGCCGCTTGGCGGGAAGGGGAAGCCCGGCGCCGCAATGTGCCCCGAGGACGCGTGATGCGCGACGAGGTGCTGGTGCAGTTGGCTCGTCAGACACCACGCACGCTCGATCAACTTCGCGGCATGCGCGGTATGTATTCCTCGGAAGTCGAGCGCAACGGGCAGGCTCTGCTTACCACCATGCAACAGGCTCTGGCGCGACCGGAGTCCGAGTGGCCGGAGGTGCCTCGCGACCGTAAACCGGATCCTGAATCGACAGGTGTGCTGGAACTGCTGCAAGCCGTGCTCAAATCACGCGCCGCAATGGAAAACATTGCGCCGACCCTGATCGCCACGACCGGCGATTTGCAGGCCTTGGTCGAACGCACCTCGCCGGTCGAAGAAGTCGATATTCCGGTCCTGCGCGGATGGCGACGTCAGCTGGTGGGGGAAACATTGCTCAGCGTGTTATCTGGAAACCTCAAGGTATGGATCGATCCGGAGATCGGAAAACTCCGCTTCGGACATCTCGACCGCCCATAATCGCGTATATTCAGGACGTGCAGACCTGCTTTTCTTCCGGAACCTTCCAACGACTGGGTAGGCATCCGGTCCCGTCAGCGGGATGCCCCGCGAGCAGGACCCTCTCGACGTAGAAATCGGCGGTCTTTCCACATCCCCAACAACAGCGTCAGCAGCGCCAGCCCGATTTCATCGGCCAACGGAATCACATCCGGAACAATAAGATCCACCAGGGTGAGAAGGGCGAACAGCACAAACAGGGAGGGAAACCGAAGGTTGAGACGTTGTAACACCCGCCCCAGCAACGACACGCGATCCACCGAGCTGAATGCACACATAGGCTCATTCCCCCATTAGGCACGGATGCCTTGCTCATAGCCGCCGTGGGTCTCGGCCGGGTTACGTCAGAGCAGCTCGGTCACGGATTCGGCAGGGCGCGCCAACATCACCTGGTCGCCCTTCGTCACAATGGGCCGCTGGATTAAATCCGGGTGCGCGATCATCTGATCCAGTAACCGGTCTTCGCTCAGCGTCTGGTCGGCAAGCTTCAAGGATTTGTAGAGATCTTCTTTCGTGCGCAACACATCGCGGGCCGATAGTCCGGCCTTTTTCAACAACGTCTTCAGCTGGCTCTTCGTAAACGGTTGTTCGTAATAGTTGATTGCCCTGAACGGTTGCCCGCTTTCGCGAACTAACCGCACCGCCTCGCGGCAAGTTGAACAGGTAGGTTTCTGATAAATGGTGATCTCCGCCATGCCGTTACCCTTTCTCCTTCACAGAGGGTTCTCTTGACGCAAATTTTTCACCTGTGTTACATGGACACACGATGTTCACCTGAGAGCGACGCCGACCGCCCATGCCAATCTTCGGAACCGATACCAGCGACCAGACCGGCAAGTTTTCCTGCGCCACAGCCACGCAACGCACCTTAAAAGATCTGCGCACCAAACGCAGGGGCCAACCGGTCTTTGTCATCGGGCACCGGCTGGAACGAAAGGGTAAGGAAGCCACCTTCGAGGTGTTCAACGACCGGTTGGCTGTGATCCGGTTCGAAGACGACGCCCGGCTGGGATACGACCCACTCGAACTGCTGCTCCCCACGGAGATCGACGAGAAGGGAGTGGCCTATTTCGAGATCCGCACCTGCCGTTCGTGTGAGCAATTCTTCCCGCTTAGCGCGGACGAATGTGACGCGGAAGAAGAGCCCGCAAATTGCCCGGATTGCACGGCATGAGCAATGTTCAGTTTTCAATGTTCAAATGTTCAATAGACCGGTTTGAGTCCACTTGGATTGCTCATTGAACATTGTTCCTTGAAAATTGGCCACTGCTAATCCGCCAACGGCGCAATCTCCACCGCTTTCTTGATCAGACAATCTCCCGCGAACCCTTGCAGCGCCATCGGCAACATACTGGCATCCAGGACCCGGGCGGAAATCACCTTCAACCCGTCGCCGATTCTTACGCCCTCGATCTTGAGCGCATGACAGACCTCCAGCGAGCGCCAGACCGGATTCCCGACGACCAGGTCGCCCGGAATGAGTTTCATGTCGGAGGACGCGCCATCCTGGAGGACTTTCGCGGAAATGCGCATTTTATCTTTCGGTACATCGCTGACGACGGCAAAGAACACCTGCTCGTCATCGGCCCATGCAGGGGCACCCACACCGAAGACCATCAGCATTCCCACCACCAGCCAGCGGAACCGGCCCATGCCTCACCTCGTTGTTGCGGACGGGGACTGATTGAACACTTCATTCCGCCCGCTCGCAGGGAGGCGTTCGGGTTGGCCGGGAGGGGATCCGGCACCCGGCCCTCCATGACTCAGGGTACTGCGTCCCGCCCTCTGCGCCTCCGTAGAGGCAGCAGGGTTCTCATGAGCGATCGGCCGCTCCCCAAGTCCAAGCATGAAGAAGGCTGAGCCTGCCGCCAACAGCCCGACCAGCATAAGGATGCGCGTCAATCGAGTCATATCCTGCCCCATGGTCGCTCATCGCACACATTTGAGGTAGTATGCCAAGCGAGTCCCATCAATTCAAGGTGAAGGCTGAGCCGATCCCGCCGGACATGATAAGCTGAAATTCTGCGGCTGTCTTCATGAGCCCGCACGAGAGAGCAGGGACCTGAACCTGATCGCATCACTGGTGATGCATCATAGGTATTGTGAGGAAGAGGAGAGGAAATCTATGCCGCACGATTTTATGCCGGGTCTTGCCGGTGTTCCTGCCGCGAAATCAGCGATCAGCGATGTCGATGGAACGCGAGGGGTCCTCGAATATCGTGGCATCCGGGTCGAGGAATTGTGTCAGCACTCGTCGTTTCTCGAAACCAGCTACCTACTGCTGTTCGGGCGGCTGCCGACCGCGACCGATCTCGCGCAATGGGTGGACGACGTCACACACCACCGGCGGATCAAGTTTCGCATCGTGGACCTGCTGAAGGTGATGCCTGAACATGGGCATCCCATGGACGCGTTGCAAGCGGCTGTCGCAGCACTCGGCATGTTTTACCCAGGCCGCAACGTCAAGAACGTGGAAAACAACTACTGGTCGGCGGTGCGCCTGATCGCCAAACTCCCGACCATCGTGGCGGCATGGGCTCGACTGCGACGCGGGGACGAGTATATCCCTCCGCGGGACGACCTGCCCTTTGCCGAGAACTTCCTCTATATGCTGACGGAAACCGTGCCGCATCCGCTGTGGAGCGAAGTGTTCGACGACTGCCTGATCCTTCACGCCGAGCACACGATGAATGCCTCCACTTTCGCCGGCATGGTGACGGCCTCGACGCTGGCCGACCCATATACCGTCGTGGCTTCATCGATCGGCGCGCTCAAAGGCCCCTTGCACGGCGGTGCGAACGAAGAAGTGGTGACGATGCTGCGGGAGATCGGCAGCCCGGCGCAGGCCCGCGCGGCGGTGGAAGCACGACTTGAAGGCAAAAACAAACTCATGGGATTCGGGCACCGCGTGTACAAGGTGAAGGATCCGCGCGCGACCGTGCTGCAGGACCTCTGCATGCGGCTCTTCAATGTCTGCGGGACGTCTCCGCTCTATGAAGTGGCGGTGGCAGTGGAACAACTCGCGGGTGAACGATTACAAGGAAAAGGAATTTACCCGAACGTCGATTTTTATTCAGGCATCATCTACGACAAGATGGGCATCGAAGTGGATCTGTTTACCCCGCTTTTCGCTATGGCACGGGTGAGCGGATGGCTGGCGCACTGGCTGGAGCAATTGCGGGAGAACAAACTCTACCGGCCCGACCAGATCTATTCCGGCGAACACGACCGGCATTATGTGCCGATCGACCGGCGGTAAGCCTGGCGGCGGATTATTCGGTTCGACCGATGAACCACCACAAGACCACGGACGTGACCATCATGATGCCGCCGAGCAGTCCATAGGAAATGAATTCCAACATAGCGATCGCCTCCTCCAGGAAAGGGGTAAATAAATAATGCCGGGGGGGCCAATGTCAAGGCCCTGTCACCGACAATAACTCTTCCGCTTCCACCCTTGACTTCATCGGCGTGGAGATTACCTTCTTTGTAGTAAGTAGGATGGCTCAAGTGAACACCAGCAATACATCCACACAAGGAGGTTCCACCATGGCGATCGTACGATGGGATCCGTTTCGGGAATTGGAAGAGATGTCCGACCGGTTGAACCGGATGATCACACGACCTGGAAGCGGGCAAACCGCGGCCCAGGGCAAGGAAGTGATGACGGTGGCCGATTGGGCACCGACGGTCGACATCAGCGAGACCGAAGCCGAATATGCCATCAAGGCCGAGCTCCCCGAAGTCAAAAAGGAAGATGTGAAGGTGACGGTCGAAGACGGTGTCCTCACGTTGCAGGGGGAGCGAAAACAGGAAAAGGAGGAGAAGGGGAAGAAGTACCATCGGATCGAGCGGTCGTACGGCCGATTTGTCCGGAGTTTCACGCTTCCCGATGCGGTGGACGAGAGCAAGGTAAAGGCGGAGTATGCCGATGGCGTTCTCCATCTGCACCTCCCGAAATCGGAGGAGGCGAAACCCAAACAGATCGACGTCAAAATCGCTTAAACAGATCTCTAGGTGTTACGGAAGCAAGGCCCGCCCTCCGGCGGGCCTTTTCTTTTTGTCGCGCCCTCTGCTGATCACCCTGTCGCCAGCCAAGGCCTCCTCATGGCGTCGGACGAATCCTCCTATGCCCAACGCACCGCTTGTGCTTCCGCAAGGGGAGCGTCTATTATGCGCGATTCCAGCACGTCAACCGCCAGTCATTCGAGGAGACCTGACGATGAAGAACGCTTCGCGCACGCCAAATCGCACCGCATCACTGACGACCGCCACGCGCATGGAGCGCGATACGATGGGAGAACTGCCGGTTCCCTCCAACGCGTATTACGGTGTTCAGACGGCCCGCGCGATCGAAAACTTCCCGATCAGTTCACTGCGCATCCCGCGCGCGATGATACGCGCGATGGGACTCATCAAACGCGCCGCCGCCTCGGTCAATCACTCGCTGAAACTGCTCCACAAAAAGCCGGCGGACGCCATCGTTCGCGCCGCCACCGAAGTCGTGGAGGGTCGCCTCGACGCCGAATTCCCGGTGGACATTTTCCAAACCGGTTCCGGTACCTCGACGAACATGAATACGAACGAGGTCATTTCGAACCGGGCAACGGAGCTACTCGGAGGCGCCAGAGGCAGCAAACTGGTGCATCCAAACGACCACGTGAATTTGGGGCAATCGAGCAACGACGTCATTCCGACCGCCATTCACATCGCGGCATCGGAAACCATCCAACGGCAGCTCATCCCCGCGCTGACCCAACTCCATAAGGCACTCAGCGGCAAGGCGCGGGAATTCGACAAGATCGTCAAAATCGGCCGCACGCATTTGCAGGATGCGACGCCGGTCCGCTTGGGACAGGAATTCGGCGGGTATGCCAGGCAGATCGAACTGGGAATTGCCAGGATGAAGCGGGCACAGAGCGCGCTCAGTGAAGTGGCGCTCGGAGGCACTGCGGTCGGCACCGGCCTGAACTGCCACCCGAAATTCGCCGGCAAGGTCATGGCGATCATTTCCAAGGAGACCGGCTGCAGTTTCAAGGAAGTGGTCAACCATTTTGAGGGACAGTCGGCTCAGGATTCGCTGGTTGAGGCAAGCGGAGAATTGCGCACCCTGGCCGTCAGTCTGATGAAGATTGCCAACGACATCCGGTGGCTCGGGTCCGGTCCGCGTTGCGGTCTCGGCGAAATCAATCTTCCGGAAACCCAACCTGGCTCGTCCATCATGCCGGGAAAAGTGAATCCCGTGATTGCGGAATCGGTCACGATGGTCTGCGCTCAGGTCATCGGCAACGATGTCACGATCACGGTCGGAGGACAGGCAGCCAACTTCGAATTGATCGTGATGCTGCCGGTGATGGCGTACAACCTGCTGCAGTCTATCGAATTGCTCGCGACGTCCTCGACGAATTTTGCGGTGAAGTGTATTGAAGGCATCAAGGCGAACGAGGAACGCTGCAAGAGCCTCATAGAGGAAAGCCTGGCGATGTGTACGGCGCTGGCCCCCGTGATCGGCTACGAAGCCGCCGCGAAACTGGCCAAGGATGCCTATAAGTCAGGGAAGACCGTCCGGGAAGTGGCTCGCGAACAAAACGTGTTGCCGGAAAAGCGACTCAGCCAACTCCTCGATCCCTGGCGCATGACCCAGGCCGGCGGACCGGTCGGCAGCGCTGGCGGGTAGAGGCGGAAAAGCAGGTCGTCGAGCTTTCGGGTCGGCCCGCAAGAGGGCGCTCCCAGCCCTCTTTGCTTTTGACAGCCCGAGGACCCCTATGCTAACGTGCGAAAAATTTTGAAAACTTTGGCTGTCTGGCGGTCCGGAGTCGTTCGACGGTCCATGTGCAATCGCGATTCATTTCATTTTCGATATAGATTGAAGGGTAGACAATGAGTGCAACCGGTTCCGAGACAAGCGGACATGTGGTAGTTGTCGTAGGCGCCGGCCCTGCCGGAATGGCCCTAGCAAAAAAAATGGCGGATGCGGGGCATGAAGTCATCATTCTCAATCGCGACATCAAGTTCGGCGGGTTGGCTGAGTACGGAATTTTCCCCAGCAAGCTCAAACTGCGCGGCGGTTTGAAGAAGCAGTATTGGGACATGCTGGAGCAGCCCAACGTGCATTACTTCGGCAACGTGTCGGTCGGGCAGGGGAAAGACCTCACGGTGGAAGAGTTGCGCAGGTTGGGCGCCAGCGCTGTCGCCTTTTCCATCGGCGCCCAGGGCACCAAAGCCATCGGCGTCGAGGGGGATTCCGCCAAGGGCGTTTTCCATGCCAAAGACGTGGTGTACCACTTCAATCGCCTGCCTGGTTTCGGTGACCGCCCCTTCGATATGGGAAAACATGTGGCAATCATCGGAGTCGGCGACGTAATGGTCGATATCGCCCACTGGCTGATTCGGTACAAGAAGGTGGAACGGGTGACCGCTATCGCCCGCCGTGGTCCGGTCGAGCGCAAGTACAACCCGAAAGAGATCCGCGCCGTCTGCTCGAACATGGATCAGGACGGTATCGCAAAAGAATTCGCCCGCATCAAGGAGCGGCTGACGGCAGTCGGACAGAATGCCGATGAAGTGCTGGCAGGCATGACCGCTGAATTCACGAAATGTGAACCGACTGGAAGCCCGTCCAAGATGGGGTTCCGGTTTCTCGCTTCACCGAAGCGCGTGCTGGTCGATGCCAATAACCGCGTGCGCGCGCTCGAGATGGAAGAAAATAAGTTGGAACCGAAAGGTGACGACACCGCGGCGGTGGGACTCAAACAGCTCTATGAGTTTCCGGTGGATAGCGTCGTATTCGCCGTGGGCGACCGGGTGGATGACACGGTGGGATTGCCTTACAAGAACGGCGTATACGTCACGAATCCGACCAAGACCGGCAACGATCCGGACGACTCATTGTTCCAAGCCTATGATGAAAAGTCAGGGCAGGTCGTCGAGGGCGTGTTTCTTGCCGGCTGGGCGCGCAAAGCCAGCGAAGGTCTGGTCGGGATCGCCAAGCGGGACGGGGACTGGTGTGCGGAAGTCATCTCGCACTACCTGACAACGAAGTCTTCTCAATCGCGCGTCGCCGTCGGCGATGTTCTCGCGAAACTGCAGACTCTCCTCAAGGAACGAAAGAGCAAGCCGGTGGACCTCGACGGCCTCAAGGTGCTGGATACGGTGGAAAAAGCTCATGCTGCTTCGCCGGACGCCATCGGAGAATTCAAGTTCGCATCAAACGCCGAGATGTTGGCCCACATCGAACGCGGGCGCGCCTAGTGCCCGCCGTTTTTCACCCGTCTCCCCACTTCAGCTTTTCCCGCAACACTTCGTAATAACTGCTCTCAGGGAATCGGATGAGCCTGGTCAGATGTTCGGAGGCTTGAATCTCAACCGTGTCGCCCTGCGTCAAGGCTACGCCGACCTGACCGTCCAGCGTGGCCATCGCCCCGTCATCTTTGCTCGTCAACACGACGTCGATTTCCGCGCTCGCCGGCACGATCAATGGGCGATGCGTCAATGTGTGGGGACAGACCGGCGTCAGAATCAATGACGGGACAGCGGGATTGATGATCGGGCCCCCGGCTGACAACGAGTAGGCCGTCGATCCCGTCGGCGTGCTGACGATCAGACCGTCGCCGCGCAGGTTCGTGACGAATTGTCCTTGAATGGCGATCCTGAGTTCGATCATGCGGGCGAGGGTGCCCTTGCTGATGACGACGTCGTTCAAGACCACGCCGCGCGCTACCGTTTCACCATGCCGATGCACGTGCGTCTTCAGCATCAGCCGTTCGTCGAGGACAAAGTCATTGGCGAACACCCGTTCCAGCGAGGGATATAAATTCTCCAGGACGACTTCGGTCAAAAAGCCGAGGCCGCCCATATTCACCCCGAGAATCGGAATGCCGCGTTCGCCGGCGAGTCGTGCCGCATTGAGCATCGTTCCGTCGCCGCCTAAGACCAACAACACATCCGCCTTGCTGGCGAGTTGCGTTTTTTGAAACCCGCCTTGTTCGCCGAGCAATGCCGTTGCGGTCGTATCCAGAAGCACTTCGATGTTCCGCGAGCGCAGCCAGGTGACCACCGCCTGTACGGTGGCCTTCACTTCCGGAAATTTCGGTTTCGTCAGGATCCCGATGCTTTTGCTTTTCATAAATGAGACCGCGTTGGGCTGAGATGAGGAGCCGGTTGAAAGGTGCGGGATTGTATCGGGATGATTCTTTTACTGTCAAACAACGCCACAAGATCGCACCGTCGCGCTCAGTTTCACGCATATGCGATTCACCAGTCGTAGCGCGCCTTCCGCGATTTGCTCAATACCTTGACACCCCATATTGCGGTAGTTAGAATCACATCATTAGTAATTTCGAGCCTTTGAACTGCATCGATTCACTCAGCTAAGGCTTCTCTTACAGACCCCATCACCATAAGGAGGCGGGATGTTCGAACGGTTCACGGACAAGGGTCGCAAGATCATCATCCTGGCACGTGAAGAAGCCGAGCGCCATCAAAACGATTACCTGGGAACCGAGCACCTGGTGTTGGCCATCCTTCGCGAGACGGATGGGATTGCGCTGATGATCCTCAAAAAAATGGGCCTCTCGACCGAACAAATCCGGCTCGAAATCGAGCGGAATCTTCCTGGCGGGGGCACGACGATGACCTTCGGGGAAATTCCTTTCAGCCCGCGGGTCAAAAAAGTCATCGAATATGGGGTGGAAGAAGCCCGGTTGCTCGGTCACAACCACATCGGCAGCGAACATCTGTTGCTGGGACTCCTTCGGGAAGAAGAGGGCATCGGTGGGAAAATTCTCCGGAGCCTGGGGGCCAATCTCCTCACTGCCCGGCAACTCACCGTGACCTTCTTGAGAAAGTCTGCGCCGCGCGAGCGGGATCGCAAGAGCAACACGCCGGCACTCGATGAATTCGGACGCGACCTGACCCAGCTGGCCCAGGAAGGACAGTTGGATCCCGTCATCGGACGCGCAGACGAAATCGAGCGCGTGCTCCAGATTCTGAGCCGTCGCTCAAAGAACAATCCTGTACTCATCGGCGAATCCGGAGTCGGAAAAACCGCCATCGTCGAAGGACTCGCTCAGCGCATCATTGCGTCTGAAGTCCCGGACAATTTGCTGTCCCGTCGCGTCATCGCGCTCGATCTGGGTTCCCTCGTGGCCGGCACCAAATACCGGGGTCAGTTCGAGGAGCGTTTGAAGGTCGTGATGAAAGAGATTGTGCAGGCAGGCAACATCATTATCTTCATCGACGAATTGCACACGTTGGTGGGAGCGGGGGCGGCAGAAGGATCCATCGATGCCTCCAACATGCTCAAGCCGGCGTTGTCCCGCGGCGAGATTCAATGCATCGGCGCCACGACACTCGACGAATACCGCAAGCACATCGAGAAAGACGGCGCGCTCAAACGCCGCTTTCAACCCATTCACGTGCAGCCGCCCAGCACAGATGAAACGGTGCGGATCATCCAGGGCTTGCGAGACCGGTACGAGGAACACCATGGCGTGGAAATTACGGAAGACGCCATCGTCGAAGCGGTCAAGTTGGCAGATCGTTACATCACCGACCGGTTCCTGCCGGACAAGGCGATCGATCTGATCGATGAAACCGGGTCCCGTGCGAAGTTGCAAACCTATGCGCTTCCGTCTGAACTCAAAGCGCTGGAGCAGGAGCTCAAGAAAATTTCTCGCGATAAAGAGCTCGCGATCTCCATGCAAAACTTCGAAGAAGCCGTTCGTCACCGGGAGGAAGAGGAGCGTCTGCGAAAACTGCTCGACGAGTCCAAGCGGGAATGGAAGAAAAACCAGGAGAAGCACAAGCCGACCATCGGCAAGGAAGAAGTCGCCTATGTCGTGTCGAAAATGACCGGCATTCCGCTCTTCAAGCTGGAAGAGGAAGAGTCCAACAAACTGCTCCGCATGGAGGAATTCCTCCACAAGCGGGTCATCGGACAGAATGAAGCCATCTCGGCGGTCGCGCGAGCAATTCGTCGATCCCGAGCCGGTCTCAAGGAAGCCAAGAAACCCATCGGCTCCTTTATCTTTCTCGGCCCGACCGGTGTCGGAAAAACCGAGTTGGCGAGAACCCTGGCGGAGTTCCTCTTCAACAGTGAAGATGCGCTCATCCGGATCGACATGTCTGAATACCAGGAGAAGTTCACCAGCTCACGTCTCTTCGGAGCACCTCCCGGATATGTGGGGTATGAAGAAGGCGGGCAGCTGACCGAAAAGGTTCGCCGCCGGCCGTATTCGGTGGTGCTGTTCGATGAAATCGAAAAAGCGCATCCGGACGTGTTCAACGTCCTGCTACAGGTGCTCGATGACGGCGTCCTGACGGATAGCCTGGGCAGAAAAGTCGATTTCAAGAACACGGTCGTCATCATGACGTCCAACATCGGCACCAAATTGATTCAAAAGGGTGTCTCGCTCGGGTTCCAGAACGACGAAAAGGGCGGACAGGCATTGCGCAAGAAGGATGAAGTCATGGGCGAACTCCGTCGATCCTTCAGTCCTGAGTTCCTGAACCGGATCGACGAGATCGTGGTCTTCCACTCGCTGGAGAAGGAACACCTCATCCATATCCTGGATATTCTGCTGCACGAGCTGAATCTCCGCCTCATCGACAAGAGCGTCAGCATTGAGGTGGATGACGAGGTCAAACAGTGGCTGATCAAGGAAGGGTATGAGCCGCTGTACGGGGCACGTCCCATGCGTCGGATCATTCAACGCGCGATCGGCGATCCGTTGTCCGAGGAGCTCATCAAGGGCCGCTTCAAGGACAACCGGAAGATCAAGGTTGTTCTGCGCGACGGCGCGCCGGCCTTCATCGAACAGGAAGCCATGGCGGGCGTGTAGCCCACGACGAGTATACTACGATAGGATCGATGGGTATTTGAGATCCTATACACCACCCGGCAACCCCCGCGGTCCTCAACCGGATCCGGGGGTTGTCGCTTTTCACAGCGGAACCAGTTGTTGAATTCACTTGGTCCCAAACAGCCTCTGGTACGTTTTATCTTTCCCGTGGTTCAGCGTGCCTTCTCGATGTCATCACGGCCGCTCGAGCCATTTGTCATCCCTCACACGCTGCGGTTATCTTCCTTATGAATACTTCTGCCCCAGCGGCGATTCTCGGCCCCATCCTCGGCATTGAAACCTCCTGTGATGAAACTGCCGCCGCCGTCCTCGACGGGGACGGACGTGTCCTGGCTAACATTATTTCCTCTCAACAGACCGTGCATGAGCGGTTCGGCGGGGTGGTGCCGGAACTCGCGTCGCGGGCTCACATTCAGAATGTAGACCAGGTCACTCGAAGGGCGCTTGAGGAAGCGGGCCTTCGCTGGCAGGATGTACGCGCGATAGCCGTCACACAAGGACCCGGTCTGGCCGGCGCCCTGCTCGTCGGCCTCAGCTATGCCAAGTCCACAGCCTATGCCCTGGGCATTCCGTTGGTCGGCGTCAGCCACTTGGAAGGGCATATTGCTTCAGCCTGGATCGACCGCCCGGCATTTCCCAGAACCTGTGTCGTATTGATCGCGTCAGGGGGACATACTCACCTCTTCCACGCGGAAGAGAAGGGCGGGTTTCAGCTCATGGGACGCACCATCGACGATGCAGCAGGCGAGGCCTTCGATAAAGGCGCGCAGATGCTCGGCCTTGGTTACCCAGGCGGGCCGCTCATCGATGCCGCAGCCCGCAAGGGTCGCCCGACCGCCGTGCGGTTTCCTCGCTCACGCGTCAGAACCGGGCAGTTGGACTTCAGTTTCAGTGGGCTCAAAACTGCGTTGCTCTATCACCTCCAGCGCATGAGCCCACAGGCGATTGCCGAACAACAGGCCAATCTGGCCGCCGGTTATCAGGAAGCAATCGTGGACGTGCTTGTACGGCAGGCCTTCGCCGCAGTGGAACGGGCAGGGGTGCCGGCCCTCGCCGTGGTGGGAGGCGTTTCGGCCAATTCCCGGCTTCGAGCCAGGCTGGCTGAGCGAGCTGCCAAGGAAGGGATTGAATTGGGCCTGCCTGCCCTCTCCTACTGCACCGACAATGCGGCCATGATCGCAGCCGCAGGGCAACGAGCGCTGCTCCAGGGCAATGTCGCGTCCTTCGACTGCGAGGCCATGCCAGACTGTGCGCTGCCGGCATGGTCGGGGAGCGGAGCGGTTGGCCGCAGATCCTAATGTTCGCTGACTAAGGAGCACGACCATCGCAACCGTTCATGGACATATCAGCGGCCTGAAAGCCAGTCATCTTGCGGCACTGGAGCGATTGTATCGCCGACGTATTCCTGCATCGGTCGTCATCACGGCCGAGTTAGCGCGGACGACCACCCAGCTCTCGCGTGAAATTCGCCGTCCCATCGGACTCCTGGTCACGCGCCGCGGAATCGTCGAACAGGTGCTGGTCGGAGCAGGTTGCGCGCCCACCTTCGAATCACTTGCCAAATTCAGGGTCGGGTCTCATTCGTTGCGCGGCCTCCGGCTCATTCGCACCCATCTTCACGACGAGCCGCTCAGTCAGGAAGATCTCACTCACCTCGCGCTGTTGCGATTGGACATGATCGGAGTCCTGGGGGTGACTGAGAAGGGCGAACCGAGTCTTCTGCATCTGGCGCACCTGCTTCCACCCAATCAACAGGGCGAGGTCTGCCGCATCCTGAAACCGGTTCCGTTCCATGATCTGGACCTGCAACTCGACACCTTCCTCCGTTCGCTCGAGAGCGATCTCCAGCGATCGGATACGCAGCATGCCGTTGCCGCAGGCCAAGAATCGGCCATTTTAGTGAGCGCTTCGCCGACGAGTCACGCCGAACAGGAAGAGCACTTGGAAGAATTGAACGAACTCGCGGAATCAGCCAGCGTTCGTGTACTGGATCGAATCGCGCAACGCTCCCATGAGGGTTACGAACGTTACTTGCTCGGCAAGGGCAAATTGAAAGAAGTCGTCATGCGCGCGCTGCAAAAGGGCGCCGATCTCATCATCTTCGACCAGAATCTGGCTCCGGCACAGGCACGAGCGATTTCCGAAGTGACAGACCTCAAGGTCATCGATCGCACCCAGCTCATTCTGGATATTTTCGCCCGACGAGCGCACACGCGGGAAGGCAAGGTGCAGGTCGAATTGGCCCAGCTCCGGTATCTGCTGCCGCGGCTCTCCGGGCACGGCACCTCGTTGTCACGGCTCGGAGGAGGGATCGGCTCCCGCGGACCGGGCGAAACCAAACTCGAAACCGATCGCCGCCGCATCCGCGACCGCATTGCCCACCTGGAGCGAGAGATCGATGACGTGGCCCGTCATCAAGATCAGCGCCGTGCGCGGCGCCTCCGTCAGGCGCTTCCCATTCTCTCCATTGTAGGCTATACGAACGCAGGGAAATCGACCCTGCTCAACACATTGACCCACAGCCAGATCCCGGCTCAGGACCGCCTCTTTGAAACGCTCGACACAACCAGCCGCCGCCTGCGTTTCCCGCACGATCGCGAAGTCATTGTGACCGATACCGTCGGGTTTATCCGGGACCTCCCCAAGGATCTGGTCGGAGCCTTTCGCACCACCCTGGATGAATTGCGCGATGCCGACATGCTCCTGCACGTCGTCGATGCCTCCGCCCCCAATCTCGACCAGCAAATTACGGCGGTCGATACCGTCCTGCAATCGCTGGAGATCGACACGATTCCGCGCGTCATGGTGCTGAACAAATGCGACCGGCTCTCGGCGCACGAAGTTGAAGTCCTCTGCCAACGGTACCATGCTCTCGGCATCTCTGCGTTGGACCGGGAGACATTACGGCCCTTGATCGCCCACCTTGAAGCCTTGCTGCCGGCCGTTCCGAGCCCCCCGTCGCACGAGGAAGATCCCGACCAGCCGCCCCAGGATCTGGCGCTTGCATCTCACGCCTGATCACTGCAGAATTGGCCGCCATCATCAGCGCATCATGAAAGCCGCCGCCGCACATCACACGCCCGCTCAAGCCGACAAACGCCGTCTCGCGCGGATGCTGAAGACATTGCGGGCGACAGCCCCGGCGGTGAAAGTCGAACTGGACCACCACACGCCCTGGGAGCTCCTGGTGGCCACAATTCTCTCGGCCCAATGTACCGACCAGCGCGTGAATCAGGTCACCCCGAATCTCTTCCGCCGGTACAAACAGCCTCGCGATTACGCGTGCGCTGACCCCTCGGAGTTGGAGGCGCTGATCCGTCCGACTGGATTCTTCAAAACGAAAGCCACGAATTTGATCCGATGTGCTAAGGTCGTCACCGAGCAATTCCACGGAGATGTGCCGGATACGATGGAAGCGCTCACGACCCTGCCCGGAGTCGGACGAAAAACCGCCAACGTCCTGCTCGGCAATGCGTTCGAGAAGCCGGCCGTAGTGGTCGACACCCATGTGAAACGAGTGGCCGGGCGGCTCCATTTGACCCGTTATACGGACCCGGAAAAAATCGAGATGGACCTGCGAGCGTTGCTGCCCGCAGACCAATGGACAGAAGGTTCGCAACGGCTCCTTCTGCACGGTCGGTACGTCTGCCTCGCGCGAGCCCCGAAATGCGGGCACTGTGCGCTCTACACTGATTGCCGTTGGGAGGGAAAAACCGCACGATGATCCGAAGTATGACGGGGTATGGGAAGAAAGACGGTACGTCGCAGCAGGCGGGCGTGACCGTAGAGATTCGTTCGGTCAACCACCGGTTCCTGGAGGTGGCGGTGCGGGTCCCTCGATCGTTGGCGCAATTGGAAGACCAAATTCGAAAAGCCGTCCAGCAACGCTGCCTCCGGGGACGTGTCGATGTGTCGATGTCCGTGCACTCCGCGGGCGGCAGCCTCAAGACGGTACAGATCGATCAGCCGCTGGCCAAGCAATACCATGCGGCCCTGAAGAAGCTGCAAAAAACACTAGGCTTACGTGGCGCGGTAGATATTTCCGTGCTTGCCGGGTTTCGCGACATCGTCTCGATCACGGACGAACCCATCGACACAGAACACCTGGGGAAAACGGTCTTACGGGTGCTTGGGGGAGCGTTGACGGACCTGGAGAAGATGCGCAAGCGAGAAGGGGACGCGCTGGCTAAAGACCTGGCCCTCCATCTGGATGCGATCCGAGCCGCAAAATCCGCAGTAGGGGAAAGGGCTCCGGAACTGGCAAAAACTGCCTTTGAACGCATGAAAGGCCGGATTGAGGCCCTTCTGCACAGTGAACTGCCGGATCCGGCCCGACTCCAGCAGGAACTGGCCCTCTATGCCGATCGTTCGGACATCTCGGAAGAATTGGTCAGACTTGAGTCACATATGCTACAGTTCGACCAGACGCTCCGTCGCAAGGAGTCTGTGGGGAAGACGTTGGAGTTTCTTCTTCAGGAAATGGGGCGGGAAGTGAACACCATCGGCTCGAAAGCGAACGACGCGGATATTGCCGCCTTGGTCGTCCGCATGAAAGCCGAACTGGAAAAATTGCGCGAACAAGTTCAAAATGTGGAGTGACGTCGGCCCCGCGCCGGCACTGAATCATCTATGAACACCGCGCCCGTTCCATCCAACGAGAAACCGGCTCAAGTACGGCGGGGCATCCTATTTATCATTTCCGCCCCATCGGGAAGCGGAAAAACGACGCTGTGCAAACAGATCACGGCCAACGTCCCTGAGCTATGGCACTCGATCTCGTACACCACGCGCAAACCGCGACCGGGGGAGGTGGATGGGCAGGATTACCATTTCCTGGATGAGCCGTCGTTCCGGCAGATGATCGATCGGAACGAGTTCGTGGAATGGGCCCATGTCTACGGCAACTTGTACGGCACGCCCCGCAAGGAACTGACCGAAAAAATGGAGCAGGGCATCGACGTGCTGCTCGAAATCGATGTCCAGGGCGCGCGTTCGGTCAAGAAGAAATTTGACGATGCCGTGTATATTTTCATTCTTCCGCCGTCATTCGACACCCTGCGGACAAGGCTCCAGAACAGAGCCGGGGACTCGCCGGAAGAGATTCAACGGCGCCTGCACAAGGCCAAAGAAGAAGTGTGGAGTTACCGCGAGTATTACTACATCGTCCGGAACGACGATCTGAAGCAATCGCTGAAAGAGCTCGAAAGCATTTTCCTGGCGGAACGCATCAAGACCAAACGCCTGAACATGACCTGGCTGGAAGAAAAGTTCATTCTCGACAAAGAGGGAAAGCAGGGGAATTCCTCCTCCGCCCTCGCATCAAAGGAGCACATGCATCATGGGTGAAATGTTATCGTTGTTACCGGAATATGTTACCGGCGAGTTCGACTCGCGCCACCGGCTGGTGATCGTCGCGGCACAGCGCGCCAAGCAGCTGGTCCAAGGTGCGCGCATGTCCGCATCGTCCAAGTTCACCAAAGAAACCAGCATCGCACTCGATGAAGTATTGCGGCACAAGGTGAAGTTCCTGGTCGGCAAAGAAGCCCGCGATGCGATCAAGGAATCCAAGCGCGTGAAGGAAGGCGAGACGGAACGCCTGGCCATGATGACGGGAGAGGACGCCAAGGAAATCAAAAAGGAACTGAGCGTCTACGTCGACGATACCGTGAAGCCCGTCGTCGCGCCGGAGGGCGAGGAGTAGTCCCCCTTCGTGCAGACCACCGGCCCCTCACTCTCCGGTGTCCGTCTTGTGCTCGCCGTCACGGGGAGTATTGCCGCCTATAAGGCGGTGAGTCTCCTGCGCCTCCTGCGGCGCGAATCCGCGACGGTGAGCGTGGTGATGACCGCCGGCGCCTGCCGGTTCGTGACCCCGCTGACATTTGAAGTGTTGTCCGGCGCCCATGTGGCGACGGACCTCTTCGAAGCCCACCAGGAGATGCTCCACCTTTCTCTACCGGAACAGGCGCAAGCCATTGTCATCGCGCCAGCCACGGCCAATTGTCTCGCCAAGGCCGCCCTGGGGCTCGCGGATGATCTCCTCTCCACGATGCTTCTCACAACCCAGTGTCCCGTAATCTTCGCCCCGGCCATGGACGGGGATATGTGGCAACATCCCACGGTCGTGGAGCATGTCGCGGCGCTGCGGAAGCGCGGGGCAATCATTGTGGAACCGGAGGAGGGTCCCCTCGCGTCAGGCCGCCTTGGGCAGGGACGATTGGCCGATGAAACTCGGATCCTCGCGGCAGTCCAAGCAGCCGTTTATCCGCGCCGGGATTGGTCCGGCCGGAAGGTCCTCATTTCAGCCGGCCCGACCCAGGAGGCCATCGACCCCGTGCGCTATATCTCCAACCGGTCGTCCGGGAAAATGGGGTACGCCCTGGCCGAAGCCGCCCGGGCACGCGGGGCTACAGTCTTGTTGGTGTCCGGTCCAACGTCCTTGCCATCACCTGCCGGGGTCGAATACTGCCCGGTGACCACGGCCGAGGAGATGCGGAAGGCCATCCTGGACCGGTTTGCCTGGAGCGATACCGTCATCATGGCCGCCGCCGTCGCAGACTTTCGTCCCGCGCGACCGTCGAACCAAAAACTCAAGAAGCGGCAGGGCCCGGTGACGCATCTCGAACTGGAACCGACCGACGATATTCTCAAGGAATTGGGCGCGCGCCGGACGAACCAGCTGCTCGTCGGATTTGCCGCAGAAACTGAGGAACTCCTTGCCCATGCTCGGGAAAAGCTGCATGCTAAGGGCGTTGATCTGCTGGTCGCCAATGACGTAACAGCGGCGGGATCGGGGTTCGGGTCGGACAACAACCAGGTTGCCCTCTTGAATCATCACGGCAATACCGAGGAACTCCCGTTGTTGTCCAAACGCGATGTTGCAGACCGGATACTGGACCGGATGTTGACATTGCAGACCGGGCGGCTGCCGTCGAAAAAATCATCGCGAACGCATCGCAAGGAGTAGGACGTGGCGTCATCATCGCGTATCGACCCGGCTATCGCCGCAGAAATCGACCGTCTGGCGACTGCCGTGGCCAAAGATCCCCGATCCAAGGACTTCCTCCCTCTCGCAGACGAATACATCAAGGCCGGCATGTGGCAGGAGGCTGCGGCCGTGCTCGAAGACGGCCTCAAGGCCTATCCGGGGTTCGTGACCGCCATGGCCGCGCTGGGCAGAGTGTACGATCAACTGGGCCAACCGGCAAAAGCCAAAGCGATTCTCGAAGAGGTCGTCAAGCAGCGTCCCGACAATCTTCGCGCGCATCGCATTCTCGCCAAGCTCTACCAGAGCGAGGGAAACGCCGAGCTCAGCCTGAGATCCTGTACCGCCATCCTCAACGCGAATCCTTTCGACGAAGAAGCGCTGTCCGTGAAACGGAGTATCACCGGGGAGCCGGACGGCCTGCCGCAGTCGAAACGAGACAAGAAACGCACCAACACGGAATCAAAACCCGACACGATCAAGGCGGCAGTTCTCGTTGCGGCGGCTCAGGAACCTGCGCTGTCCGAGACACCATCGCGACCCGAGGCGATGGTTGAAACTGCTCAAAGCCCAGCCCTTCTACCGCCCGTCGTCAAACATGCGGCCGCGATCGCACGCCTTGAAACCTGGCTAGGAACCATTCAGGCCAAACGCCAGACGGACTCCCGTCGACTCTAACGCCCCCCGACCAGTTTCAGCGTTTGACCCACCCCTGACAGCCTGTTAGAATGCCGCCGCTGCTGGCATCCCTATCCATTGCAGCCTACTGATAACCGAGGCGCGCGACAGACACATGCTGCGGCTACTTGTGCTCCATGGTCCCAATCTCAATCTCCTGGGGACGCGAGAGCCTTCCGTCTACGGACAGGTATCGTTGCCCGACATCGACAAGTCCATTACCCGCCGCGGGGGCGAGTTGGGGATTGCGGTGCAGACGAAACAGTCGAATGTTGAAGGGGAATTGGTCACCTGGATTCAGAACGCCAGGGGGCATTTCGACGGGATCATCATTAATCCGGCCGCGTACACGCATACCAGCATTGCGATACGCGACGCGATTGCCGCCATCGCCCTGCCGACGGTCGAAGTGCACCTGTCGAACATTCATCAGCGGGAGGAGTTTCGCCATCACTCCTTCATCGCCGCCGTCGCCCTGGGACAGATTGCCGGATTCGGCCCGACCGGATACCTGCTGGCGCTGGAGGCATTAACCGCGCATCTAGAGGCCAATCGCAAACCCTCGCGCCCGCGAGCAGATTCAAAGAGAAAATCCGCGGCCTTGCGCCGCTGAACTTGTTGCACCAAGGAGAGTTGTTGTGATTTCGACCGCAGAGTTTCGAAACGGTAGCCCGTTAATGGTAGAAGGACAACCTTTTTATATCGTGGAATTTCAGCACGTCAAACCCGGCAAGGGAGGGGCGTTCGTGCGGACGAAGCTCAAGAGTTATCTGTCGGGTAACGTGCTGGACCGGACCTTCCGCTCCGGGGAAAAATTCGACACACCCCAGATTGAAGAATGCGATATGCAATTCCTCTATGCCACAAACGACTCCTATACCTTCATGGATACGGAAACGTATGAGCAATCGACCTACGAAAAAAGTCAATTAGGCAGCAACGCGGACCTGCTCAAAGAAAACATGATCGCAAAGATCCTCATCTATGAGCACCGGCCGATTACAGTCCTTCTGCCGAACTTCATCGAACTGAAAGTCGTCGACGGCGAACCAGGCGTGCGCGGCGATACCGCCTCGGGCGGCAGCAAACCGGTCGTCGTGGAAACCGGCGCCACGATCAAGGTGCCCCTCTATCTGGAAATCGGAGAGGTCATTCGCATCGATACCAGAACCCGTGAATTTGTGGAGCGCGTGCGTTGAGCTCATCACCTAAGAAGAGCGGAAAAAACCGGGGGGCCGGTAAACCCATTGTGCTGCCGAGCGCATTTGCGCCCCGAGCATCTGCAGCCGATCAGATGATCTTGCACCCGGAACAGGCCGCGCAGATTCAGCAACTGGCCGACCTGCTCAAGCGCAACCATCTGACCGAATTGGAGATCGAGCGCAGCGGTATGCGCATACGGATCCGGCATGAGCCGGCCCCGCGCGCCACGACGACGCATACCGTGGAAACCGTCCACAACCAATCGGCTTCACCGAGCACGGCACCGGCGGCTCAAACTCGCCCATCGGCAGAGACCGACGGCCAGGTCACGATCACCTCTCCCATAGTCGGCACCTTCTATCGCTCGCCTTCCCCCGATGCAGACCCCTATGTGGAGGAAGGGGATTACGTGAAGAAGGGCCAGGTCCTGTGCATCGTCGAAGCGATGAAGCTCATGAACGAAATTGAGTCCGAGGCCGACGGCCGAATCACCAAAATTCTGGCGGAAAGCACCAAGCCCGTCGAGTATGGACAACCACTCTTCTTGATCGACCCCAGCGCGACGCCCTAGACGCAGAGGTCATCGGGGATTCGTGACGAGACCTGTCCCGGACGCACCTCCCTCATGACGTTTGGTCCCCCTTCGAGCGGCGAACGCCGAACCGGCAGCGGCCTTGGTGGAGCTGAACCAGTGCAACGGACAGCGGCAAGAATAATGCAGACGTATAGCATGACCCGCAACGGAGCAGCTCGTGTTTAAAAAAGTGTTGGTTGCCAATCGCGGGGAGATCGCCCTCCGGGTCATCCGGGCCTGTAAAGAATTGGGCGTTAAGACCGTAGCGATTCACTCCGAGGCCGATGCCGCAAGCCTGCACGTGCGGGCGGCAGATGAACATGTCTGCGTCGGCCCCCCTGAGGCCGCCCTCAGCTATCGCAATATTCCCAATGTCTTGAGCGCCGCCGAAGTGACCGGCGCCGATGCCATTCATCCCGGCTATGGGTTCCTCTCCGAGAACGCGCACTTTGCGGAGGTCTGTGAATCGATCGGCATAAAGTTCATCGGCCCCACATCGGAAAATATCGCTTTGATGGGCGACAAGTCCAAGGCGCGTGAAGTTGTGGCCAAGAAGGGCCTCCCGGTTACGCCCGGCAGCCCCGGCGAACTTCGAAGCGAACAGGATGCGCAGGAAGCCGCCAAAACCATCGGCTTTCCCGTGATCATTAAAGCCTCTGCCGGGGGCGGCGGGCGCGGCATGCGCGTGGTGAACAAGCCGGAGGAACTGACCCGGGCCTTTCAAGCGGCCCAGGCGGAAGCCAAGTCCACCTTCGGTCATGACGGCGTCTATCTCGAACGGTATTTTCTCGAACCCCGGCATATCGAGGTGCAGATCGTCGCGGACAATCGCGGCCATGTGGTCCACCTTGGCGAGCGTGACTGCTCCATCCAACGGCGCCACCAGAAACTCGTCGAAGAAACGCCGTCACCGGCCATCGACGAACGGCTGCGCCGCGAAATCGGCCGGACGGCGGTCGAAGCCGTCAAAGCCATTCGTTACTGCAATGTCGGCACCGTGGAGTTCCTGCTCGACAAAGACCGGAACTTCTTCTTCATGGAAGTGAACACGCGCATTCAGGTCGAACACCCAATCACGGAAATGGTGACCGGCATCGATCTCGTGAAAGAGCAAATCCGCATCGCCTCGGGACTGCCGCTCTCCTTCAAGCAACCCGACATCAAATTGAACGGACACAGTTTCGAATGCCGGATCAACGCCGAGGACCCGGAAAAGTTCACTCCCTGCCCGGGGCAGATCACCAAGTACTCGGCCCCCGGTGGCTTGGGTGTTCGCGTCGATTCAGCCATGGAACCGAATGCCGTCGTGGTGCCGTATTACGACTCCCTGATTGCCAAATTGATTACCCATGGCCGCGATCGCCAGGAAGCCATGGCGCGCATGCGCCGCGCACTGGACGAGTTCGTCATCGAAGGCATTAAAACCACCATTCCGCTCCATCGGAAGATTTTTAACGATCCCGATTTCCAGAAGGGGCATGTCTCCACGACATTCCTCGACCGCTTTCTCGCCGGCCAGTCTTCCTAACTCGTCTGCGAAACCAGGGAGCACGCCACGTCTCAGTCCGCTCGACAATCTTCTCTCAAAGGGCTGTATCTCATACTCGATCCGACTGTCAGGCCGGATCGCCCGCTCACGGACGTGCTGCGGGTAGCAGCGGCAGCGGGAGTGCGCCTGTTTCAATACCGCGACAAGCAGGCGACGATGAAAGAAGCCTATGCGCAGGCGCTCGCACTGCGTCAGGCGGCGACGGAGGTCAGGGCCACGCTGATCATCAATGATCGGTGCGATCTGGCGTTGGCCGTGAAAGCAGACGGGGTGCATCTGGGCCAGGAAGATTTGCCAATAACCGACGCGCGGCGATTATTTGGGCCGGAGAAAATCATCGGGCTCTCGACCCATACAACCGATCAAGTGCGTGAGGCTGCGTTTCTGAAACCCGACTACATCGGCTTCGGTCCGATTTTCAGCACCTCAACCAAGGCCGATCATGACCCGGTCGTGGGCATCGAAGGGTTACGTGCCGCGCGCGCGCTGACTACATTGCCGATGTTCGCAATCGGCGGTATTAGGCCTGACACAGTCGGGGACATCATGACGGCTGGGGTCGATGGGGTGGCGGTGATCTCGGCCATTCTCAAGGCCGCGGACCTTGAGTCGGCTATCCGGACCTTTCTGCATCCGCTTTCCAGACCAACTCGGCCAATTCACTGATCGAACGGCTCCCCGCCAATTGCTCGACGGTTTCATTCCACCGACCATCCAATCGCGCCTCGAACTGCAGAGGCCCCAGCAATCGAACGGAAACGCGATCCCTCAAGAGCGCCACTGTCGATGCACTCTGTTCCTGTTCAACGGAAGTGGTCGAGGGCACCGTCTCATTCAGGAGCAACGCCAGAACCGGGATCTGCCGTCGCTCCAGCGCTTCCAACGTAAGCAGGGCGTGGTTGATTCCGCCCAGACCGACCCGTCCCACCAGCAGGACAGGAAGACCGAGACGCCTGATCAGGTCACTGATATCCCATTCCCTTCCCATCGGCACGAGAAGACCACCGGCACCTTCCACGACGACGCAGGGATACCGCGCGGTCAGTTGCTCGTACCGTCGCACGATTTCACTGAGCTCAATGACCCGGCTTTGCGCCGCAGCGGCAGCATAGGGGGCCACCGGCGCAGAGAAACGGTAGGGCGAGACAAGGTCGAGCGAATCGTTCACACCGGCGGCCGCCATCAGCCGAGCGGCGTCGCTGTGATCCGACAAGCCAGCATCCACGCCGGTTTCAACCGGCTTCATCACACCCACTGAACGACCCATTTGCACGAGCCTCCGGACAAGCGCGGCGGACACGAGGGTCTTCCCGACGCCGGTATCCGTGCCTGTGACAAACAACCCTTTCACGCTTCCCATGTTCCTTCCGTCCGACAGACTGTGAAACGACGTTGTGCCGCACGACATCGACGAGTGGGCATCTGAAATCACGAATGAGTATCCCGGTAGGATGCTCAAAACGGCCGTCCACAAGGCCGCAGGGTGTGCAGCGACTGAGGCGTACCTTTACGGTACGTCGCAAGGAGACGTACGACCGAGAACGATGCTGGCGGCTGTTTTCAGCATCCTCTCAGAGGATCCGGCTGTCCAAATTGATAATCTGTCCCGACAAGCCCGGGAGTTGCGCGAGGTGACAGATCGTTCGGCTCACATCCTCTATAGTCGAGAGCCGTCCCAACACATGGGCGCCCAACTGTTCCGGGGAAGGAAAGGCATCACCGGCCAGCGCGGTCGGCTGCCACCCCGGACAGACCAGATTCACCCGAATATTGTGCGGTCCCCATTCGCGCGCGGCGGTCTGCACGAGACCCACAAGCCCGGCCTTCGAGGCCGCATAGGCAGCCTGGCCGTTCGTCCCGTGAGAACCGGCATAGGACCCGATCACAACCATCGATCCGCCGCTCTGCGTCTTCATGACACGAGCCGCTGCGGTTATGCAGCGATAGGTCCCGGTCAGGTTCGTATCGATAGTCCGCTGCCATTCCTCTTCCGGGCAACGTACCACAAGATGGCTGGCCGCGATGCCCGCATTGCAGAGCAGCACATCGAGCCGGCCTTGCCGGCGCTGCACGGCATCGATCATCGCCTGAACCTCAGGACCTGATCGTATATCCGCCTGGTAGATCGCACCCTGTCCACCGGCTGCCATGAGCTCACTCAGCGTCTCATCCACCGCTGCTTTGTGACGGAAGTAGTGCCCACCGACCCAAAATCCGGCGCGAGCGAAGGCGAGGCAAAGAGCGCGACCGATACCGCCGGACGCGCCGGTGACCAACACCGTTCTGGCTTCATGGACAGGGGAGATAGCTGAAGAAAATTCCGGCATCACGGCGAGCGATTATGCGAGTAGGACAGGGAGAAGGCAAGCCGGCAAGAGTCGGCTTGCTGCCACAGATCGGGTATGATACCGTATTTTTTTTGACTGGAGGACAGCCGTGATTGTTCAGAACCTGGTTCGCTTGACCCTGATCGCAGTGGGCATGCTCGGATCCGCGGCCATCCCCTTGGGGCATGGAGCGGCTCACGCAACCGAGGCAGGACAGACTATTGCCCAATCCGCAGACTATTTCCCGGACACCGTCGGCACGCGCTGGCAATATCGTGGACAGATCTCAGAAGGGCCGCTCCAGACGATCGAGAATAAATATTTCAGCAACGTGTCCTCGGTCACCGGAACCCGCACCCTGAAAGGCGGCCTGGTCGTTACCGTCTTCCACGATACCAATCCCGGCAACCACGGTCCCTCCGACAGCTTTTACCGACGGGATGCGGCCGGCGTGGTGTACTACGGTTCCGAACCGGGCACGCCCCTGGAGAAGCAGTTGACGCCCTACCAGATCATCCGCTTTCCAATGAAAGTCGCCCAATCGTTTCAACAGTTCAACCGCACCGATATCGACTTCGGAAGCGACATCGACGGGGACGGAACCAACGAACACGTGGACGTCGAGGGGCTCTCAACGGTGCTCGGCCAGGAATCGATCACGGTACCGGCGGGAACCTATCCCGATGCGGTGCGCGTAGAGGCGCGGATGACTCTCAAGATTCGCCTCTCCTCCGCCGATCGGACCGCGGTCGGCACGGATGTGATGACGGCCTGGTTCGCCAAAGGCGTGGGGTTGGTCAAGTATATCGAACGGCAGGAATTGGCGGCTCTCAAAGACGACCGCGGAAACATCACCGACATCACGGAAGAGCTGGAAGAGGTCAGCGTGAAGTCGGCGCCTGGCCTACAGGGTCGGAACGAACCCGCGCCGGAGAGTCTGTTCGCTGACAACGCGCGCAACCAGAAACTGTTTCAGGTACTCTTCGCCCCCGGCCTTCGCGCCTACGCCCGATAGCCGGTGCCCGCCGAAGGGCTGGCGCCCGACCAGGGCGCCGGTAATCGAGCGGTTAATGTACAGATTGCCGACATCGAACGCCTGACGCGCCTGCTTGATATGCCGAGGGCTGCGCGAGTAGAGCCCGCCGGTCAACGCGTAGGCGGTGCCGTTGGCATCGTCCAACGCCTGCTCGAACGAGGCGACGCGCATCACAGCCAGAATGGGACCAAAAATCTCTTCCTGCGCCAACCGGTGCGTCGGTTCAATGTCCGCAATCACCACTGGGCCGACCGAATATCCGGGGCCTTCCGCCGACCGATCCACCAGCACCCGCCCTTCACGCCTCCCGATGTCAAGATACTCCAGAATGCGTTGTTTCGCGCGCGCATCGATCACCGGGCCCACTTGCGTCGCGGGATCGTCTGCCGGGCCGATGCGAAGACTCATCACCGCATCGGCGAGCCGTTCGAGAAACGCCTCGTGAATCGAGTCCACGACGATCACCCGTGAGCAGGCCGAACATTTCTGGCCCGCATACCCGGTGAACGACTGCACCACGCCGGTCACCGCTTCATCGAGATCAGCCGTCTCATCGACGATGATGGCGTTTTTCCCGCCCATCTCGGCAATGACCCGCTTCACGAAGCGTTGTCCCGGTTGCTGAACTCCCGCGGCCTGCATGATGCCCAGCCCTACGTCCTTCGATCCGGTAAAGGCAATGGTCCTCACCGCCGCTGAGGTGACCAACTCGCGACCCAGTTCAGGCCCACCCGGAACGTATTGCAGCAACCCCTTCGGTACACCGGCCTCGAGCATGATCTGCGCCAATTGATAGCCCAGCGCCGGGGACCGTTCAGAGGGCTTGAACAGAACCGGATTGCCTGCGACCAAGGCGGCCGCCACCATGCCGGTCGGTATCGCCAGGGGGAAATTCCACGGCGCGATCACCACCGTCACGCCACGCGCACTCCAGCACACCTCGTTCAGTTCGCCGGGATAACTGCCCAAGCGACGCGGGGGATCGAGTCGCGCCATGTCGCCGGCGTAATACTCGAGAAAGTCGATCGACTCCGCCACATCGGCGTCGGCCTCCCGCCAGGGTTTGCCTTCCTCGAACACTTCCCAGGCTGCCAGGTCCCATCGACGATCACGCATTAGGGCCGCAGCGTTCCGCATCACCGCGACACGGTCGGCAATCGGCCGTCCACTCCAGGCCTCTGCATGGGACTCGGCTATCTTGATGAGCGCCTCGACATCAGCTGGCTGATAACTCTGCACCACCGCGACCCGTTGATCCGGGCGGCTGGGATCATAGGTCGATAACTCCGGCCCAGTCGGAAGATGGACGGCCAGCGGTGACACGTCGAGTCGTTGTCCCAACTGCGTGCGGCGGCGATCGATCGCATCGACCATGGCAGCACGGACGGACGCGCGCGAAAAATCGGCGACCGGTTCATTCACGAATTCAGTGGATGACGTGTAGGGGGAAGACCTGTGCTCTACCGGCGCAGACGATACAGGCTGAGACGGCGCGCCATCAGGCGGCGACAGCAACAACGAGAGCGGCTGCGACTCCACATATTCTTTCCGCAGGAACGATTCGTTCGACGTGTTTTCCAACAATCGTCGCACAAGGTAGGCCATGCCGGGCAGCAGTTCACCGACCGGAGCATACAGCCGAAGGCGTCGCCCACGGTCGCTCATCGCATGCTGAAACGGCTCCGCCATGCCATAGATCATCTGATACTCCCAGGCATTGGGTGGCAACTTCAGTGACTCCGCGACGGCCTCCACTACGGCGAGGCTGCGAAGATTGTGTGTGCCGAACGCCGGCCTGATCACATGACTCTGTTCCAGAAGCAGCCGGATGAGTGCCTCATAGTTCACGTCGGTCTGCGCCTTCTCTTGGAACAGCGGCATCGGCCATCCGCGCTGGCGATAACGAATCGCATCGGAATCCCAATAGGCGCCTTTCACCAGGCGGATCGTAACCGGCACCTGTCGGTCCTTCGTCCATGCCAGCAATCGCCGCACGTCCTCCTGAGTGTCCGTGCGATAGGCCTGCAACGCGATGCCGGCGTAGGGGAAGGTCCGGTATGGCTCCTCATCGAAGATGCGCATGAAGATCGAAAGAATCAGCTCTTTGGTGTCCACCTGTTCCATATCGAAGACAATGGAGGCGGGGAGCGTCGCAGCGATATTCAGGAGCGGACGCAGACGCGCCGCAACCGCTCGATAGCTGCTCTCGGGATCGATGGGATCGAGCTGCGAATAGAGCGCCGAAATCTTGATCGACAATTGCACACGGGGAAGCGGGCCGAGATGATCCCGCTCGAGCAGCGGCGAAGGCGACCAGGTAGGACAAACGTCGCCGAGTATCCGCAATGCGGTCAGACAGCGGTCGCCGTAGGCATCCGCCTCCCGTTCATTCACGCTCACTTCGCCCAGCAGATCCACGGAAAAGGCCCGCCCATCGCTCCATAATTTGCGTAGCGCCGGCACGGCCTGCTCGATCGACGCGCCGGCGATGAAGCTCGTCGCCATCTGTTCCACTTGATGACGGATGGCCTTGCCGCTCAGCGCCGCGCCCAATTTGGTGGAGGCGAGCGCTTTGAGCCCCCACTGCGCGCCGAAGAGATGCCTGCTCATGTCGCCGAAATATTCCTCGGCCAGACGCACCACCTGCGCATCGTCGCGTAACGACGGCAACACATCGATGAAGCGAAACAGCTGCGCCTTGAAAGCCGGATCTTTCATCGCCAGATTGATGGCCGCCTGCGACCACCAACGTGAATCGAACAGACCGGGCGATAGCCCGCTGGAACGGCGAGCCAAATCCTCACCGATGGCGCGAATGCGGGGTTCAAGCAGGGCAGGGTCCAGAGTCATATGGTTCTCCCGGACGACGTGAAGGATGCTTCTCTGCAGTATACACCGCGCCTCTACACTTGAGAATTTAGCCGCGCTTTCGGGCGAAGATAGATCGCGGCGGCAGGCAATGCAGCAGGAACGAACTCGGTGGGTAGACGCGGGCCAGTCCTGGTCGGATGTGCATCCCCGAGTGCACAAGCTGTTTTACGCGTGCGCCTTCATCCAGAACCAGCGCATCCCTCCTGGACGGTACTCCGAGAGAGCGGTTCGTCGATAGGCCTTCGGCAGGCTTAACGAGGGCGGCCAATCGGCCAACTGTCGAGGCAGGGCGGGAATCTCCGTGACCTGGTGTGTGCCCGTAAAGCGCTGCCGAATCACGTCTGAAATACCCGGAATGAGGAAGTCGTGGAGTTCGACCAGAATATCCGCATGGGCTAAGGCAGGGATGGCGATGGGATCCAGCAGCTCCTGTTCGGCGCCTTCGACATCACACACAATCAATGTCTTTCCTGAACCTCCCATTTCTCCCTGCAACCGCGACGGCGAACAGGACTCCCGGACCGTCATACGTGCGGCCACTCCATTGAGTTCAGCCATTCGACGCAAGATGACCCGGCTCTCCGCATCGGCCTCGTATGCCGTCATCCGGCTCTGCGGCAGGCAGCGAGCCAACCCGATCGCATAGTACCCTTCGCCGGCACCGATATTGATCACATGGGAATAGGATGGCCCGGTTCGCAGGCCCTCCACGAGCTGATGGAGTTCCTGTTCATAGGTTCCGAGCAGTTTTGGACAGTAGGCGCTGCTCTGAACGCCGAGGGCAGGGTGGATGTACCGCATGCCCGCAAACGGGCCGGTATGGACGCGGGAGCCTGTCGTCCAAGTCACAACAGTGCCGACGCAGCGGTACACAATCGAATCGGCTTCCAGAAGACCTCCCTCGGTATGGACACGCTCCAACACCAATAAGCGGCGCCGGGCGGAGTCCGGCAGGACTGTCTTGAGGACTTTGCGGGCCATGGTTCCAAACATCGACAGGGCCTCCCGCACATACATTGTAGTGACTATTCCACGGGCACTCTAGGCGTATTGCGCGCGATGGTCAATTGCCTTAGGCCAAGCCTCGCTTGCGGAAGATATCCGATCGCCGAACAGCTCCTCCCAACGCCAACCCGCAGCACCTTGTCATCGGTTTTCTCGCGCTTCTGTACTTGAAAATCTGACAGCCTCTCCGTTGGCATGCGAGCCGTTAGTATATTGGGGGTCACATATTGGGGTCAGGTCTTGCAATCACATATACGCAATGATAGTCGCCGAAGGGAAGGAGGGCCCGACGCCCTGGGAGCAGGTGCAGGGACAGATCTATGTGGGGTCGGAGGCCCTTCGTGGCTCGCCACCAGCCGGTATCGGTTGATCGCGGAGATGCCTCGCCGGCAGACGCAGGCCCAACGCCCCTCCCTCGCCCACGTGTTTCCGGAATGGAGCCGATCGGCTACGCATCTCCTCCCTGCGACACGCCGCTATGGGTATCGCTTGGTTGAGATCGTCACCCATTTCGGAGGTGCACTAGGCCACGGTAGTGACGCCTTCCTCCTGGTCAGTTCGAGACGAACCTTTTATGGCTATAACTACCATCTCGCCAGTCAGGGGACTCAGATCCTGCATCAACTGATGGCGACGAACAGCCCGATCCACACGGCCGACTCTGTGTACAACCTCGTCGGCAACCTGACCTCCTCACAGACCGACCTGGCGCACAGAACTTCATCTACGATAAGCTGGATCGGCATATCGGCGCTAGCCACCCGCTGCTACTGGACCGACATCCCTTTGCGTATGATGCGGTGGGCAATGGCACGGTACGCGTGAGCGTCGTTGCCTTGCGAACAACGCACCGCCGACTTTGATGTCCATCGAGTGAAGAGATGACATTCCAGGCCAAAACAACATTCGGCGTTTCTAGAATGCCTTGGTTACTTGGAATCGCGTGTATCATCACTATTTTTTGCGATTCTCTTTCAAGTCTCGCTGATCCGGTTTCGGTTGATGGATTAAGGTGGACTAATAACGATCTGATCGGCCCCGTGCACATGGTACGAGTAACGGCATCGGACCTCTATCAGACCGGCAATGAGTGGTTAGAAAAATCGTCTGATTATGAGTGGGTAGCAACCTATGATCGAGCAAAGCTAGTTGTAGAAAAAGAACACCTTCATCCGATTGTCAAACCGCCGCTTTCCCCCAAAACCTTCACCTGCCTCGCCCGTGATCCAAACGGTAAAATCGTGCAAGCTTTCGCGTGCAATCCTGAAAGATCTCCGATCGACGACTTCAGATACGTATTCCTGTACAACAGCGATGGGCAGCTCGCGGAGCAGCTCATGGTCCATCTCGACGAAATCCCCTCACTCGAAAGGCGAGAGGTATACGAGTATGAGGCGGGTCAGAAGGTGGCCGAGCGTGAATATGATTCCCATGGCGCACTGAAACGCCTCATCACCATAGATCGTGATTCGGAGACGAATACTCTCACCGTATATGCTGGGACTGGAGAGGGTGATCCGTGGTCTAAATCTCGCCACATTCTCGACAGCATGGGGCATCGGCTTGAAAGCATTTCTCTTGGTCCGAATGATGAAATTCTCTCAAGGTCTCGCATGGCCTATGATAGCCACGGTAACTGCACTGAACGGATCAGTTCTGGGAGGGGCTCAGAATTCCGAGAAGTCATTCTGTATGAGTACGACCGCTGGGGAAATTGGACTCAGAAAACTAGCCACACAATCCAGGCGGATACTGAGAGTCGAAGAATAACCCGTCGAACGATTGAGTACTTTCCTGACTAATTTTCAGTATAAACAGCGTCATCCTGGCATCTCTCTGCCTATGCCCATCGAGACTACCCACGACCTCATCGAGCAGATTCTTGCGAAATGGGCTGGAGCGATAGGGCAGGACTATCCGGGATACAAGGGACATGTGTATCGCCTGTTGAATTACTGCCTGGCGTTACATCCGTGCACCGAAGAGGACAAGACAAAGGTAGCCATCGCGGCCTGCTTTCACGATCTCGGTCTGTGGTCCCACCGCACGCTCGATTACCTCCCGCCTTCCGTATCCCACGCCGCCCGATACCTGTCCGATTCCGGGCTGACGGCATGGTCTGAGGAAATGGCCCTCATGATCGGCATGCACCATAAGCTGCGCGCCTACACCGATCGCCAGTACCCTCTCGTGGAGCTGTTTCGAAAGGGCGACCTGGTTGATGTGTCGGGCGGTATGGTCCGATACGGCCTCTCCCGGTCGTACATCACGGCGGTGAAGACTCAGTTTCCCGACCATGGCTTTCACAGATTTCTTTTGAGAGCCGGTGCAGCATGGTTGGTGAAGCATCCCTTCAACCCGGCACCTTTCATGAGGTGGTAGCGCAGACTGCGTCATTTCAGATGATCCTGATTGAAACTCCACCTGATCCCGATCCCACCATCGTACCCCGTCGACGAATGGCATCAGCCGCCGCGGTTCTCCTCTTGAAAATCTGACAGCCGCTCCGTTACAGTGCGCCGTTTGCCTTCACCTATACCCTTAGTCTGGCGGTGCACTGTGGCGATGAGTTGCGCACAGGTTCCGAAGGAGTACGATGGCCGACTCATCCACACAATCCGTCTGCTGGGGCACCGTAGCCCTCTTCACGGGACTCACTCTCCTGACGTTCGTCGGGGTTCCGCTCTTCGCGTACTTCTATGACTACACCGTCCTGGACTGGGTCTTGCTGGCGATTCTCTATGTCGTGACCGGCATGGGGATCACCGTGGGGTATCACCGCATGATCACCCACCGCAGCTTCGAAAGCCATCCTTGGGTGAAGGCCTGCCTGCTGGTGATGGGAGGATGGGCCGTGCAGAATTCCGCCTTGCTCTGGTGCGCCGACCACATCCGCCACCATGCGCACACAGACGAGGAGGCGGATCCCTACAACGCGAGCAAGGGGTTTTGGCACAGTCATGTTGGCTGGCTGTTTTTGGATACGCCGCACCGGGAGGATCGCTTCGCGGCGAAATTGCGCACCGACCCGATGATTCTCTGGCAACACCGGTATTACTGGGTGATCGTGGCCTCAGGCCTATTGTTGCCCTTTGCGGCGGGTTATCTGAACGGCGGGTTCACGAGTGCCATCGGTTGTTTCCTGCTTGCCGGCGTGCTGCGCACCGTACTGGTACTGAACTCCACGTTTACCATCAATTCTCTCTGCCACATGATCGGCACCCAACCGCACGGCACGCAGGACAGCAGCCGCGACAGCTGGCTGATTTCGTTCATCAGCTTCGGCGAGGGGTACCACAACTACCACCATACCTACTCGCACGACTATCGGAATGGATCGAAGTGGTACAACTTCGACCCGTCTAAATGGTTGATCTATTCGCTCTCGTTGTTGGGACTGACTTACAATCTCCACCGGGAACGCACATAAGAGGATGGTGAAAAATTCCGCCAGCTTTGTTCTCGCATCGCTCCGCCCCTCAACGTACCCCTGAGGGTACGCCTCGACTCAGTTCTTTTTTTCGCATCGTTGACCTTTTTACCCAGCCGCGCTCTGCGTCTACTGGCCCATTTCTTTTCGCCGCGGCGATAGCTTAATATGCAATGAAACCCGCGCATTCCGACGGGACCCGCGGGGTGGAGGAGGCATCACTATGGCAGAAGAACAAGGCGGCGCACCGCATCAGGAAGAAGCCGCCGCCCGACCCAATATTATTCCAGGAGTCAAACACGTCGTCGCGGTCAGCAGCGGCAAGGGCGGCGTTGGCAAATCCACGGTCTCGGTCAATCTGGCGGTGGCCCTCGCCCTCACCGGCGCCAAGGTCGGGTTGTTGGATGCCGATATCTATGGCCCCAATATTCCAATGATGATGGGGGTCGAGAAGACACCCGAACAAAAAGACGGCAAGATCGCCCCGGCGGAAAGCCACGGCGTCAAGCTGATCTCGATGGGATTTTTTGTGCCGGAAGACACCGCCGTCGTGTGGCGCGGCCCGATGGTGCACACGGCGATTCAGCAACTCTTCCGCGACGTGTTGTGGGGCGAGTTGGATTATCTGTTGATCGACCTGCCGCCGGGAACCGGCGACGCGCAACTGACCCTGACCCAGCTGGTGTCCCTGTCAGGCGCCGTCACCGTGACGACGCCGCAGGAAGTGGCGCTGCACGATGTGCGCAAAGGCATGATGATGTTTCAGAAGGTGAACGTGCCATTGCTCGGCATCGTGGAGAACATGAGCTTTTTCGTCTGCGGCCATTGCGGGGAACGCACGGAGATTTTCTCCCACGGCGGCGGAGAACGGGCGGCGGAGAAACTCGGGATTCCCTTCCTCGGACGGGTTCCCATCGATCCTGTCATTCGCGCCGGGGGTGATACCGGCAACCCGATCGTGGTCGCCAAACCCGACTCGCCGCAGGCCCAGGCCTTTCGCGAGATCGCGGCAAAACTGGCAGCAGCATTACAAACAGGCGGAGCGGCGGCGGCCAAGAGCCGGATCGAAAGTCTGCTCGATAAAATCAAACGACCGGCCACCGGCCATTGATCGGAAGCCGGAACAGGGACGAGTGACGCACTCAGGGAGGATGTATGGGCGAGTTGATCAGAATCGCAGGAACTGCGGACGTGAAGCCGGGCGCCGGCATGGTCGCGGAAGTGAACGGCAAAGCTATCGCCCTGTTCAACGTGGACGGGGCATTTTATGCCATCGACAACACCTGTGTCCATCGGGGCGGGCCGTTGGGCGAAGGCGATCTGGTGGGCGATGTGGTGTCCTGTCCCTGGCACAATTGGGAGTTCAACGTAAAGACCGGCACCTGCATCAACAACCCGTCGGCTAAAGTGACTGCCTATGAAGTCATGGTCGAAGGCACCGATATCAAAGTCCGGCTGTGATGCAGGGACGCGCCGCGCGCGACGTCACCACAGCATAATGATCATGTCGACACTTTAGTGAATGGAGGCCCCAATGGCGGACAACCAGCTGACCCCGAAACACATCGAGATCGCCGAGACCTTCGTGCGGCTCTATGTTTTTCTAACCCAATACATCGACCGCTGCGAGGATGAAGCCGCGCGAAAGGAATACCCGGAAGCCGAACTCCAGAAACACCTGGGCGAGACCCGCGCCAAGATGCTGGATATTCTGAAGGTGAATCCCGTCGTGAAGGGCAAGGTCGAAAAGGAATGTGAACGCGTCCTCGCGCTGGGCAGCAAATGCCTCATGGGCGGAACGGAAAAAGTCGCCGCACTGGATGTGTTGGGAGCCGAACGCGTCATTCTCAAGAACAAAACCATCGCGCTGAGCGATCTGCTGGCCGTCTATCGCGCCTTGTAAATCCAATGCCGGAATCGGCTGGTGAGAAACACCAACTCGCCGGGTTCGACGCCAGGGAGCGAGGGTTCAATCGCCCCGTGGAGTTGGTGCGGACCGCGGCTGGTTATCAGGCGAGATTGCGGTACGAATCCACGCACATCGTCACTCCGGATGCTCCAAGTGCAACCGCCGCGCTACAGCACATGATCCGGCTGCTGCAGGAGCAAGGGTACACCCAATTGCGCAGCCAGCAGAGTTACCGGGAGGGCCTGTATCTGGGATCGCAGGAACTCTGGGTGGAATATCCGGACCGGCAACCCGAACCTGAAGTCGGACTCCTGGGCCTGATCAAAAAATGGCTGGGACGATCATCCGGCTAACGAACCACGCCCATCTTCCGCTGCAGATTGACAGGCTCCCGCTCCGCGCCTATAGTCGGTCAGGATCACAGGCACATCTCTGTGCACACCGCCCGTCATCTGCCCATGGTCCCGTTCGGGGAAATTGACGATGATCTGGGTTCACCTCTTACTGCTCATCCTCGTCGTGCTGTTTCTGCCGAATCAGGCACAGGCAAAAATTTACAGTTGCGAAGGCTCGAACGGCCGCACCGTCCTGACAGACCAGCCAAAGGGAAAACGCGGCTGCTCTCTCGTCGAGACACCGTCCCCCTCGCCGGCGGGCGGATTCACGCCGCCGGTTGAGGTTGCACCGACACCTCCGGCGGATTTTCCGCCGAACGCGTTTGCGCCGTCACTGCCTGCCTCACCGATGAGCCCGCGCCAACCGGGTCTCGGGGAACCGCCTCTGCCGCCGACCGGTTCGCAAGCAACAGGGGAGAAGGCCGCACCGGAAGCGCAACGCTGCTCGCCGCGCGTCAACCCGCTCAATCCATTCGCCGGAATGAATTGTCCGCCCGCATCCGGCAATACATCCGACGAGAACAAGAAACCCTGACCATGCGCATAACGTGACTCGCACGGCATCGATTGACTCTCCCCCGGCCCCTTCATATAATGCCGCAATTAAGCGTTTAAGCTGATCTGACAAGCACTTATGTCTGTCTTCTCCTCCGCGTTTTTGTCCCGTCGCACCCGGGATCTTCGAGCCGGTCTCCGGCATGCGTTTGCCGTGCGCCCTGAGCACCAGGGCTTCACGAGGGAAGACCTGGCCCTGCTCGAACGGGTCGCCGACGCCGTCGTTTCGCGCGGCATGGCGTCCCCGACTGCGCTGTTTCTCGAATCGCTGGGTCCCATGAATTTCCTCGGGAGCCAGGCGCTGCACGTCCTGGCCCCCATCGTTGAATGTGTACTGACCGGCACCGAACTGGCGCAGATCGCCCGCCTGCTGGAGCAACGGGATTCCCTGCACCGCCTCGCCGCACTCATCGAAACCAAAGCCGCCATTGCCCAGGGAGCGCCGGGTCGATGACGGCAGAGCATCAGTCGCCCGCTATCTCGAAGCCCGCGTATCCGTTGAACGTCATCGTGGCGACCGATTGCGGAAGCACGACCACCAAAGCCATTTTGATCGAGAAAGTCGGCAACGAGTATCGCCAGACCTACCGTGGCGAGGCTCCGACGACCGTCGAAGCTCCGTTCGAGGACGTCACGCGCGGCGTCCTGAACGCCATCGCCGAAATCGAGGAACTCTCCGGCCGGACGATCCTGGACGGCGACCGCATCATCACGCCCAACGAGGCCGCGCAAGGCAACCCGAAACGAGGCGTGGACATTTACGTGTCCACCAGCAGCGCCGGCGGCGGATTGCAGATGATGGTCACGGGCGTGGTGCAGAACATGACCGGAGAGAGCGCTCAACGTGCCGCGCTCGGCGCCGGCGCGATCGTCATCGACGTGCTGGCCTCCAACGACGGACGGCTGCCCTACGAGAAGATCGAGCGGATCAGAACCATGCGCCCGGACATGATCCTGATGTCGGGCGGCACTGACGGCGGCGCCGTGACGCACGTTGTCGAAATGGCCGAATACATCGCCGCTGCCGAACCACGCCCGCGCTTTGGCAGCACCTACCGGTTGCCGCTCGTGTATGCGGGCAACAAGGGTGCGCAACCGCAGGTCAAGACGATTCTCGGCGAGAAGACGGCACTCGAGTTCGCCGATAACATCCGGCCCGTACTCGAGCGGGAAAATCTCGCGCCGGCGCGGAACAAAATCCATGACCTGTTTCTCGAACACGTCATGCAGCAGGCGCCGGGCTACAAAAAACTGATCGAGATGGCCGGCGCGCCCATCATGCCGACTCCGGCTGCCGTCGGCGTCATCATGGAAACCATCGCCAAACGCGAGGGGATCAACCTGATCGGTGTGGACATCGGCGGCGCGACCACCGACGTCTTCTCGGTGTTCAACGATCTTTTCAACCGCACGGTCAGCGCCAATCTCGGTATGTCTTACAGCATTTCCAACGTCCTGGCCGAAGCGGGCCTCGACAACATCATGCGCTGGGTGCCCTTCACCATCGACGAACAGACGCTGCGCAACCGCATCAAAAACAAAATGGTGCGGCCCACGACCATTCCGCAATCGCTCGACGAGTTACAGATCGAACATGCCATCGCGCGCGAGGCCTTGCGGCTGGCGCTGATTCATCACAAGTCGCTCGCGACGGGACTCAAGGGCGTGCAGCAGGAACGCACCATCTCCGATGTGTTCGAGCAACGGACCTCCGGCAAAACCCTCATCGACCTGCGGAAGCTGGATCTGATCGTGGGGAGCGGCGGCATCCTGTCGCATGCGCCGCGCCGTATCCAATCCATGTTGATGATGGTTGATGCCTATGAACCGCTCGGCGTCACGACGCTCTCGGTCGACAGCATTTTCATGATGCCTCACCTCGGCGTGCTCTCCACCGTCAATGAGCAGGCGGCGACCGATGTGTTCGTGCGCGATTGCATGGTCTATCTCGGCACCTGCATCGCGCCGATCGGGCAGGGGAAGGACGGGGAACGGTGCGCCGACTACGAGGTCGCGTTGCCGGACGGACGCATTGAAAAAGGCACGCTGGCCTTCGGCGATCTCAAGCTATTCAGTCTCACCCGCGATCAGCAAGCTACCGTGACGATGCAGCCGGCCAAACAGGTAGACCTTGGCAACGGACCAGGCCAATCATTGACACAGACGGTACAGGGGGGCGTGGTCGGCTTGATGCTCGACGCACGCGGTCGTCCCTTGCAACTACCCGCTGAGCCAACAGCGCGCGTCGCCATGCTGACCAGATGGTACAACGCTGTCGGGCTGTATCCGAAGGGGAGCTGATGGCTGATAGCGAATGGCTTATGACAAAGGGATATTGCTCACAACGCCGTGCAGCGAGGCCGCAAGGAGCGAGAGCCCCGAGTCGTACCGGGGGTTGTATGGTGAGGGGAGCGAGCAACTGAGAACGACGCTGTAGGGCGTGTTCAGCAACCGACCATGGCACACAGTTATACACCAGGACTGACCGTCACCGAGCGAACCACCGTCCGCCGCCGGCGCATTCTGCCCTTGCCCGGAACCGTTCTGGTCAAGGTGGGCGATGTGGTCCATGCCGACACAGCGGTGGCCCGCGCTGAGTTGCCGGGAAAGGTGGTGCCGCTCAACCTGGCGAATCAGCTCGGCATCGCACCGGATGAAATCAACGACTACCTGGTGAAGAAGGAAAAGGATTCCGTCCAGAAAAACGACGTCCTGGCCGAGAACAAACCATTCATCAAGTGGTTTAAGACGGAAATCCGCTCGCCGATTACCGGCAAGGTGGAATCCGTCTCCACCATCACCGGGCAAATCCTCTTGCGCGAGCCGCCGCGAGTGCTGGAGTTACGCGGCTACATCGACGGCGCCATTGCCGACGTGCATCCCGACCAAGGCGTCACCGTGGAAACCACGTGTAGTTTGGTGCAAGGCATTTTCGGCATCGGCGGCGAAACCAGCGGCGAACTGGTGATCGGCGTGAAGACGCCGGATCAACCGCTGTTGCCGGAACAGTTCAACCTTTCCATGAAGGGCAAGATCGTCGTCGGAGGCGCGTTCCTGTCTGCCGCCACCATGGCTCGAGCAAAAGAGATCGGGGTCGTCGGGTTGGTTGTCGGCGGGATTCACGATAAGGATCTGCGCGCGCTGCTCGGATATGATCTGGGCGTGGCGATTACCGGCACCGAGCAGGTCGGCTTCACATTGATTCTGACAGAAGGATTCGGCACGATCCCGATGGCGCCTAAGACGTTTGCGTTGCTCTCCGCGCATGCGGGGCACAAGGCGGCCATTTCAGGCGCCACACAAATTCGCGCCGGCGTGATCCGCCCGGAAATCATCATTCCGCACAGCGGACCGGCCGCCGGAGCGAAGATCGCTCGGATCGAGCGGGAAGGTATCCCGCTCGGCGATCCGGCGCGGGTCATCCGGGATCCGCTGTTCGGAAAGATCGGCGCGGTCTCGGGACTCCCGTCGGAGTTGCGGGCCATTCCGACGGAAAGCGAAGTCCGGGTGCTCGAAGTCCGGTTTCCGGACGGCACAACCGCCATGGTGCCGCGCGCCAATATCGAAGTGATCGAAGGAGCCTGAGCCGCGTGCTGCACCGCCTTCTCATTCTCACGCTCGTGACCTGCCTGCCGGCGCTCATGCCGCGACCGGCTCCGGCGCAAATGATGCCGCAACAACTGCGCGTGGTCGATACGCCCAGCGACGGGGGAGGAAGCCTTACGGTACTCTGGGCTCCCTCGCCGAACGACAGCGCGACCGGCACGTATCAAATCCTGCTCCACGAAGGCAGCCTGCCTCAAGACCCGGCAGCCTGGAAAGTCATCGCGGAATTCCCCGCCAATACGCGCTATGTCCGCGAGGGCAAGTCGGCCTGGTGGACCAGATCCGGTGATCCAAACGATCACCTCTTTTTGATCAAAAACGGCAAAGGCATCGAGGTGAAATCAGGCCAGCCCTATGCCGTGACTGTCGCGTCGGTCAACGGGCAGGAACGAGTGATCGCGCCGCCGGTCGTCGCCTCGGCGGAGCCGAACTGGATGAACTGGAACCAGGTCAACAACCTCGTGTTGGCGCTGATGTTCGGCGCGATCGTGTTTTACGCCATCAACCTGGCCAAGCGAAAAGACATTTTCCTCCGCCGTATTCCCGGTTTGGATGCCGTCGATGAAGCCATCGGGCGGGCCACGGAATTGGGCAAGCCGGTGCTCTACATGACCGGCGCGCACGACATGAACGATCCCTCGACCATTGCCGCCGCCGTGATCCTGGGACGCGTCGCCAAGAAAGCCGCATCCTACGAAACGGAATTGCTGGTGCCGCATCGGGAGCCGATCACGATGGCAGTCTGTCAGGAGATCACGAAGCAGGCCTACATGGAGGCGGGGAAACCGGACCTGTTCAAGGACGACGCAAACTTTTTCATTACCAGCGACCAGTTCAGCTACACGGCGGCGGTCGATGGCATCATGCTTCGGCGGAAACCGGCCGCGAACTTTTTCATGGGATCGTACTTTGCCGAATCGCTCCTGCTGACCGAGACCGGCGCCAGCACGGGAGCTATTCAGATCGCCGGGACCGACTCCGACCACCAGCTGCCTTTCTTCGTGACCACCTGCGACTACACCTTGATCGGCGAAGAACTCTACGCCGCCAGTGCGTACCTCTCAAAGGAACCCATCCAGATCGGTACACTGCGCGGACAGGATCTCGGCAAGGCGTTTATTTTGAGCGTCATCGGGATTGGAACGCTGTTGGCCACCGTCGCGGTGATCACTGGAAACGGCTGGGCGCAACCGCTGCTGGACCTGTTTAAGGATCTCAAATGATTTTCCTTCGCCGACAACTACCGCTGCTCATTACCATGATCACGGGACTGGTCATGGCGGCCCAATACTACGTGCCGCATCCGGCCTCCGAACAACTGCTCACCACCGTGACCAAGTGGCTGCAAATCATCGGCGGCTTCGCGCTCGTCCTCGGCATCACCAGCCTGTTCCATGTCCATGCGGCCAAGATCCGGCGGAAGGAAGCGGGATGGGCCTATAGCCTGGTGCTCTATATTGGAGTAATCGGAACCATTCTTACTGGATTCGTTCCAGATTGGTCTCAGTTTTCAGAGCTATTAAGCGGAGTTTTTAGCGGTAACAGGGGACTAAGAACTGTTGATATCAATTGGACAATTGGCAAAGAGATGGTGGATGGGCAGCTTACCCCCTTCGGCTGGGTTTACTCCTATATGCTCGTGCCGCTGCAGGGCACCATGTTTGCGATTCTGGCCTTCTTCATCGCTTCCGCTGCCTACCGCTCGTTTCGCGCGCGGAGCCGTGAAGCGGCCGTGCTGTTGGTCGCAGCCGTGATCGTCATGATGGGGCGGGTGCCGCTCGGCGAGTACATTCTGCCGCTCAGCGGCGACCTGTCGAGTTGGATTTTAAACGTGCTGAACGCGTCCGTGCGGCGAGCCATTCTGATCGGCGTCAGCCTCGGCGCCGTCGCCCTCTCGTTCAAAATCATTTTCGGGGTTGAACGCTCGTACCTCGGCGGGGGCAAGGAATAAAGCGTGAAACGTGAAAGGTTAGACGCAAAAGGTAACCTTTACTGCCTCGAGTCGAAACGACACGATGATGACCGCTGCTCCTCCTTCCTTTCACGTTTTACGTTTCACGAGGGAACGAAGTGACCTCTGCTGAACGCATGTTGCGGATCGACCGGCGGATCATCTTTTTGGTGATCGGTTTGTGCACACTCGTGCCGTTGCTCTTTCCGGTCGGACTCCCTATCAAGATTTCGTCCGAAGTGCGGGGCGTTTACGACTATATCGAAGGCCTGCCCGAAGGGTCGGTCTTTCTCCTGTCGTTGGACTTCGACCCCGCATCCAAGCCGGAACTCTATCCGCAAGCCATCGCGATTCTGCGTCATGCGTTCAAGAAAAATCTCCGCGTCGTGGCCATGACGCTCTGGGTGTCCGGCACCGGCCTCGCCGACCAAATCCTGACGCAAACGGCCAAGGAAGCGGGCAAGGAGAACGGGAAGGATTATGTCTTCCTGGGATGGAGTCCCGGCGGCAGCGCCGTCATTCTCAACATGGGGCAGGATCTTTACAACGCTTTTCCTGCAGACTACGGCGGCAAAGCCACCAAAGACCTGCCGGTATTGGCGGGCGTTCAGAACCTGCGCGACGTCACCTATGCGGTCAGCCTGGGAGCGGGGAATCCCGGTGTCGAAGCCTGGTACGTCTTCGGCAAAGACAAATATAAGTTCGAACTCGGCGGCGGCTGCACCGGCGTCATTGCGCCGGGCCTCTATCCGCTCTTGCGCAGCGGGCAGATCAACGGGTTGATCGGCGGCCTGCGCGGGGCGGCGGAATATGAAACCTTGATCGGCCAGAAGGGCAAAGCGGTCGCCGGCATGGATGCGCAGTCGGCGACGCACCTGGCCATCATCGTGCTCGTCGCCATCTGCAACATCTTTTATTTCTCACTGCGGCGTCAACAGCGCCGGCAGGACGGGATGGGGTCCTAGGCGCTATGGAACTATCGTTCACCGTCATACTCGGCGCCTGGATCGCCACGGGCTTGACCCTCTTTATCCTCTCGTTTCTCTATGAGGACAATCCGCTCTTCAAGCTCGCCGAACATCTGTATGTCGGCGTCTCGCTCGGCTATACGATCGTCAAAACCTATGACACGGTGGTGATGACCCTGATCGTGCGGCCGATCCTCGACAAGGGGGAATGGTCGCTGCTGATCCCGGTCGGCATCGGCATGCTGATGCTCACGCGTTACGTGCCGAAAGCCGCCTGGCTGTCGCGGTATGCCTTTGCGTTCATCGTCGGCGTCGGCGCAGGACTCGCCATCCCTCGCACCATTTCGTCGTTTATCCTGAAACAGATCGAAGACACGGTTCGCCCGGTCCTCGCCGCGGCCCCGGGCGGCGGCATCACGTTCGACTATTCGCTCCTGAATCCCGCGAGCCACCTGAACGGCATCATTATCCTGATCGGCGTGGTGTCGGTGCTCTTTTATTTCTTTTTCTCAGTGGAACATTCCGGGCCAGGCAAGGCCGTCGCACGCGCCGGCATCCTGTTCCTGATGATCTCCTTCGGCGCGGCTTTCGGCTATACGGTGATGGCCCGCATGTCGCTCCTGATCGGCCGCCTCACCGACCTGATCGAATTCTCCGACGCCTCTTACGGGCGCCCCACACTCTGGCTTTTTCTGCTCACCGTCGCCACCCTGATTGCCCTAAGCCGCCGCAGCAGCACGCATCCTCCGAATCAATAATCCATCGCCGGCGCCACGCTGTCCCTATCCCAGGAATGGTCCACGCGCAGTTGAACATTCCTCAAGACACGGTAGGTGTCACCCTTCACGTATGCGCTTCCGGACCAAATCAGCACCGTTTGCAGGATGCGCAAAAAGGCCTTCCCACAAGGCCGCGGCGAATGAAGAGTTGAGGCGTACCCTCAGCGGTACGTTGAAACTCTGAATGACGCGAGAACGCCGCTGGAGGCGTTTTTTCGCATCCTGCTTAGGCTGTTGCGCCTGAGAAGTTTGCTCCGTTACAATGCGCCTCACTATGAAATCAACACCGACCATGACCGCCAAAGATCCCAAGCAATATCCGCTGCTCCGCAACCTGCAATTTTCGCCGATCAAGGAAGGGGAGGAGCAGTTCATCGTGCTGTGGGACCCCACCGGGCTGAGCAAGGAGCGTTTGGTTCTGCCGCTGAACTATTTCTTTATCGTGCAGCACCTCGACGGGGAGCACAGCGTCCAGGACATCGGCGCGATCTATCTCAAGCGCTTCGGCGAGTTCCTCATGCCGAACAAGGTCGAGCAATTGCTCGCCGATCTGGACACGAAATTATTCCTGGAAGGGGAACGCACCGAGCAGGCCAAGCACCAGGCGTTGACCGCCTACCGCCAGGCGCCCTCCCGGCTCGCGCAGTTTGCCGGCCGGAGTTATGAAGCGGACCCAGCCAAGCTACGCGCGCAGATCAACGGCTTCTTCATCTCCAAGGAGGGGCCGGAGGTCAAGGCGTCCGAACATGCGGGCAAACTCATCAAGGGGCTCGTCGCGCCCACCTACGAACTCAAACATGCCGGGCCGATTTATGCCTGGGCCTATAAAGAGTTGCAGGACGCCCAGAAGCCGGACCTGTACGTGCTTATCGGCACCGCCTATTCAGGGCTTGAACAACCGATAGCCGTGACGGACAAAGATTTCGAAACACCATTGGGGCTCGTCAAGGTCGAACGCAGCGTCACCGATCGCCTGCGCGAGCAGATTCCATCCGCCTTCACCGACGAATTGGCACATCACAATGAACATGCATTGGAATTTCAGCTGCCGTTTCTGCAGGAGAGTCTCGGCCAAGACCGGGCGTATACGATTGTTCCGATTCTCACGTCATTTTCGGCGGACAGTTTGCGCGATCCGCAGATCCGGGAGCAGGTCGAGACGTTTCTTCAGACCTTGAAGGATGCCCTCATCGCCACCGGCAAGAACTACTGCGTTCTGGTGGGCGCGGAACTGGCCCACATCGGCATGCGCTATGGCGACTCGGCCCCGCCAACGGACTTTTCCTTCCATCGCTGCATGCAGACCGATCTCGAAATGCTCAAGCACGTCGAGAATCGTGACCCGGAAGAATTCGCGAAGTTCATCCAGAAGGAAAGCGACCAGCGCCGCATTTCCGGCTTCTCGCCGATCTACTCGCTGCTGCGGTTAATTCAGGCCGAAACAGGGCAGGTGTTGCGGTACGACCGCGGGATCACGGATCAGTATAATTCCACCGTAACTTATGCCAGCATAGCCTTCTTCTAGGGCAGAACGGTGAAAACGACCGCCACCGTCGTTCTCACTTCGTTCAATTCGCTCAACGTAGCGCAAGGCTACGCCTCGCTCTTTCACTTGCTGCGGCCTTGGTGAACGGGCTTTTTGAGCAATCTGCGGCAGAGGAGGGCTACTTCACATAGACCACGCCAGGCAGATCCTTCAGATCCGCATCACCCGTCACGACATCCGCATTCTGGTCCAATGCCGTCGCATAGACGATCGCATCAGCCATTGCCAGACCGTGCCGAAGGCTGATATCCGCGGCTAAATAGGCGATGGATTCAGTGAGTTGAACCACGTTGGTTGCATGAAGTCGTCCGGAAAATAGGATCGCAGTCTCCTCACCACGCTCACGCTTGATCTTTTTATAGACCTCGTACAACACAATCGTCGGCGTAATGATTTCGTAGCGCGAAGAAAAGTATCCAGCATAGCGATCAGCGAGTGGTCCGCCTGTAAAGAATTCGATCCAGCCACTGGAATCCAGAAGGATTTTCACACCCGATCCTTCTTTTCTCGCAGTCCTGTCCTAGCCATACCCTTGAGTGCGCCCTTCAGCGACTTGAGGGGCACTTCCGGCACCAAGGTAATCACGCCGCCTTTTTCCAGGACCTGCAAGCGCTGGGAAGGACTCAGGCGAAGCTTTTCTCTCACATCCTTAGGAATGACGATTTGGAACTTCGGCGAGATAGTCGTCATAGACACTGCAGCACCTCCTTACCGATTACTGATCGATCATCGTATCGTCATACACCTCGCGCGTCAAGCGTGGAGGCTATGTCGGCGCACAAGTTGGGGAGCACCGCTTGGAGTAACAGGAGGGTCAAAAAGTCCGCCCAGCGCGGCCGCAGCGAACGAAGAGACGAGGCGTACCCTTGCGGCACGTTGAGGATCGAAGCGATGCGAGAACAAAGCTGGGAGGCTTTTTCACCCTCCTGCTAGTAAGCGGGCACGCCGCCGATGGGGTCCGTATATCGCGTCGGCGTGGTATAGCGATCCCAGGTGGTAACGGCGCCCTGCTCGAAGTAGACACGAAAGGCGCTGGTGATACAGGCGTTGCGTCCGATCGGCGGGTAAAGCCAGACTGTGACTGTCCGCCCCTCATCCGCTACATCCTTTTTGCACACCGGCGAGCCAAGCGCGAGGTACACCTGATCTTCCGTCATGCCGCGCAGGATGTTCCCCTTATCAATCGCCCAGCGCACGCTCTCAGGATACGAGGGGTATTGGTCTGTCATAAGCCGGTGACGTTCGGTCTCGCATCCCGGCAGAACCATGCCAAGCAGCAGCAGGCTCCAGAGAAGGATGGGCCGAACGATTGCAATCAGACGATGAGCGGTGATGGGAGGCAAAGTAAAGTGCCTTTCGCGGCTACTCCTTCACCGTCACCTTCATGCGGATCGGCTCCAGCGGGTTGTTGCGTTCGTCGCATGGCATCTTCGCGATCATGTCGATGATTTCGATACCGCGGATAATTTCGCCGAAGATCGAATAGCGCCGATCCAATCCGCCGTTGTCCTGCAGCGAGATGAAGAACTGAGAACCGTTGTCGTTGAAGTCGCGGGTGCTGGTGCCGTCGCGCGGCATCTTGGCCATGGAGATGGCGCCGCGTTTATGGGGTCGGTCGTTCGGTTCCGGGTTGAGGAAATAGCCTGGACCGCCGGTGCCATGCGACATCCTGTCCGGCGTTTTGCTCAGCGGATCGCCGCCCTGGATAATGAAGCCCGGCACCACACGGTGAAAGGTGGTGTCGTCATAAAAGCCCATCTTCGCCAGGTTGATGAAATTCTCCACATGGCGGGGCGCATCGTCCGGATAGAAGCGAATCCGGATTTCGCCGAACGGGGTGACGATCGTGGCCCGCGGATCTTTTTTCTCAAATTGCATAGTCATGGGACCAAATCTAACAGGGAGAAGGTTTCAGCGGCAAGGGGTCCGGACCGGCATTCGTCGTTTCTATCACGTCATTTCAAACTCGCCGGCACGTGATTTCTTTCACTGAACAAGGTAATCTGCGCCCGAACGACGCAGCTGACAGCTTTATTCAGCATCCGGCCAAGGGAGAGAGATGCCATGCCTGAACAAGCAGTCCTCAATGTCGATCTAGCGGATGTCTGGGAGGAACGGGGCCGGAAAAAGTTCATCCGGACGATCGCCTGGGGTGACGAAATCACCGTCTTGAAACAACTCAGCACGCACCTCGAAGTCGGCATCACCGTCTTTCGCCAGAAGCCCGACGGCAGCATCCTCCCCGAGTCCATCACCGGCTATATCGAACCGGCCAAGTCTTCCGGCATCAAGGTCGCCGATCTGGTCAGGCCCGTCTCAGCCAATCGGGTCTTGAAGGTCAATTTCGTCGATGTGCAGCAGGGTGACGGCTCGGTGATCGAAACGCCGGATGGCAAAGTCATCCTGATCGACGGGGGAGACAACCAGATGTTTGCGCGGTACCTGGCCGGGCGGTTTCGAGAGACCACGGCCGAGCACCCGCAACCCATCGATTGCATCATCGTCACTCACGGGGATGCCGACCATTTCGCCGGCCTTCCCGAGATTTTGGAGTCGGAAACGAACAAGGTGAAGCGCAAGCGCCTCTTCATGCAACCGATGCGGGTCTATCACAACGGAATCGTGAAACGCCCGAGCAAGGTGAACAACAAATCCGTGCCTGACACGAAACTGCTGGGGCCGACCAAGACCGTCGGCGGCAAACTCTACCTGACGGGCCTGGAAGACAACCTGCTCGATGTGGCCGATACGGAGATGAACGACCCCTTCCAGAAATGGAAAAAGACGCTCGCGGAATACCATCGTCGAAGCCCGGTCTCGTTCCGGCGGCTCCAACTGGGCGACCACCAGGCCTTTGAGTTTTTCAACCGGGACGATCTGCATATCGAGGTCTTGGGTCCGATCACCACGCAGGTGGGAGGACAGCCGGCGCTGCGCTTTCTCGGGGAACCACCGAAAGGGCCGCGCATCGGCCATGACTCGCTCAACGACAACGATGAAGGCTTCACCGGCCATTCCGCTTCCCATACCATCAACGGCCATTCCATCGTGTTGCGCCTGAGGTACGGCGGCTTCAGCTTTCTCTTTTCCGGCGACCTGAACGACGAGGCCAGCCGCTTTCTCGCCCGCGAACACAACAAGGGCACCCTCAACCTGCGATCCGAAGTCTTCAAGGTGCCGCACCATGGCTCCGCAGACTTCTCGGGCGCGTTCATTCAAGCCGTGTCGCCCATCGTGAGCTGCGTCTCCAGTGGCGACGAAAATGCCCACAAAGAGTACATCCACCCTCGCGCCACCCTCATGGGCACCCTCGGCAAATGGTCGCGGGTACCTGAACCGCTCATCTTCGTCACTGAGCTGGTGGCTTTTTTCCAAACCGAAGGCCCCAGCCGGCTGCAAGACGACAAGGCTGCCAAGAAACGCGGCCCGTTCTTCGGCTTCAGCCGCACCGCCTATGGTCTGGTGAAAACCCGTACCGATGGCCACCGGCTGTTCGTCTATACCGACAGCGGCAACGTGAAGATGAAAGAAGCCTACGCCTACCAGCTGGACAGTTCAGGCGTACCTCAACCCGCGGAAGTGAATCGGGCGTGAGCGGAAAACGTCAGTCAACAGCTTGCCCGACTTCCATCCTGATTGTCATAGGTCGGTTGATAGACAAATACTGTGAGAGGACAGAACACTTGTCATAGGGTTGAGTCTAAGGACATAGCAGGCTAGATTGTGTGAAAACTGTTGAGCTACTACGAGCTCTGCCGCGACGATGCTATGTCACATGCCATTTCGTAGCCATTGGGAAGTGGAAGGAAAGAGGCTAACCGCATGAACAAGGACATAGTAACTCGCCCGCCAAGATATACCGACTACATCAACCCACTTCTGGATGTGCTGAAACGACTTGGAGGCTCGGCTCGACCAGCTGAAGTCTGTCCTGCGATTGCGGAGGATCTTTCGTTGAGTGACTCGATTCTCGAAGAACGCTTGGATAACGGGGTCCCTCGATTTGAGAACCAGGTACATTGGGCTCGTTTCTATCTGGCGAAAGCTGGCTACATAGACTCCTCTCGGCGCGGTGTCTGGTCTCTGACCGAAAAAGGGAGATCCTCTACGAGATTTGAAGAGTCTGATATTCGAGACTTAGTGAAACATGTACAGGGGGCAACGGCTGGGTCTGAGGCTATCATTCCGAAGGCCGCAACTAGAGAAGCTGCTAGAACAGGGGCAGATGTAGAAGAGCTGCCCTTGCCTGAGATGCCTGACGCGGCATACCGCGAGCAATTGATTTCGACCATGAAATCTTTGCCTCCGGCAGGATTCGAACGATTGTGTCAGCGTCTGCTGCGTGAATCAGATTTTGAGGAGGTGGTGGTTACAGGCCGATCTGGGGATGGTGGTATTGACGGCCACGGTGTCCTCCAAATGAACCCTTTCGTAAGTTTCAGAGTTTATTTTCAATGTAAACGATACGACGGTTCTGTTGGCGCTGGGGCAGTCAGAGATTTTCGGGGGGCCATGATGGGAAGGGCAGACAAGGGACTCATCCTCACTACAGGAACATTTACCCCTGACGCAAAACGGGAAGCTCTACGAGATGGAGTGCCTCCCATCGAGTTAGTCGACGGCGAGCGCCTCATCGAAATGTTTGAGAAGTTGGAATTGGGTCTCACGCCCAGGACAACCTACGATATCGATCATGAGTTTTTTCGGCCATTTCAATCCTAAGCCCACAGGATGACAATCCCACCCGATCCTGACAGGCCATCATTCACAGGTTTTCACTCCCTTATCTCCTCCGTCGGATCGATCTTCATCCACATCAGCCCGCCGCAGAGCGCAATCACCGCGGCGAACAGAAGCGACGCTGTCCAGCCCCAGTGATCGGCGAGCCAGGGGGTGAGGCTCGGCGAAATCACGCCGCCCACGTTGGCCCCTGTATTCATGACGCCGGACAGTGTCCCCGCATGGGTCTTGGATAGATCGGTGGTCACACTCCAATAGGCGCCGACAGTGAAGTAGAGCCAGCCGGCTCCCAGCGAGAGGCAGACGATCGCCATGGTCTGCGATTCCACCCACGCCCCGACGGCAATCAACCCACCGGCCAGCGCCATACCGAGCATGCCGATCGAAAGCCGGGCCTTGCGCATTCCCAGAGTCGGCACGAGCTTGTCCGTGACCCATCCGCCAAGCGGGCAGAATAGCAGGATGGCAAGAAAGGGGCCCGCCGCCAGCCAGCCGCCGCGCAACAGATCGATCCCGCGCACGTTCACCAGGTAGAGATAAAACCAGCTCATATAGATGTAGGCCACGTAGCCCAGGCAGGCATAACTTGCGACGAGCCACCAGAGTGAACGGGAACGCAGAATCTGCCGCCAGGGCACCGGGGTCGGGGTGGTCACAGGCGCTGCTGAACCGTGACTTCGTCGATCCTGCGAGCAGAACACCCACAGAAGTGCCACCACCAGGCCGATCAGGGCCGAGAGATAGAACACCGATTGCCAGTGGTAGTTCACCATGACCCATGAGGCGAGGGGAGGGGTGATCGCCGCGCCGACGCCGATGCCGCCGATGGCAATGCCGATCCCGAGGCCCCGTTGGCCCGGCGGCATCCAATCGGCCACGGCGCGATTGAAATTCGGCAGCGCGACCGCTTCCCCCACACCGAGAAAAAACCGCACGATCGCCAGCGCGCCCACGATGCCGACCAAGGTGGCCAGCGGTAGCATGGCCGCCAGCGCGGTCAAGGCGGTGAAGAGCGACCACCAAATCAAGGCGCAGGCCAGCACCAGACGCGCCCCCCAGCGATCGCCCAGCCAACCGCCTGGAATCTGGCACAGCGCGTAGCCGGAGACGAAGGCCGAAAAGATGTAACCCATGTCCTGATCGGTCAGGCCGTAGGCCGGCATCATCTGCCGCGCCGTGACGGAAATGTTGACCCGGTCCATGTAAGTCACCGCGCTGATCGCGAACAGCAGCGCGAGAATGCCCCAGCGCGGTCGTGTCGTCGATGTGTCGGCCTGCACTCGTGATTCTCCCAGTGTCCGCCGTCCGGCGCGCGGCGCATTATAGACTCGTAGACCGGTCCCATGAAACGTAAAAGGTGAGACGTGGAAGGCAAGAGGTAAACATTTCCGCGCCTCAGGTGTAAGCCCCTCAGGCCCCGGCGCGTATGGATTTCCCTCTCATGCATCCAGTACACTGCGCTTTTGAGCTACTTACGTGGAGGTGGAGTGAGGGTTCGTCCCCGCACGGTGGTGTTCTCGCTGCTCGGCCTGGTGGTCGTGGGTGTAGTGGTCCTCCTTTATTCGCGCGAGTTGTTCGGCGTCGATATCCTGAAGAATTTCTTTCTCCAGCAGCTTGAAACCAGCCTGCGCCGCAAGATCGAAGTCGATCGCATCAAACTCGTGGTGCTGCCCAGCATCCGTCTCGAACTCAGCAACGTCGGCATCTATGGCCACGATGATCCGACCCACGTCGTCTTCACCGCGAAAGAAATCGATATCGTCTTGCGCCTGCTGCCGCTGCTGAAGAAGCAGGTGGTGGCCAAACGCATTTTTCTCAACGAACCGACCGTCACGCTGATTCGTAACCGCTCCGGCCATTGGAATGTGCTGGCCGGGTTGCCCTCGGCGGCAAAGGACGAGTCGGCCTATCAAATGTTCAGCCGCCTCCTGCAGATCCGTGAAGCCACCATCCAGAAGGGACACATCACGGTCACGGACGAGGCCAGGCCAGACGGGGTACGAACCACCAAACTGGAATCGGTTGAGATGGCGCTGAAGGTCTATCCTGGCAAGGCGCAGGGAGACCTGCATGTCTCCGCCGCGCTGCCGGCCGAAGGAGCCCCCTCGTCGTTTTCGCTGACCGGCACCATCGGCTTGAGCGAGTCGTCGTCCTCGCTGGCAGCGGAGGAACCGTACTCGGTCCACCCGGCCTTCCAATTCGATGGCGAGATCGACACCACCAATCTTCGCTTGCGTGAAGCCGCCGACTTTTTCGGGCCCCGGCCGGTCCCCGCGCAGCTGCAAGGCGGCGCGAGCCTGGAAAGCCGCATTCGCGTCGCGCCCGGCGTGGCCGGTTATGACGTGGTGCTTACCGAAATCGCGGCCCATGTCGATGACCTCGCCGTGACCGGCAAGGCCAACCTGGCGGGACTGCTGACCTCGCAACCCACGTTCTCCATCACCTTCGCGTCGCCGTCGATCGATCTACGGACACTCTTCACGCGGATGCCCGCGCAGTGGATTCATCCGCAATTGCCGGGCATCGTCGAGCAACGCCGATTAGGGGGCACGGTCGAAATCCTCTCCGCCACCCTGACCGGCGCCACGGCGCCCAGCCCGCAGTTGTCGCTCACGGGGGATTTCCGGATCGAGAAGGGCATGGCGCTGATTGGAAACGACTTGGTGCCGACGCAGGACCTGGCCGCCACCATTTCCGTGGAGCCGGGACGTATCCGGGTCGGCCAAGTGACAGGCGCCTACGGCACGCTGCAAATCACCGACGGCAAGGCCGTGGTGTCGTTCCTGGATGACGGGCCCTGGATGGAACTGGATGTCAGCGGCAACATGACTGCCGCGGACCTGGTGAAATTTCTGACTAGGACTATCCGCGCAGACAAGCTCACCTCGTTGCTCGCGCAATCGCGCGACATCGAGGGGCAGACCCGCCCGACGTTCCGACTGGTCGGTCCATTGGATAAACCGGAGGGCATTACCTTCGCAGGCGGGGAAGTGCTGGCCGAACAGGTCAGCCTCATGAATCCCTCGCTGCCGCAACGGCTCACGGGGATGCGCGGGCGCATCGTGTTCTCGCAAACCGGCGGCGCGCAGTTCGATCAGGTCACGGCCAACGTGGGGGATGCGCAACTGCAGTTCAACGGAATGATCAGCGGCGGCACGCCGAGCGTCTTTCAAGATTTCGTCATCCGCGCGAAGGGCAGCGCCTCCCAACTCCGGCAGATGGTCTCGGCAGGAACCTTTCCCGATGACTTGCTTTATGGGATGATCAACGCCAAGGTGCAGTTGTCCGGTCCGTCGGGCGCGCCGCATTTGCGCGGGGAGATCGGCCTGAACGAGGCGAAACTCGTACTTCCGACCCTGGGCGAAAAACCGCTGGGGTCTCCGGCCTCTCTGGAACTTGACGCCGATGTGACGCGCGGCGTCGGCCTGGTCATCTCGCGCCTGGAACTCGTGGTGCCGCCCTTGCGCCTGCCGCTGAAGGGACGGGTCATCCTCGGCGACCAGTTCTCTATCGACGCATCTCTCGCCTCGGGCACCGTCTCGGTCTCCAGCCTTCCTGACTGGGTCTACCGTAGCGGCTTCGAAGCGGGTAATCTCGAAGTTTCCATGGACGTGAAGGGCACGGATGCCGAGTGGAAAAATTGGCGCACCGGCGGGTGGCTGGCTCTCACCAATGGCCTGATGACGCTGAAGGGCGTGGACGGCTCGGTCGAAGACATCTACCTTCGCTTGAAGTTTTCGAAAAACATCGCCGACATCAAACAGCTCTCCTTCCGGATCAAGGACAGCGACGTGAGCCTGTCGGGCGCGCTGAAGAATTGGACGACGAAGCCGGTGATTGCGGTCAAGATCGAATCGGCCCAGATGGATCTCGACCTGCTCATTCCGAAGGGCCATCGCTCACCGATCCGGGAATTTCTCGAGACCCTCGCTTCGACCAGCCAGGTGAGCGCGACCGCCACGATCGAAAAAGGCATCTACAAACATTTGCGATTCGGCGGACTGTCGGGCCGGTTGACCATTCAAGACGGCATGTTGGATCTCGACCGTGTGGTGACGCAATCGAGTACGGGTCATGCGGCGGGCCGCATGGTGGTCCGCCTGCCGAAAGGTGAGCCGGCGGACACGGAAGCCTCGGTGCGCATGACGGGCATTCCCGTGGAGGCCTTGCTGCCGTTGCTCGGTGCGAACGATCAACCGGTCACCGGCGACATGAAACTCACCGGCGCGCTGCGGGGGCATGGACGCAATCCCCACGGTCTGTTGCCGACGCTCAACGGTAAGGTTGAACTGGTCCTGCAGGACGGACGCATCCTCAAGACGGAAAAACGCGCCATCTGGAAGATCCTGTCCATTCTGAATCTACCGGCGGTGCTGCAGGGGAAAGTGGACCTGGAAAAGGACGGGTTGCAGTACAACCGCGCAAGCGCGACCCTGACGGTGCAGAACGGGCTCGTGAAAACGCAGAACATCATTCTGGACAGTCCGGTGCTCAAGATTTCGGCCGTCGGCAGTTACGACATGCCCACCGATCAACTCGACATGATTTGGGCCGTAAGCCCCTTCGGGTCCTATTCGCAATTTTTGAAATCGATTCCGCTCTTCGGGCGCCTGATAGCCGGAGACCGGAAAGGGTTGGCGACGGCACTGTTTCAGGTTAAAGGATCCATCGACGACCCGGAGGTAACCTATCTGCCGATGAAGTCCTTTACCACAGGACTGACCGGAGTCGCACAACTCGCATTCGATCTGCTGAAAAACACGGTCATGCTGCCGATCGATATCCTGTCGCCGCAGGAAGAAAAGGAACCGCTGTTCGACCCGGCGCTGGAAATCCAGACCCCGACTTCCGCGCCGCCGGTCGAGGTGCCGCAATCGCCTGCCCGCGCGCCGGTCACGCCTTGACCACCTCCGAAGCACGTGATAGCATCCGCGAGAGTTGATTGCATCGTACCTCATGAGCCAGTCCAACGAGCACAACCAGACTCCCAGCGCGACGCTCTTCATCGCGGCCAGCGAAACCGATTCCAATCTGTATTACGCCACGAAGTTCATCGCGCCCGATCCGTTCATCTATCTTGAGGTGAAGGGCGAGCGGCTGATGATCATGAGCGACCTGGAGGTCGACCGCGCCCGTCACCAGGCCACGGTCGATCGCGTCTTGTCCTATTCCGAGTTGGAACGACGCGCGAAATCCCTGGGCGTCAAGGATCCGGGCAATATCGATGTCATCCATCTGGTGCTGCAGGATGCAGGACTCGGCCAGATCCTGGTACCCCCGACTTTTCCCTTTCTCCATGCCCAGCGGTTACAGGAGTTGGGATACCGGCTCCGCACCAAACGCGAACCGTTTTATGAACGTCGGGTGGTGAAGTCGGACGAAGAAATCCGGCATATCGAGGCGGCCCAGCGCGCAACCGAACAGGCCGTAGCCGCTGCGCATCAAAGCCTCCGCCGCGCCGAGATTCGTGACAACGGGTTGTGGCTGAACGGGGAGGTCCTCACATCTGAGCGCGTGAAGAAACTGATCAACGTGGCCCTGATGGAATGCGACTGTGTCGCGCAACATACCATCGTGGCGGGCGGGGAGCAGGCCTGCGATCCGCACGATGAAGGCAGCGGCCCGCTCCCGGCGCATCGCAGCATTATTTTCGACGTCTTCCCTCGATCGGCCGACTCCCGTTACTTCGCCGACATGTCCCGCACGGTGGTCTGCGGTCGGCCTTCGCCGGAGTTGAAGAAACTCTATCAGACCGTCAAGGATGCGCAGGAAGAGGCTATCACCAAAATTCGCGACGGCGCCGACGGCGCGGTGATCCATCAGGGCATCTGCGATCGTTTTGAAAAGGCCGGCTACAAGACCGGCCTGGTCAACGGCCGCATGCAGGGCTACTTTCACGGCACGGGGCATGGCGTCGGACTGGATATTCACGAAGCGCCACGCATCAGTCGGACCGGTTCGCTGCTTCAGGAAGGGCATGTCGTCACCGTCGAACCGGGGCTCTATTATCCGGGGCTCGGCGCGGTGCGCATCGAAGACATGGTGCTCGTCACCAAGGACGGCTGCCGAAATTTGACGAATTTTCCGAAAGTATTCGAACTCGGCTGACCGATAGTGAACGGTCCCTCAACGGAGAGGGAACGCTTATTGCTCGTTTCACGTTTTACGTCTCACGCCTCACGCTGATATGCGCCTGACCTTCACGATCCAGCGCTTCAATCCCGAAATCGACCCGCACCCGCACCAGGAGGAGTATCGGCTCGACATCGGCCGCGGTACGACGGTGCTCGAAGCCTTGATCCGCATCAAAAACGAACTCGACGGGCGTCTGGCATTGCGCTACTCCTGCCGCTCGGCCATTTGCGGCTCCTGCGCCATGCATATCAACGGCACGGAGAAGCTGGCCTGCCGCACCTCCATCCGAAAGGAACTGGAACGTCACGGCAAGATCTCCATCGAGCCTCTGCCGAACCTTCCGGTCATTAAGGACCTGGTGGTCGATATGGCTCCATTCTGGGACAAGATCCGGGCGGTCACGCCCTGGTTGACCCCGATCACCCATCCGACCAAGCGGTACGGGCCGTCGGGGCAACTGCGGCTGCTGCCGGAGACGTACCAGTTTCACAATGTGGATGCCTGCATCATGTGCGGAGCCTGCGTGGCCGCTTGCACGTCGCATGAAGTCTCGCGGGGGTTTCTCGGTCCGGCGGCGCTTGCGAAAGCCGCTCGATTCGTCGCGGACCCGCGCGAACCGGCCGATGCCAAGCAAGTTCGGCTGACCGCGCTCCAGGAAGCCGACGGCATCTGGGATTGCACGCGCTGCAATATGTGCGTGCAGGTCTGCCCCAAGGACGTTCAGCCGATGGAAGCCATCATCCGTTTGCGCCGGTCTTCGCTCCGTCACGGCCTGACCACGGCGGAGGGCGCGCGCCATATTACCGGCTTTGTCGACCTCGTCCGGCAGGAAGGACGCTTGAACGAAGCGCTGATGCCTCTGAAAGTGCTGGGCTTCAATGTGCAGCGCGTGCTCGACGTCCTGCCTCTGGGTCTGCGCATGTTTCTCAAAGGCAAAGTGCCGTTGCCGTTCGGCCACACCATCCCCGGTATCGAACAGGTGCGGGCGATCTTCGCCGCCGGGCGCCGCCGGGCCCCACGCGTCTGACGCCCATGCCGGGCACCTTCCGATTTCTCGACGAGATCGCGATGGCCGACATGGCCTTCGATGCCGAGGGGGATTCCCTCCCGGCTCTTTTCGACGCGGCGACACAGGCCCTCATCCACAGCCTGGCTGATCCCGACTCTGTCGCCTCGACCTGGCGCCGGACGCTCGACCTTGAAGAACCGGACATCGAGACGCTGCTCTTCGAATGGCTAGGACGGCTGGTTTATTTGAAGGATGCGGAGGGTGTGGTGTTTCGCCGAGCCTCACTGACCCTGACCCAAGCGCCCGATCGTTCAGTCTGGCGGCTGCATGCCGAATTGACAGGCGCCCCGGTGGACCCGGCCACGCAGGAACTGCGCTCCGACGTCAAAGGCGTCACCAAGCATCTGTATGCCGTCACACAGGAAGGGACCCGTTGGAAGGCCAGAGTAGTGCTGGATGTATAAATCTGCGCATCGTACCACCTTCCCGTTGCCGGTTACCCGGGTGAATAGATGACACTCAACACCGACATGCAGGTCAATCGCCTCGACGACTACCTCTGGGAAATTCCACCGTCCGAGAAGCCGGGCATGCTGGTTCCGGCCAGAATTTATGCCAGTGCGGCGATTCTCGGCGCCATGGATCGCGGCGTGTTCGATCAGGTCACCAATGTGGCCTGCCTGCCCGGCATCCATCGCTATGCGCTCTGCATGCCGGACGGCCATTGGGGCTACGGATTTCCCATTGGCGGGGTCGCGGCCTTCAACCCGGAGGACGGGGTCATCTCTCCCGGCGGGGTCGGCTACGACATCAATTGCGGGATGCGATTGATTCGCACCGATCTGACGCTTTCCGAAGTCCGGCCGAAGCTCGAGATGTTGATGACGGAACTCTTCCGACGGATTCCTGCCGGCGTCGGCTCGCGCGGCTTCGTCAAGCTCAGCCGGAGGGACTTTCGCGAGGTCATGCGGAAGGGCGCGGCCTGGTGCATCGCCAAGGGCTACGGCTGGGACGAGGATCTCGAACGGATTGAGGAACGCGGCTGCCTCGATGGCGCCGATCCGACGCATGTCACGGACTACGCCATCGAACGGGGCATCAACCAACTCGGCACATTAGGATCGGGCAATCACTATCTGGAAGTACAGGTTCTGTCGGACAAGGGGATCTATGATCGCGAGACCGCCGCCGCGATGGGCCTGACAGGGCGGGATCAGGTTCTGGTGATGGTCCACTGCGGCTCCCGCGGCTTCGGGCATCAGGTCGCCAGCGATTATCTCAAAGTCTTTGAAAAAGCTATGCGCCGCTATGGGATTTCCATCAAGGATCAGCAACTCGCGTGCGCGCCGTTTCGTTCGCCGGAAGGGCAGGACTATTTCTGCGCGATGAACTGTGCCGCCAACACCGCTTTTGCCAACCGGCAGGTCATCACTCATCAAGTCCGCGAAGCCTTTGCCGCCGTCTTCGACACGACCCCGCGTGCGCTCGGCATGCATCTGATTTACGATGTGGCCCATAACATCGCCAAGGTCGAACGGTATCGGGACGGAGAGTGGCTGGTACACCGCAAGGGAGCCACCCGGGCGTTCGGGCCCGGCAGTCCGGAATTGCCGGACTGTTATCGCGTGACCGGCCAGCCGGTGATCTGCGGCGGCTCCATGGAGACCGGCTCCTACCTCTTGGTCGGCACCGATCGCGCCATGCAGGACACGTTCGGCTCGACGATGCACGGGTCCGGCCGCACCATGTCGCGCGCGCAAGCCAAACGCACGGTGCGGGGCGAACAGCTGATGCGCGAAATGAAACAACAGGGCATTCTGGTGAAGGCCGTCTCGATGTCGGGACTCGCCGAAGAGGCCGGCTTTGCATACAAGAACATCTCGGATGTGGTCAACACCGTGGACCAGGCGGGAATCACAAAAAAAGTGGCGGAACTCAAACCAATCGGCAATATAAAGGGCTAGCCTTGCATACGGCCGATCATTTATGCGCGGCCCATCGGCAACCGGCATCCCAGGATTTCAGTCGTCGCTCACCAACGCCACCCCATCATGGACCACCGCCAACATCAGCGTTTTTTCGTTCGATTCCACCGTTCCTTCAGTGCGGCGAATCGCGTCGAGGGAGACGGCCACGTGGTGGACCTCTCTTTGCGCGCTTGCGGGATCATCCGTAAGACGGCCGTCCATCCCGGCATCACCATCGCCTTCCGCATTCACGTGCCGGATCGCGAGACTGCCCTAACCGTCCAGCAAACCGTGGCGCGCTGGTGTCGCGACGGACGTAGCGGTCTTGAGTTCCGTTCTCTGCAGCCCGACGAAGGGCCTGCCTCCAGAGCATCGTCAAAGAACTCACTCGTCAACCCTACGAACGTACCCACGATACACAGGAAGGTCCCGGCACCTGAAGGCGCTTTCGTGATGAGGAGGATACCGCATGGCTGACACACCCGTTTCCGCATCGCGATTGCCTCGCACCTGGGTCCCGGCGCTGTTCATCAGCGTGATCGTGTCCGCATTTTGTGCCGCCGCGCTCTACTACCTGCTGGCGGAACATGACCGCTCGCTGGTCGCACAACGAAATGCTTCGGCGATTATGGCGACCGAGTACAGCGCGCGAGCCACGGCGCGAACCCTGGCCTGGTTCAGCGAATCGCTGGGGGGCGAAAATTTAGCCTCCGTCCAACAGACGCTGGAACAACATGCCCACCAAGCCAATCTCCTCACTGCCGCCGTCATCACCGAAGATAACGTGGTGGTGGCCGCCAGCGCCCCCGAGGCCATCGGTACCCGGCTTCAAGATTCGGCCTGGCTGGCCGCCCGCAGAACGCAAACCAGCATGATCATTCCCGGAGTGGAAAAGGGGAGGCCGGCCCTGATCATCGTCGAACCCTTCCGTCGGGACAATCGCATTGCCGGATGGGTCAGACTGGCCGTCGCCACGCCGCCGGACGCAGCGTCTCCGCGATCGGAAGATGATTTAGGCAGAGACGTCGCTCTGGTCATCGGGCCGTTGCTCCTAGTGATGGCGGCCCTCCTGATGCTGACCCTGCGCGGCCTCATGAGGCGGGTTCGCGCGATTCTCGCCGGCATTCTTCTGGAAGCCAGAGAGCAGGCCACGACCCGCTGACGGGAGCGGTCGAGACCAGCGACAGGGTGGAGTCGCATGAGAGCTCGTCGTCCAGGATTGTTCCGGAGATTCCTTGCCTCCACGTTGGAATTCCGCCCGGTTGCAGCGCCCTCAACAACTGCTATTTATCTGGCGGTTCTCTCAAAGTTTGATAGGCTGGGACGAGCGCGTAGTCGGTAGGTGATACCGTGCCCGCACAGCGCCATCGGCCTGGATCCTGGTGTTTCAATCTGAGCAATTAAACGACGGTCATTTGAAACCAACATTATGAGTCAAGCCCGTCCTACTATTCTCATCGCAGACGACGACCCGCTCGCCCGTCTCTTTGTGAAAAACGCGCTGGAACCGGCCGGCATGATCGCAGTAGAAGCCACCGGTGGACGGGACGCGCTGGCGAAGTTTGAAGCCCTCGCGCCCGATCTCGTCATCCTCGATATCATGATGCCGGATATGGACGGGTATCTGACCTGTTCCCGCCTTCGGTCGCTCCCGCGCGGGAAACGCGTCCCGATTCTCGTTCTCACCGGACTGGATGACGCCAGCTCCATCGCGCAGGCGTATCAGCACGGCGCCACTGATTTCATCACCAAACCAGTCAATGCGACGATTCTCTGCCACCACGTCCGGTATATGCTGCGCACCAACAACGTGCTCCATGCGTTGATCCGGAGCGAATCCCGGCTGGAATTGGCGCAGCGTATCGCGAGGATCGGCAACTGGGATTGGAATCCCAAGACGAACCGGTTCACCATGTCGAACGAACTGTGCCGCCTGGTCGGCGTACGCCCACAGGATTTCGCCGGCACCTTCGAGGCGTTCCTCAATCTCGTGCATGCGGATGACCGGCCGATCGTGACCGGCGCGCTGCAGAAACTCGTCGGTCAACATACCCCCTGCGACATCGACCATCGCATCGTGCTGCCGAACGGTACCGACTTCATCATTCACTTGCAGGCCGAAGGCGTGCGCGAAGAAGAGACCGACGAACTGACGGTCATCGGCACGGCTCAGGACATCACCGAGCGCAAGCAGGCGGAACGGGCGATCCACCAGCTGGCCTATTACGACAGCCTGACCGGCCTGGCCAACCGGGTGTTGTTCAAAGACCGCTTGTCCAATGCCCTCTCGTACGCCGCGCGCCACCACCAGCACCTGGCCACGCTGTTTATCGACTTGGATCGATTTAAGGTTATCAACGATACGCTAGGCCACACGGTGGGCGATCTGTTGCTCACCCATGTCGCCGAACGCCTGAGCGAGTCGGTTCGCCAGAGCGACTCGGTCAGCCGGCATGCCGACCGCGAACCGATGCATGCCCTCGCCAGGCTCGGAGGCGATGAGTTTACCATTCTCCTGACAGCGCTGCCGCACCCCGAAGACGCGGGTCGAGTGGCGCGCCGGATTTTGGAATCGCTGGCCCATCCGTTCAGCATCGACGGGCATGAAATTTTTATTTCGGCCAGCATCGGCATTTCGATTTTTCCGTCGGACGGTTCCACCGTGGAGGCTTTGCTCAAGAACGCCGATACCGCGATGTACCATGCGAAGGAACAGGGCCGGAACAATTGCCAATTTTATTCGTCCGGACTGAACGCCGCCGCGGCCGAACGCCTGGACCTCGAAAACGAACTCCGGCGCGCGCTGGAACGGGAAGAATTCGTCGTGTTTTATCAGCCGAAGCTGAATATTCACTCGCGGAAAATTCTGGGCGCCGAGGCGCTGGTCCGCTGGAAACATCCCAAACGCGGTCTGGTGCCGCCGAGCGTCTTTTTGAATGCCGCGATCGACACCGGCCTGATCCGCTCCATGGACGAATGGGTGCTTCGCGAAGCCTGCCGTCAGGTCAAGGCCTGGGAGAAGGCCGGCCTGCCCCC